>TARA_R110000868_G_C10970676_1_pt1 | contig 17111 bp, 18 predicted proteins | sample TARA_R110000868 | Tara Oceans TARA_R110000868 (sample SAMEA4397489) | marine metagenome | biome: Polar Biome; feature: [SRF] surface water layer (ENVO:00010504); material: water (ENVO:00002006), including particulate matter (ENVO:01000060) such as... | depth 5 m | reverse complement strand
AGTCTAGGTTTAGGAACCGATATTTTGAAAAAAGTTCCGCCGGTTCCATCATATTTTGGAACCCGCGGAATATTTCATTTTAAAAAAATCGCAAAAATTTTAATCGGTGTTGAAAAATTAAAATCAATTCATGTTCCGGCGTTGGAATTGATGGCGGTGAATTTGGAACAATGGGAATTTGCAGTAAAAGAAATCCGGAAAAAAAATAAATCAAACCTGGGTTCCGGTTATATCCAAACATTTGGAACCGGTGCAAAACAAATTTCTGTTGAAGTAACTTTAAAACGTGATGCCGAAAAAGCAATTTTGCAATGTTTTAAACAGTTCGGTTTAGATCCGAAAAGTGAAAAAGAATTATCCGCGGCAATTGATCCGGCCCAGGGTGATTTGTTTAATGGATTCCAGGAAAAAAGAAGTTCGTTATAGTTGAAGCAACCGCCAAAAATACCAAAAATTGATTCCGCCGCATTTGAATCCGTACCGTTTCAATATGCGCGTGATGTTCGTGATGGTAAAATTGTAACGGGCAAAAAAATAAAATTGGCGGTTGATAGGTTTTTTTCCTGGGTTGATAATCATGAAAAAAAAGGTTATGCGTTAGACCATTTGAACGGGTTGCACGTTATAGATTTTTTTGCAGATTTTTTGACACATACAAAAGGGAGTAAATCAAATGAAGCGTTTAAGCTTTCACCATATCAACAATTTACTTTATATAATATTTTCGGTTGGAAAAAATTAAATTCCAAAAATAAATGGGTTCGGGTTATTCGTACCGTATACCAAAAAGTTGCGCGGAAAAATGGCAAATCCGCGGAGTTGGCCGGCGTTGGTTTATATTGCCAAAGTTGCGACAATGAACCAGGGGCGGAAATTTATGTTGGCGCAACAAAGGAATTACAAGCCAAAATATTATGGGAACAGGCGCATCAATTCGTTTTTAAATCGCAAAAATTACGGCGTATAGGTTTTAAAAATACACAACGGGAAATCCGTTTTTCAAATCGCGATTCCGCCGGAAATTATAATTCCGGCGTTTTTCGTTTCCTGGGTGGTGATTCCAAAACATTGGACGGATTGAATCCATCCGTTGCAATTATTGATGAATACCATGCGCACCCAACGGATGCGGTTCGTGAAGTTCTTGAGAGCGCAATGGGTGCCAGGGAACAACCGTTGTTGTATATGATTACAACGGCCGGGTTCAATACGTCAAGCGTATGTAAACAATATGAAGATGTATGTGTTGAAATTTTAAACGGTGAAAAAAAAGATGATTCAACGTTTATAATGATTCATGATTTAGATGATGGTGATGATTATGAAAAGCCGGAAAATTGGGCAAAACCAAACCCAAATTTGGGCGTTTCTGTAAAGTTGTCGTATATAGCGGACGAACTTAAAAAGGCTAAAAATCAACCATCAAAATTACCGAATTTTTTAACCAAAATATGCAACCGCTGGGTTGATGGAAATTCAACATGGATTCCGGCGGAAAAATGGGATAATTGCAAGGTAAAGGAAATACCCATTTCCGCATTTGTTGAAAATGGTTCCTTTGCCGGTATGGATTTAGCAACAACAACCGATATTGCGGCCCTGGTATTTTTATCAAATCCGGATGCAAACGGTGATAGGTTTTTAAAACCTTACTTTTTTGCACCCGCCGAAAACATTATTTTGCGGTCAAAACGTGATGCGGTGCCCTATGTGGCGTGGAGGGATGCCGGGTATTTAATAGCAACACCAGGGGATACAATAGATTATGATTATATAAAAGATATTGCCAAAAAATCCTATTATGATTTAAAAACGGAACGCATTGAGGTTGACGAATGGAACGCAACCCAAATTGTAAACGATTTAATAAATGATGGTTTAAATATGTCTTTTTTCGGTCAAGGAATCGGGAACATTTCAAATCCAACAAAACAATTTGAACGTTTGGTTTACCAGGGTAAAATTAAACATGATGGCAACCCAATTTTAAAATGGATGTTGTCCGGGTGTAAAATATATAGAGACCCAAACGAAAACATAAAAATCCATAAAGGTCAAAGCAATTCCGGCATTAAAAGAGTGGATGGAATTATTGCGGCAATTATGGCCCTGGGTGGTTCTCAATCACCAGGGGAAAACAAAGAATCCCAATACAATGAAGCGGATGCAGATTACACCATTTAATTATAATTTAATAACTTAGATTTTCAAACCAAACAAAAATGGAAAACAACCAGGAACAAATTAAAAAGGATTTAGAAAAATATTATTTTTACCGAAAAAACGGAATAAAGGCCGGTTTTTTTATTCGTTATTTTGAATTATTGCCCAGATCAAAAACCGCGGTTGAAGCATTTGAAAAAACAAATGATGAACATGAAACTTTATTTGGTGAATTTAGATTTTCATCAATTCAATCATTCAGAAATTCGTTAAAAATATACCTATCAAATGAATCTATTTAAAATAATAATCACCGCTATAATTTCAATTTGTTTATCGTTGTTGGTTTCCTGGTTATTGGATTTGGATTTTATCAACCGGTATTTAATCCGAAAATTAATTATTTATGGGGTTTGTTTGTTGCCGATTTTTTGCGGTTATATCGTGATAAAGGAAATATTAGCATCCGCGGCGGAAAAAAAATAAAAGTATTCCATAGTATATTTATAGTATAGTTTTTTATAATATTGCGTTGTTGTTTATTAGTTCTATTTTTTGTTTAATTTTTGATTCAAGGAAAACCCGCAAATATTTGCGGGTTTTTTTTATGTTAAATTTTAAAATTATTTTTTACCCAGGCGGCCCAATGTTTTCAGATTACCCAGGCGTTTTTTTTATTCTAAAAGAAAACCTAAAAATCAGAAAAATATAAAATGTGTTGTTTTACAATTCAAATTGAATATAAGTTTGGTAAAAAATAAATCATTTGGAAAATTTAATTGTTCGCGCATTACAAAATAATTTTACAAAAAGAAGTGAATCAAAATTTGATTCGCAAGATTTAACCGGTGGTTTTGTTGATTTTTTTGGTGGTGTTTCCCGTTCGGGTAAAGCCGTAACACCATCCGCGGCATTAAGTTTGTCGGCTGTTTATAATGCGATTGATCAAATATCAAACGATTTAGCGAAATTACCAAAGCACGTTTTTAAAAAAATAGATGGTTCCCGGGAAAAATTCCCGGAACATCCGGTTGATTATTTAATTGGCACCAGGCCAAACCCAATTTCAACACAATCCGCATTTACAAAATCATTAATGATAAACGCGTTGATGTTTGGAAACGGTATTGCAGTAATTGAAGAAAATAAATCAACGGGGGTTCCGGTTGCGTTTCACCTGGTTAAACAAGAGGATATTTTATCTATTAAAAAAACAAGAAATTCAATCCGTTATGATATACGCGGATGGGGTGTTTTATCGCATGAGGATGTAATACATATTACCGGATTTTCATTTGATGGTGTAATTGGTGTTTCTGTTTTTAGATATGCGGCGGGCAATTTGGGCGCATCATTATCCGCGGAAACTTTTGCGGATGAAAATTTTAAAGCAAAGGGAATGTTAGCCGGTTTAATTACGACTAAAAAGCAATTAAGCGGAACGGCAAAAAGCGGGTTGGCCAATGCAATGGAAAAAAGATTGTCAAAAGGTGATACCCATAACATTGGCGTTTTGGACGAGGAAATGGGATTTATGCCAATTGCATCAAATGCAAGTGAAGCTAGTTTAATTGATTGGAAAAAAATTAGCATTGAAGATGTTGCCAGGTGGTTTAATATTGCCCCGCATAAAATAAAGCATTTAGCAAATTCTACTTATTCAAATATTGAACAGCAAAGTTTAGAGCATGGCGCGGATACAATTGCGCCCTGGGTAAAAAAAATTGAGGAGGAATATAATTACAAATTATTTCCAAAAACTGATATTGGTGTTGTTTATGTGAAATTTAACATGAACGCGTTGATTCGTACAGACATCAAAACAAAAGGCGAATATTATTCCAGGGCCGTTAATTTCGGATGGAAAACGCGAAACGAAATCAGAATTTTAGAAGATGATAATATTTTGGATGGTTTAGATTCCCCATTGCAACCGGCGAATACCTTAACCATAGAGCAAATTGAAAAACAGGAAAAGGATGAAAAATAAAAATACTGAAATTTATTTATCCGCGGTTGTACGCGGGGCGGATTTCGCGGCGGATGAACGTGAATTTGATTTTGTAATTACAACGGATAAACGTGATTCACATGGCACCGTTTTTGAATCGGATGGATGGGATTTTGAACAGTATAAAGAAAACCCGGTTGTTTTTTATCAACATCAATCGCATTCAGATGAACCGGATAATTTGGTTGGTTTAACCGTTAAAGGGCCGTATCAAGAACAGTTATCAGATGGTTCAAGGGGTTGGATTGCCCGCGTTCGTTTTGAAGATGCCGACGTTAACGCGAAAGCCGAAAAAATAAGAAAAAAAATCATTGCCGGCACTTTGCGCATGGCGTCAATAGGGGCCAATATTTTAGCGTATCGTTGGGGTGATCCCGAAAACGGGGAACAAAAAGATGATTTGTATTTTACAAAACAAAGATTATTTGAATGGAGTATTGTAAACATTGGTTCAAATGCCGGTGCAACTTTACAACGTTCAAAAGAATTTGCCGACCAAATCCGATTGGATAGGGTTGAAAACACCGATTTAAAATATGTGCGTTCGTTGTCGGCCGCGCGTTTAGATTTATATAAATATCAAATTAAGTAAAAATGAAAAAAAGTACACAATTGAAGCAGAAACGCGCGGGCATTATCAGAAAATGGGATGCAATCGTAAAATTGGCAGAAACGGAAAACCGCGAATTAACAGCGGATGAAAATGCAGAAATTACCGCATTTAGGGCGGAATGTGATGCGGCGGATTCTCAAATTGAAAATGCGGAATCATTAGAACAACGTTTATTGAATGAAGCAAACGCCGGGCGTGAATTAAATGCGGGCGGTGCCGGTGTTGGTGATGGCGGTGAGGGTAAAGAAAAAGATAAAGTTTATAAATCATTTTCGATTTCAAAAATGTTTCGCAATGGTGTTTCCGGTTCCCCTTTAGATGGTGCGGAAAAAGAAGTTCAAGAGATTGCCGAAGCTGAAAACCGCGCGGCAAATGTCAAAGCGGATGAAATGATTAAAGGCACCAGGTTAATGATTCCTTTAAGCTATTTAAGAGCGACACAACAAACAGTAACCCAGGATTCCGGCGAATATGGCGGTCAATTGGTTCAAAACCAGGCCCCGCGGGTAATTGCCGGTTTACAGCCTAAGTTAATGTTAGAAACATTAGGCGCGACATTATTAACTAATTTATCCGGGGGTTCAGTTCCTTTGCCGGTAATGAATAGTTATTCAATGGAATGGTTGGCCGAGGGTGCAAGTATAACAAGCCAAAAAGAAAAATTGGTTGGCCCGGCATTGACTGCAAAACGTGCGGGCGCGGCGGTTTCTTTGTCGAATCGTTTAATCATGCAATCAAGTCCAAAAGTTGATGAAATGGTACGTTCTATGATGTCGAGAGGTTGGGAAAATGCAATTAACGGTGCGGCCATAAATGGCGCGGGTGGTGTTGCCCCATTAGGTATTTTAAATACCCCTGGCGTTGGTTCGGCGGCGGATGCGGCGGCGGTTGCGGCTAATTATGCTAAAATGGTTGAATTACAAGGTTTAATCGAAGAAAACGATTCAACAGAAACAAGTTTAGCGTATTTATTGAACCCGAAATTAAAAGCGGCGTTAAAAACAAAATCAAAAGATGCCGGATCAGGTAGGTTTATTATTGAGGGTAATGAATTAGATGGTTATCGTTTTGTTTCTACTTCATTGGTTGCGGCCGGTGATGATGCCGGAACGGCTGTTTACCCATTAATTTTTGGTGATTTTAGCCAATTATTTATAGGGCAATGGGGCGCGGTTAGTTTCACAATTAACCCATATAGTGAAGATTTAGCGGATTCAACTAGAATTGTGTTAAATACTCATTCAGATGTTCAGATTGCAAACCCAGGTGCGTTTGCTGTTAATACGTTTTTAACAAACGGTTAAAATATTTTTTTGGTTGGTTGATTTCCAGGGGTTGAACTTTTGTTTAACCCCTGGTTAACCAAACAAAAATCATTTTCATTTAAAAAATCAAATCATGTCGAAAAAAACAGAAAAAAAAGAAGTAAAAGTATTGAAATCATTAATGGGGAAATTTCATTTTCCGCATAGACCAGGGCAAACGGTTGAATTCGATGCGGATGTTGCGGATGAAATTATTTCGGCCGGTTACGGTGAGGAACCGAGTTCAAAAGTAATAAAATTACCAAAAGTTACACCGGAACAAAAAGCAAAAGCGGCCCAGGCAAAAGCGGATGCGAAAAAAGCAAAAGCGGCCCAGGCAAAAGCGGATGCGGATGCGGTTGCGGATGCGGATGCGGGTGAAGATGGTGCCCAGGTAAAAGAATAGTTATTAAAATCAAGTAAAACCCGTTTTGATGGAATCAAATACAATTCATAAACAAACGATTGCCCAGCAACCAAATTTTATTGGTTTACCCCAGGCGAAAGAACATTTAAAAATACGTTTTGATTATGAAGATGATTTAATACAAACGTTAATCACCGCGGCTATTCAAGCTACCGAAGATTACACCGGATTACAAATTTTTCAATCAACTATTGAATTGGGTTTTACTGTTTTTCCTATTGATATAAAATTAAATTACGGCCCGGTTTTAGGGGATAGCGTTTCTATAAAATACGATAATATATCAAAAGTAGAAACGGAATTTGTTGCAGATTATAAGGTTTTAAAACGGCCTAATTTGCGGCCAAATTTAATTTTTTCAAGTGAAAACGGATTTCCGGAAACGGATATTTCATCAACGGCCGTTCGGGTTTCGTATGTTGCCGGGATGAATTTAGAAGATTTACCCAAACCGTTGGTAATTGCTATTTTATTACAAATAGCGGATTTATATTTATATAGAACAGACCGTTCAGAAATAACAAACACGCGGGCAATGGCATTAATGCGGCCGTATAGAATATGGGATTATGAATGATAAAAAAATATATATCGGAAATTTTGATATTATGATTACCATTTATAAATCAACCAGGGTTCAAAGTGAAACGGGTTCCCCGGTTGAAACCGATGTTGAGATTTTAAAATGTTGGGCATCCAAAGAATATAAATCAACCAATAAAGAATTAGATAATCAAATTGTTGCGGCAAATTTTGTTGAATACTCGATATACTTTCACCCGGATTTGGAACGCGAAAATATACAGGATTTAATTATTGATGATAATGGCCGGAAATATGAAATTTTTGGATTTGAACCGGTTGGTCGGGAACAATTTTACATTTTGAATACGCAATTACGTGAGTAGTAAAATATACAATATTGAGGGGTTCAAAGAATTGCGGCAAAAAATAAAAGGTTTACCGGATAAGGTAAAAAAACGCGAAGTTGTAAAGATATTACGCCAGGCGGCAAAATCAACGTTAACGGCGGCGCGTTCAGAATCCCCGGTTAGTAAAAGAAATTCAACGGTACATCCGCGGGAAAATCTTAAAAAGAGTATTAAAATAAGAACATTAACCAGGGCAAAAATGCCAATGGTTGTTGTTGGCCCGGCATCCAGGGGAAAAAACGATGGTTTTTATGGCCGGTTGTTTGTTATACCAGGGTTTACAAATAAAGGCGGAACGCCGGTTGCGGCTAATCCATTTATGGCAAGAGCTGAAAAAATATCAAAACGGGCGGTTTCAAATGAAAGTGTTTCAAAGGTTGAAAAATATTTAAAAAAACAAATAGATAGGTTATGATGTTACAAATAACAAAGTTGGTTTTTGCGGCATTAACGGCGTTTAATGTTTCTAAATCGGGAATGTTAAAGGGTATTTATCCAATATTGGCCCCTATCAATGTTAAACATCCATTTTTAGTTTTTAAGGTTGAAAAATCAGTTGATGAAACAAAATCCGGGGTTGTTGATATGTTTGTTGAAATTGCAATTGTTGGTTTGGATCATGATGAACTTTGTGAAATTGCGGATGAAATAGATGATTTATTTTCAAACGAACATAATTTTATATTTCAATCAACAACGGCGGGTGCGAATCCAGATTATCCGGATGAAAAATTTTTTAAAACAAGGTTTAATATTAAAATGATAAATAAATAAAAGTTATGGCAGCAGGTGAATTTTACAAAGGGAAATTTTTAAGATTAAAATTTGAGGGTAAAACCTTATTTCATGCGACAACGTGCAGTTTAAGTATTGCAACGGATACGGATGAAATTGCATCAAAAGACACAAACGGGAAAATATTTGATCCTGGTAATTATTCCGGTTCCTTATCAACGGATTGTTTGTTGGCAGATAAACCGGATGGTTCAACAACGGTTGTTGATGCGTTCGATTTAATGGCGTTTCAATTGGCCAACACCAAATTAACCTGGGAATTTTCAAACGGGGTTGCGGGTGATAGGCTTATTTCCGGCGAAACGTATTTAATAAATTCGGATTTTAGTGCGGAAACAAACGGCATTGCAACCGGTTCGTTTTCGTTTCAAACATCCGGTGATATTATTTTGGGCGTTTCAGTCTAATTTAAAAAACTGAATATTAATTTTTAAAGTATAAAGAAATGATAAACCCCGGAACGGTTAACATTAACGGCACGAATTATAAATATAAATTTAACCATAAGGCGCGCCGGTTATTTATGGAGTTGAGCGAAATCGAATATTTCGCGGATTATATAGAATTGGTAAAACAAATTGAACCGCATCCGGTTAAAGGAATTGGAATTAAAGGTTTACAAGTTATGGCCAATATCATAATCACCGCAATCCAGGCGGAACAGGATTTTGATGAATTTGATTCAGATTCATTTTTGGATTATTTAATGGAAAATCAAAATTCAATGCAAAAATTGATGGGTGAGTTTTCAAAATCCCAGGAACAGGACAAGAAAAAAAAACCCCAACGTTCCGGGGGAAAGTCGAAAGCGGGGCAACAATAGAAGTTGCCCCGTATTTCGATAATATGGAAAGTATAGCGGGCCAAATGAAAATGGATTTGGGGCAGTTCTATGAAATTACCCCGCGCCAATTTCAAAATTATTTTGATGGTTGGGATTCTGTTTACAAACAAGAATGGGAACGAACGCGAATCATTGCATTTTATTCCGCTTTAACAGGATTAAAAAAAGGGGTGCAACCGGATAAACTGATTAAATTTCCCTGGGATAATGATGATAAAATAAAAGGTGATGAAACGCCGGCCAATATGCCGACAATTGAAGAAATAGAGCAATCCAGGTTGTTTTGGGAAAATCAAGATAAAAAAGAAAAATTACATGGCTAGTCCTATAATCAATATTAAATTTTTAGCAGATTTAGCCGGATTTTCAAGTTCGATGCAAAACGCGGATAGAAAATTGGCATCATTTTCTAAAAAATTAACCAATACCGGTAAATCTTTATCTTTAGGTTTAACGGCCCCTTTATTGGCCCTGGGGGTTACTTCTATAAAGAATTTTGACAAACAGGCAAAAGCGGTTGCCCAGGTTGAACAGGGTTTACTTTCAACGGGAAATGCGGCGGGTTTTTCTTCTCAAAAACTTCAAGAAATGGCATCCGCTATACAAAACAATTCGTTGTTTGGGGATGAGGAAATTTTAGGCAAAGTTACGGCCCAACTTTTGACGTTTACCAATATAGCGGGTAAAGAGTTTGACCGTACACAATTAGCGGCGGCGGATTTGGCCACCAGGTTAGGCGGTGATTTACAAAGTGCAACTATTCAATTGGGTAAAGCGTTGAACGATCCGGTTGCGAATTTATCCGCGTTATCGCGTTCGGGAATCCAATTTTCAAAATCACAAAAAACGTTGATTAATAGTTTAGTTGCAACCGGCGACATGGCCGGCGCGCAATCGCTAATTTTGGATGAACTCGAAAAACAATATGGAGGTAGTGCGGCGGCGGCGGCGGCGGCGGGTTCCGGCCCATTAAAACAATTATCAAATATTTTAGGGGATATTACCGAAGATTTCGGGAAAATAATAATTGAGGGAATACAGCCGTTTATAAATTATTTGAAAGAAATCGCTTTAAAATTCGGTGCATTATCACCGGAAACCAAAAAATTCATTGTTATCCTGGGAGGTATTGCCGCGGCAATAGGGCCATTATTAGTATTGGCGGGTACAATATTACCATTGATAGGAACCGGATTCGCGTTTTTGACCGGCCCAATTGGAATTGTTGTTGCGTTATTAACGGCCATAGGGGTTATAATTTATAAAAATTGGGCACCTATTAAACGAACGTTAGTTGATATTGCAAATTATTTTGTTGATTTATATAACGAATCTTTTGCGTTTCGGGTTGTTGTCGAGGGTATTGCAACCGCGTTTAAAAATGTTTATGCGGTTGGGCAATTTGTATTTAAAACCCTGGGGAATATCATTGCCCTGGTTGCGGCAAACATCAAAACATCATTTAAAAATTTAGGTGATATATTAAAGGCTGTTTTAACCGGTGATATTGATAAATTACCGGGGTTATTTGCGAAAAATTTTTCTGATTCATTTGGTAACGTTAAAGAATTTATAGAAAATTCAAAAGCGGAATTTGAGGGTTTACAAAATCAAATCACCGGCAATATAAAGGATGGTATTGAAAATGCTTTAAGCGGCAAAAAATATAAATTATCGGCAGAAAATGTTGATGTTGATTCCGTAGAAAATAAAGTTTCCGCGGCGGTTCAAAAAGGTTTGGCCGATGGTGGTTCCGGTGGTGGTGTTGGTGGTGTTGAAGCTGATAAATATGATGCGGAGGATTTTGCCGGCATTGATTCGTTGTTGGTTGATTTTGGTGCGAATTATGATACATCCGCGGCGGATGCGGTTGCATCCAATTTTGCCCAAACTTTAGCGGATGCGATTGAAACGGATGGCAGTGAATTAGACAATTTTACGGAAACGGTTGATGAATTTGAGGCCAGGATGTTGAAAATGCAAAATATCGCTGAAATTGTTGGTGATTCCGTTGGAAATGCTTTTTCAGATATGGCAAACGGTTTTGTTGAATCGTTGGGTTTAGCGGATACCGGATTTCAGGGGTTTGTTAAAAGTTTAGCGCAAACGGCCATAAAATTAATATCTATTTTATTAGCGGAATCAATTGCCCTATCAATAAAAGGGGGCGCGGCATCCGGTGCGGCAACCGGTGCGGCGGCTATATTCACAACACCGGCGTTTATTTCAACGGCAATTGCGGGGGTAATGGGTGCGTTTGCGGCAATTCCAAAGTTTGAAACGGGTGGAATTGTTGGCGGTTCTTCATTTTATGGTGATAAAATTTTGGCGCGGGTAAATAGCGGGGAATTAATATTGAATCAAGACCAACAAAGAAATTTGGCGGGCATGATGGCAACCCAGGGGGCGGAAATATTTATTCCGGAAACCAGGTTGCGCGGTGAAGATATTGTTATTAGTTACAACCGTACCAATAGGAAAAATGAAAGAATAGGTTAATGAGTTACACAATTGATATAATAGATACGCTTGATAATTCGCATTTTACCGTTTTGGAAAGTGCGGCGCAAAGTTCGGTTGTTTTGTCTTGGGCCGGTTCGGATAATAAAGATGAATTAAAGATTGTAGGCAGTAAATTAGATTTTACTTTATTTGATAAAACTAATGAAGATGGCCGGTTTTCTGATTTATTTACGAATAAGGAAACGCGGTTTCGGGTTTGGGTTTACCATACATTAACAGGGGTAACAATTTGGAACGGTTTTTTATTACCGGATCAATATGGGGAACCGTACACATCCGGAAACACTTTTGTTGATTTAACCGCAACCGATGGGTTGGGCCGGTTAAGGGGTAAATATTTAACCGATGATTTTTATGGTGATGAAAAATCGATAATTCAATTGATTTCTAAATGTTTAGAATTAACCGGGTTGCAATTAGATTTATTTTTTTCACCCGCCATTGAAAATAGCGTTCAAAAAGATTGGAACGAAATTTTCATTTCAACAAAATCATTTATTAAAGATGGTAAGAAAAAAACCGCGTTTCAGATTTTAGACATTTTAATGAATGATTTACTTTGTTGTGTTTATCAATCAAATGATAGATGGAACGTTGAGGGGTTAAACAAACGCCATTTCCGCGAAATAACGTATCAACGATATTTATATACGGGGGAATATGTTTCACCGGTAGAAGTGATTAAAACCCAAAAAACGGCGGTTGCAATGCCGGTTCCGTTTATTTCAATGGTGCCGGCGTATGGTGAAATATTAGTTTTGCATGAACGCGCGGGGATTTCATTGCCGGATGAAATAATACAATCAAAAAATAAAGGTTGGGCAATTACAACCGGGGTTGTTGGTTCGGTTTATCCAAAACATTGGTTTTCCAATGGCGGTTTTAATCCTGTAAATATTCAACCGGATTATTATTTGAATTTACCGGTTTTAGGTGGTTCGTTCGATGCCGAAAAATATATTGGGTTATCGGATAAAATATATTTAAGACCAGGGGATAAATTAAAATTTTCCGGAAAATTTCGTTTAAAAATAATTGATTCCTATACGTTGGCCGAAGCAAACGCCGTAAAAGGAAATGCAGATTGGTCTGAAATTTTAAGGATTGATATTTTAATTGCCGGGGATGTTTATTCTCAAAACCTGGTTTCGTTTGAAGATTCCGGGAATGGTGAATTGGATTTTGATATAATATCGGAATTATCCGGGTTGATGGATGTTCGTATTTATCAACCGGCAATTCCTGGGAATTTTATAGTTGAATTTGTGGAAATTACTGAATTTGAAATTTCGGAAATCGGATTTGTTGAATTAGAGCAATTTAATAATACTATCAACGATGATTTCACCAACACAAAAGAACATGAATTAGATTTTACGGATGGCATTACCGGAATTGATAATTCGTTTAGGTTGCAAAGATTGGAATTAAAAACCCAGGATTTTCAATCAATCAACGTTCCAATATTATATGGGTTTACTCAAAATGGAAATAATTATTCCGTAGTGCAATTGGATGGCGCGAATTTGATTGAAAACAATATTGACCGGGTGAAATTTAGCGGTTCGTTAATTGAAATATTGGGGGTTGTTTATAATTACGCAACCGGTGAACAGATGGTTGTATTAACGCCAACATTAATTTCCGCGGGGGAATTTGTTGTTGATGTTTATAAAAATAATGATGTTGTTGAAAATCGTTCCTATTGGTTGGAATGGAGTGATTCAGTTTACAAAATTGAAAAACAAAGATATGCCCAGGCAATAGGTTCTATTTTTCGGCGGATGTTTGCGATAACACATCATAAAATTGAAATGGATTTAAAACAATCCATAAAATTTAATGATTTCGTTACGTTCCCATATTTGGGCGGTTCAAATTATCCGGTTTTAAATTGTAGTTGGGATATTTCGCGGAATAAATCCGCGGTTATCGTTGCGCGGCCATTTTACCAGGATGGAACGGGGCCGGGTGTTGATCCATCCGATAATATCGCGCCAATAGTTAACGCCGGCGAAGATTTTTCTATTGGTTCTAGTATTTCATCAACAACGATAACATCAACGGCATTTGATCCGGATGGATTTATTGTTTCTTATTTATGGGAAATCGTTTCGGGTGTTGGGGTGATAGTGAATCCAAACCAGGCAAACACCGCGGTTAAAATTGCTTTAAATAGTGATGCAGTTTTTCGGATAACGGTAACTGATAACGATGGCGCAACCGCATTTGATGAAATAGCCGTTTCCAGGTCGGCAAATTATTCCGTTACAATTCCGGTAATTAATCAAAATTTGCAACCGTATAGTTCGGAAATGTTATTTCAATTGGTAGTGCAACCGGTTTTAAATCAATCTATAATTATAAAATTTTCGGGGTTTTATAGTATTGCGGCCTATAAAGAAAGTGATGCGAATTCCGCAAGTGCTAATTTTTACATTGAAAAAAATGGTGTTAAAATCATAAATAAATATGTTGAAGATGCTAAATCGGATAATGGAACGGTTGAATTTAATTTTATATCAACCGATAATGTGAAAATTTATATTTCAAGTGATGCCCGCGTTGATGATCCGGCGTTTTCAAGTGGTACACCAACGGCCCGCGCCCAATTTGATATTAGTAATTTTGAATTTATTGCCGGAAATGGGGCCGTTGTTGGCTTACCAATTGGGGCATCAATAACAAGTGCAGATTAAAAATTATGGCGGAGGTTAAACATAGGTTAGGAATAGGAAAAACAGGGGATAATATTAACAATGATTTTATTTCATTGGATGTTGCCGGGTTTACTTTTGATAGTACGAAAATAAAATTTGATTCAACGATTAATCGTTTCGACGAACTTTAATAAAATATAGATGGCAAAACAAAATATCAGTATTGGCGCAACGGCAAATGATGGAACGGGAACAGTTGCCAGGGATGCCGGGCAAATTATAAATTCTAATTTTACAGAATTATATAATAGGCATATTTCAATAAATGGGAATTTATTTTTATTTAGAAAATCGGCCGGAAATGCCGGGGTTGTTCCGGAACCTGGGGATGTTATTGCCAATGGTTTTTTTAGTTCAAATCAGTATGTTGAACGCGCGGTTTATGTTGCCGGGGATATAAACACTATATCAAGTTGGAACGTTATTAATTTAGCGGATGGCGCGGATGGTGTTGATGGTGTTGATGGTGCAACCGGCCCGGCGGGTATTCAAGGTATTCAAGGCGTTCCAGGTGCGACCGGTGCAAAAGGTGCAACCGGTTCAACCGGCCCAATTGGGCCAATTGGGTTAACCGGCGCAACCGGTGCGGATGGTTCCCCAGGGGGTGCGACCGGGCCAACGGGGCCAACGGGGCCGGAGGGGCCGACCGGCGCAACCGGTGCAACCGGCCCGGCGGGGCCAATAGGGCCAACAGGTTTAACAGGCCCCGCGGGTGCGGATGGTGTTAATGGTTTGCAAGGCCCGCAAGGTTTGCAAGGCCCGCAAGGTATTCAAGGGCCGACCGGGAACGGGAATTTTGCCGGAACCATTGGCATTAATCAAGTGGCAATAGGTGCCGGGGTTAATGAAATCGCGGGTTCGGAAAGTTTAAAATTTGTAACGGGTGAATTAACCGCGCCGTTTTTTGTTGGTGATGGTAGTTTGTTAACGAACATACCGATTCCGGCGGTGTTAAATAAAGTGGAATTAAACGGGGCCGGTGAAGCATATTTTTATAATAGTATTGTAATTCCGGAGGGTGTTACCGTTATAGCGGCCGGCGGGTTTAAAGGCGCGGCAATGTCTCAAATTACATTTCCATCAACTTTAGTTTCTATTTTGGATAATGGTTTTGAAGCGAATCCGGGTTTAAAGGTGGTTGATTTCCCCGCATCATTAACAACGTTGGGATATATGGTATTTAGGGGAACGGGGATTGTTTCGTTGGTTTTACCGGATACGATTACAACTTTAGGGGATTATGCCTTTTTTAGTTGTCAATCTTTAACTTCGGTAACTATTGGTTCCGGTATTTCTGATATTCCGAATCATTGTTTTAATAGTTGTCAGTTTTTGGATAGTGTTTCTTTTTCGGAGGGTTTAATTTCAATAGGTCAGGAAGCTTTTAGGGGGGCATTAAGTTTGAACGCAATAACATTTCCGGCATCATTGCAATCAATTGGTTCAAATGCTTTTAACGGATGCGATTTATTGACAATTAATTTATCGGATGGTTTGGTTTCGGTTGGGGATTCTGCATTTCGTAACAATGAAAATTGTACAACGGTGAATTTTAGTAATTCTGATATAGTTTTTGGTGGAAATGTTTTTTATAATTTCTTTTCATTAACAACAATTAATTTTGGGCCGGTGCAAACAACAATAGGAAATTCCATGTTTTGGGAATGTAACGCATTAACAACAATTAATATTCCTGGTAATATTTTAAAAGTTGGTTCAAATGCTTTTCGTAGTATTATTGGTTTATCTACAATTACATTAAATACGGGTTTACAGGAATTGGATCAATATTGTTTTTTTAATACCGGGATTTCTTCAATTAATTTACCGGCAAGTTTAACCGTTTTGGGTCAGGGTTGTTTTCAAAATTGCCTTAATTTGACTAGTATTATTACAATTCCGGCCGGGGTATTGGTTGTTGGTAATGCGGCATTTACTACGTCGCCAATTTCCGGGGTTGTGTTTAATGAGGGTTTACAGGAAATTGATGATTTGGCGTTTATGAGTACCGGGATTTCGGGGGAATTAACATTTCCATCAACACTATTATCAATTGGTGTTAACGGATTTAAAGGGGTTAATTTATCAACCGTTAATTTACCAACGGGGGTAACTTTGGGGGCCGGCGCATTTGAAGCCGGGGTAACAATAAATTATTATTAATTGATAGGTGTTTTAATAGGTTCGGCCCTGGGTATTTTTATTTATGGTTTAATAAAATTAGGTGTTGACCTGGTTTTTAAATTCAAGAAAAAATGAGTTGTAAAAGTATTGTTGATTTTAGTTGTGAAACCATAATTGGGGAATCGTTTTTTGGTTTTAAATATGAATTTGAACCATTAGAGATAACAAATTTAGAAGTTGAATTTTTTGATAAATACGGCAATAAAATCCCCGCGCTTTATTATACAATTGCAAACGGAAAATTGGAAAAGTTGGGCGCGGATGTTTGGCAAATGGTGCCATTTGTTCCAACGGTAAATCCTGGTTTATATACCTATCATGTGAGGGTGATTTTTGCGAACGAAACCGAAAAACAAACAATAATTACAGGAACTAAAAAATTTATATAATGAATGTAATCGTTACAGAATTAGAAGGCAACACATATAATATCAAGGTTTCAAAATACGGTGCGTTTGATGGTGATTCCGCGTTTCAAATTTGGTTGAATGAGGGGAACGCCGGAACAATAACCGATTTTTTAAATAGTTTAATTGGTGCGGATGGTGCGGATGGTGCCCAGGGTGCCCCAGGCCCAGGCGGAACCGCAACCCAA
>TARA_R110000868_G_scaffold193091_1_pt1 | contig 17121 bp, 18 predicted proteins | sample TARA_R110000868 | Tara Oceans TARA_R110000868 (sample SAMEA4397489) | marine metagenome | biome: Polar Biome; feature: [SRF] surface water layer (ENVO:00010504); material: water (ENVO:00002006), including particulate matter (ENVO:01000060) such as... | depth 5 m | reverse complement strand
GCAAACACAATTACTTACTTTAATAAAAATATTATTTTAAGTCAAGGGTAAGTCTATTCTTGATATTAATTATGAGGGATATCTTAGGGTATCCCTTTCCTATGTAGGTTAGATGATACTCTTATATGAATCCAGATACAGTATTTAGTCTTTTTGATTCCGAACCGGAGAACCGAGGAGAGGATCCTAAAAAAGAGATCACAAATCTCTCCGAACACCCCTATGTGCTTATGGGGCTGTTTACCAGGATGATCATCAGAGGGGAGGAGTCTATACAAAATACTGCTGAATTCCTGAAGGCTATTAAAATGGATAGTCATTTTGATTTTGAGACTAATACTGCATTTAGTAGATATATGCTATATACAGCTGGCTTTAATCACCTATCTAAATTATCTTTAGAGGATCCTCTTCATCAGGATACACTTCTGGAGAAAGCAGGAGCGGATTTTTTAACTGCTTGTGATAAAGCAATTCTGTTCTTTCAAAGCAGGGAAGAATACGAAAAGTGTGCATTGATAAAGAAATTCAGTGATTTCATAAACTTTTCTCAAAATAAGTTGCCTTTGTAGTTTTTCACTCCTACCTTACATACATGGGGTTTAAGAGAAAAGGGACAGGGGGATGAGAATAAGTTGGTTATTTAAGGAATAGTTATTATATTAAGTATATGAGATATAGAGACCAAGTAAATATCCAATTAGACATATTGGAGAATAATTTAAGATCATTAGAGCAGATTGTTCAAACACAGCAGCCAGTTAAAGATTACCTAGAGACTATTCAAAGGACTAAAGATGTTCTTGAAAGAGTTAAAGGGCTTATTAGTATCGAACCTGTCTCCAATCAAGAAATTTCGGCTTAATTATGAATCTATCTGCAGAACAAGTTCAAGGCAATTGGGAGGAGTTTCTAAGCTATATTGATCGGTACATTTCTTCCCCTAGGAAAGAATCTTTAAGATCCTTCTATGAAGAGAGAGTAGAGCGTTTTATCTTAATGCCTGCTTCACATACTACAAAATACCATAACTGTTTCCCGGGCGGTTATATCGAGCACGTTAATCGTGTTATTAAGGCATCTTTACATTTTGCAAAACTCTGGGAGAAATTTGGATGCGATATGACTACATTCACAATTGAAGAATTGGTTTTTGCAGCAATGAATCACGACTTAGGTAAGGTAGGGGATTCTGAAAACGATCTTTATATCCCCGGTCAAGATGAGTGGCGTAGAAAGAATTTAGGAGAAGTTTATACCTATAATACAGCAGTAGGTTTTATGACAGTCCCGGACCGTTCCTTATTCTTACTCCAGGATGCAGGTATCAAATACTCCTTAAATGAAATGATTGCTATCAGGACTCATGATGGACTATATGATGACTCTAACAAACCTTATTTAATCTCCAGGATGCCGGAAAGTAAACCTAAATCAGCAATCGTTTATATTTTACACCAAGCAGACTTAATGGCTTCAGTAGTTGAGATGACTATTAACCCAGTCGAACAACCTAAGTCAAAGCAATTTGGATTTTCAAAAGAAACAACAGCAAAGAACCCTGCTACACATCAACAGGCAGCTAAAAATAAAGCACTTTCAAATATAGGGAGCGAAGGCTTAAAAGGTGCTATGGATAACTTATTTAATTAATCATGACAATAGTAATCATCAGTCTCATCATCGCAGTTTTGGTTTTAAGTTACACAACCGTCAACCTACTCCGTAAAAACGAAAAACAGGAGGATGTTTTAGCGAGCTACTTTCTATACATGGATAAGCTCTCCAAGATTATCGAACACAGTGATAAGCGTTTAAAAACTTTAGACACTAAAGGATCTTTCGAAAGCGATGATGAGATCGGTTGGTTTTTTGAACAAATTAAGGTTATTCAAGAACGCTTAAATAACTTTAAAATAATCGATGGAGACAAAGAATAAAAATTACTTCACTCATGATACCGAACTTGCTATCATAAGATACACTCTATCTGAGGACCAGGTGGAGAGAAATAAAATATACAGGGAAGAGATTCATTATGCATTATTTAAACTAACTCAAAACCTTATACACACCTTTAAATTTTATTACACAGAAGAGACAAACCTAGAAGATCTCCAGCACGAAGTAATAACCTTCATACTAACTAAGTTAGGTAAATTCAACCCTGCAAACGGTGCTAAGGCTTATTCGTATTTCGGTACGATTGCTAAAAGATACTTAATCGCTTCTAATCAGAAGAATTATAAAAAGAGGATGGAACTACTCTCCCTTGATAATTTAAATAGTGAGCAAGAGGATGGGGAATACGTTTACGGTGATATCTTAGATGAGGATAGTGAAAACACAGACTCAGTTATCATACATCCGGTAGATGAAATTTCTGAGTTCTTAGAATTATTTGTAGAGTATTGTACTGAAAACATTTATGAACTATTCCCTAAGGATGATGATGCAAAGATTGCAGATGCTATCTTAGATTTATTTAGAAAGAGGGAGAAGATCTCAATCTTCAATAAGAAAGCTTTATACATCTATATTAGAGAGCAGATCGATATTAAGACACCGAGAATAACAAAAGTTGCAAACGACTTAGGGCAGATCTACAGGCAGCACTACGCCTTCTATTTAGAGAACGGATACGCAAACTTCTAAACTATACTGCTTTCTATTTATAAAAAATAGACTAATTATGAGTTTAGATAAATTAATTTTTAAAAATAAGAAGTTCGGAGATCTTTTAGAAGAGATTTACGATAATCAAAAAAAGAAGGAAAAGCAGATTTCAACTCTGATCTCTGAGTTAAGACCTCTGATACAGGATACAGGAGACGCTACTTTAATCGTACCTATGATTAAGGAGTATTTAGAGATCGGAGTTAAGAATGACGATCAATTAGTTAAGCTTGCAACCATCATTCAGCGCATAATTCAAAACCAGGAGTCTGCCACAGACTCTTTCGGTATTTCAGAAGAAGAGAGGGAGCAGTTGATGAAAGAAATTAACAACATCAAAGCAATAGGGTAATGAGTAAAACAGGATTTGCAGCTGTAAATACCGGAGCACAAGCAGGCTCTACCGGGACTGTGAGGACCGCTAATGAATTATATTTAGCTAATTCCAGATCTGCAGGTAGAGTCGTTAGTGTGGTTCTAGATGACAAACATCCCCGATATAAAGAACTAGGAGGTCCTAAATCAATCGGAGCAGTTGAACTTGTGGATGTTACTGCAGGTACAGCAGACTATACTACTACATCACAGCAGCAGTTATTAAAGGTAGCCTACCCGCTTTATCCAAATGGAACCACATACCCGTTAATTAACGAAATAGTCTACATAACTTCCCTACCTAGTAAGAGGATACAAAGTAAGACTTCTGCAGTCTCAAACTTCTATATTAGTATAGTTAACCTATGGAACCACCCACATCATAACGGAATACCTTACGTAGCCGGTGGTACAGCTCCTGCAAATTCTAAAAATTATATAGATACCTCTCTAGGGAGTGTAAACAAATTAACAGACTCAACTGGAACTATTAAGTTCGGAGAATATTTTAAGGAACGTTCTAATATATTCCCCTTACAACCTTTCGAAGGAGATAGTATCTACCAGGGGAGATGGGGCAACAGTATACGGTTAACTAGCACTGCACCTGGTAAAAATAATTGGTCCAGTACAGGCACACAGGGGGATGCAATTACTATTATCAGGAACGGTCAAACAGACGACAGTATTAAGAGTGGATGGGATTTCACAACAGAAGATATCAATACAGATGCATCTTCAATCTACCTAACAACTACTCAGAAGATACCGTTTCAAGCTGCAAACACGGACTACTTTTCCTATAAAGAAAATACACCAACCCTACCGGATCAATATACAGGTAAACAAATACTAATTAATTCCGGGAGATTAATCTTCAATAGCTCTGAAGATCACTTAATGCTAAGCTCTGCAAAAACTATTAACCTAAGTTCAAACTCAGGATTAAATATTGATACAAACCAAGCAATCTTCCAGACTGAAAATATGTACCTGGGATCTAAATCCGCTACTGAACCCTTAGTACTCGGAGATGCACTAGAGGCAGTTGTTAAAGAACTAATTTCAATCATACAAGATATAGCAGTACAATCCCTCACTGCAGCAAATTCCGGAGGACCTATACCGACTTTAAATCAAAGAGCACCAGGATGGATTAATAGGCTATCTGCGATCAACACATCTATTTTTAAATCCAAATACAATTACACAGTATAATGACCCCTCAGGAATTAGAACAGCAAAGACAGCAAGAAGCTGAAATAAGAGCAGCAGAGAGGCGAAAATTTGCTTTACAAGCATCCCTTACAGCAGGGATTACTGTGGGTGCAGGACTTGTAGCGGGTCCTCTAGATAGAATAAACCAGACAATTAATACAAAGATAGAGGGTCTAAAGTTTAAAGCAGTTTCATCACTATTAAGTCTAGCTTCTAGATTAGGAGTGGTAGGACTTGAAACCGGTAACCCTCAGCTACCAGACCTCTGCCCATCTCAAGAAACCTTAGATCAAGTTTTAGCAATTAGAAATGCATTAGCAACCGATATCGAGAATACAGCAAAGTATGTCAACCTAATAGATGCATCTCTTCAGACCTTAACTCCGATCATCAGTACAACCGAAGGAACTATAGATGTTGTAAGTTTGTTAAAGACTGCTACGTCATTAGCGAATAAATTCATACCGGTGATACCCGGCGCAGCAGTTGCTCTGATAAGTGACTTAGATGATTTAAAAACCAATCTGACATTCAATACAGACGGTACCCCTAAGTTACCTGAATTAAAAAGAGCAATACAGCTTGGCTCCCAGTATGTTTCCGGAGCTGCCCTAATACTACAGTCGATCCTTACATTACTACAGGTGATAGATCTAGTACTTGAAAAATGTGGTAAACAACCAAGTAAACTAGGGGATGATATAAGTACATTACTTAGTACAATTAAACTCGCTGAGACCTCTAATATACAATCAACCTATAGGGGATTCACCTTTGCTATTGTAGAGAAGCCGTTTAACAGTAATCTAAATCAGAAGATCGGCCAAGCTAAAAACTCACAGGGAATCGTACTACTACAAACAGAACCTTCATTCACCCAAGACCCTCAGGTACTTGTAGAGGAATTAAAATTAATAATAAACAGAGATAATCTAAAAGCTAATTAAGAAATATTTATAAAAGATGGATATCAAAACATTAAAAAGACTAATTAAAGAAACTGTCAAAGAAGCAATCCAGGAAGAATTAAAAGACGTCCTATTGGAAGCCTTAAGATCCCCAAAATCAACCCCTATAGGAGTGGGAGGTTATGGGCAAGTTACAGAAACATACGTACAGCCGCACATGCAGTCAATACCAGCAACTCCCCCGATTGATACCAGGGAAAGGTATGCATCATTATTAAATGGTATGTTAGATTCTAGAAGTGGAAACATGAACCTAGGATCGAACGACGCTCTTAATTTCGGAGCTTCACAAGAATACAGACCGCCAGTAGCTGCTAATACAGCTGCAGAAGGATCTTCATTACCGGCAGGTGAGGTGAACTTAAACCAGATAATGGGTTTAATGACTAAAAAATAATGGCATTTGGTGCAAAGAAAATATTTCCGATAGACAGAAAGCCTAGTGTTGCAGTAGGGGTGAGTATCCCCTTCACAGCACCCGGAGTATTCTCTTCAACCTACACAACTAGAGAAGCTATTAAAAATAACCTTATCAACTTTCTATTAACGGGGACAGGGGAGAGGTATTTGAATCCGAATTTCGGAGCAGGATTACAGGCTTATATTTTTGAACAATTAACCTCCAATACTGAAGCAGCATTAGATGAAGATATACAAACACTAATAAGACAGTATTTCCCAAGCGTAACTATCACAAATTTACAAATAACTGGCACCCCAGATAAACAACAAATCTACATACAGATGAGCTACACGATAGCAGATACTGGGATAGAGGATACTTTAGAAATAGGATTCAATTAAAATGGCAACAAATAGAGATATAAAATACCTAAATAAGGATTTTAGTACATTGAGGACTTCCTTGATCGATTACGCTAAGACTTATTTCCCCACAACCTACAATGACTTCAGTCCTTCATCACCCGGTATGATGTTTATGGAAATGGCTGCATACGTGGGAGACGTCATGTCATTTTATTTAGATAATCAAATTCAAGAAACATACTTACAGTATGCCAGGCAGACTGATAATCTATTTGAATTATCTTATATGTTTGGATATAAGCCAAACGTTACCGGGGTTGCTACAACCACTATTGACATCTACCAGCAAGTACCTTCTAAATTATCCGGAAGTGTTTACATCCCTGATTTCGACTATGCCTTATTGATCGCTGAGAATGCACAGGTGACAGCAAATAACAATTCAGGTATTACCTTCCTAATACAGGACAGTATAGACTTTTCAGTATCATCCTCACAAGACCCGACTGAGGTTACAATTTTCCAAACAGCCGGAATTAATCCAGTTAGTTACCTACTAAAGAAAAGCAGGCAGGCAATCTCCTCTACAATCAATACAACAACTTTTAATTTTGGAACACCTGTTCAATTTGATACAGTAAATATAAACGATGATAGTATTGTAGGAATATTAGACGTTATTGATAGTGATGGAAATAATTGGTATGAGGTAGATTATCTAGCTCAAGACACAGTTTACACAGGTCTAAAAAATACAAATCCCAATAATCCTAATAGGTCAGCAGATAATTCTGATACACCATACATCTTACAGCTACAGCAAGTACAGAGAAGATTTGCTACCCGCTTCCTAGATTCTGGATCATTACAGATACAATTTGGTGCAGGTACTGCAGCAGATACAGATGAGAACATAGTACCGAATCCAAACAATGTAGGATTAGGATTACCATTCGAACAGTCAAAACTAACAACTGCTTTCTCGCCTACCAACTTTATATTTACAAAAACCTACGGTATTGCTCCCTCAAATACAACCTTGACAGTAAGGTACCTAACCGGTGGCGGTGTAGCATCAAACGTATCCTCTAATACATTAACGCAGTTTGCTGGAACAGTTAACTTCCTAAGTAATAACTTAAATGCAACAACGGCTAATACTTATAGAGCAACCTTAGCAGTCAGTAATCCGAATGCAGCAGCAGGAGGCACAGATGGAGATACAATCGAAGAGATTAGACAGAATACTTTATCAAACTACCAATCACAGTTACGTAACGTTACCCAGGATGACTATCTAGTTAGAGCATTATCAATGCCTTCCAAGTACGGTGTAGTATCTAAAGCTTATATTGAAAAAACAAAAGTAGCAAATTTAGGTATCGGAGAAACACCGACAACTCTAGACTTATACGTTCTAACCTACGATAGGAATAAGCACCTAGTACCTGCAACTACAGCACTAAGACAGAACCTAGTCACTTATTTAGAGCAATATAGAATAGTCGGAGACTCGGTTAGAATCAAAGATGCTTTCGTAGTTAATGTCGGAGTAAACTTTGATATAGTGGTAGCTCCTAATTTCAACAGCAACCAAATACTATCCCAAGCAATCACAACTATTCAGAATTACTTCTTGATAGAAAATTGGCAGATAAATCAGCCGATTATGTTAAAAGATATAACCTTCCTACTTACACAGATAACAGGGATACAGGTAGTTCAGAATATCGAAATAGTAAACCTGACGGGAGAATCCCTAGGATATTCAAACTACTCTTATGATACTAAAGGAGCGACAATCAGTAACATAGTATACCCCTCTATAGACCCTATGATTTTTGAAGTTAAGTATCCGAACACTGATATTAAAGGTAGAGTAGTTTCCCTTTAATTCCTATTTATACTAAATGGCAGTCTACAAACTATTCCCATCCGCGGACGCAACTATATACTCAGCTTTCCCTGCAATCAATACCGGGCTGGATGAAATATTAGAAGTAAATACATCCACAGAGGTATCTGCTTTGCAAGGCATAACACCATACCCACAAGTTTCTAGAGCGTTAATTAAATTTGATACAGCAGAAATCTCTGATATTTTTACTAACAACATTAAGACCTCTGCATGGCAGGCAAGCTTAAAATTGCTAGCAGCAAACGTAACTGGAATCGCAGATACAACAACCCTTGCAGTTAATGCTTTAGCTGAAGACTGGTCAATGGGTACTGGTAAGTACGCAGACTCTCCTGAAACACAAAACGGGGTATCTTGGATATGGAGAAGCTCCTCAGGCAGTAATGCATGGACTACTTCTGGTTTCACAGCAGGAACAACAGGATCTTACAACCTGTCCACAAACCTATATTCTGCAGGAGGAGGCACCTGGTATACTGCACCGCAAGCTTCACAATCTTTCGATTATTATAGCACCGTAGATCTTAATTTCAACATAACCCCAATTGTTGATGCATGGAATTCAGGATCAATAAATAAGTACGGTTTAATAGTTAGGCAAACCGAATCACAGGAATTTATCGCATCTGTAAATAATACAAGCACTCTTAAGTATTTTTCAAGAGATACACATACAATATACCCTCCCTGTCTGGAGTTAAAATGGGATGATTCAACCTACAACACAGGCTCCTTAACTCTATTAAGCGGCACCCCAGCAATAGTTGCCCTTGACAATAATCCAGGGGTATTCTACCCAGAATCAATAAATACTTTTAGAGTCAATGCAGGATTGCAGAACCCTAAGAGAGTCTGGCAAACAGCATCCTTATACACTATTAACTACGCACTCCCGGAAGCATCTTATTACGCTATCAAAGATCTTGACACGGACGAGTATGTAGTTGATTTTGATACAACATATACAAAAGTAAGCTGTGACTCAACGGGTAACTTCTTTACAGTGTATATGAACGGTCTAGAACCGGAAAGGTATTATAAAATTCTAATACAGAGTACCATCGGAGCATCCACTATAGTCTTTGATAATCAATATAATTTTAAAGTCATAAATGGATAATGAGTTCAACAATAGATTTAAATAAGCAAGTATTTGAAAAACAGCAATACCAGCAAGTTATTGATACTACCTTCTCTGAACTTACAGTAGGGGCCACAACAGCTACCGCTGCAACTCCTATACCGACAGTATCTGAATTCTTCTTAAATTACAGTCAGCTATTCTACCAAATACCTAAAACAGGGGAGACAGACTCCCACGAGTATTTAATTAAGCAGAGTAGTGAGTATGTCGGAGGAAGTCAAACTAATGAGGAAGTAGTAGCACTGCTTCAAGAGATAACAGCATTAAGAGAGGAGAACTTGCAATTACAAACACAATTAATTAATTTAAGTGGAACCAATGGATAAACAAACTTATATAGAAAACATACCTTCGATTGAGTTAGGTGGACAGGTTTACACTACAGCAGATAATACTTTAATAACCTCCCTAGATGCGGAAGTTACATTTGATCCTGCAGTTGATTATATTGAATATTTTATATACAACGGTGATAAAGTAGTAATAGACTCTGTTGAGACTTTAGATACTTACGCTATATACGGAACAGATTTAAGCATAAACCCAGAGAAAGATCTAGAGAGTAGAGCTTACACAAACGGAAAATACTACACAGTTTACAACTTCTTAAGGCCTTTATTATCCTCTTCTATTGACGAGACGTATTATATCTCTCAAATATCAACAGACAGAACTGAGATAAGACTTGCAAGCACTACAATACTTCCAGCAGATACCTTTAACTCAGGAACTGCTTTAAAAGCATCAATAGATGCTAGCCTCCTCTATAAAGACTTTTCTTTAAACTTCGGATCAAATGAACTTATTATTGCAAATAATATACTTGTAGATAATACTGATCCAGAAAATACAACACTGCTAGTTAAGCTTTACGAACCGCTCCCCTCTCAATTTGACTTACAGACTGAATGCTGGGCGGTTGAAAAGGTAGCAGAATCTACAGCTTACTTACTTAATATACAGACAACTTTTGCACAAGAAGAAGAAACAGTTCAGATCAAAGGTCCTAACTTTAATATAATAAAAGCTTCTGAAACTAATAAAGCAGTAGATTACCAATCAAGTGATTCATTATTCAACGCTCCAAGTTCAAGCTACACTAACCAACTACAGAGTATACTTGCAGAAAAAGGGGTTGAATTAAATATAGAGTATAGTGATTATAGTAACTTTGTATTCTTCTCTAGTGCACAAACAAGATTAGAGAATTTCTATTATAAATTAACTTTATTAGAAAGCTATGCAGTAAGTGCAAGTTATGGACAAGCCAGTATAGCATATTATAATTCCGGCAGTAGTAATTTTTGGAATAATAAAATACAAGAGACGATAACAAACTTTGACGGTTATGAATACTACCTTTATTACGATTCAGGAAGTACAGCATGGCCGAAATCAAACTCAACACCGCCTTATGTAAACGTACCCTCAACATCAAGCATAGGGCAGACCTGGATTAACAATCAACTAACAGTAGCGTCTCTGTATGATGAAAATAATAAAGATAATCTAGCAGCAACTATCCCTCTTTACATAAGAGAGGATGAGGACAATGCTAATTATGAATTATTTGTAGAGATGGTAGGTCAACATTTTGATAGCATCTGGACTTACACTAAAGCAGTTACTGAAAAATACAATTCAGACAATAGAGTAGAATCCGGATTATCAAAAGATTTAGTCGGTACTGCATTAAAGGATTTTGGAATTAAATTATATCAAAATAATTTTACATCAGATAATCTATACAACACCTACCTCGGTATAACACCATCCGGGAGTCTGCTCCCGAACATAGGCCAGGAGGTAATTAATACATACGTTACAGCTTCTGCAACAGGTTCATTAATACCTTTAGATAATTTATCTTCTGAAGTCTACAAAAGAATATACCACAACCTACCTTTCTTATTAAAGAAAAAAGGAACAGTTGCAGGATTAAGAAATCTAATAACTGCTTTCGGTATTCCGGATACTATCTTTAGAATTAACGAATACGGAGGCAAAGATAAAAATACGAATACCTGGGATCAATGGCAAAACACTTACAATAATGCCCTACACACCTTAGGAACCTCTTTTGTAAGTTCTTCTTTTGTTTTAAATTCAAGTTGGGGAGCACTTAGTGATCAACCTCAAGCAATCGAATTTAGGTTTAAAACCCCGGGTATACCTGCCTCAAGTCATTACTCACAAAGTTTATGGTCAAATGATAACGGAGCAGCATTAATTTTAAAATACACCGGGTCTGCTAATATCTCAGGCTCTTACACAGGGTCTATAGTAGATCCATATAATCAGTATGGTACATTAATATATTATCCAGACTCTGCATCACCTGCAGTAACTGCAAGTATTTACCTACCCTACTTTAATCAAGGGTGGTGGTCTGTTTTAATAAACAAAACAAGTACAATAGACTTTACAGTCTATGCTAAGAACAATAATTACCAAGCAAGAGACGGAAATACGATAGGGTTTCAAGCAAGCTCCTCTGTGAGTTTAGCAAACAACTGGGCTACCTCAACACTATCATATTTTGGATCCTCTTCACTGTCCGCTAAAGTATTCTCAGGATCACTACAAGAAATTAGATACTACGTTAACGCCCTAAGTGAGAGTGTGTTTAACGACTATGTAATGAACCCTAATTCAATTGAGGGGAACAACTTAAATAGTTCTGCAAACGAATTAGCTTTCAGAGCAGCTCTAGGATCGGAATTATACACAAGCTCGATTTCAATTCACCCAAAGGTATCCGGGCAAGCACCCACATCATCTTTCGTAGGGACTAGCAACTTCTTCGTAGGCGTTACAGGGATCTATAGACCAAATACAGAATATTTTTTCTACGATCAACCAGTTGCAGGTATTAAGAATGCAGTATCCGATAAGATCAAAGTAGTAAATACAGATCTGTACGAAACAACATTATCAGCATTCGGAACTTTGCAACAGAATTATGCTATAAGTCAGAGTTATACCCCTAATGTAAATTATCTGGAGGTTGGTTTTTCACCACAGAATGAAATCAATGAAGATATTAATTCACAGATTGGCTATTTCAACATAGGAGATTATATTGGAGATCCTAGACAAATGTCTAGCGATACCTTCAAATATCCCGATCTAGAAGCGATAAGCCTTGAATACTTTAAAAAGTATACTGCAAGTTACAATTATACAGATTATTTAAGATTAATTAAATTCTTTGATAATTCTTTATTCAAATTAATAAAAGACTTTACTCCGGCAAGAACAGCAGCCACAACCGGAGGAATTATCAAACAGCACGTACTTGAGAGAAATAGACAGAGACCTGCCCAAGTATCTTATTCACAGCCGGAATACACAGCCTCAGTTACTTCAGTAGCCAGAGACTATCAAACAGGGTCTATAGGGGTATTCACAGGCGGTACCGGGGGATCAGTTGATAACTGGGTAAGTATACCACAATCATGGTCTTCTTCTTTAAACACTAAGGCAGGTATTGTAAATCAAATCAATTCATCAGAGTATGAATTTTACAATGGTGAATATTCTGGATCAAGCGTAACTGCGCAGTTAATCTACCAATTAAATACAACCCCGTTATTAAACAACGTTTCTGAAAGTAGGAAATCCAATCTATACCAAGATGAAGACTATGGATCAGATGCTTATAGACCAACAAACTATTCTTTGATTTTATCAGGGAGTGCTAATAAAGCAGAGGTTCAAGATTCAAATTATACTCTTGGAAGCGCATGGTATAAAGCAAGATATTCAGGAACTAAATTAACAAGCGCTACTTACAACACCTATACCCCCGGAGATACGTCTTATAGTAAAGAAGCTGTAATTGATAATTATACTGACTGGTTTGCATACTATGACTGGATCGGCGGAGCAAATCCACAATACCCTGGAGGAGCTAACTTCCATTTAACAACATTAGTTAACGCTAGTACTGGTGAGATTAGAACCTTAGATACAGGTAATAATAATATACACATAGTTGAGAATATTTTTAAACAGAATCAAACACCTACTCAAATCGTTACTACGTTTAGTAGTACAGAAACAACTACTAATTTAGTAATTGAAACCGGAGGAGCCCTGTATACTACTATATTCTATAACACACAATCTTCTCCGCAAGAACTATTTTACGAGGTAACTTATAGAGATATTTCTGGAGTAGAAAATGGAAGTTCAACATCTTTAGTTCTTGAAACTTCCCAATCTAGAAACTTTATAAAAGATACCAACGGAGGTCTGTTTGCTTTTATAACTTCATCTTCAAACGAAGGACCAGGTGCTACTGGAAGTATTGAAACTTTAGAATTCCTGTCCCCAGGAAATGGTTACCTCTTAAATAAAAGAACGGGTATTTTTGTTACAAGCTCTGCGTATAGTGATACACTACTACCGTTACAATACGGAGATTTTATAAGATTTGCTTCTAGCTCTGCTTACCTAGATCAAACATTCAGCGGACAGTATTCAAGTTCTTTACTTAGGGTATCAGAAATAGAAGTGGGTGGCAACTCAACAACCTCCCCTACAACCTCCAGCTTTATACACCTTAACGGAGAACTTCCTACATATTTAGGGAGTATCATATTTAATAACTTTAGGATTTTTAGAAGAGTGCCAAACGAGACATTTGTAGTAACTAAACAGTTCCCTGCAAATATCGGAGCAGGTCTTTTAATCCCTTTTAATTTCAATCCAAACTACGATCCAGTAGTAGTAGCCAAAGCAGCTGGCCTTATTACATAAAAGTTCATACATTCACATATTTATAATATATTATGGCATACCTAAATAATACAGCAGTCACAGTTGATGCAATCCTTACAAAGAAAGGAAGAGAACTTCTTGCCAGAGGCGATGGTTCTTTCAGAATAACACAATTTGCATTATCAGATGATGAAATCGATTATACTCTTTATAATCCTCTACAGCCCTCAGGTTCAGCATTCTACGGGGAAGCAATTGAAAATATGCCTCTTCTAGAAGCATTCCCTGATGAGACTCAAATAATGAAATATAAGCTTGTAACTCTCCCTAGAGGTACTGCAAGAATGCCAGTTTTAAATTTAGGTTATTCTGCAATCACTTTAAAGCAAGGTGCTGGCTTATCAATCACACCGCAGACTTTGAATTACCTCTCACAAACTTCTCTAAACGAAGCTTCCGGGTACACATTCACAATCTCTGATATAAGAATATTTAATAACTACACAGCAGTAGGTATAAATACACCAGACGTCGTAGCTGCGAATTCAACTACTACAGTAGGTACTAACGTATCTAAGACAGTAATCGGGACTACCTTGAATATAAGTGCAACAACAATAAACACATTATTTGGAGGCAACACTTCTTTATCTGCAACCTTACAAGTAATCGGTAGAGATTCTGGAGCAAGATTACAGATACCAGTAACAATCGTTAAAACAAACTAAGATATAAGAAATGTCATATAAAAGATTAGACCCGGAAGATTTCTTGGTAAGCATAGATTCAGTAACAGCAACAGCTTGGTCAACTAATGCACCAATCCTGAGCACCTTTTTTACATCTTCAGTAACATCAACAAACGATGTATACTACAAGAATGTATTTCAAACAGGATCAACAGTATCAGGATCAGCAGTCCAATTTGCAATCGCTTACGGAAATAAACAAGGATCAGGAAGTGCAAACTTTAATGATCTAGTACCGGGAGTATCACCAACCAGAACGGTTTACGGACAGTACCGTAACCTAGTTTACGGAGATGAGAATGCTGATTTTATTTTCGGGACTGTAACAGCATCTGATTTCTGGGCAATTAATATTGACAGAGCAAGATATAAAGAGCATCTTCTAAAAGGCACTTTTAATTTAAGGTTAACAGGTTCCGGAGGAACAGTAGGTACCCTAGTATTAACCGACAATTCTGGAATGGTATCAACAGATACTTATCTTGATTGCGGGAGAGTATATCAAATTATCTCCGGTTCAAACGGAGTAGCATTCTCAGGAACAGGATACTCACCTTCAGCAGGATCTTATGGATTATTTTTACCAGATATTGCAACCATACTTCTAAATCCTTTAGCATTATCACAATCAATCAACCTTGAACCTACAAGATCATCTGATATTAATGAAGACAATATTGGTAGGTTATTTAGAGCAATCTCTGGATCCGGTGCAGCCTCCTTCCAGCTAAATAGTGAAGAAACTGTAACATCTGATTTTGTATTTGTGAGATCAAGAAATGCTGAATTTAACTACTCAGAAAATCCATCGTTTATCTCAGGATCAACCGGGGATGTTTTGTACAGTTCTTTTATCAATTCACCACAAACCTTTATTACAACTGTAGGATTCTACAACGATACCAACGATTTATTAGCAGTAGCAAAGTTGTCTAAACCTTTAACTAAAGACTTTACAAAAGAATCTCTAGTTAGAGTTAAGCTTGATTTCTAAAATGAATGAGCGCATACAAACAACTACTAGCTTCCGACATCATAGTCACTCCCTTTGAGGTAAATAAAGGCTTCACCTTCAGGGGTGCTGCTGCGTTTACAGGGTCGGATGTCGGTATTGATAGATTCTTAGGACAGAATATACAAGGTTTATTCTCCTTAAGTGAGGGTACGACCGGGCAAGTAACTTCCGAATATAGGAGGTTAATTTATAATTCTATTAAAGAACTTTACTTCTCTAACTACCTCAGTTCCAGTTATGGAGATCCAGTATCAGTTCCTTTTACAATACCGGGTAATGATGCAGCAGGTAATGTTTTAGTAGGATCAGCTTCAAGTGCTGGAAGGTATGAGAATTACTTAGAAAATACATTAGCATACGAAAGATACCTCCCAACATCCTCAGATGCAATTATCGGTGTTGTTTCGATACCAAGTAAGCTATTCGGAGAGAAAATACAGCCAGGCTCATTTAGGATGCAAGGACCGTCAGGGAGTATCACTGATGATGGAAATGGAAATTTAATAACAGTCGGGAATGAGATCTGCGGAATTATTACATACCAACACGGATTAGCAGTAATAACCTCAGATGCATCTTCAGGATCCCTTTACGGATTCGCAAATTACGGAGTCGATACCTACGGAGGTGTAGACGCTAACTTCATACCAAGTTTCATAACTAACAGCAACGTTACTTGTTCTTTCTCTAGCTCCTATACTATTTTTGAAACTCAATATAAATGTACAGTAGACGCTACTGAATATAATTTTAGTCTAAACCCAAGTTTAATCTCAGGTTCATCAGAAGGGATTATATACGACTTTGCTGCAAGTTCATATTTTAATCCATACGTTACAACAGTGGGGCTTTATAATGAAGCACAAGATTTGATTGCAGTAGCAAAACTCTCAAAACCATTACCGTTAAACAACGTAACGGATACAAATATAATAATCAATATTGATAGATAAAAATATGCCTAATTGGTTTTACGAAAATAAAGAAGTTACAGAAGAATATCAATTTGATGAAAAAGCAGTTGGGTTTGTTTATATGATAACACATATTGAGACTGGTAAGTTTTACATCGGTAGAAAGATATTCACCAACACTCTCACCAAGAGACTAACAAAGAAGGAAATCTCAGAACAATCCGGCCCAGGGAGAAAACCTACTAAGAAAAAAGTTAGTAAGGAATCTAACTGGAGAGAATACTGGGGGTCCTGTAAACCACTCCTTGCAGAAGTTAAGGAGATTGGAGAAGATAAATTTAAAAGGCAGATTTTAAAGTTATGCTTTACTAAAAAACAATTAACTTATTATGAAATCGCATACCAATGCAAATACGACGTACTTGAAACAAATTCATACAATGATAATGTAATGTCGAGAATTTTTCGAAAAGACTTGCTCTTACCCGGTTAAGTTCGTATATTTAATTAATGATCAATCATCTACTAGTAAATCTAGTAAATAGTGTTATAGGAGCAGGAAAACCTACATCAGGGGATAATTACTCTTATCCATGTCCTTTCTGCAATCATTACAAACCAAAGTTAGAAGTTAACTTTAAGGAGAATGAG
>TARA_R110000868_G_scaffold10873_2_pt1 | contig 17125 bp, 11 predicted proteins | sample TARA_R110000868 | Tara Oceans TARA_R110000868 (sample SAMEA4397489) | marine metagenome | biome: Polar Biome; feature: [SRF] surface water layer (ENVO:00010504); material: water (ENVO:00002006), including particulate matter (ENVO:01000060) such as... | depth 5 m | reverse complement strand
AAATAGTCTGCATTTTTGCCGCCAAGCAGTATGTTTCCATAATTCCGCGCCAAAGGTACCGGGTTATTGGCGACGTGTGCCCTGGCGACGTGAACATCGTGCCAGATATCCTGAATCTCCGCCCCCTCGAAAACACTACGCCCACCGGCAACGTCAAACAGAAGATCGATAGCCTTCATCATCCGCACAACAATCGTTCCGGTTTCGTATCTATACCTTGCACGATCCGTAAGCGGAATTTTATTTCCCCTATCAACAACGGACATCATGCAATCAAACTTTTGCAACAATTCGGCTTCGGCTTGATTTACAAGTGTATTGGCCTCCGCGACTCGCCGCAGAATGTCGGGATCCCCCTGCAGCTTGGTCGGGTCGGTACTGCTTGATTGGATCTTTGAAGAGAATAATCTGATAGCGTGCCTGACGGCCCCAATCGCCGGTGCCGCAACGGTCGCGGCAAAAACCTGAGCCCAAGGAAGGCTGTATTTTGGCTCTGACTGCTTGTTCACACAATTATAACCGTCGGTCTGCCTGTGTATTCTGTGGTTTGGAACAAAGACCGGCTTTTCAATTACAATGTCATTTGACCCCGTTCCCTGCAGCCCCATGGAATGCCAGGTATCTTCGATGACGTAATCCTTACGTGGAACCAGGCAGGTTTGCAGCAATTGCTGACCTTCAACGATCGCGCCCAGCAACACCCAGTCGCAATGCATACTGCCAGAGCTCCACCCCCAGCGCCCATGCAACATGATGCCACCTTCCACGACCTCCGTTCTGGCCCCAAAGGGATTATAAGAACTCGATATGCGTGTATTCGGATTATTTCCGAATGTTTCCTGCTGCGCCCGTTCATCCATGAGCGCGATCTGAAATGGGTGAACAGAGATAACTCCGGAAATCCACGCCGTGCTCATGTCCTGCTCGGCAAGCGTGATAAGAGCCCTGAACCACTGTTGCGGGGTAGCGCCGAGACCACCCATCTCTTTTGGAACCAACGCTCTGAAGATTCCTGATTTCTCCAGCGCCGCAACCGTGTCCGCCGGTATATTGCGCTCCTTGCGTCCGGTAGGTCCGTTTTTAGCTATGAGTTCGAGATAGGGCTCCAGATTGATAAGCGGGACGGTCGTAGTCTTTTCCTTAACCGATAGATCAGTCACTTTAATTTCCTCCAAATAGGTAATCGACGTCAGTTAGCTTCAAGCTCAAGCGACATTTCGAATGGCTTTTCCTTGTGAATAGGGACGTGCCTCCCCTGCACCTTCTCGTGAAACTCGGCGGCTTGGCTGCGGGGATTGTAGAACTGCTTGTACCAGGTTCGCCCGAGCTTGAAATTTCGCTCCGTAGGCAAACTCATGATTTGCACGGCCGGGACTTTATTCGCCCAAACACCGAAATCCTGGGCGAATGCCGCCAGCACTTCATTCTGCAGGACCTTGGCTTTTTCACGCAGCTCCTCGTCCACCATGTCGGTGGGCGCCAGCATCAGATTGTTATGCCAGACCTTGGTGACACCGTCATCGACCGGCGTGTGAAAGATAAACTCAATGGAGCGGATGTCGCCGATGGCCTGCCTGGATAGAAGCAGTCCCGGTCCCGTATACCAAGTATATGTCATCAAGTAGGCATCATACTCACGACGAAACCCGCCTTGACGCTGGAAATACAGATGGCCGCTAAACTCATTTTCAAAATACTCACACGGAGATCCATGCGTTGGCCCCAGATGGTTGGAGTCCGCCATGTTATCGAGTATTTCCTGCGGGTGTGTATCGATAGTGCCAAGGTGGTCATAGGCACCATTGATCCAGTTTGGCATATCCCATTCTGCCAATGAGGGAGGATCGAAGTACGCCTCCCCCCCTTCGGGATCATGCCACATCATCACAGCCCCCATGACTTCTCTGACGATGTATGAATTCAGCTTTGCTGCCTTCGGACATGGGCCGTCAAAGTCCGGAATATCATCAGCCTGCCCCTCATGATTAAAGCGCCAGCCATGATATGGGCACCGAATGGAGTCGCCCTCTATTTGCTCCCCATGGGTGACGAGTGAGGTGGTCTTCGATGCAGCAAGGTGTGCACCCATATGGCTGCAATACGCGTCGAGAAGGACAATCTTGCCACTCTCTCCACGGTAGAGTGCGAAGTCTTTTCCGAAAAACCTGACGGGCAATGGCCCATTATCGAGCTCACATACTTCCGCAATCATGAACCATCCACGCGGAAAGTCGAACTTACCCAGTTTGTAGTCTTTTGATTTTGCCACGACTAAATTTCCTGCTCTTTTTGCAATTCTTCAAACTCCAGCCCGCATTGGGCGCGATCAGCACTCTTGGAAAATCTATTGTTATCCAGGGTCAGGCGTCCGCTATTGGACGCCATGATGTGATTGGCAGCACGAAAACCCATCGTGAGCGCAGGCCCCAGTGTGCAGCCTGCTCCGGGATAGACATCCCCCATGATCGATGCTGTGCTATTGCCGGCCGCGTAGAACCCTTCGATAGGCACGCCCGCCTCATCCACGACCTGGGCATCATCATTGATGACAAGTCCGCCCTTGGTCCCAATATCGCCGGGATAAACGCGCGCGCCGTAGAAGGGGCCCTTGTCGATGGGGCCGAGACAAGGATTCGGAGACACTTTTTCATCTCCGTACATCCGGTCATGCTCGTCCCCGCCGCGACCGAACCGCTCGTCAATGCCTGTTTTGGCGAAACGCGCCATTTCCTCAGCCGTCCCTTGCAGACCTTTCGCATCAATACCCAGCTTGACCGCCAACTCTTCCAATGTAGAGGCTTTGGTCAGCAATCCATCTTCACCAAAGGCCGCCGCATTCATCCAGTCCGGCGACATGCTTGATTGCAGCAGACCGCCAAACATGTATTTTTTGCGATAAGTACTGTCGAAAATCACAAAGGCAGGAACACGGCTTTTGATACTGTAATCCTCCCCATACATGCACTTCCCGTAGGAGTTATAGGTGATGGATTCATTCATGAACCGTTGGCCAGTTTGATCGACGATCACCAGTCCCGGTTTGGATTTTTCGAAAAACAGGACTATTGTCCTATCCTTCCATCGAACCGTAGGCGCCCACCAGGCTTCACGCATTCGCCCTATTGAGGCGCCAACCTGCTTGCCCGCCCTGATCAGGTCGCCCGTATTTCCCGCACTTCCCGCCGACCAGTCGGGTGAACTTGGATCGGCCAAATACTCCCGGCGCATGGCGGCACTGCGCTCGAATCCACCAGCCGCAACGATAACACCCTTGCGCGCCCTGAATTTGCGTACACTTCCATCATTACACGTTGCAACCACGCCACCGACGCGCCCATCTTCATGGAGCAGCGCAGTTACGGGCGTATTCATCAGTAGCACCACGCCCCGATTTCGGAGCGCGACGAACAGCCGACCAACCAGTGCCTCACCCATACAGAGTCGGCGGTCACGCTTGCTCCGCAAGCGAGCGGGAATGTCCATAAAATACCGCACCAGCGCCCGCATAGCGATTTTCTGCCAACCTTTCGCTACGGCTTGAATCTGTGCCGCCTCGGTAATCGAAAGATTGACATGGCTGAAAGCTTTCGATTGCGGCGGCATCTCCCTGAGATGCGAGAAATACTCACCCAGCTCGTTACCGTCCAAAGGCGCGCAATCCATCGTGCGTCCACCTGCTTTCCAGCCGGTCACATCCGGATAGTAGTCGGGGTATTTCTCAACAGGCGTATAGGGAACGCCAACCTGTCTCAAATACTCGATCATCAGCGGAGCAGTTTGAAGATAGGTTTGGATTGTTGCATCACTGATTTGGTCATCGGGGATGACAGCCCTTAGATAGGCAAAAGCATCTTCCGGGCTGTCGGCAATATGTATCGACGCCATACCCGAATTATTGGGAACCCAGATGCCCCCGCCCGACATTGCCGAATTACCACCAAACCTGTTCTCTTTCTCAATGACCAAAACGTCTGCACCCGCATCCGCTACCCTCACAGCAGCCAGTAATGCAGCAGCACCGGAACCGACGACGACCACGTCATAAGCCTCTTCCAGCATGTGGCTATCATCCCGAGCTGTTGCCCCTTGCTCACCGCTCTGCATGTCAAAGTCTCACTTTCGTTCGTTTATCCGCTACGCGTGATGAGCATCACTGCCCGAACGCCTCCGCAAAATCGGATGCGTTGAAGTAGGCGCGCAGACTCACAATCAGGCCACGGGCATTGACCTGGATGATATCAATTACCTCGACGCTATACCGGGCTGTCCCAGGCCCTGAAAAAACATCAAATCGAAAGGCAGCTTCATCACCCACGACCAGTAAGCTTTCAGGGCCCTTCAGTCGGACACCATATCCAACAGCGTCAGAAATAAATTCACGGATCACCAGCTTGCCGACTTTCGGTGGCGTACCAACAGGATCCTCCAGGACAGCATCATCAGCGAATAAGGATACGATCCCATCGACATCCCCGGCGTTATACCGCGATATATACGCGCCTACTGTTTCCGCGATGCCCGTCTTCACATTCATCTTCCTACCCTTACTCAACAGCCGCGCATTCCAGCTGTTTCACCGAGCGCCGATCAGTTATGAGCCGAGGCCACCGAACAAGAGTCCTCTGGCTTGACCCTCGCCCTTGCCGAAACCGGCAGCATGGAGCCTTAAAAAGATAAGATGGCGGAAGGCTCACCTAAAACTCGCATTCTGTCGCAAACTGCCGCGATGCGAAGCGAGTATAAGCTGAGGATATTTGCAGATATCATGCAAACTTAACGCATATTTCTTTTCCGCCTACTGACGGATTTTACCTGCATCAAAATCTTCATTCAGAGTGACTGGCGGATGGATCACGGCCCACATCCAGATTTTGGCAACACAATATGAACGAAGCAGACTTGATCCCCGAACACGACACCGACGCGTTTGTCTCTGCGATGCGTCAAGTGGCGAGTACGGTGAATATCATCACGACGAAAGCGCCCGATTGCCAAGGTTTTCGCGGCCTCACTGCCACGGCGTTCTGTTCGGTAACAGCCGCGCCACCCACCGTCCTTGTCTGCGTAAATAAAAGCTCGGGCACACATGACACTATACTGCAGAGCAAAATTTTTTGCGTTAATGTTCTGTCCACCGATCAGATGGACATCGCTCTTCTGTTTTCGAGACCGGCAAGCCCACAAGAACGATTTGGAAAAGGGCGCTGGTTACAGCTCGCATCTGGAGCACCCGTACTGGAAGGATGCCTGGCGAATATCGATTGCACGCTGGTTGAGAGTATCAATGCGAGCACCCATACAATTTTCATTGGCCGGGCGTTGGCCATCACTGAAAATCCCGCCCTCTCTCCATTGATATATTCTAATCGAGAGTTTTCTTCCTTGTCTTGACCGGCTCGCGCTTGATCGCGCTATTCCTTGGACAGGAATTCAAGGCGCGCTTGTCAGCATCACTGCGTCAAAGCGAGTAGAAACAGAGTACGACATTCTCGTTTGCAGTGCGATACTCAAACAGAAGAACGCAGCCCCCCCTCGCTGAGGGGCTGCCTCTACCGTGCGCATGCAGCATGCCGAATGCTCAGGCCAATCGGGGCCCGAAAAATCAAAACAGAAGTGATTACTATGCCCAACTCAAACCGCAGTCTTGAAGGCCGAATAGCAATTATTACTGGCGCGGCAAGCGGAATTGGCGCCGCGATCGCGAAAGCTTACGCCGAGGAGGGTGCATCCGTACTCGCGGTCGATCTGCCGTCGATTACTTGGACAACAACGCCAGGTCGGACTGAATCAATCAGCCCCTTGGCGATCGACATTACCGACAACGATGCCCCCAAGAGAATTGTTGCTGCTGCAGACAAAATATTTGGAGGCATCGATATCCTGGTGAACAATGCAGGTATTGCTCCTTTTGGCGGCACGGAAACCGCAACCGATGATATCTGGGACAAGGCGATGCAAATCAATGTCAACGCCATATTCAAATTGACGAGGGAAACCGTCCCATTTCTCAAGAAAAGTGATGCCGGGCGTATAATTAATACCGGGTCGATCATGTCGGAATGTGCCGGACCGGAGACAATTGCCTATATCACCACCAAGCATGCCGTTGCCGGCATGACGAAAGCGATGGCAATCGATCTCGGAAAATATGGCATTACGGCGAACTTCTTACAGCCGGGGTGCATTGTGACTCCCCTGTCAGCCGCCCATATGCAGGATCAGAATTTTGTTGACTACTGGGTCCGGAAAACGCCGCTTGGAGAACTCGGTCAACCAGAAGACATTGCATCAGTCGCCGTTTTCCTCGCTTCCGATGCATCGAGATACATCTCGGGCGCTGGCCTGAGAATTGACGGCGGAGCTGCTATCAATGCTTTTTAGACGCAGACTGCCCAGACCTGCGCGCACGGCGCACGCAGTTGTTGAATGTACATTCAGGCTTGCAGGACATTCCACTCCACTTGTAACCTGTCGCGGAATTGCGGAGCCGCAATAGCGATAAGAGCGCTTGCTTTCTCCGCGACAGACTTGCCTGCCAATGCCGCTATACCATACTCTGTGACAACGTAGTCCAGATCCGTTCGACATACGCTGACGACCGATGTCAGCTTAAGGACTATATTGGAGCGTCCTCCCTTATCGCCCGCTGCCTGCAGGCAGATGATCGCACGCCCGCCACGAGACAAGCGCGCTCCTCTGATGAAGTCCACAAGCCCGCCGGATCCGCTGACTTGCCTGCCGTTTGCCATTTCCGAATTGGCCTGACCGAACAGATCCACCTCGATGGCCGAGTTTATCGCCACAAAATTATCGATTGTGGCCAGTGTCTGAGCTGAGTGCGTATATGAGACAGGGCGTATAGAAAACGCCGGCTGTCCGCGAAGCCAGGCATAGAATGCGTCATCTCCAACTGCCGCCCCGGCAACATGTTTTCCAGTATCAATGGTTTTTAGCGCTCCATTCATGACACCGCGCTCTATGAGCGGACGGACAGCTGGCGTTACAAGTCCAGTATGGAGCCCCAGGTCATTCTTATTCGTCAACTTACTTAGTACGACAGGGGGTATACGGCCGACCCCGAACTGAAGCGTATCGCCATCGCGGATCAACTCCGTTGCATGTTCTGCAATCCGCTCCAAAGTCGGGTTCGTGGTCACAATCCCTGTCTGAACTAGCTGATAATCAGCCATTACAGCATAGTCCAAGCGATCGAGAGGAATGGACGGCGCATCTCGCAGGCGCGGCATCTGACTGTTGAGTTCGCCCACAACTGTGTTGCATCTCGATAATATATCGGGAACGAAGTCTGCTGATAATCCGGTACTACAGGCCCCCTCGCCATCTGGTCGGCTGAGCTGGATCAACGCCAGGTCAAATTGCGGCATCTCCTTCAATCGCTTCGGGATATCGCTATAATGACTGGGGACGAATTCGATGTCACCCGGCGAAAGGGATTTGCGTAACTCCTTGTAATCAAAGAATGTCGTGAGCTTTGTATCAGTCGCGATCTTCCCAACAGGGAAACCGTTCAGTCCAGGCGTCAGCACAGAAACAAAATGAAGACCCGCGCACTCTTGCAGTACCCCATCAAGGCCCTGCAAAAGTGACGTCGGCTGTCCAATGCTGCCTTGCACATAAACTAACATTCCCGGCTGGATGAGTTTACCGATATCGCTCGCACTTAAAAACGTGACCATTGGCTACAGGCTGTATCCGCCATCAAGCGTCAGTGTTTGTCCTGTCACGAACCGCGCTCGATTAGAGGCAAAGAACAGGACTGCCTCAGCCACCTCTTCGGCGGTTCCCAATCGTTTCAAAGCTGAATTCTTGATGGCCGCCTTAATGTATGCCTCGTCATATGCAACGCCGAGAAGTTTTCGAAACAAGCCGGCATCAATCAGTCCCAGAGCAACCGTATTCGCCCTGATGCCGTTGCGCCCTTCTTCCCTGGCAATGCCTGTCATAAGCGCATCAATTGCAGCCTTGGGAATAACAGACAGCGCATCCTTTGTCGGCCACCTTAGCAATCCCGTGGTGCTTATCGTGACAAAACTACCGCCTTTCTCTCGCATGTGAGGCAATATCGCATGAACAAGATTGAAGAATCCGTTCGTGTCCGCCTCCATGACTTGCCTGAACTCTTCAGGTTTAATATCGCCGATAAAATTCATGGAAATATGAGAACCCGCAGCATTGATGACGGTATGTATATGCCCCAACTCTGAGATCATCTGCTTGCAGACCCTGCCAACTGAGGTCGGATCTTCCATGGTGAGCGCGAACGAAGCGGCTTTCCTGCCATAGGATTGCATACACCGCTTGATATCGTTGGCGGCCTCTTCGTTCGTCCGATATGTTAGTGCTACATTTGCTCCAGCTTCGGCGAGCTTCTCGCAGATCGCGCGCCCGATACCCCCACTTCCTCCAACAACAAGCGCAAATCCATCCAATTCCGGAAAATCAAGCGCACTTTCCGCCGTCATGGCGGTCTCACAATACGATCCAGTCATGTTCACAGGCTCCGGGAAATTATTTCTTTCATGATCTCGTTCGTACCGCCGTAGATCATTTGCGCGCGCGCGTCTGTCCAGGCCCGCGCGACTGGATATTCAAGCATGTATCCATATCCTCCATGCAGTTGCACGCACTCATGAAGAACCTTGTTTTGTAACTCCGTGCACCACCATTTTGCCATTGCTGACGCTTCCGCGGTGAGCTTGCCCTGGCAAGCTAACTCTATGCATTCGTCAACATACACCCTTGCAATCTGAGTCTCAGTCTTGCATTCGGCGAGCTTAAATTTGGTATTCTGAAAATCGATGATCTTTTTCCCGAACGCCTCGCGCTCCTTCGTGTAATCAATGGTCGTCTCAAGCGCAGCTTCACAACCTGCAACAGCGCGAATAGCAATCATCAGACGCTCCCATGCAAGCTCCTGCATAAGATATCTAAGACCATCGCCCTGAAGTCCCAGAAGATTTGTTTTGGGAACCCGCACCTCGTTGAAAAACAGCTCGACCGCATCTTGCGACTTCTGCCCAACCTTATCTAAAGGCATGCTTTTGCCCACACCTTCCCGGTCAGCTTCCACGAGAATGAGCGACAAGCTACTCGAACCTGTATTCGCTTCCGTTTTCGCTGCCACGATTATCAGGTCCGCATTATACCCATTGGTGATAAACGTTTTTGCGCCCTGAATGACATAGTCATCGCCATCCTCGATTGCGCGGGTCGAAATACTCCGCAGGTCAGACCCACCACGTGGTTCCGTCATTGCCAAGGCACCGATGACTTCGCCCCGGGTCATCCTGGGAAGCCATTCCTGTTTCTGTTCTTCACTTCCGAAACGCTGAATGTAGCCGGCAACAATCTCTGAATGCATGACAAAGCCAGGACCCGCAGCATTCGCACGCTGTTGTTCCTCGATCAGGACCGTACTGAATTTCCTGTCAGCGCCCGCACCACCATACTGTTCCGGCACCGTGACGCAGAGCATCGCATGCTTGCCGGCTTCCAGCCAAACCTCCCTCCCGGGGTGACACTGTTCATTCCAGGCATCCAGATTTGGTATGACATGTTCTTGCATGAAGCGTCGGACGCTCTTCCGAAACAGCTCATGCTCGTCAGAAAATACACTTCGCTCTATCGGTAGAAAGTACGCACCACTCACAAATTATTTCCCTCATTTGGCTTCCAGAAAATCTCGAGCCATGCATTCGGCTTGTCGTCTTCCACGTCACTGGCTAGCTTTAATCTAAGGCCTTTTCAGCCTCATGTTTAACTCGTTTTCCCGGTGTAGTCGGCACTCGCCATGGCCAATTCTCGAACCACTCCGTCCTCTGAGGTGAGAACTATTCGCCAAGGCGAAAACGACGCGGCTGGGATAAATTCAGTAGGCTGGAAAGGCAGAACCGATGAGCTCAGCGAGATGCGGACCGACCAGCAATTCTACCTGAATACACGCAATCAGCGAGAGAAAGACCGCTTACATAGCGATGCGAGGAAACGCCAACAGCATTTTTTCCAGCCGCGAAAAGTTTCGGAATTGGCTGACCGTTTTCATCCTGTACCTGCCCCGTCTTCTCATCAACGACAACACCGCCAAGAGAAATCGTCGGACATAGATAACGCCTATTATGGATTGAAATATCAATGGCATAAAAGGGAGGTTCCGTAATTCTGCTCACAAAGTCCTGCTGTTTTCGATACCGGGGTATTTCCGTCCCATCATAACAGCCATTGTAATGTTCGATTTCGGCCTCGAGCGTGGCAGGATCCATGCCGCACTTTACAGCCAGCGCCCCAATTGACCCGGCCTTCTTGGCGCTCAGGAACATACCCATAAGCGCAGGTGCGCCCTGGAGGCGAAACAGCTTACGGCGGCCTGGCAAAGCCTGTCTAATTGCTTGCTTCCTCAGTTCGCGATCAAGAATAATGTACGCGACCCCGTTCTGGTCTTCAGCAATGTGGTACCCTATTTTAGCACCATAACAGTCTTCGGAGACGAACCGTTCACCCTTAGCATTGACCACGACACCGCTTGCAAAAGCTGCAGGCGGATTGAATTGCCGCCAAGCCGAAATGTTGGACAGCCTTTTAGTGTCTGCCCCCACCGATTGGCCAAGCCGAATACCCGCACCATCGCACCCGATACTGCCCAAGGCGATGGCCCCGCTATATTTCGGGGCATAGTGCTGAACCATTCTTCGATTGTGAATGTACCCACCAGCAGTAAGCACAACCGCCTTCTTGATCCGGATGGAGCGCACTTTGCTGTGCCTGTCCGATAGAGCATTCGCCTTGGACACAAGCTTCTCTGCAATGGAAGGAAACAAAAGTGTGGTGGCCTTGGCAAACTCGTTTGACACTTTTTTAAGCGCCAACGCACCTTTGGAATCGTCACCGACATGCTGGATTTCAACACCGACAATCTCACCAGTGGTCGACACTACGAACCGTCTCGCCTCACCATAGCTGTAGACCTTCAAACCCATTTTGAGCGCTGACTGCAATAGCGGATCAAAAAAGTGGGGGCCCGTTAGCCCGTCACCAACGACACGATGCCCCCGTTGTGCCGGCTTTGCCTGATCGGCATACTCAGCCACCGCCTCGTTTCCCGAATGATACAGAAAGTACCCTTTGCCGGGATAGGATGTCTTTACCGGCGACAAAGTGCTTTTGAACGCCACACCATGCCCGGCTAACCACTCAAGGTTTTCAATACTGCGCTTACAAAAGTCTCGGAGTGTGTTGTCACAGACCGCATCAGCAACCTCGAGCTTCAGATACTTATACATCTCATCGACAGTATCCTCGACACCAGCTTCCCGCTGATATGGCGTCCCACCGCCACTATAGAACACGCCCCCCGACATGCGCGTAGCGCCACCACCCCCAAAGCGGTCGATAGCGATTACTTTCGCGCCGCTCTGTAGTGCCTCCAGAGCAGCACAAATGCCTGCTCCGCCGAGCCCGATGATGACAACATCAGCCTCGTCATCCCAATGACGATCAACTGCGTTGTTCAGCTTTACTGGTGCTTCCACCCTGGAATGCCAATTTGGGTCAGTTACCTGCATACCAAGATCCTCTCAAGGCGACACTGGACACAAAACCAAGGCAGGAGCAGGCATTGTAATCCCTGCTCCTGTTTTGAAAGTTCGGTTTCAAAAGGTCATAAACATAATAGGGACCTACCAGTTGTAACGCGCCTGGATGGAAAGCGTGCGGCCCCTCAGGATAGTGCGGGAATAAGAGCCAGATGAAGCGACAACATCATTGGCAGAGCCCATAATCTTCTCATCCGTCAGGTTCTTCCCAACGAATGCGAGTTCCCAGGCACCGTCGATATCACCAAGACCCAAACGGAGATCCAGCTTTTGCCAAGCATCTTGCCGCGTCAACGGGTCCTTGTCGGCAATGAGGTCGTACGAGTCTGAGAAAGACAGAACCGCATCCGCTGTAAACTCAAGCCCTGACCCAACAGGGTAGTCGAAGCCGACCCTAACATTTCCCGAATAGTTCGGCGCAAAAGGTGGTGACTCGCCCGAGAGATCCTGAAAGCAAGCCAGTCCCCCATCCAACTGGACTTGATAAGCCTGCAATGCCGTACAACCAGCATTCGCGTAATCCTGGTATGTGGCGTCCAGAAGAGCCAAGTCCGTGCCAAACTGCCAGTGATCGACCGGCCGCCACAGGAGTTCCGCTTCAACACCCTGTGTTTCCAGTCCACCGACATTCGTCACAGTGATGAAAGCGGAGGTCTCAGTAAATTGGGACACACTTTGTTGTAGATCTTTGTACTCACTTCTGAAAACAGACAGGTTGAACGAAAGAGACCGATCAAGCAGAAGCGATTTGAATCCTGCTTCATATGCATTCACTGTTTCGGGTTCGTAGGTCAGCCGACCCTCGACGCCTGTCAACTCGACTGAATCGAAACCACCTGCTTTGAAGCCCTGGCTGAACTTTGCGTAAAGACTCAGATCGTCGGAATGTTCATATTGAAGGGTCAATGAGGGCAACCAGTCCTCGACGTCAGCATCTGCCGCCGTCGTGTGATCGACGAATCCGGTCAGGAAGGTTGCAACCGGCTGCAAAGAGGCAGGCAGTGGCGTGAATGAAACGCCGTAAGGGTCGCCAGAAGTTCCGTTGGTCGATGACTGAATAGCCTCCTTCTGTGAATTTGTGTACCTCAGTCCGACAGTGGCGGAGAGCCGGTCCGTGAACGGGTAGGTTATGGCACCAAATCCCGAAAAAGCCTTTTCCTTCTGGCCAAGGTAGGTTTCGCCAGACAGAGGTGCGTACGAAAGTAGCGGTTCAAGAGGCCCGGCCAGCAACACTGTTGCAAACGGGAAATTCAAAGTGGTCGTGATATTGTTTTCGGATTCAAGATAATACGCACCAAGAATGTATTGCAGCTTGGAGTCGGCAGGGGAAATCATGCGCAACTCAAGCGTCTTCTGGTCGAGATCCTCGGGCGTACTAAATGTGAAGAAATCGGCAGGCGAACCGTCAGTGTCTGCACCGAGAAAGAAGTCGTGTTTGGAATGCGAGGCCACAATAACAAAGCCGTGCCCATAACTGTTGTCACGCTCGAACTTGACCAGGAATTCCGAGGCCTCAATGTCTCCGCGCTCCCCTGGGCTTGAGTTCCGGCGATAGTCAAATTCGCTTTCCTGTCCAGTCGCCAACGCATACCCACAACTAAATGTCACCGCGGCTGAGAACGGAAGCGCAGGCGGGCAATTTGTCAGCTGGACCGGAAAAGGTGCGACAGATTTCTGGACTCCGTATTCCGCCTTTGCTGTCGCTGACCATTGATCATTCATCTGCCAGAGAAGAGTAGCGCGAAGGAATTTGTCCTCTATCTTCGGATTATCCTCGCCGGTCCCTTCATTCTCAATATAGCCGTTCAGCTTGGAGTATCGTCCCGCAATCCGTAGCGCCAATTTGTCCTCTACGATCGGGCCACCCACAGCCCCCTCGAAGACGGACTCATTACCCTCGAATTCGTATGAGGTAAGGCCGTAACCCTCCCAATTATCCAGGTTCGGTGCCGCCGCCGTCACGCTAAAAGCGCCGCCGATTGCATTGTTACCAAAGTATATGGTCTGAGGACCGCGCAGAACTTCGACCTGGGCGACGTCAACGAGGGTCGATTGTGTATACCGGGAGCGGCCCCGATAAACCCCGTCCACAAAGGTAGCGACCGCTTGCTCGAATCCGGAATTCGCCCCGGATCCGACACCCCGAACGTAAATATTGTTCGAAACCGAGTCCTCAGAAATGATCACGTTCGGAAGGGATTCCGACAGGTCCTCCAGTCCGGCCACTTGCATGTCTTGCAGGTCGTTCCCCGATACGGCGATGATCGAGATTGGCACATCCTTGATGTCCTGCTCACGTTTTTGCGCTGTAACGACGACCGTGGGAAGTTTGGCGACCTGATCCTCTTCAACATTCTGTGCTGAAGCCACCCCAACAACGATGGAGCTCATTACTCCAGTCACAATTGCCGAATGCAGTAGCATTTTTTTTCTAAGATTCACTATGATCGCCTCCCTGAAACAGATCGACCCCAAATGCGGTCCTCTGAATTATGATTATTTTTGTTTGTTGCCGTTTCCGACTTATGTGAAGAGGCTATTTCCAATTCGTCTCCCCATCAGCTCGCGTAGCACTCGCATCTGCTCAGTTCGGGAATCCTGCTAGACCCTTGTCCTAAAAACGGGCACCGCTTCATACTGAAGAAGTTGCCTCTGACAGGAACTTCATGCTGGTTCGCGCAACGCGATAGAAGAGCGCCAGTTCTCGGTCAAAGGCGACGAGGTAAATGATGCAAGGTTGGAGATACAGTCTGCACACAACACCGTTTCGATCTCGCAATTGTACGGAGCCTTTACTCAAATTTTGCTCATTTCTATCGGCACACTAAACGAGTATTATCTGAGCTTTCCTCCACTGTATGTGTGGCGCCATTGGATATCGGCGCAACGCTTGCTGCCACGAGCAGTCACTGCTTTTTGCATCCATTCAGCATAGCGCAACGCCTTATTATAAGTGGCGGTTTGGAGGGGGAATTGTTGGAAACAGGAATTATTTCAGCCGCGTCCTACCTGCCACGATTTCGTCTCCTACGGAGCGCAATAGCAGACGCGACGAAATGGACGAATCCAGCGCTTGCCGCGCAGGATAATGGACATCGTACTGTTTGTTCCCATGATGAAGATAGTCTGACTATGGGGGTACAAGCTGCGCGAAATTGCCTGTCGGGCAGTAAAAATTTCAGCCCTCAATTGTTGCAGTTCGCCAGCACCACAGCGCCCTTCGTCGATCGCTCAAGCTCAGTCATTTTGAGTGAAGCGCTAACATTACCCTCACCGGAAATACGCTGCATGGATATCACCGGTTTTCTGGCATGTGGAACTGCAGCTTTAATAAATGCGCTCCACAGCGAGCAAGCCAGTCTTACAGTGGCATCGGACAAGCGCATAGCCAAAGTCGCATCCGCTCAGGAGATGTCCTTCGGACACGCGGCCGCTGCCATTGCAACCGGAAATGAAAATCTCATCGCTCGCCATGTTGCTTCAGGATCTTTTGCCGTGGACTTCCCTGACCACTACCGCAAACCGGATGCTAGGACGGACTACTTCATGGAAGAACGCTGGATACGTGATGAAGGCGTTATGAAGATTGTTCCTCCACTAATCAAATCTCTGCTGGAGAAGGCTAGCTGCCCTATTGAAGATATTGAACATATCGCACTGGCCGGCATGAGCCGTAGTGCAGCACGCCACCTCGCTAGAACACTTTCAATTCAGGACAACAAGCTCGTCGATCCGCTTGACTCAAATTGCGGTGAAACAGGGAGCGCCCATGGCCTTCTAATGCTGTGTTTGGCTCTGGAAAATGCTCAACCAGGCGAAAAAATCCTGCTGGTTCACTTCGCGCAAGGCTGCCAGATACTACTGGTCGAAACGACTGACGCAATCGTCGGCTGGGCACCAAATAACGCTCTGCAAATGCAGCTGGTAAGTGGTGTAATAGACGATAATTATCTGCGTTTTCTCTCCTTCAATGACCATGTCCAGGTTGACTGGGGAGTACGCGCCGAGCGCGATACCAGAACCGCCGTTTCCGCGTTCTACAGGCATCGAAGTGCCCTAACAGGTTTTGTCGGCGGCGTTTGCACCGCGTGTGGGACAAAGCAATTCCCAAAGGGTCAAGGCTGCGTGAACCCCGACTGCCGCCAGCTCGGCACGCTCGTCGATGAGCCTTTCCAGCACAAGACCGGCAGGATCAAGTCCTTTACTGAAGACTGGCTCGCCATCTCCGAGAACCCACCTTTTAAATACGGCAATGTCATCTTTGATGATGGCGGCGTCGTGATGATGGAATTTACCGATTTTGAAGTTGGCCAGCTGGAAGTTGGAATGCCGATACGATCCGTCTTTCGGATCAAGGAAAAAGACCCTAAGCGCAATTTCCACCGATACAATTGGAAAGCCGCTCCTTTGCCCAAAGTAAGGACTTAGCAGATGGCCCAAGGTATACGGGATAAAGTGGTCATACTCGGCATGGGTTGCTCGCGATTTGGCGAGCGATGGGATTGTAGCGGCGAAGATCTGATGCTCGAGGCCTTCCAGGAAGCGCTGGCGGATGCAGAGATTGCACGAGACCAGATCGAAGCGGCCTGGTTCGGCCTTTCGATGCAAGAACAGAGTGTCAGCAAGTCGGCACTTTCCCTATCGCATGCCTTGCGGCTTCCAAATATTGCAGCGACGCGTGTGGAAAACCTCTGCGCCACGGGCTCGGAGGCTCTGCGCGGCGCGGTCTATGCTGTCGCGGCCGGTGCAGCAGATATTGCGCTCGCGTTGGGAGTCGAGAAGCTTAAGGACACGGGCTACGGTGGCCTGCCTGAGCGGACAAAAGGCACCTTTAATGATCTCTGGCAGCCTAACGTCACCGCGCCCGGTTCGTTCGCTCAGTTCGCAAGTGCCTACTCGGCGCACCATAATGTCGAGATGAGCGTCCTCAAGGAGGCAATGGCGCATATCTCCTGGAAGAGCCATGAGAACGGCTTCAAGAACCCGAAAGCTCATCTGCGCAAGAGATTGTCAAAGGAGGCGATACTCTCAGCGCCTATGGTCGCCTATCCTCTTGGACTGTTTGACTGTTGCGGCGTGAGTGACGGGTCGGCCTGCGCGATTGTCGCCAGCCCTGAAATGGCACAGCGCTTGGGGCGAACCGGAAATCTCGTCAGCATTAAATCCATACAGCTCTCCCTGAGCAATGGCTCGGAAATGTCGCACAATTCCTGGAATGGCAGTTACGCTCAGACTACAAGGATCGCATCTCAAAAAGCCTACCAGGAAGCTGGGGTCACAGACCCTGTACGAGATCTAAGCCTCGTCGAAGTCCATGACTGCTTCTCGATTACGGAACTGGTGACCATGGAAGATTTGGGTCTCGCCGAAACCGGAAACGGTTATAAAGACGTTCTTGCTGGCAAGTTTGACGCAGACGGCGAAGTGGCCTGCAATATAGATGGCGGGCTAAAATGCTTCGGGCACCCTATCGGCGCATCCGGGCTGAGAATGGTTTATGAGGGCTATACCCAGCT
>TARA_R110000868_G_scaffold57930_2_pt1 | contig 17126 bp, 17 predicted proteins | sample TARA_R110000868 | Tara Oceans TARA_R110000868 (sample SAMEA4397489) | marine metagenome | biome: Polar Biome; feature: [SRF] surface water layer (ENVO:00010504); material: water (ENVO:00002006), including particulate matter (ENVO:01000060) such as... | depth 5 m | reverse complement strand
CGGTGAGTACGCCATGATCGAGGCCGCCGCCGCCAATGGCTGGATCGACGGCGAGCGCTGCATGCTGGAGAGCCTGCTGGCCTTCAAGCGTGCGGGGGCAAGCGGGATTGTGACGTATTATGCGAAGCGGGCGGCGATGGCGCTGGGATAGGTCTCAAGGGGTACGCATCATGGCGATCAGCTGGCAGAAGCATTGTCCGAACTGCGGGAACGCTTTGCTCCGCAACCAATTCAAACTCCTCCACCCGTCTGAGTTTGGCCAGGCACGCCCAACATATTGTTGCCGCGATTGCGGCAGCCTCATCAAGTATCAGATCGGGCGGGCGTTCGCTCTCGCGACCCTCGCTGGGATATTATCTTTTGTGATCAAGGCCTCCGAAATGGTGCCCTACCCGGATGGCGTATGGTGGGTCGCCTTCACCACCGCGTTGATGGTCGCGGCACTTTTCCTTTTCGTGAAACCCGTCCTCGTGGAAGAACCCAAAAAATGACCGCCCCCTCCCGCGAATCCCTCACGGCACAGGCGATGCACGCCATCGACGAAGCCACCGGCGCGGTCATCCCGCCCATCCATCCGGCGACAACTTTTGCGCGCGATGCCGACAATCAGCTGATCGGCGAGACGGATTATCGCCGCCCGGCCGGGCCGAACGAGTTTCAGGCGGCGCGGGTGCTGGCGATGCTGGAGGGCGCGCCGGAGGCCAAACTGTTTGCCTCGGGCATGGCGGCGATTGCGGCTGTCGTCGAGAGCGTGCCGACGGGCGGGCATGTCGTCGCGCAGAGCGAGATGTATTATGGCGCCAAGGCGCTGCTGCAGCGCGCCGCCGCCAAGGGGCGGATCACGCTCGATCTGGTGGCGCCCGGCGATGAGGCTGCGTTGAAGGCAGCCTGCAAGCCGGGCACTGATCTGGTCTGGATTGAAAGCCCGGCCAACCCGTCCTGGGCGATTGTTGATATTGCCGCCAGCGCGCAGATTGCCCACGCTGTGGGTGCGACGCTGGCAATCGATTCCACCTGTGCCCCGCCCTGCACCACCCAGGCGCTGAGCCTGGGCGCCGATATCGTGATGCATTCGGCGACCAAATATCTCAATGGCCATTCCGATGTGCTCGCCGGCGTATTGGCGACGCGTGAGCTCAATGAGCGCTGGGCCGAGATCACCGAAATCCACACCCGCACCGGCGCCATCCCCGGTGCCTTCGAAACCTGGCTGATGCTGCGTGGCCTGCGCACGCTCTGGGTCCGTTTTACCCGCCAGAGCGAGACAGCGCTGTTTCTGGCCGGGCAGCTCAGCGGCCACCCGGCCCTCGGCCCCGTTCTCTACCCCGGCCTGCCCAGCCATCCCGGACACGCCATCGCTGCGCGTCAGATGACCGGCGGTTTTGGCGGCCTGTTCTCCCTGCGGCTCAAGAGCGGCCATGAGGCTGCGCGCAAGCTGGTCTCAAGCACTAGGCTCTTCATCCAGGCGACCTCGCTGGGGGGCGTCGAAAGCCTGATCGAGCACAGAAAGCCGATCGAGGGCCCGGCCAGCCCCACGCCCGATGATCTGGTGCGCGTTTCGGTCGGTCTGGAGCGGCCGGAAGACTTGCTCGCCGACCTGGAACAGGCACTGAAACTGGCAGGCTGACCTAAAGGTCAAACCCCAGATATAGAGTGCTTTTGGTAGTGCTCCACAACATCTTGCGGATTTACGCTTGCGCCGCCTTCAGTATCGGGCGTAACGTTTGGCGATGTGTTGTGGTCCACGTGCGTTATTCCAATAATCACCCTGGGGAGACACACATGTCACTGGACAAAATCATCTGGGCCATTGCGGCGATTGTCGCAATCCTGTTCGCCTTCATCGCATTTGAAATGGAAGCACTGATCCTGGCCATTGTCGGGCTGGTCAGTGGCTACTTCATCAAGGGCGATCATCGCCGCGGCGTTATTCTGGCCGCGGTCTTCCTGATGGTCGGCGGCGCCGGCGCGCTTGGCGCCATTCCGACCGTTGGCGATTATCTGACCGCCATCTTTACCAGCTATGGCGCCGTGCTCTCGGCTGCGTCGCTGATGGTGATCGCAATGGCCACCGCCGAACGCCTCGTGCCGGGCATGTCGAGCGACTAACGCTCATCTGCACCGTCTGAAACGAAAGAGCTCCGGTCATGGCCGGGGCTCTTTTTCTTGTTTCCGCGCGCGGAATTGACGCCCAGGCCTGCCGCGCGTAATAATGGCGCCTCTTCAATCGGAGCGTTTATGCGCCTTATCTCTGAGTCCTGATACAGCCCGCGAGTTTGCGGGCTGGTTCGAAAACCCAATTCCGCCTGGCCATGCCGGCGCGGACCGATTTTCTATTTCAGGAACAGACCATTGAAAAACAATCAAAACCTACATCTTCGTCCTGCCACGCCGGACGATGTCAAACCTCTCACCGCCCTCTCCTACAAGACGATCCGGGTCAAATATCCCGACGTCATCGGAGCCGATATGGTGGAGGGCTACATCGCCTCCGGCGCGGTGCCGCAATACTATGCAGATCGCAATGCCTTCACCCGCGTCGCCGTGGCTGATGGCGAGGTGATCGGTGCCTGCGCCCTGCGTGACAATGCCGTCGATCTGATGATGGTGACGCTGGAGCGGCATCGCAGCGGTGTCGGCGCGGCCTTGCTGGCCGACGCGGAATCCATCCTGTTCGCGGATCACGAGCTGATCAGTCTCGAGAGCTTCCGGGATAATCGCCAGGCGGTGGATTTCTACGCCAAGCATGGCTGGGTCTTGGGTGAAGCCTTCACCGACCCCGATTACGGGATCGCGATGGTGCGCATGACCAAGCAGCGCGGCGACTAGCCGAGCGGCCCGGTCTCACTTCACGGTGGGGCCGGGCCATTTTCCGCCGCAGCCGATCAATCGCCCAGCGTGATCGCCGGCAGCGACCATTTGAACTGGATGGCGCAGCCGCGCAGCACGAAGGCGAGCACAGCGGCAAAGATCGTCACCCAGCTGGGATCAAGCCCGACCGCCATGCCGGCGACATAGGCCGCCGCACCGGCCAGGGCCGCGAGCGCGTATATGTCTTCGCGCAGGACGAGCGGCACATCATTGACGATGATGTCGCGCAGCAACCCGCCAAAGGCCGCGCTCATCACGCCGGTGAGCAATGCAATCGTCCAGTGTGCCCCCGCATCCAGACCAGCGCGCGCGCCAAGCACGCAGAACACAGCGAGCCCGATCGCATCGGCCCAGATCAGCACGACACGCCGCGTCGCCAGCCATTGCGCGCCAGGCGCCAGGAAATAGCCCAGCAAGGCGCCGCCAAGCGCGATCCAGAGATATTTCGGCTCAATGATCCAGTAGACGGGCAGATCGCCCAGCAGCACATCGCGCAAGGTTCCGCCGCCCATGCCGGCGACGGCACCGAGGATTGCGGCGCCGAACGGGTCGAGCGATTTGCGCGCCGCCAGCATGCCGCCGGAAAACGCGAAGAAGCCGATCCCGGCGAAATCGAGGATCAGAAAAACCGTACCGACATTCATGGCTTCACCGCCCCCGCGGCCCGGATCAGCTGACGCCGCGCCTGTTCGAAGATCAGCAGATCGGCGAGATCACGGGCGCGCCAGGCCGCAGCCATCATTCCGCCCGCGGCAATCGCCCAGACCACGAGGATCACCAAGACCGTGTCGATCTGACGAAAGCCCAGCCGGGTCCAGATCTCGGGATCGATCTCATTGAGCCAGATGGTCGCGCCGACCGGGAGCGTCACGAGCAAGAGCGTATAGGTGCGGAAAATGCGCTCGACGCGGTGGGCATTCAACTCGGCATAGGTTTTGACGAAGTCGATCTGGGAATCGTTCAACCCGCCAAGAAGGCCGAGTCCGATCTTCCAGTGGCTGGCCTTGGTCAGCGGCGTCAGCTGGTCGTTGGAAAACTGGTGCAGGCCACGCCGGCTCAAGCCGGCGAACAGGATCAACCGCCAGCTCGCGAAAATTGCCGTCAGCCGCTGCCAGACGGCCAGCGCGACAGGGTCCGTACGAATCAGCCCCGTCGCGGCCGCATGGCTCGCTGGCGTAATCGCCCGATCCGTCATGACCGCGGCACGCCGGGCACTTCCGGCACGCCCGGAACGGTCAGATAGACCGCGACCGCGGTCAGCGCCACGATCAGCACAGCCCAGACGGCGGCATTGATGTAGACCGAACGCTTGGCCGAGCGGCGCTCGAGCCAGGTGCGCGGCCGCACGCCCTTGAAGAAGAAGACCAGCAGGGCGGCCAGATTGACGCTGACGATATTGATCAGCAGCAGCAGGCCGGCACGCGCCGCCATCGGGAAATCGCCCGAACCGGCAAACAGGCCGGTCGATGCGGCCGGCGGCAATAGCGCCACCGCCACCATCACCCCGACAAGGGTCGAAGGCAGGCCGGCGACGATCGACAGCGCCGCGGCAGCACCGGAAGCCAGTGCCAGCGCGGTCGAATCCAGACCGACAATGGTGCGATTGGTCAGTTCGGCCGAGTCAAGATTGACGTCGAACAACAACCCGATCAGGACCGAGATCCCCATGCCGAGAAACAGGCCGGACAGCGCGGTCCGCGTGGCCTTGGTCATCAGCTCGAAATCGCCCAGCGCCGAGCTGAGCGCAAACGCCAGGATGGGGCCGAGCAGAGGCGCAATCACCATCGCGCCGATCACGGCGGCGACATTGTCGGCGGCGAGGCCGAACACCACCACGACAGTCGATAGCGCCGTCAGGATCAGGAAATCCCGGTCCAGCTTGGTGCCGGCCTGAATGTCCTGATAGATCTCTTCACGCAGCGCGACCATGCGGTGCTTTTTCTTCAGCTCCGGGTCTTCCTCGGCCTCGACCTTGGGCAGGCTGGCCTCGACTGGCAGCACGACGAGGCGCCAGCCCTCCTGATGTTCCAGCATGGTCGAGATGGTATCGAGTGCCTTCTGGCCATCGCCCTCCTTGAACACCATGCGCAAGAGCCGCCGCCCGCCGCCATCGGCGTCGCTGAGGCTGCAATCGAGCGGATTGGTCGCGAGCACAGCCTGGTGTACCGGCTCCACCCTGTCGCCATCGGCCATGCTGAGTTCAAACAGGCGCATGGGTTCAGCCCTTCCCAGGGAAATCGAGGCGGAAAATCAGGCTCGACGTGTCCCAGCGGCGGCCGCCAGCGTCCTGAATCTCGGCGTAGAATTCATCGACCTGTTTCGTGACCGGCAGTTCGGCACCATTTCGGCCCGCTTCTTCGAGCGTGATGCGTAAATCCTTGCGCATCCAGTCGACGGCAAAGCCATAGTCGAACTTGCCGGCGACCATCGTCTCCCAGCGATTTTCCATCTGCCAGGACTGGGCTGCCCCCTTGGAAATCGCGCCAATCACCTTGGCCGGGTCGAGCCCGGCGCGCCTGGCGAAATTCAACCCTTCCGACAGGCCCTGGACGATACCGGCGATGCAGATCTGATTGACCATTTTGGCGAGCTGGCCCGAACCGGCCGGGCCGATCAGCGAAGCAGCCTTCGCATAAGCGTCCATCACCGGCTCAGCGCGGTTGAAATCGGCCATTTCGCCGCCGCACATGATCGTCAACTGGCCGTTCTCGGCCCCGGCCTGACCACCGGAAACGGGCGCGTCGACAAAGCCGATCCCGGCGCTGCGTGCCTCGGCATCAAGCTCGCGGGCAAGCTCGGCCGAAGCCGTGGTGTGGTCGACCAGGATCGCACCGCTTTGCATCGCCGGAATGACCAGGCTGGCGACAGCGCGCACATCAGGGTCATCACCCAGGCAGAAAAAGACAAATTCAGCGCCAGCAACCGCATCCTGCGGTGTCGCAGCGGCGGTGCCGCCATGGCGCTTCGCCCACTCGCACGCCTTGGCGGCGGTGCGATTCCAGACCGTGACTTCATGGCCTGCCGTGACCAGATGGCCCGCCATCGGAAAGCCCATCACGCCGAGACCCAAGAATGCGCACCGTGCCATTAATCACTCCCAATTCAATTTCACCCTTGCTAGTCTCCCCCGCTCAGGGGAGCAAGTCATCATGATCAAATCCGTATTGCGCTATGGCGGCATCGCTGTCGGCGTGGTTGTCGCCGCGATAATCGCCCTCGCATTTGTGTTCGCCAACCGGCTCTACGCCTCGCTGCCACAGACCAGCGGCATGATTGAACTGGCGGGCCTCGACGAGCCGGCGGATATTGTGCGCGATACCTATGGCGTGCCCCACATCTTTGCCGCCAATTCCCATGACGCCTATTTCGCGCTCGGTGCCGCCCACGCCCAGGACCGGATGTGGCAGATGGAGATTACCCGCCGCGCGATTCGTGGCCGCCTGTCGGAAATCCTCGGCGCCAGCACGCTCGATACCGATATCTTCTTCCGCACCATGGGTCTGGCCAGCGCCGCCGAGGAATCGGTCGGCAATCTGCCTGTTGATGTGCAGGACGCGCTGCAGGCCTATAGCGATGGCGTCAATGCGATCATCACCGCGCCCGGCTATGTCGCACCGCCGGAATACCAGATCCTGATGTTTGCGCCCGAGCCCTGGAGCCCGGCCGATACCGTCACCGTGTTCAAAGCCATCGCGCTCGACCTGTTCGGCAATGCCTTCGACGAACCGGCGCGCGCGGCTCTCGAAGCCGTGCTGGGTGCGGAACGGACAGAGCAATTCATTGGCCGCTATCCGGCCGACGCGCCGCGCTCCCTGAGCATGGCCGATCTCGGCCTGACCGGCAGCCCGGCTGCGCCCGCAACAGAGAGCCCGGCACCGGCGATCGGACCGGAAGATCCCGGCCGCGATGGCTCCAATAACTGGGTCCTCGCCGGCAGCCGCACCACGACAGGCGCGCCGATCCTGGCCAATGACCCGCATCTGGGCCTGAAAGCGCCGGATATCTGGTATCTGGCCCGGCTGACCACGCCGGCGGGCTCAACCGTCGGTGCGACCCTGCCCGGCACGCCTTTCATCACCCTGGGCCGCAATGACCATATCGCCTGGGGCTTCACCAATACCGGCCCCGATGTCGGCGATCTCCATCCCGCCACCGCCGCGGATGTGACCGGCAGCCGCGACGAGACGATCCATGTCCGCTTCGGCGATGATGTCACCATCACCCGGCGCGAAACCGCGACAGGGCCCGTGCTCGATCCGGAGCATTTCGACTATCCGCTGCCCGAGGGTGCCGATTTCTTTGCCCTGCAATGGATGCTCGACGAGCCAGACGACACCACGCCCGGCGTCGGCATGGCCATTTCCGGCGGCCGCGGCTGGGATGATTTCGTCAATGCCGTGCGCAATTTTGTCGCGCCGCAACAGAATATGGTGTTCGCCGCGACCGATGGCGATATCGGTTTCTACGCGCCCGCCAGGATCCCGGTACGCGACGCGGCCGGCGACTGGGTCTCGACCATTCCCTTCGATGCCCTGCCCCACACACGCAATCCACAGCGCGGCTTCATCGCCACCGCCAATAATATGATCGTGCCGGATGACTACCCCTATTACATCACCAGTGAATGGTATGGCGTCAGCCGGATCCGCCGCATTTATCACGGCATCGAGGCCCAGCCTCGCCATGATCTCGACAGCCTGCAGGCGCTGCAGACCGATACCGTCTCCGACATGGCCCTGCGGATTCTGCCCGTCCTGCACACCGCCGAGCCGCTGACGACCGCTGGGCAGGACGCCCTCGCCCAGCTCGCTGACTGGGATGGCGACATGGCCGTCGACCGGCCGGAGCCGCTGATTTATTCCGCCTGGATGGTCGAGCTGCAACGGCGCGTCTATGCCGACGAGCTCGGGACCCAGTTCAATAGCTGGTATGCCGACCGCCGGGTTTTCATGATGGATGTGCTGACCGGCGATCTCGGTGCCTGGTGCGATAATATCAATACCGACGATGTCGAGACCTGCCATGAATTGCTCGGCGCCGCGCTCGACGATGCGATCGCCAATACGGTTGCATCCCAGGGCGCTGACATCGCGTCCTGGCAATGGGGCGATGTCCATTATGCCCGCAGCGACCACACGCCGTTCTCGAGTTTTCCGGTGTTGAAGGACTGGTTCACCATCACCACGCCGGTTCCGGGCGATGGCTCGACCGTCAATGTCGCGCCCTTCTCCTTCCGTGAGACGGGCTATGCCGTGACCCACGGCCCCTCCTACCGCTCGCTCTATGATCTCTCAGACCTGAACAATTCACGATTCATGATCACGACGGGGCAGTCGGGCAATGTGATGTCGCGCCATTATGCCGATCTGGCGCCCCTATGGGGCCGCGGCGAATATTTCGAGGTGCGGACGGATTGGGGTGTGGACACAATGCCCGAAGGCGCCGAACGGCTGACGCTTCAGCCTGCCTTGCCATAGCCGCCACGGACAAACACCAGTGAAGGTGCGATCCGCGGCGTGTCGAAAGCAATGACTTCGCCGACAATGATGTCGTGATCGCCGCCGGGATGAACGGCGCTCTGACGGCAGACCAACCGGGCAATAGCTCCCTCGATCAGGGGCACGCTGTCGCCGGTCCAGCTCGCACCGCAGGCAGCCAGGCTGGCCTCCTGGGCACAGGCTTCCGCCAGTGGCGCCTGGTCATGGGCAAGGATATTGATCGCGTAGTCCTTCGCATTGCGCAGTGCGTCATAGCGATGCGTGGCGCGTTCGATTGACCAGAGCACGAGCGGTGGATCGAGCGAAACCGAGGCAAAGGAATTGACGGTCATGCCCATGGCCGTGCCGCCGGCGAAGGTCGACACAATGGTCACGCCAGTCGGGTAACAGCCCAATACGTCGCGGAAAGCTCGGCTATCAATCAAAATCTGCCCTTCGGATACCGGCTCGAAACCTCGCCTTAACGTTAACCGTCTACAGGAGTTGGGTGAGTGTAAACAAGGCGGGTGGACATGGCGGCGAACGACAGGCCGATCATCATCAAAAAGATCACGAAGGTCGCGGGCGGGCACCATGGCGGTGCCTGGAAAGTTGCCTATGCCGATTTCGTGACTGCGATGATGGCCTTCTTCCTGCTAATGTGGCTGATCAACACCACCACACCAGAACAAAAACGCGGCATTGCCGATTATTTCGCGCCCGCCAGCGTCAGCCCGTCGACCTCGGGTTCCGGCCAACCTTTCGGCGGCACGACCCCCGGCCAGGACGGCGTGCAGGGCAATGGCGATGCCTCCATGGTGCGCCGCCTCGCACCAACCGTGCCGCAGGATAGTGATGAGAGCGAACAGGCCACGCCGGCTTCGACCTCCGACGCCACTGATGCGCCACAAGTCACCCAGTCCGCGATCGCCGAGGCACAACAGCGGCGCGAGGACGCGATGTTCCAGAGCGCGGCCATGTCGCTTCGCCAGGCCATGCAGTCCATGCCGGAACTGGCCGAGCTCTCCAATCACGTCATCATGGACGTTACCCCGGAAGGCCTGCGCATCCAGCTGATCGACCAGGAAGGCCGGCCGATGTTCCAGCCCGGCGCGGTCGAGCCCAATCCGCGCGCCGTGACCCTGCTCAACGCCATCGCCGCGATCGCAGAACGCCTTCCCAACCGGCTTTCGATCTCCGGTCACACCGATTCCGGCCCGGCCGGCAGTGGCAATTACACCAATTGGAATCTCTCGGCCGATCGCGCCAATGCCGCACGAGCCGTGATGCAGGAAGCGGGCATCAATGATGACCGTATCTATGAAGTGCGCGGCAAGGCTGGCTCCGAGCCGCTCTACCCCGACGATCCATACATGCCCGGCAATCGGCGTATTTCGATCGTTCTGCTGCGCGAAGCCCCGATCCTCCCGGCTGGACACGAACTCTGAGATCAGGCTCGCACCGCGCCGCTTAACAGGCAGTTCGATGCACCAAAAGGGCTTCGCAAGCGCGACGGGCACATGCTAGCCTTGTCGTGGACCAGATCGGGCCCGACGCTTCCTGAAACGCCAATATGCCAGACATGACATCGGTAAACGATTGGCAGATGTGGGCTGTGCTCGCTGGTCTGGGCATCGCCATCGTCTTCTATTGCTGGGAGCGCTTCGCGATCGAGATGGTCTCATCGGCCATCGTCGCCATTCTTCTGGTATTCTTCCATTTCTTCCCGCTTGAGACCGGCAACCCCACCGTTAGCGTGCTGCTCGCCGGTTTCGCGAACCCGGCCCTGATCACGATTATGGCGCTGCTGATTGTCGGCCAGGGCATATTCCAGACCGGGGCGATGGAAGGCCCGACCCAGGCGCTGCTGCGCTCCTTCGACCAATACCCCAAGGCGACCTTGCTGGGTATGTTCGCCTTCGTCTTCGTGATCAGCGCCTTCATCAATAATACGCCGGTCGTGGTCATGTTCATCCCGATCCTTGGTGCGATCGCCAAGCGGATGGAGCAAAGCGCCTCCAAGCTGATGATCCCGCTGAGCTATGTCTGTATTTTCGCCGGCATGACGACGCTGATCGGCTCCTCGACCAATCTTCTGGTCGCCGATTCGCTGATGACCACGTCAGGCATCCATCTCGGCTTTTTCGCCCCGACGGCTCCGGGCCTTTTCCTGGCCGGAATTGGCGCGCTCTACGTGATGTTCATACTGCCGCGTCTGCTGCCCGATCATTCCTCGATGGAAGAGGAACTGGCCGGTGCCGGCGGACGTCAATTCATTGCCCAGCTGGAAGTGACCAGCGATCATCCACTGGCCGGCAAGAAGCCCGTCGCCGGGATGTTCGTCGATCTGCCCGACATGACCGTGCGGATGATCCAGCGCGGCGAGCACGCCTTGCTGCCGCCCTTCGACCAGATCGAACTGAGGTCGGGCGACCTCGTCATCGTCGCCGCAACGCGCCAGACCCTGACCGACCTTCTCTCGAAGAATGCCGATTTCATGCGCGGCCTGTTGCAGACCTCTGGTCCCGGTGATGATCCAACGCCCGGCGATCAGCTGAAAATGACCGAGGCCGTGGTCGCGCCGGGCTCACGCCTGATTGGCCGCACCATTGCGCAGATCGGCTTTCGCCATTCGACCGGCTGCGTCGTGCTCGGCATTCAACGCCGCAGCCGCATGATCCGCTCGCGGATGGGGGAGATCCGGCTCGAGGCCGGCGATACCCTGCTCCTGTTCGGCACCTCCAATGCGATGCGGGGCATGCGCGCCGACCGCGACCTTCTGTTGATGGAATGGTCCTCGACAGCGCTGGCCGATCCGCGCCGCGCCAATATCGCGCGGGTGATTTTCGGCGGTGTAGTGTTGTTCGCCGCGACCGGAGCCATGCCGATTGCCGTCGCTTCATTCCTCGGCGCCGTGGCGATGATCGCCGGTGGCTGCCTCAATACCCGCCAGGCAGCGCGAGCCGTCGATATGCGGGTCTATCTGCTGATCGGTTCGGCCATCGCGCTTGGGACGGCGATGCAGGTCACCGGCGCTGCCGACCTGCTGGCGCTCGGCGTCGTTTCCGCCTTCTCCCCCTTCGGCCCTGTCGTGCTGATGTCGGCGATGTTCATTCTGGTCGCGATCCTGACCAATGTCCTGTCCAACAGCGCCACCGCCATCCTGTTCACGCCGATCGCGATTGGTGCTGCCAACCAGATGGGGCTGGACCCGACGCTGTTTGCGATGACGGTGCTGCTGGCGGCCAATACCTCCTTCGCCACGCCGATCGGCTATCAGACCAATCTGCTGGTGATGGGACCGGGCCATTACCGCTTTGTCGACTATTTGCGCGCCGGAACCCCACTTATCATCTTGTTTTGGGCCGGGTATACGGCCTATATTGCCGTATATTTCGCGCTCGGTGGGGCTTGAGCGCACTGCTGTGACTGACTTGAATCATCACAAGGCGAGACCGTGACCCACCCGTTTGCCACCCAGCAGATTCCATTCTTTCTGACCGCGTCTGCACCCTGCCCCTATCTGCCCGACCGCATGGAACGCAAGGTCTTCACCCGCATCGAACCGGGCGAAGGTCCGGCCCTGAATGACGCGCTCACCCATGCCGGTTTCCGCCGCAGCCAGGCGGTACTCTATCGGCCGGCCTGCGAGAAATGCGATGCCTGCCGCTCGGTGCGAATCGATACCGGACAATTCGAATGGAAGCGGCGCTGGCGCAAGATTCTGGCCCGCAACAGCGATTTGCGCGTCTCGACCCATATCGTCGCCGCGACGATGGAACAGTATGAGTTGCTCGATCGCTATCTGGAGAGCCGCCATCATGATGGCGATATGGCCGGGATGTCGTTCGGCGAATTCGTGATGATGGTCGAGGACGGCGCCCAGCGCACCCATGTCACCGAGTATCGCGATGCGGATGGCGATCTGGTCAGCGCCGTGTTGACCGATGTCCTGCGCGACGGCCTGTCGATGATTTACAGCTTCTTCGATCCCGACGCTGATCGCCGCAGCCTTGGCGCCTATATGATCCTCGACGCCATTCGCCAGGCCGAACTGGCCGGCCTGCCCTTCGTCTATCTGGGCTATTGGGTACGCGACAGCCGGAAAATGTCCTACAAGGCCGAGTTCCAGCCGCTGCAGGTGCTGACCCCGGCGGGATGGCAGCCGCATGCAGAGCTGGAATTCGAGGATGAGGACAGCCTAGACTGCAAATCACAACACGACTGACGCACTCTTGGGGGAGACCAGCATGGATCGACGCACATTTCTCAGCGGTGCGAGCATCGCCGCCGCCACGGTAGCCACCGCCTGCGGCGAGAGCTCCCAGACCGGCACGCAAGCGGGCACGCCCGCCTCGCCCGCCATTTTGCGCGGCGTCAAACAACTGCGCATGGTCACCACCTGGCCGGCCAATTTCCCGGGTCTCGGCACTGCTGCCAATAATGTCGCCGCTTTCGCCAATGCCGCCTCGGGTGGGTCGCTGGAAGTGCGCGTCTATGCCGCCGGCGAGCTGGTCAGCGCGTTCGAGGCCTTCGATGCCGTCTCCGAAGGCACGGCCGACATGTATCATGGCGCCGAATACTACTGGCAGGGCAAGTCGCAAGCCTTCAACTTCTTCACCGCCGTGCCGATGGGCATGACAGCGAGTGAAATCATGGGCTGGGTCGAATTCGGCGGCGGTCAGGCGCTGTGGGACGAGCTTTCGGGCCAGTTCAACATCAAGCCGTTCCAGGCTGGCAATTCCGGCCATCAGATGGCCGGCTGGTTCAAGCGCGAGATCAATGCGTTGGAAGACTTCCGTGGCCTGCGCATGCGCATGCCGGGCCTCGGTGGCTCGGTGCTGCGCGAACTTGGCGCGGCCGCCGTCACCCTGTCGGGCGGCGAGATCTATCCGGCGCTGCAATCGGGCGCCATCGACGCGACCGAATGGGTCGGGCCGTGGAATGATCTGGCCTTCGGTTTCTACCGCGAGGCGCCGTATTATTACGGCCCGGGTTTCCACGAACCGGGCTCAAGCCTCGGTGTCGGCATCAATCTCGATGTCTGGAACGGGCTGGAGTCCGATCACAAGGCGATCCTGAAACAGGCCTGCTGGGCTGCCAATAATCAGTGCCTGGCCGAGTTCCAATACCAGAACGCCCTCGCCCTCGATGTGCTGGTCAATCAGCATGGCGTGCAATTGCGCTCCTTCAGCGATGAGATCTGGGACCGGATCGGCACGATCTCCGAACAGGTCGTCGCCGACACGGCCAATAGCGATGCGATGACGCGGCGCGTCTATGACAGCTATCTGGCGGCGCGCAATTCAATGCGCAATTGGGACCGGATTTCCGAAATGCCCTATATGGCGCAGCGCGAACGCGTGCTGGGCCGCTAGCCATTATGAGGTCGGGCGACGGACTGATCCTGGCATTGGGCGGCGCCGTGCTGGCGCTGACGGTTGGCGATATCGCCACTGGCGGCAGCGTTGCGGCCTGGGCCGGCGAGCATCTGGCCGGACAGGCCCAGGCGATTGGCGGCGCGCTCGGCACGATGGCGCAATTTGGCTGGCCGCTATTGCTGGTCCCCTTGCTCACAGCCCTGGCTGGCCGATTCATGGCCCTGCCGGCTGCGCTAACCGGCGGTCTGCGCCGCGCGATCGCGATCATCGACACGATCAGTTCCAGCATGGGCGGCGCAGCGCGCTGGTTTGCCCTCGGCCTGGTGATCGCCACAGCGACGGTGGTGATCCAGCGCTATGTGTTCGGCTATGCCTCAACCAAGCTGGCCGAGAGCGTGATTTACATGCACGCCTTCCTCTTCCTGTTCGCCTCGGCCTCGACCCTGCTCAGTGACGGCCATGTCCGGGTCGATATTTTCTATTCCAAGATGAGCGAGCGCGGCAAAGCCTGGGTCGATCTCATCGGCACCTATCTCGCCCTGATCCCGATGAATGTCCTGATCCTGTGGACCTCGACCGGCTATATGAATTCAACCTGGCGCATCCTCGAGCGCTCACGCGAAGCCGACGGCCTGCCACTGGTTTTCGCTCTGAAGACGGCCATTCCGCTATTCGCGGTCCTGATGATCCTGCAGGGCCTCTCAATGGCCGCCCGCGCCGCCCTGACAATCTCGGGCAAGGACGCACCGCCGACCCCCGCCAATGCCAGCGCGGGAGAGATGTAGGATGAGCCTGTTCATCGAATTCCTGCCCTTCCTGATGTTCCTGATCGCCTTCGCAGCCCTGCTGCGAGGCTATCCGGTCGCTTTCACCCTGGCCGGTGTTGCGCTTGGCTTCGCCTTCCTGGGCCTCGGCCTCGGCCTGTTCGACCCGATACATTTGCGCGCTTTCCCGCAGCGCATTTACGGCAATCTGATGGAGATGGATCGCTCCATCCTCGTCGCCGTGCCGCTCTTCGTCTTCATGGGCGTGATGCTGGAAAAGTCGCGCATCGCCGAGGAATTGCTTGAGGCCATGGGCGCCCTGTTCGGCACCATGCGCGGGGGATTGGGCATCTCCGTCATCATCGTTGGCGCCCTGCTGGCCGCCTCGACCGGTATTGTCGGCGCTACCGTGGTGACGATGGGCCTGCTCTCGCTGCCCACCATGCTCAAGCGCGGCTATTCGCCTGAGCTCGCTGCCGGATCGATCGCCGCCTCGGGCACGCTGGGACAGATCATCCCGCCTTCCATCGTGCTCGTCCTGCTCGGCGACCAGATCTCCAATGCCTATCAGGAAGCCCAGCGCTCGCAGGGGATTTTCTCGCCTGACATCGTCTCGGTCGGCGACCTCTTCGCCGGCGCGCTGATCCCGGGCCTGCTTCTGGTGGGCATGTATATTCTCTACCAGGTCGGCGTCGCGATTTTCCGCCCCAATGACGCTCCCGCCGCCCCGGCCAGCGAAGGCGCCACCGATTGGGGCCAGCTGCTGCACGCCCTGCTGCCACCGCTGGCGCTGATGACCGCCGTGCTCGGCTCGATCCTGACCGGTGTCGCAACGCCAACCGAAGCCGCCGGTGTCGGCGCTGTCGGCGCGACCTTTATCGCCGGGGCCCGCAATGCCGGCGCCGCGAAGAACCCGCTGCCCGGCCAGCTCGTCGCCTTCGCCGGCCTCGCAGCCCTGCTCGGCCTGTTTGCCCTGGTGGTGATCGCCAATATCGGTTCGGAGCGTCGGCTCTACATCGCCGATCTCGGCCCCGCCGCGACGATGTTTGCTTTCGTGCTGGTCGCCATCACCGTAATCGGTGCCGCGCTCAGCCTGCTGCGCCTGAAACGCTCTGGCGTGCTCGATGATGTGATGGCCTCGACCGCGAATATCTCGGCCATGGTGTTCGTTATCCTGATTGGTGCCGCCCTGTTCTCGCTGATCTTCCGCGAGCTTGGCGGCGATCTGGTGGTGCAGCACGCGCTCTCGGCGGTCCCCGGCGGCAAGTATGGCGCCCTCGCCGTCGTGATGCTGGTGATGTTCCTTCTCGGCTTCTTCCTCGACTTCATCGAGATCACCTTCGTCGTCGTGCCCATCGTGGCGCCAATCCTGCTGGTGATGGGGATCGACCCGGTCTGGCTCGGCGTATTGATGGCGATGAACCTGCAGACCAGCTTCCTGACCCCGCCGTTTGGTTTCGCCCTCTTCTACCTGCGCGGCGTCGCCCCGCCTTCGGTCACCACGGCCGCGATCTATCGCGGGGCGATCCCGTTTGTGATTATCCAGATACTGGCGATCATCGCGGTGGTGTTGCTGCCGTGGCTGGCGACGGGGTTGCCGGAGTGGCTTTACGGGTAGCGGGCGGGCCTGGCGCCACGCCCTCCTCTTCCTTGATGGAAGAGGTGCCCCCGAAGGGGGCGGAGCTGGTGAAGATCGTGAAGCTCAAGGACCGTCGCCAACGAGGTGGGGGGCGACCCTAGCCCATATCATTGAGGGCTAGGTCCTGATCGTCTCTTTCGTCCGGCTATATATCAACGGGTAGGTTACAAGAGCCAACATGACGATGAAGTACGAGCCAACCTGCCCGATTACGGGATTCTCAAATTTAAATACTTTCTCTGAAAACAGACGCCAGCTGGAAACCCAAATCAGAAACATGGCGGCGATGGCGCCAAACCATTTGGCTATTCCTTGAGCGTACACAATCGCGCCGTCGTTCGAAATTTCACTGAGCACGGAACCCAAACCGGCCAAGATCACAATCGCCACCGCCGCGACCTCTGCCCAACTCACCTGTTTCGGAAATTCTACCTGCGTCCTTGCCCGGATCATCAGGTAAGGGATTAGAAAAATACTCAATGACATCAGCAACTTCAATATAGAGCTCATTGCCCGATTGAAGATCAATTCGCTCGATGCGCCTTGCATCTCTCCTGTTAGGAAAAATATCAAAACCAAAACGTAAAAATTGATTGGCTGCATCAAAACTCGAAGCATTCTGGGGTCCTTCAAAAGCTTTCAAGAGGGATGCACGACATGCTCTCAGCAGCAAATTTCCAAACGACTGGAAATCGTAACGCGAAACGCCTCGGCCCGCTCGGCCACAGCTATCCCTGAAAACCATGCCGGCATCCGGCCAGACTGGACTTGAGCGGTCAAGGGGGAACCCGCGGAGCGGCGCTGCGCGCCCTTGACCGCTCAAGTCCAGTCTGGCGCCCTCCTTGGCAAGGATTTCAGGGGCGGGTGTGGCCGCGCGGCGGCCTCACGCTCCACCCAAAAACAACAAACCATTAGCGATCCGAGCGTTTATCTCAATGGACAAACTTCCCGTTTCCCCAACACACACTTCCCCTGGAGGAGCGCCGCGAATTCC
>TARA_R110000868_G_scaffold298100_1_pt1 | contig 17133 bp, 10 predicted proteins | sample TARA_R110000868 | Tara Oceans TARA_R110000868 (sample SAMEA4397489) | marine metagenome | biome: Polar Biome; feature: [SRF] surface water layer (ENVO:00010504); material: water (ENVO:00002006), including particulate matter (ENVO:01000060) such as... | depth 5 m | reverse complement strand
CGAGGTCGAAAATGATGAACAGGATGGCGACGAGATAGAAGCGGACGTCGAACTTCATGCGCGCGTCGTCAAAGGCTTCAAAGCCGCATTCATATGTGGAAACTTTTTCCGGATCCGGTTTCGACGGCGCGATCACGAAGGCCGCGAGCAGGAAGCCGATGCCAAGGGCAGCAGCAATGCCGAAGAAGATCAAGATAGGCAGGTAGTCGAGAAGCAACGCGTCCATTGCCGGGCCTCGCCAGATTGCGTCCGATATCGAACCGGGAAGCGATGAAGGGTCTGACCAAGCCCGTCCGGAGACGAATCAAAACGACCTTCGAGCCCCCTGCCCGATTTGGCGCGGAAGCTAGATCGCAGAGCCGGTCGGGGCAAGGGCCATCGGCGGCGTAATTTCAGTTACCGGCAGGGAAACTGGCCAGCATATCCGCTAGTTGCGAGCCGGTCGCAACTAGCGGCCCCTGTTCGCCGCCAGGGCTCATGCCAGCGCCGCCTGCGACAGCCACTCGGAAACGCGGCCGGGCGCCTCCATGGGCGCAAGATGGCCAACGCCCGACAACTTCTCGACCTGGCAACCGCGCCGAACCAGGCCCGACGTGCTGACAACGGTGGATCCATGCTCGGCCCGGAGAATTCTCGTTCTGTGCCCGACCTGGCGCGCTGCACTGAGAACATCATGCCCCTGCGCTTCGTAGTTCGCCGCCTCCCATGCGGGATCGCAGGCGAGACGGACCTGTCCTGCGCTCTCGATCAGGCCATCGGCAAGCCAGTCTTCGAGCACGCCAGGGGCCCAGCGGGCGAAGGCCTTGTGCCGGCTATACCGCTCCAGCGCAGCCTCACGGTCCGGCCAGCCATTGGCCCGCCGGCGCGCCTGGCCGGCAAGCGGGATCCGGCCACGCATCAGATTCCGGCCGGGCCAGCGCGCCAGGAGAGCCAGCGGCAAGGGCAGGATGACCGGCTCGATCAGGGCGAGCCGGGGCTGGATGGGCAGCGAGGCGGCAGCCAGCAGGCTGCACACGGCGCCCATGGAATGCCCCGCCAACACCGATGGTGCGACCGGCAATTGTGCGTAAAGCGCTGCCAGGTCTCGCCCATAGACGGTCCAGTCGCGATGGCTGTCAGGGTCCGCGGGGAGCCGGGTACGGCCATGCCCCCGCAGATCGGGCGCAATGATCTCGAACTGGTCGGCGAGCGGTTCCAGCATCTGGATATAGGCGCTGGCGCAAAACCCGTTGGCGTGGGCAAAGACGAGAACCGGCGCGCCGGGCCGCGCCCAGACGCGGGCCGAGATCACGCCATCGGCCAGCGGATAGTCGCGGTAATAGGGCTGGGTCATGAACGCGCTTTCAAGGCTGGCGAAACACTCGGAGGGACCGGTTCAAGCATTCAGCCCACGTCCGGGCAATGGACGCTCTGCGCATAGGTCTCATTCGGCAATGTCAGCGCCCACGCCCCTTCCCCTACCCCGCCGGCTCGCAACCAAACGCGGCCCGCATCGCCTCACCGGCCGCCGGATCGCGCATAACGGCGACATCGGCCATGGCGCAACGGTCGACCGGCAAGAGCGCCGGGCTGGCAAGCGCGTCAGCGGTCAAGCTCGCCCAATCCTCCTCGCCCGTGATCATCTCAAGCCCGCCGGATGCCGGTGTGTCGAAGCGCATGCGCAGCCCGCCCGCCTGCCAGGCCGGCCAGTCGATATGGTCAGCGCTGGCTGCATCGGGTCTGCCATCGCGGATAAACGCGCCCCAGTAATCGCCCATGGCATCAGCGAGATAGTCACGGCCGCTTGCATTGCCGTCGGTAAAGAGGATCTTGCCGAGATCGCCATAGAGGATAGAAAAGTCGTTGAAAACGAAGGGTAATTCCATTGTGTGAGCGGCGCCGAGCACCTCACCGGTATCGGTGAACAGGAAACTGCCGCCCTCGTCCCAGTCAAAGCGATAGGCCCAGACATCGCTATGTCCGGCCCTCGTCAACCGGTCCGCCGCGTCGTCAACGCCATCCAGCCGCCAGAGGCGCGCGCCGAAATCGCCATTGGCGACATAGCGCTCAGGATCGCGCCGCGTCAGAAACACCCCGAGCGTGGTCCGTGTGAACTCCGGATCGACGGCCAGATAGAGCCGGCTTTCATCACGGTTGGTGCCGATGATGACGGGGACCATGGCGCGATCAGGATCGGCAAACGCCGCCCGCATGCCGCCCTCCATCAGGGTCACACCGTCTTCGATCACGCGCGGCATATCGGCCTCGCCATAGGCGGCAAAGACATCTTCAGCCGACGCGGCCCGCATGTCCGCCGCGACCGGATCGGGACCGGCAAAACGCTCGGCTGCCGTAAGACCGGGGACTTCGTCCAGGATGCTGGCGGGCAGCGGCGTCCGGCCCTCAGCTTCAGCCAGGGTAACGCTACGCAGGCTGCCGCTCTGAATGATGGCGCGCTGAAACAGGCCCTCGGCAAGCGGGGACGACATCAGGGCCGCCACATCATGGGCGCCGGCGCTTTCACCGGCAATGGCAACCCTGCCGGTATCGCCGCCAAAGGCACCGATATTGTCGTGGATCCATTGCAGTGCCGCGATCTGGTCAAGCAGGGCGAAATTGGCCGCTGCATCTTCAGCCTGCCGGGCATCCGCGCGCAAGGCGGGATGGGCGAACCAGCCCATCGGCCCCAGCCTGTATTGCGCGACCACGACGATCATACCCTGGTCGAGCGCCAATTGCGTACCGTCATACTGAGCCGCATAGCCCCAGGTGTTCGAGCCCCCATGCAGCCAGAGCATTACCGGCAGATCGCGCCCGGACGCATCCGGCGGGGCATAAATATCGAGGTAGAGACAATCCTCACTCCCGACCAGCAGACCGCCATCGAATTCCATGTCGAAACCATTGGTCATCTGCAGGCAACGGTCCGGCGAGCTCAGCGCCTGGACGACATCGTCATGGTGCGGGGCCGGCCGCGGTGCGCGCCAGCGCAGATCACCAATTGGTGGCGCGGCAAAGGCAACCCCGCGCCAGACTTCGGCGCCGCGATCATTGCGGAAGCCGATGACCGGGCCTTGCGTCAGCTCGCGCAAGGTCTCACTGGCGGGCTCGGGTATCGGCGGGGCGGACGGCTGCTGCGCGCAAGCTGCGATGACTGCGCAGACGCTGATTGCCAGTAAAACTCGCACGGAATACCCCCGGATCCACCTGATTTAACCGGCCAAGGGTCGGAGATATCACCCGTGCTAGCAAGAGCATTTCGACACACGACATTCCTCCCGCCTCGCATGATGCCAAGAGGATGGTGTTGGGCTATAGGGTTAGGCGTTGACCGACCGCCTGCCGACGGCCGATGTCCGGAGTCATTCATGCCCCTCACTCTCGCGCGCGCACACCGATCCAGGCTGATTGCCGGACTGATAGCCATTACCGGTGCGCTTGGCCTGGTGCCCGAGAGCTACGGCCAGGCCCCGCAGGCGCCGGAGACCGTCCAGGCACCCGGTCTGATGACGCAGCCGCCGCCCGTCACCGAGCCCAATCGCTGGACCCGGTGCAATCCGGCCCCCGCCCCGTGCAGCCATCCACGTATCGCGCTTGTCCTGTCCGGCGGCGGTGCGCTGGGTCTGGCCCATGTCGGAGCGATTCACACGCTCGAGCGCGCCGGGGTGCAGCCCGACATGATCATCGGAACCTCGATGGGAGCGGTGGTTGGAGGGCTCTACGCTTCAGGCTATTCGGCCGATGAGCTCGAAAATGTGGTGATGGACCTCAACTGGCCGCTGATCTTCAGCGGACAATCGCCCGGACGCTCGCTCTCCTATCGCCGCCGCCGCGAGGAGGAGAGCTTTCCTGCCGAGCTCGGCTTCAGCCTCGACCGCAACGGGCTGCGCCTGCCGCGCGGCGTGATCAATGACCAGAACCTCAACCTCGCCCTGCGCAATCTGGTTCTCGTACCCGGCGGGATCTCGTTTGACGATTTGCCCGTGCCCTTCCGGGCCATCGCGACAGACATCGAGACCGGCGATCCGGTCAGCCTGCGCCAGGGTGATCTGGCGACCGCGATGCGCGCCTCCATGGCTGTGCCCGGCGCGCTGTCACCCCAGGAAATTGATGGCCGGCTTCTGGTCGATGGCGGGCTGAGCAAGAATATCCCTGTCGATGTGGCGCAGGCGATGGGCGCCGACATCATCATCGTCGTCGCGGTCCAGGGGCGCTTGATGCGCTCCGACGAATTACGCACCGGCGTTGAACTCCTGGCCCAGTCCATGACCTTGCTGGTGCGCTCCAACGAAACGGCCCAACTGGACCTGCTCGGCCCGCAGGATCTCGTTATCCGGGTGGATCAGGGAGATCTCACCTCCGCTGACTTCAACCGCGGCGAAGACCTCATCGCCGCAGGGGCTGCGGCCGCTGACGAGGTTTTCGAACGGCTCCAGGCCTTGGCCACCCATCACACTCACCTGCTGCCGCCGCCACTGCCGGTGATCTCCGAACTGGTCATGGAGAATACGTCTCGCCTGGATGATGCTGTGCTTGAAGCGCGTATCTCCCAGCCGCTGGGCAGCCCGCTCAATGTTGAGGCGCTCGCCAATGATCTTGCGGAAATCTACGGTCTTGGAGCCTTCGACAGCGTGGCCTACACCTTGCGCCGCGTTGACACCGGTACAGCGCTGGTCGTGAACGCCCTCGCGAAACCCGATGACGTCGCCTATTTGCGCGCGGGCCTGACCCTCGAGAATGATTTCACCGGCAGCAGCGATTACCGGGTCTCGCTGGAATACCGGTCGCCGCCAATCGACCGTTTCGGTTCCGAGCTCCGCTTGAATGCCGTCCTCGGGGACCAATTCGGTGCCTCGGCAGAATTGTTCAAGCTCTTCGCGACAGACCAGCACGTCTTCGTCGCGCCGGCGGTCGGGGTGACGGTCCGCACCGTGCCGCGTTATCTCGATGACGGGTTCCAGATTGCCTCCTACCGGGCACGTTTCGCCGACGCCCGGATTGAAGCGGGATGGCAGTTCGACAATGCAGCCGAGATCCGTGTCGGCTATCGGCGCGGAACCGGCGAGGCGCGGCTGCGTCAGGGTCTGGCGAGCCGTGACGTGATCCCCATCGACATCGGAGAACTCACGGCATCCGCCGGCCTGGATACGCTGGACAGCGCCTTCTTCCCGACCTCCGGCGTTCGCATCGCGGGCATCTGGACACTCGGCCGGGATAGTCTCGGAGCGAGCACGGATTTCGAGACGCTCGGAGGCGATGCGACAGCAGCCTGGTCACGAGGCGATGACACGCTCATCCTCCAGCTTGAGGGCGCCAGCCGCATCTCCGGCGAGCTGGCCCTGGAATCCCTTTACCGAATCGGCGGCTTGTTCAGCCTGTCCGGATACCGTGACGGTGAGTTGACCGGCGAGAGCTACGCGCTCGGCAGCCTGATTTACCGGCGCCGGCTCAACAGTATTGATGCCAGCGCCTTTGGCATTCCGATCTATGCCGGCGCGTCGCTGGAAGCGGGCAATATATGGTCCGATTCCCACTATGCCAGCCTGTCCGACTTTACCCTTGCAGGGAGCGTGTTTCTCTCCGCCGACTCGGTGATGGGGCCGATCTATCTGAGTTATGGCCTGGCCGATACCAGCCGCCAGTCCGTCTATTTTTTCGTCGGGCGGCCCTTCTGAAAAGCGGATCTGCGGCGCTTGAACAGGAACGGCCGCCCCGATCGGGACGGCCGCAGCCTGTGCTGACGATAACTGCGTCATGGCTCGCGCCGGTGTGACGCTAGCGAGCTGGACGGCTGCCAGGCCGGCGCGGCTTGAAGACCTTGCCCTCACCGCTCTTGCTCACCGTCGAGCGGCCTGAATGGTCAGACGTGCCCTTGAATTTCGGCTTGGCGCCCTCGCCGCCCTTGGCAGGCCCGGATGGCCGTTTCCCATTACCTGGGGCCGGGCGATCATCACGGCGCTTGAAACTGTCACCATCACGCGCAGCACCGGCGGGTTTGCCTGAGCCGGCAGACCGCCCCGCTGGGTGTGCCCCCTCACCGTGTGCGGTGCGGTCACGCGATGGACGCTCTTCGCGCCGCTTGTGCGTGTCGCCATCGCGCGAACCCGCTGCCGGTTTCCCGTGGCCCGAGAAACGGGCCTCGGACCGGCCGCCTTCATCGCCGGTGCGGGCGCGTGCGGGGCGATCCTCGCGGCGTTTGAAATCCGAGCCTTCGCGGGCTGGCCTGTCTTCGCGCGGCTTGAACACATCGCCGGACTGACGGCGCGCCTTCACAGGCTTGCCATCGGAGCGGCGTGCGCCCGGGCCCTTGCTGTCAGCCCGCTTGCCATCGGCGCGCGGTGCGCCGGCAGGTTTCGGCCCCTTGCCGGAGGCTTGCACCTTGAACGGCGCCTTGGCGGGCTTGGGACGCTCGCGCCTGGCTTCGGCAGCCTCTGCGGCATCGCCTTCAAGCTCGACAACGTCGCCGGCGGCCATCTTCGGGATCGACGCACCGATCAGGTGTTCAATCTCGCGCAGATAGCCCTTCTCGCTATTATCGACCAGCGAGATCGCAATGCCCGACTTGCCGGCACGTGCCGTCCGGCCGATGCGGTGGACATAGGCTTCAGGAACATTTGGCATCTCGTAATTGACGACATGGGTGATGTCGTCGACATCAATGCCGCGTGCCGCGACATCGGTCGCCACCAGGATCTTCACCTTGCCGGCGCGGAAACCGTCAAGCGCTCGCGTGCGCTGGCCCTGGGATTTATCGCCATGAATGGCCTGGGCGTTGAGACCGTATTTCACCAGATGCTCGTGCACTCGGTCCGCGCCGCGCTTGGTGCGGGCAAACACGATGGCGCGCTTCATCTCGCGGTCCGACAGAATGTCCAGCAGAAGCGAGCGTTTCGACTCGCGGTTGCACAGGATCACCTGCTGGGCGATCGCCTCGATCGGGCGCGATTCATGCGTCACGGAAATATGCTTGGGATCGGTCAGCAGATCATGGATCAGCGCGCGGATCTGCTTGGGCATGGTCGCCGAGGTCAGGACAGTCTGGCGCGTCTTGGCGAGCTGTTCGGAAATCTCGCGCACGGCTGGCAGGAAGCCGAGATCGAGCATCTGGTCGGCTTCGTCGAGGACCAGCGTCACGGTCTTGTCGAGCCGGATGGCACGCGACTGCATGTGATCAACCAGGCGGCCCGGCGTCGCGACGACAATATCAACGCCGCGCGACAGGGCCCGGATTTGCGGGAATGGCTTGGCGCCCCCAACGACAAGCGCAACAGTATAGCGCACATTGCGGCCATAGGTGCGGATGGCCTGTTCGATCTGGGCCGCCAGTTCGCGCGTTGGTGTCAGGATCAGCGCGCGGCAGGCCTTGGGCTCAACAGGCCCGGTCGTCGCAGCGAGGCTGTTGAGGATAGGCAGGAGGAAGGCGGCGGTCTTTCCGGTCCCGGTCTGCGCAATGCCCACGAGATCACGGCCCGCCAGCATTTGCGGGATGAATTGTTCCTGGATCGGCGTCGGGGTTTCATAACCCTCAGCCTTGAGGGCACGAAGGATAGGCTCGGACAGGCCAAGCTCGGTAAACTGGGTCAAGTTGCAGGCTTTCAAATAAGGGCCGCCGCGTGGGGCCAGGGCCCTTCGCGTGCGATGCCGAGTGGTCATCGAGGAAGCTTGCGTAGAACAGCCGCCATGTCGGTGTGCCGCGGACGGCACGTCTGGTTTGGCTGTGATCGATACGCAGGTAATCTCGCCAACGCACACCGTCGATGAGATTGACATCATCTACGCACGGCGTGTTACGCGCCCTCTCCCACACATCCGCAGCGACAGCAAGCTATTTCGCAATTGCAGCATCGAGGCTGGCAGGCGGCAAGCGCCCTATTGATAGCCCAGAATACCGCGCAGGCCCGGCGCGGCGTAGTCGACGATCTTCTTCTGCATGTCGGGAAGCTCGGACGGGAATTCCATACCAATGCCGGCCAGGTTCTCGCGCGCCGTCCCGCTTTGCTTGCGATCCGAGCCAATGCGAACCCGCTCGCGCCAGTCTTGCGGCAGTTCATTGATACCGCACATGCCCAAAAGTCCGGCAAAATAGGCATGCGAGGTCAGGGACTCGATATCCCTGAGCGCGCCCACCAATCCCTCATAACGCACGATTTTGGCGCTGGTACCGAGCCATGCCACGGCATTGTGGGTGTAGACTTCCTGCATGCCGGGCATTTTCCCGGGGATGCCGAAAACCGCCATGTTGAGCATGTCTTCCACCGCGACGACATCGCCCTTGAGATGGTCGATCTGGCCGCGAAAACTGTCCGAGGCCAGGAAGCGGGCCCGGGCGATGACCCACTCATAGGGATCGCGCAGCAGAAGGACATGATGGGCCTTGCGCACAGCGATCGCGGAGATGTCGGAGAAGAGCAAATGCCCCCAGCTCAACTTCGGGGCCGCTGGATCAAGCGCCGCCCTGTGCTGGCCCAGTATCGGGTATTGAATAAAGGCAGCGTGGTATTGCTGCTCTACCGGCACGAACATGCGCAGGATATTGCGCAGGAGATGGGTCCCGCTCTTCGGCACACTATTGAGAAACACCGGCGCGGCGAGCGGCGTCTGCGCAAACTCACGATTGCGGTCATTGAGCGTGTCGGCGATCAGATCAATACGGGGCATGAGGACTTCCTGCATGAAAACGAAAAATGAGCGGTGGCCGAAGCCACCGCCCAGGTTTCAGACACAAAGGGATAACCGGTCTAGAAGCTTCTCACGACATTGACGAAGAAGCGCCGTCCATACCAGTCATACTGGGAGTAAAGCGCCGAGGTGCCGACGGTGCTGAACTCATTGCTCAAGCCGGTGACAGCTGGTGGTTGCTCGTCGAACACGTTCGACACGCCACCGCGAAGGCTCCACGCACCCGCCTCATACTGGGCCGAGAGGTCATGATAGACCACCGTTTCAGTCCACAGCTTGTAGGATACCGGGGCACCGACATAGGTCTCGTTATTGGTGCCGTTGAGCCGATAATACTGCTCACGATTGCTGGTCGGGCCGACATAGCGCATGCCCCAGAACCCCGTCCAGTTATTGCGGACCAGGGTGAAGTTGAGGTTGCCGACCAGTTTCGGATCACCCGCCTCGCCATTATTGTCCGAGGTAAAGCCGCCGAGCAGGTTGACCGTATCCTCCAGCTGGTAGGAGGCCCGTGCGCTGATATTCAGGTCACCGAAACCAAACGAGTGGGAATAGTCGGCATTCACATCAACGCCGCGATTGAGCTGGCTGTTGATATTGATGAAGCTGTCCTGCACCTCATTGATCAGGTACGGGGTCGCGCTGCCCGAGGGATTTCTGTCAAACAGGTCGCAGAGCGGCTCGTTGGCAAAATCTTCCGAGGAGTAACAGCCCAGGATGATGCCGCCGGCACCGAGTTGCGAGACTTCGTTCGCAATCTCGATCTCGAAGTAATCGACCGATAGCCGGAAATTGGCAAAGTTTGGCGACCACACGAAGCCGACATTGAGCGAGTCGGAAGTCTCCGCTTCGAGAACACCATAGCCGCCTCCGGTGAAGACTTCCGCACCAGCGCCACCGCCAAGCAGCACATCGGGCAGATCGGCCGCGCAATTATCGCGAACGGTCTGGCTGATCGCACCATCCAGCAGCGCCTGTTCATAGCCGATACAGATGTCGATCGATCGTTGCGATTGAAAACTGGACTGGTCCGCAAGGAAGAGTTCGAACAGTGCCGGCGTCCGGAAGGACGTGCCTTGTGTGGCCCGGATGCGGAACTGGTCATTGATCTGCCAGCCCAGGCCCACCTTGTAGGTATTCCCGCTGCCATAGCTGGAGACGTCTGTATAGCGGCCCGACAGGGTCAGGGTGAGCGCGTCAGCAAGGGGCGCATTGCTCAGCAAAGGAACACTGATTTCGGTGAACACCGCCTGCGTTGTATCGCTGCCGCGGGTGACCCCCGAAGTGGACTGACCCCAGATATTGTCGGCCAGCGTTATTTCGCCAGGCGTATCGTTGAGTGAATCATCGCGGTAGTGAAGACCGATTGCCATGGCAACGGGGCCGGCCGGAAGGTCGAAAACATCGCCGCTGGCCGTCGCTTCAAGCGATAATTGCTCATAGATCGTCCGGCCCGTCTCCTCACCGAACATATAATCCCGCACAGCCTGGTCCGTGATATTGCCGCGAAGCAATTCCGGGTCGAGCCAGTTGACGTCAACGCACGGTGCACCACGCGTCGACGACACACTGCCAGCACAGGATGCCGTGCGGTAGTACTGGTCATAGATCGCGTCGGCATAAATGCGCTGATTCCAGTACTCCCCGTCCGACCGGCTGAACTGGGCCGAGAAGTCCCAGCTCCAGGTGTCGAGCCCGAAGAAGTTCTCGCCCTCAAGACCGGCAACCAGCCGCATATAATCGACCGTGACCGAGCTGTCGTTGAAATCAGTGATCGGCGTCGGGCTGAGCGTCTGGAAGCCGCCCCAGCCCGTGGCGAACGGATCATGGACACCCGCGAGGATATCGTCGCCGCTATAGGAATATATCCAGTATTGCCGATAGGAATTCACATAGGTTTCACGCCTGTTGAGCAGGGCCTCGGCATACATGGTGATGTCGTCGGTCAGCTCATAATTCCCGTTCGCAAAGAACGAGTAACGTGACGTTTCCGGCACCATCGTGGAGGCGTCCTGGAAGGGGTGATCGAAATTGATCAATGAGCGACCCAGGCGTTCACCTGCTTCGACCAGATACCAGTTGTCGTTCGGCACGGAGAGCCAGAAGGGGTCGGGCTGCGAGGTGCCGATCGGTGTCAGGCCAGCCGCGGCAAGCGCGCCATCATAATCGTACTGCACATAATTCGGCCGGAAGCGCGGCAGGTTCGAGCTGTGGCCGATGATGGCATTGTAGTCATAGGTCCAGACATGGCCCCACAGCAGGTCTTCGCACTTGAACTCGCCGGTCGTCGGATCGATGACATCGGCGCGCGCGCCATCGGAGCCCGTCACATAGGCTTCGCCGCAACTGAAGTAGTCGCGATCCCCCTGGGCGAGCTCGCCGCGGTGGTAGGCGTCGAGTGTGACACTGAGATAGCCGCGATCAAATTCCCAGCCATAAGTGCCGCTGAGCCGGATCTCCTCACCGGCGCCCTCCTGTGGCGTCGAAGCGAAAAAGTCGACGGTACCACCGGCATCCTGGCGGGTGATGATATTGACCACACCGGCGACGGCATCGGAGCCATAGAGCGATGACGCCCCGTCCTTGAGAACTTCGACGCGCTCGATGACCGAGAGCGGCAGCACGTTGAGGTCAAAGGCCGAAACACCGCCGCGCACGCCCGCCGGGCCGGCCCGACGGCCGTTCAGCAGGACCAGGGTACGATTGGCGCCAAGACCGCGCAGGCCAACGGTTTCCACGCCCGAGCCGCCGTTTTGCACGGTCTGGCTGGAAATGGCCGAAGTGACCTGAGACGAACCGGCAGCGACCGTGGCATTCTGCAGGAAGTCGGAGACGCTCACGACACCGGAAAGGACGGCGTCATCGGCGGTATAGACATCAAGCGGCACATCGCTGTTGAAGCCATCGCGACGGATGCGCGAGCCGGTGATTGTAATACGGTCTGCCGAACTGGACGCAGCCGCAGTGTCTTCTTCAGCCTGCGCCGGTACCGTCTCGACCTCCTGGGCGAAGACCGGCACCCCTGCCAGTCCGACCACCGCACAGCCCGCAAGAATCGTTGAGCGCAGCAAGCGCGCTCGTCCGCAATCATTTGACATCAATACCCCCTGGGATCGCTACGAGACTCCACCGGGCATGCGCACATTTGCGGCACATGTCCTGGAAGTCATGAAGTAGACATGTCAGGCAGGGACGCCGGATAATCGCCACCGGCTTGCGATGAACGCCGCGCATGAGCGACGAACTGCGGACATTGCGACGAACACACGCGCAAGGACGAGCATGAGGCCATCCGGCATGCGAGCATTGCGACAATGGGTGTGGAATCACGACAATGCCGCAGCGAGCGGCGCGCGCCATTTTCATCGTTTTGATTTCAAAAGGAGAAAATGGCACGAGTGACGGGACTCGAACCCGCGACCTCCGGCCTGACAGGCCGGTTAAAACACCAATGTTTTCAATAACCCGTGCCGAGTTGATGATCGAAAATTGTGTATCCGTTACAACGCGCATGTATTTCGCGTCGGAATGCGAACTCCAGACATGGTTTGGCGCAACGGGTTAATCGTCGCCGGTCGAACTGCTCCGTGTCCGCGACAAGCATTCTCCGGCCGGGTGCGGCACCCAAGGCACCCACCAAATTGTCGCTCTTACAGAATGGTGGCCGCAGACCAACGAGCCAGGCGTCAGAGAAACACCCGCTTGCGTTTATCTATAGAGGGGGGGGGGCGAACATTTCCCCTTTGCCCAGACGATGCCTTGTTGCTCGCATCACGGCCCGAAATTCGGCGACTGGCTCAGAGGCTGATATGCCATGCCCGGCGAAGAGCCCAGCATCAATGAATGTCGTTCTACGGGCGACAATTTCGATGTCGATCAAATTCTTTTGACAGCTTTGCCAACAGTTTAGCATGCTTTCCCTAGGAGACAACTCAATCAAGGATTGAAACCACCGCTCGCTCAAGTATGGTTAACGCCGTGGGGGGCCGTGTAATGCTAGAGTTCGTATCTGATGTCTGGGCCTTGTTTTGGGGCCTCGATTTCCGCTTGCGGCTACTTGCCGGTGGACTGTTGCTAATTTCCATCACTTGGCTGATTGCCCGACGCGGCTCCCAGGATACCGCAGGATATGTCGAGATACAGCGCAGAGATGAAGCCATTCGGCGCGAACAGTATGCTGAAGCTGAAAAAGCTCTCGCTAGCGCTACCAAAACTCTGGAAGAGTATCGAGACCGGCCGCTGGTCATCCAGCTTATTCATGACACAGATATAGATAGTCCATTTCGAGATGCCGCACCGCGAAACATCTCCTTTGACGAAGCCTTCGAACTGATCCGGCGTATCCGCCGGGCCGGAAAGAACCAGCCGGTCTACCTCATCCTCCACACCTTGGGCGGTTACTCCCTCCCCTCGATCATGATTGCCGATGCGCTCAAGCATCACAGCGGTCCTGCGATTGCCTTCGTGCCCTATATTGCCATGTCCGGCGGAACCGTGATTGCGCTTGCCTGCGACGAAATCTGGATGCACGACACCGCCCGGCTCGGGCCAGTCGATACGCTGTTCGCCGGAATTTCCATCCATGCCATCGAAAGCATGAACGCGGAAAAACAGACCAAGGACATGGATGACCGCACCATCCTGCTCCGAATTGAGGCCGCGAAGTACCGGAAATACTACGAAGATGAACTGAGCCGCATCGTTCGCCAGTCGGGAATCGACACGCGGGCAAAGGACGGAACCCTGTCCCATAGCCACGCATTCAACCGCAGCGATGCGGAAAGGCTCGGCTTCAATGTGACCACGCGTGAAGCGGACCTGAAACAGTTCAAGGAGCGGGCCAAGCTGGCCACCAACATCGTCGATGCCAAATTGAGTATGATACGAAGCGACTGGCAAAAGCCGGAACCGGTCATGCCCGCTCCGGTGGACACGGCCGATCCGGCGGCGCCAGGCGAGACGCAAATCCTGGCCGGGCTCCGCATGGGCACCCGTATCGGCGGGACACTTGAGAGCGCTCCGAACCCGACGGCGGCGTCATGAGCATCACAGTTTTCCTGCATTGGGCATCGATCGGATTCGGCCTCTTTGCGGCCATTCTCCTGTTTCTTGATCAGCGCAAGGGTGCAGACGCCGCCAGATCCGCATTCCGCGAATCCCTGGCGACAAGCTGGGCCCATATCCGCGGGTCCAGCCTGTGGAGGCTGCCCGAGCGGCTCCTCCAGATTTTTATTGTCAGCGCAGAGGCCACCAATAACAGCGCGGTCCGGTTTTTTGACCAAGTCTGGGTCACGGTAATGGTCGCCGGCTTCGTTCTGATCATTGAACAACTCGAAAACGGCAACGGCGGTCTCGAACGGATCCGATGGATCTCGACCATATTGACTTTCGCCACATACTTTATCTTTCGATATCGTCTGTTAGGCCGCTGGCTGAACAAGTTGGGAAAAGACGGCAGCTCGTTATTCTGGATCGTGATCGCCGCGCTATCCGCAGTCGCCGTGGTCGCGACCGCCACCCACGCCATGAACTTCGTCGCCCTGTTCAATCATGGCCTGACGGTCCCGCAAGCCTTGATCTATGTGCCAGTCCTCATGTTCCTTCTGCGTCTGGCCTACATGCGGGTGATCGTCTTCCCGGCAGTTCGCATACGGGACTGGGATGTCCGACGAAAAACTCACTTTCGCGATACGGTCGATGCCTACATGTCGATACAGGCCTACCTCGAGGACCGGGACGATGATGACGGCAATGCGCCAAGCGCGGGCACTGTTTACCGCATGGCCCATTGGGAAGCTGATCGGAAGCATTCGCAACGATCCGAGAAGCTTCGAAAGCCGCTGATGCGTTTCAAAACTGTATTCAACACTATGCAAATAGGCTTTTTGCTCAGCACAATCCTGACCGTCGCCGGCCTGTCGCTCGGGCGTCATTTCGATCCCGAATCGCAATTGAGCCTGACCCCCCAAATCCTGATGGTGAACACCATATTTGATGCGCTGACGATCGGCGTAACCTTGGGGCTGATGCAATGGGTGAGCTATGGCAGCTTCGCAGGTAGCTGGTCCGTACGCCTAGTCCTGGCCGCGCCTTTCGATCTAGTGGTTGCTGCGGTCTTTTCGGTCCTGAGTCTGTATCTCTCACTCGCCGGAACTGACAATGCGGTCGGGTTGAGTGAGGCGGTCGATCTGCTCATTCCCGACGTCGACGGGCAAAATATTTTCGGCCTCGGCCCCGAATTCTGGATCATGCACACCACCTTCATTCCGACATGTATCTATCTTCTGGTGCTTGCGACCGGTGCTATCGTTTATCTGTTGTTTATCTCGCTTCTGGCGCAGGTGGTTTCCGAAAACCCTGAAGAAATCACCAACCCGTTTCAGGGCCTGGCCGCCGTTTTCGGTCTCTATGCGGTTGCCGGCGAAATTGTCGCTTTCACCACCACTGACTGGCGGTTTTTTGGCTAGGTGACCGGAAAGTCTCGCGGTTGAACTCCGCAAGCCGCCCTCGCGAGACGTCGATGGCGGCAGGCCAGCACGCCGCGAACGCACATAAAGACCGGCAGATTTCCAGGCGTGGAGGACGCTCTCACCAAGGTTGGCGCCACGGAGCGGCCGGTAAGCCGCACTAGGACGGAGATGGCAGATCCGCCGCGACGGCGCGGCGGCTGCGCGCCATTTTCTTCTTCAAAACATATCTGGAAGAAAATGGCGCGAGTGACGGGACTCGAACCCGCGACCTCCGGCGTGACAGGCCGGCGCTCTAACCAACTGAGCTACACCCGCTTGGTGCTCCCGCCTCAGCGAGAGGCGTTTGTCTAAGGTTTCACCGCTCCCCGGTCAAGCGACTTTGGGCAGGCCGAACTGCCAGTGTGCAGCAGGATGTTCAGGGGGCCGGAAAATTGGCCTGCGCCCAGCGTTCCGTGACGGTCAGCATGGCCTCCACAAGCTGTTCCAGATCGTCAGGCGTGATGATGAAGGGCGGCATCAGATAGATAATGTTGTTGAACGGGCGCACCCAGATTCCCGCATCAACAAACTGAGCCTTGAGCGAATCCAGCTGCGGCAGGCCGGCCATCTCGATCACCCCGATCGCCCCTTGCCAGCGCACATCAACCACGCCTGGAAAGGCGCGGGCAGCAGGAAGGAGGCGGGCGAAGCTGGCTTCGATGGCGGCGACCTGCTCCAGGCGCGGCTCGCTTTCGAACAGGTCGAGGGAGGCGTTGGCGGCGGCGCAGGCGGCCGGATTGCCCATATAGGTTGGCCCGTGCATCAGCGCCGCGCCGGCATCATCGCTCCAGAAAGCATCGAAGATTTCGCGGCTTGCTATCGCTGCGGCGAGCGGCAGGGTTCCGCCCGTCAGAGCTTTCGAGACGGTCATGATATCGGGTGTCACACCGGCCTTGCCGGCGGCGAACATCGTTCCCAGACGGCCGAAGCCGGTCATAATCTCGTCGAAAATCAACAGGATACCGCGTTTGTCGCAGGCCTCTCGCATCGCTTGCAGCGTGGCGGGGGAATGGAATTTCATGCCGCCGGCGCCTTGCACCAGCGGTTCGGTGATGACGGCGGCGATTTCGCCTTCATGCGCATCGAGCACGGATTCGAAACTCTGCTGGCTGGCGTAATCCACTGGTAGATCAGCGATAATCTGTTGCTGCAGGCTGCCGGCAAAGAGGGTGTGCATGCCCTCGTCAGGATCGCAGACCGACATGGTGGCGAGCGTATCGCCATGATAACCGCCCCGGAAGGCGACGAATCGGGTGCGTCCCGAAACACCCCGATTCATGTTGTATTGTAGTGCCATTTTCATGGCGATCTCGACGGAAACCGAGCCCGATTCGCAGAAGAAGACATGATCAAGATTGCCCGGTGCCAGATCGGCCAGCCGGGCGGCCAGGCGTTCGGCTGGCGCGTGCGTCAATCCGCCGAGCATGACATGCGGCAGCGCATTGAGCTGAGCCGTCACCGCCTCGATAATACGCGGATGCCGATAGCCGTGACACACTGTCCACCAGGACGAAATCCCGTCGATCAATTCGCGGCCATCGGCGAGCGTCAATCTCACCCCTTCCGCCGAGACGACGGGAAGGGCGGCCGGTGCCGTTTTCATTTGAGTGTAGGGGCGCCACAGATGCGGGCGATCAAGGCTGGGTCGGGGCGTTTTCATGCGCGGGGCTTTAGCAGTCCTGCGAAGTGTGCAACAGGGCTGGCATGAGCACGAGCGACACTTCCCTTGACGCGTTTGCCGCCGGCAAGCTGGCCGGTCTGGACAGACATCAGCTGCGCCGGCACCTGGTCGAGACCGAGGCGCAAGATGCCGTTCGCGTCACCCAGAATGGCACCGCCCTGCTCAATTTCTGCTCGAATGACTATCTCGGCCTGACACGCCACAACGAGCTCATCGCGGCGGCGCAGGACGCCGTCTCCCGCTACGGCACGGGCGCGGGCGCCTCGCGGCTTGTGACCGGCGGCC
>TARA_R110000868_G_scaffold8307_7_pt1 | contig 17141 bp, 23 predicted proteins | sample TARA_R110000868 | Tara Oceans TARA_R110000868 (sample SAMEA4397489) | marine metagenome | biome: Polar Biome; feature: [SRF] surface water layer (ENVO:00010504); material: water (ENVO:00002006), including particulate matter (ENVO:01000060) such as... | depth 5 m | reverse complement strand
CTTGGCTGAGTTTAATGTGCTCTTCACATTATCTAACTCATTTACCAATTCACTGTACGGCAACTTGCTTTGAAGCATGCTTACCATATTAACTATTTCTCTGATATAAGCAAGGGCATCATTTACAGAATCTAAGTTCCTAGGAGCAACATCCGTGTACTCCAATAATTTTTCAGCTGCTCCTTGAAAGCCTTCAGCTAAATCATCAGCATGACCCGGTAAAGCATCATAAAGCTCATTTAAAGCTTTGTGACCAGCGTATGATCCTATGCCTGTTACCTTTAAGTGCAATTTATGCATTGAGGTAGCAGCATTCATCAGTTCTGATACACATGCACTCACCATATTTTCCAAAGAACCTCCAGCGGGTTTTGCGCTGTATTCTCCTGGCGACATACTAGGTACGTCTCTTTTTAACATTCTTGGTTTTTCCATTTTATTTATTAGTTATTGTCTTCTACTGATTTAGCCTGACGTTGCATTTGAAGTTGAGATTCAATATCACCTGCTATAATTTTTGCACATTCATCAACAAAAAGTTCTATAAGGTCATCTTTAAATTCAGACTCTACATCATTAGCTGGAGTAATTCCTGAATAAGGATCTTTTACTCCGGCCATCTGAATTCTTACAGGCTGACGGTAATATACAAGCTGTGGATCAACAATCTCAAATTCTCCATTAGTGTAAAGTTGGATCTTGTTTCCTTTAAATGTAGCAAATGTTTCGCCCCATTCAAAGTTTGGTTTTTTATTATGATCTCTTAAAAGCTCATTTAAATTAGCTTGTTCAGCTAAGTAAACTACCATAGGTCTAGCTGGACAACATTCTGATTTAGCATCTGTTGAAACTCTTTTCCAACGCAAATAATCAAAAGGAAGATCTACACTCTCATAATAAGTTTTACGGTCATTTACAATCATGTCATAACTACTAAGCAAAACTTGAAGATCATCAACACGACTAGTTGATTGCTCATCACCTTCTTGTTTAATATTAGTACCATGTAAATTTCTACGGCACCAATCTACCTGACCCTTGTTAAAAGCCTCAACAATTTGCCAATCCATAATATTATCATAGTCATTACTAGCAAGCTTATTAAGCCTTAACCGTACTTTTAATAAGATTGTTGAGTTTAGCATCTGTATATATTATTTAACATTTCCACTTTTTTAATGCTAATGCTTTTCTTGTAGGTTCACCATTAGGTTTTTTCATTGGCCCTTTTACTCCAGACATTCTTGCACAAAAAGATTTCTTTCTAGGACCTCCTTCAGGCTGTGGAGCTTTAAGATGTGATCCAGGATTAGCATTATTATAAGATGCTCTACCTTTAGCATTTAATCCCCCACTAGGAGATTTGCCTTCTTTTCTGGTCCAAGCAGGAGTCTTTGCCATTACTTCTTTTTTTTAGTTTTTTTATGAGCACTATCTTTCATAATCTTACCATTAGGCATCATATGAGACCCTTTAGGAATTATAGGATTTTCCTTATGCCATTTCTTAACAGAAGATACACCTTGTTGAACAGTTTTAGCACCCGCTTTTTTAGTAAGATCTATGGTATCCCATTTGCCTTTATCTTTGGTAGGGTGATTAACCATGATGTCTCCAGGCTTACCTTTACCTCTAGCAATAGTCTTTTTATAGACAATATGCTTCTCACCACCAGCTGATACTTTAACTTTCTTAGCCATTACTTCTTTTTAGCTTTAATCTTTTTTTCTTGTTTAAGCATTTCTTTAGAAGGAGCTTTACCAGAACCTTTTGCAGCTCTGATATTATCCCACAATCCACGTTGAGATGTGGATCCGTCTTTACGCTTTAACATTTGCTTTGCCATAATTATTTCTTTACAGCGTTATTTACAATCTTCTGCATTTCAGTAGCAGCTTTTTTAACATCAGACATAAGTCTTGAATCTTTTCTAATTTCCTCAGCTCTCTTTAAAGTACTTAAAGCAGAATCAACTTCCCATTTTCTTTCTTGAGTTTTAGAACCTGACATCATTGATATAGATATACCTTTTGATTTAGTTGTCTTTTTTGCCATATTATTTCTTTTTAGAAGGTATAGCTCCTTTAGGTGGAGTATTTACCCCACCTGAAGATTTACCTTTAATATTAGTTTGTTTTTTAGCAACACCGTTAGTACCACCAGTTTTGCCTGTTGGTTTAGTAACTACTTTTGGGGCTTTGTTTTTTGTCTTCATGACTATTTGTTTTTTAATTTACCATTAGGCACGTCACATTCTGCTTTATTCAAGCCTCCTGTGTAACGTGTAGGATTAGTTACTACTGTTGGGTATGTATTCATACCACCCTTGTATTTAGTAGGGTTTTGCACTACTTCAGGGAATTTGTTTTGGGTTTTCATTGTTCCAGCCATGATTATTTATTTTTTTATTGGTTCCACAATTTTTCTACCTTCTTGGTCAAATCCATAAGCGTTGACTCATGAAGGGGGTTTCTTAAAAATTCAACACACTCAGATGCATTACGCCCCATTTGAACACTAGAGTCTATATGGTAAATAAATCCGTCAACACGAGGAGCAATCATTTTATAAAAGCTTGAGTCTTTAATCATGGATTTCAGTTTAAGAGTTTCCATGTCAAGTTCTGTAGCATCAATAAAACTTTGTGCTGCCCGTTTTAAATTCTTCTCAATACCTTCTCCATTAATAAACTTATCCATGTTGTCATAAATAATATCATTAGGTGTAGCTTTTTTGTACTGTACACTGTTAGCGTCAACTACTTTAGCCACATAAAACAGCTTGTTCTGATTCTTGTTAAATAATTTATCAAGTTCAGAAAGAGCTTTGTTTTTAAGTTTCTTAACCTCAGTCTTAGTAGAAGCTGTGTTAATAAACTTATCAAGATAAAACTTTGGTGGTACTGATTTGCTTCTAGCATCATCGTAGCTTTTTGATACCATTGAAAATCCACCAGCTTCAATAGCATATAATTTAATTAAATCATATGGGTCTTTATTAGGATCTAATATAACAGCATCATTACCACAACGCAATGTAATCCTATTCCAGAACTCATGGTTATCATGTTTTAAAAGTTTAACATCATTCCAAAATGTTTCACTGTTTGGATCAATTACATTTGCGGCAAGCTCTCTTTCAAGTTGTGCAACTATGGTGCGGATCTCTTTAATTTTTGCTTCACGAATTTCTTTATCTGCTATAAGTTTTACCTCTGGAGCAAATTCATTTAATCCGGTAATGTATCTTTGGATACCATTACGCTCAATACATGCAAGTTGTTCTTCATGGAAGACACCATCATATAGGGTAATGCCATATTTCTCTAGGCCCAGGTTTGCACTTCCTGGATCAAAATAAGGTTTAACAGAGATTGCTCCGTTTTTTATGTCATAAGGTGTTGATACGATTGTTACACTCATAATTTTGTTGGTTAGTTGGTTTAATTATTATTTGACTGACATTAATTAAAAAGAGGAGAGATTGCTCTCCCCTCTTTTTTATGGTTAGAATGACCCCCCTGTGATTGGGTTTCTCATTACAATTTTTAATACTTTGGTTGGATCTTTTACCCAAATAGCTGGCATAGTCTGAGTCATGTACACACGGTAACCGTTGAACTGACCAGAAGAAGCAAACCCTTGAGAACGGCCCATGTAATCCATGGTTCCATTTTGATACCACCATTTTAATTGATTATCCCAAGATAACTTTAACATGAAGATGTTGTCATTTCCAGTATCAGTGATATCAAAAATGATAAAGCTATATGATGATAACGGGTTACCATCAATGATTGGGTTCTCAATGTCATTTGTATGTAAGTTATCAAAAGCTGGGTTTAACACAAATTTCACGTTAGCCAAGAATGGTATAACGTAAGAAGTAAATGCAAATCCAAAATTTAAGTCCATACCTTGACCAGAGATAGCGCCGATACCATTGTTGCTAGCAGCTTGGATTACTAAACCTGAGTTAACAGCTTCACGCTTGATAGCCTCGTTTACTAATCTCATACCACCCATACCTGTTTGAACAATGATTTGACGTTTTGGATCTGGACCTTGGAACTCCACACGACCAGCGTAGAAGTTATAGATCTCACCGCGGAACAACTCTAAGCTGAAGTTAGATTTGTTATACACACGTTTGAAAGAGTTATCTAACTGCTTCCATAAACCCACTGATAAACGGATATCATCTGGACCATCTTGCTTAACACGTCCACCATGTCCCCACATTAAGTAGGTCTCGATGTCTGTAGCAATCTTAGTTAAGTGAGCCGCTTCCATTGTAGTCATGAAAGTACGTGTTAAAGTACCATTTCCTACAGCACGCTTCAAATAGTCTTTACCCATTTTAGACGCAATGTCTTCAATCTTAGTGATTGCTGGATCCATAGACTTGTCAAAGTTTCTCCAGATCTCAGTTACAGGAACTGTACCGTCTGCATTCATTCCACCTTTGATCATCATATCAGCACGAGAGCTAATTGAATAATGAACGTGTGCTTCTGCACCACCTACAAAGTTGTAGAACTCACGGAAACCTGCACGAGTTTGGATATCAGAAAATCTTTCACCGTACTCACCACGAGCTGAACCTTTACGGAATAACTTAGTTTGAGGTGTAAGATACTTGTGTTCCAAGAACTTGTAGTTATCATTGTTTACTAACTGTACAGTATAGATAAAACCATCACCTAAAGGTAAGATATCATCTGCTGTAACAATCATCTCACATCCGTTGTATTTGTCATAAGTGATAATATCACCATGTCCAAATTCACGTCTGTTTATTTTAATCTTGAAAGTAGTTCCGTCAATACCTAATGGTCTTTCTGGATCTTCAATATCTTCCAAGATGTAAGCTAAATCCTGAGATACAGGAGTTTGCCATTTGTACTCACCACGAGCGTTATCAACCATGATAACATTCTTTCCACCAAAAGATGATAATTGGTAAAGTGGCATTTCTACTTTTTGGGTCATTGCCCAAATGTCTACTGGACCCATATCCATAGGTTCAGCGTCCTTCAACATATTCACTAAGTGATATGAATCTACGTGTGAACTAGCGTTGTAGTTAGTATCACGTAGGAAGAGACCATTGTTTAAAACTGGAGTGCTCATTGTTTTTTTTTGGTTTTTTAGTTATTATTTATTTTATTTAATTGTAAACTTATTTTTTTGCTCCACCTTTTTTCATCATTGGTGCAGAAGACATTCCTGGTGCCATTTGAGGTGCCATAGCTACTACTTTTTTTGATGCTTTTTTAGATGCTGCTTTTTTTGCTGTTTTTTTCATTTTATTAATTTTAAGGGTTATCGTTTAAAAAATCCTCCGCCATTAGGTCTTGGGATTTTATATCCACTAGAACTTTTTTGTGAACGGGTATCTGTATCATCATCTGGTGTGTGTGATGCAAGCTTACGTGTTTCTTCAGATTTCAATTTACGAACAGTATCTGCAGTAACTTCTTTCTTAACTACTTCACGTACTTTAGCTTTATATCCATCTTCATCGGCTAATAGCCAAAGAGCTTGTGCAAGAAGACCGTGGTTAGGTTCTATGTACTGATACTTCTCTAATAAGTGTCCAAGTAAGTTTGTTTGATTTCCAGATGCTGATGGATAATTAGGTTGTACTAATCCAGAAAATAATAAGTTTTGTGTTTTACGGTCAAGCTTAAGACCATTAAGCTCACCTGGTTCTAATGTCTTATAAACATTGTCCATATATATTTGAGCTTGTTGATTTTGCTGTTCACGCATTTTCTCTTGGTTTTGAAGTTGGTAAGCAACTTGCTCTTCCGTAAGTTTATTCAACTTTGGTTTAAACTTTTGTGCTTTAGCTTCTAGCTCATTGCGGTCATCCCAGCCAACAATTTCTTCTTCAATTTCTTCAGGAGTCCAATCAGGTTGAGTAGCTTGTAAATAGCTTCTAACTATGTGTTTAGCTTCACCTTCATTTTTTGGGTCCATTTGACGTACTTCCTCAACTTGAGCTAGTGATCTAAATAAACTTTTTAAATCTCGTCCACCATTCTGAACATACTCATGGGCATATTGGAACTCAGGAGGAAGTGATTGGAAGAACTGTTCTGCAACAGCCGTTCCTGTCTTACGAGTTTTATCTTTCTCATTAGCTTCAAATAATTCTTCAAAGTCTTTTAAGCTGTATTTATTGATATCTTCATCCTCACCTTTATCATTAGTAAATGGAGCAATTAAACCTTTTTCAATTAACTTATTAGTTAACTCTACTAAGCCTTGCTTGTCCATTTTAGGACGGCCTGTCTTTGATCCATCTTCTTCAACTGAAGCAGTATCAAGAATCTCATTAATTTCACCTGGTTCAAATGACGGCAAAGCCGGTTTTGAATCAGAGTTTCCATCCGGCTTATCATTACTTGCAGCTGCAGAAGGTTTATTCTTTTCAGAATCTTCATCATCCTTTTTGTCAAGGAAAGATAGATCAACAGTGTTTCTGCTAAACATTGAAGGTTTAGCTGCGGGCGTTGAACCCCCTTTGTCACCAGTAGCTGGAAGCATAACACTATCCCCTAAATTTAGGATATTGTTTATGTCCATATCTACTGTCTCTACAGTTGTGTTTTGATTACTCATCTTTAAATTATTGGTTGGTTATTATTTGACTGACATACATAATATAACAAAAATAAGTAAATAAACTTTATAAATTTGCCAAGCTGTATTAGAAATTTGAAATTTTGTGCAGTACATGGCTAACTCTACTTAGTCTTCCCGTTTTTGTCTTTATTTTTTTTTGCATTTTTTACATCAAACTGGTTTTTGTTCTCGCGTGCAATATTAACATCCATCTGTTTCATGGTTAGTTGAGCTTGTAATTTTTCTTTAGCCAATTGATTTTTTTCAGTTGCTAAACCCTTTCTAGATTGTTCTTTCTGTTGATCAAAATTCATTACTTGCTGAAATTGATCAGTGCTTTCAATTCTGTCTAAAGCATCAACAAAATCACTTTGAGAATTAGCGTTCATATCTTGCATAGCACCATAGCCGGCAGCCTTAATTTCAGCAGCCAGTAATGTAGTTCTATTACGCATTTCCTCTTTACGCATTTCAGAATCAACCTCCATTTGTTTTTGTTGTAATGCTGTTTGTTGTGCTTGCTGTTGCATTTCTTGCTCATGCTGTTGTTGTTCTTTACGCTGCTCAGTAGATTTTCTTTCAGTAGCTTTTAATACATTATTAATCTCAGCAAGTGATTCAGCTTGCATTATATTACCAAGATCAAAGATACTAGCGCCTGTGGTATTATTTTGAGTAATCAGCTGTTTCATTTGTTCTACCACAGCTCTGTAATTGGCGCGAGTTGTAACATAAAGATTTAAGTCACGCAGTAATAAATCAGTACCATTGATCTCAAAGTTTACTTTCTCCTCTGAATTAGTCATATACTGAAGACGTACAGAAGGTTTAGTTGATTGATAATACTGAGCTAAATCTGTTCTCATTGTATGAACACGAGGCATTAAATAGTCACAGTGCTGAATAAAATAAGTTTCCGTCTGGGCGTAGGATCCTGTTACGGCTTGCTCTACTCCTTTGGCTGTATCGGTTTGACCAATTTGTTGACCCAGACGTTGAGGTGAAATACCGATCACCTCAAAACATTGTTGTTTAAAATAATTAGCCAATTGAATCCTAGACAACATACGTTGAGTTTGCTCAAGGTTTAATGTTTGGAAATGCTGGAAGTTTAAAGCATTCTCAGTGTTAGTGATGGATGTATCCAACGGTAACATCTGGAAGTTCTTCATGGCAACAAAAGCCTTAGCTAAGTTGTTTTTACCCCAGTCTTCATTCATAGAGTGTCTAGGTAAAGCATTCTGATCTAACAGAATTACTGTACCTAATTCATCTACTAGAATGTCGGCAATCTGATTATTAACAATGTTATATCCAATCTGAAATGGTTTCATTAAGTCCACCATTGCGGTTGATCTAGTATTACGGTCAGAGAATACAGCTCCTTCTACCGGTAACTTACAGCCATATAAGGTACTGTCTCCCTTAAACTGGTATTTAAGTGGTCCGATTTTGTTGCGGTCAATACCTAAGTACATAGGGTTAATACCTCCTGGGTTATTCATACCCCAGAAGGAAGGGTGGTTAGGTCCAATTTTAATACCTCCCCAAACTTCATTGATCCAGATCCAGTCTATATGTTCACCAAATACTAAGTTATCCTTAGATTTGTTTTTTACAAAGTTTGTATTGTATATGGGCTTATCTGAAATTTTATAGGACTCGTCAATAATATCAACAATAGTTTCACCATCTTCTCCAATTTTAGTCAGGTGACCAAGTTTACGTTGTGATTTCCAATAAGCTGTTGTAACACGCATTAAAAAAGAAGCGCCCATTGGAGCGTAGTCTTCTCCTTCAGCCATGATCCAGTTAATGATATCACCCCCGGGAGCAATAGAATTATCCCACATGGATGTAAATTGACGGTATGCCAGACCCGGCATTTGTGTATTCCAGTCATGACTTTTTGTAGCATCGTAATAACTACCGTCATTCTGATAACCCTGCAATGGATAACCTGCGGATCTAACTGGATAAATAGCTTCTATAGACTCAAGTTGTTCTTGAGTCATTAAGTATCCGTATTTATCAATAACGTCTGCTATAGTCATCATGTCAATACGACCAGCCCAGTTACCTTGTGAAATGTAACGAGAATCGGGAGACTTGTGATAAAAGCTAAGAACAGGATTCCATAATTCAACATCGTAATCATCTTCTCCCATTTTAAAATGCCAGAACTCACGGTCAGTAATAAGCATGTCACGAAAACCTCTCTCCTCAAGTTCATCCATACGGAAGCGGTCTTCATCAATTTTCATTTGATGTTCTGCCCATTGCTCACACATACTCCTGTAATCTTTGTCAAAAAATGATTGGATCTCAGGTAAACTTTTAAGATGGTCAGGAGCCATTTGCTCTTGCATCTTTTGTTGTATTTCTGGATCATTAGGATCCATACCTTGTTCTAACATCTGCGTCATAAGTTTTTGTTCAGCTTGGCCAAACAATACTTTTTCAACAGCTCCTCTTTTAGCCTCAAGTTGTTCATTATATGAAAACTCATCTACTCCACGGAAGGTCACTTTAGTATTTCTTTTGGCAAACTCTGCAGTTAAAACGTTAATAACATTAGGTATAATAGGATAAAATTTTAGTTCTAAAGCTGATGCATCTTCCTGAATAAGTGTTTCAACAAGATCTCTCATCTCGTTGTCTTCTTCAACAATATAGTCAGCTTTATCAATCACACCTTTAGCTAGCTTATAGTTTTTCATTAATCTGCGAGCATTACGGCGGATTTGTTTTAAGCCATTCCATTCAAGCCAGTCTATATTCCAAGCTGTCCATTCATCATCTTTCTCTTCCCGTGGAAGAAATTGGAGAGGTTGTGTAATGCTGCCCATACGGTTATATTCCGCTTTGGCACCAGCTTTAAGTTGCATTGCATTTAATACTTTCATCTTATCTTAAATTTTTAAATCCTGATCTTAACGGTCTTTGTCCAAGACTACTATTTCCCATTCCAATATGCTTATATGGACGCACCTTTAATTTAAACAAATTATCTGACTTTTGCAACTTTTTATCACTCTCATCTTCAGTTCTTTTCCTATATCCTCTATTAGCCTGCTGTACTTTTGCAAAAGCTACTAAAGCCGCTAAAGCTACTAATCTATCCACGTTGACTTTAAGTCCATCTCCATAACCTTCCATTTCAACAATGGCCATTATATCGGGGATGCGTTCAATACCATAAGTAATTTTTACTATGGTGCCGTCTTCCTTAGTTTCTGTATCTAATTCTTCTTTGAGGAATTCTATTAGATAACTAAGGAGATGGGCTTTAAAAAGTGTTCCTGTATTCCTCCATCCATAAGCCTGGTAAACATTCTGATTAGAACCAATATCTTTAAGAAATACAATCTGATCTTTAGGGACTAAATAACGTTGTCTCTTTTTACCAATCATGTAGCCTATAAACAAAGATATATTATTTTCAACAATAGCCCAAGCATTATAAAGCTCTATAATCATAGAGAGTCTTTCATGAGTTTTGACTATATCATCATACCTTCCGCACCAAGCTAACACAATTTTATCACGTTCAATATAAGTTTGAACTACACCTGTTTTTTCTATTCTAGTTACTTCAACCGGATTTTTATAAACATAAATAGAACATAGTGATTCACTCGTTGTAGTTTTTCCTTCTGCTACAGGATCTACAGAAGCATAGTAAGTTCCCCATTGAGCTTTTGGATCTGGTCTTTCATACATAACAATACAACCTGTTTTATCTTCAGTCTTTTTTGTTATTGGCCACTCAGTAATAGGAATTTTATTAGTAGCTTTTATTTCTGCTATGCCTTCAGCATTACGTTGAATATCTATGAGCTCATACGCGTAATCTTTATCTTCAATACGTCTTCTCTGAGCAGCAAGTAAATGGGTTGGAAATTTAGATATTTTTCTGAATGCAAATGCCTCAGCAATATTACGTGGTCTTTGTGATATCCTATATTGATATTGTTCTGGAGTAAGATCTTTTTTCCATATAGCAAATTGGTCATCTAAAGCTTTGAGTGCTTCTTCAGGTAAAGAATTGCCATAGACATCAATATGTGGCGGCATGCTCCATTGTTCTGGAATAAATAATCCGGACATCCCAATAGTTCCTTTGTCATCAAGAAGATTACTTTCTACAGCATAAATACTATTTACTTCAGGATACTTGATAATTCGTTCTAGAGGTTTACACTTATCCAACTCTCCCACAGATCCCGCTGCAATAAATGTTCCTGTAGTTATTTCACCCATTTGAAGAGCCGGTAGCAAAAACTCCATTGTAATATCCATAGTTGGAGCAATACCGGCTTCCTCATAAAAGAAATAGGTACATGCTCCACCAACACCGGCAGATGCATCTTTATCAAAAGTAACCCCTTGAATTGTACCTTTACCTCCAATCATTTCAGGTCTTCCATTTACAGTCTCTTCAATTTGTTGTTGCCACATCATAATTTTACCTGGATTCATTGGGCGGTACCACGCAGTCTTTGAATTAAGAAAAGAGCGGTATTCATCTAGAAATTTCCAAGTACCTTTCTCATTAATTTTATCTTTAAGTGATGACCCCATTTTAAGAATAGGGGTTTCCTCAAACCAAAGTTGATTAATTAACTTAGCAGCATGAAAATATGAAGAAGCAATCTGACGCTTCTTGAGAACTCCTGCATGCAAGTAATGTAATTCTGCTAGTAGTTCATAAAGAGCAAGATGATATTGCGTATCCCAAACTTGGGGAAAGGCAAACTTTCTTGCCATTTTATCATTGATAGGGAGAAAGTTTATCCACATGTAATACTCACGCGTGAGATACCATGTTTTACCTTCATTCTTAAAAATAACTCCTGCTCTACATTTACGTTTTTGATCATCCCAATATCTTCTAAAATCAAGAGAGCCTTCAATAAAAGGACAGAAAAAACTTTTGTCATTGTAATTACGGGCCTCAGCATTAAATATAGTAGTAGTATTATCAAACATGTATTTACCTGGTTCCTTAAACAAAGGCTTTACAAAATCAATAAAATCCTGACGTGTAGCAAATTCAGTTACAGTCCAGAATCCAGATTCCCAAGTGGATACTTCTATAAAGTTATTGGTCATAGGCTTTTTTACGGTCACCACGTACTTTTATTTTCATTTCATCTATCTCTTTCATAATCTGTTTTTCCATTATCTTAAACTCAGTAACAGTCTTTCCAACAGATTTAATCTGAGCATTGAATACTGTAAGATTTCCATCACGCCCAGATGTGATTGCTGTGGTTCTTCCAAAGCTACCCACTTTTTCTAGAAGAATCTTATTATCAAGATAATATCTGTAAGATGGAGTCATAATAAAGAATTCAATCTTGTCTTTTGCTTTAATCATTACATCATCTTCTAGAGTATACTCCCCTGGAAAATCTAACAATAAAACTTCTTCTTTGTCCTCTTCAGGAGTATTGCAATAAGGTCCTTTAGGTGCATACATATAATGTAGAAAACTAAATGCTGGTATAGGATTTTTATACGCATCGTGTACGGCTTTAAACTCAGGAATCAATAAGCAATTGGCATTAATCACTATTACTCCATTTTGAATATCAAATATTTCTGGTATCATTTTTTATATTTAGGGTTTCTTTAACCATTCTTTAATAGATCCTTGTACCGGTATTAATTTTCCTAATACATTTTTCTTGTAACTAAATCCGCTTATTTCTATCAGCTCCGCGTGTTGTTCTGGAGTTAAGTTATCTCTTAGGACTCTTTCCATAATAGCTTCATTACTACATAGGATTTCATCACAGTCAGTAATCCTATGTACTTTTTTTATAGTATATGTTTCAAACCTAAAGGTTCTACTAAATAATGTAAAGCTAAACTCTTTTAAATTAGCTTTAGCAGATGCCTGTAAATTAAATAACTCAGGGTTATCTAATATAGCATTAGGAGTAACTTCTGGTTTTGGTATTGCAGGTGATTCACCTTCTGGATATAGATTTCTTCTTTTTCTCATTTTGTTTTATTTATTATTTTTTACGCCATTTAAAGTGAATACTAATACATAATATACAAATAACCATGTCTTCATAACGGGTCCAAGGAAAGGCTATGCCAAACATTATTCCTGAATATAAAGAAAACTTTACTTTAATGTCTTTCATTATTTTATTTTTTAAAAGAGTCTTTGTTGTCCTTTAACCAGTTGATCATAGTATTGACTTCTGATTTAAGGTAAGGTACTTCATATGGCACAACGGTTTTTACGAGAGGTTCTCCCAAAAAGTTCTTTTTAAGGATTGGGTTACTCCATTTATCTTCACCATCTTTCTCAAAGATAACATGATGAAGCATTAGTTTACCTGGTTTATAACGAGGGTTGTGTTTTAGAATCATGTACATATAAATGCTTAACTGAAGAGAATAGTGATTGAAGTTGCAATCATCTAGATGTGCACATGGGCCTAACATTTTTTGAGACTTTCCTTCCCAATTTACAAATGAGGTTTTTTTAATTTCCTTGTTTGTTTTGTAATCAATAACATCAATAATATCTTTTACAACTTCTACTCTGTCAGACTGCCCACAGATACCAGCAGACTTTAAGAAAATAAAATGTTCTGGGTAAATACCTTCACCTAGTCTTTGAACGGGGGCATGTTTTAAACCATCCATAAAAATAGGCTTGATGATTGGAATTGCTACACCTTGTCGGTTAATGGTATCAATTTCCATGAGATCAGCTTCCCGCTGATCATGGTAAAAGGTTCCGGCTGTTATAGCTCTATCACCTTCTTTTGCCCAGTGAGCTTGAATTTCCTCAGGAGGAAGTCCATACCACTTAGATCTTTTATTCTTTGAGGATTTGATGGATTGTGCAACAGGATCAAACTTTTGCTTAAACATGGCTACAAAGGAAGTTACACTAATCCAATCAATCCTCTCATTAGGATCTAAGCTTTCATACTTGTGATTTTCTGATTTAAATACAACTGACATCTTGATTTGAATTTTTGAGTTGATTTGTTTGAGTTGGTAGTTTAAGTTGACAAGATAGGAAGATTAATCTTGATCAGGGTCGTAGTTAATCTTTTTATAGTAATTATCTTGTTCTTCTTGAGTCATCTTAGCTGTCCATCTAGGACCATCTGGATGAGCACATTCCGATGCAAGTGATCTTACCTTGAGTGCTAGTTTACAACCACACGCTCCACAACATGGAGCAGTTCCAGGCATTAAACATTTATCTCCTTCTTGGTCTACTAATTCACAGTCACTGCAAATAGACAGACGGTTAAAAGCTTCTCTTTCAATTTCCGGATGACGGAACATGTAGTTCTTTAATCCTTCAATTATCAGTTTCCGGTTGGCCCAGATTGTTTTTATTTTTTTCAGCATGCCGTTTTTGTTTTACTTGTTCTTTTTTGTCTTTGTCTGCATCAATCATTTTGCGTAGCTTATATAATTTCTCTAGTTTTTCTTCATAATCTTTGAGGATTGAAAACTTTTGTAAAGTTAATTTATTTTCTCCGGTTATAAGTTCTTGATATTTTTTAACCATTCTCTCATACTTAAGTATTACTTCAGGAAGTTTCCAAGGCTTGGCCTTAAATGTTCCTAGTCCGTCAATGAATACATTATGACTCTTACAATTTACAAGAGTGTCTCTTATTTCTTTCCAGTAAAAAGATACTATAGCTTCAACTAGTTGTTCTTTAGCATCTGCAGCTTTTGCTACAATTGGAAAAATATCACTAGACTTCTTGGGGTTCAATGCAAACAATTTTATGGTTTAACAAAATGTTTCCTGCGCTTTGAAGCTTCAGCTCTGGGTTGATACTAATCTTTTTACGACTTTTACCAGTCTTTTCAATAAGGCCATCTTTTTCTACTTTTATAAGTACATTACGGATTGTCTGTGGTGAAGCTGAAGGTTTACTACCTCTTACAGAAGGATTCCAATTCTTCATCTTTTCCTCAAGTCTTTTTTCTGCCATATAAGTACAGAAATCAGTTAATTCAGATTCACCAATTAATCCTAATGTTGTAAGACAGTCATAATCTAGTTCACTTAAAACTATATGGTTTATATAGCAGTGAGTAATTAACTGATACCTGACGATAGCTGTTAACTCCATACGGACTTGCTTGTTTACTACATTTACTTTTGCCATGTTGTTGGTATACTAACAGGGTTATTCTTGTGTTTTAAGTTTTCTTACAGGACGCTCTTCACTAGTTTCTTCTGAGTTTACAGTAGAAGGTGTTGTATGTACAGGTCCTTTCTCTGTCTCTTTTGGTGGGCCAGCCATCATCTGAGCCATACGAATAGTCATGGTCAGTCTCTTAGTACGTGCTTCTTCAATATCTGCCAAAAGGCTTTCATATTCAAGCTGAGCTTTAAGAACTACGGATTGATCATTGTAATAAGCCTTAGCTTTTTTGCGGAATTCTACCATCTGAGCTGGTGTCATTTCTCTTTCCTCTTGTGGAATTTCTAGGTTGTTGGTTGTTTCTGACATGTTACATTTATTAAATTTATATACAAATATAACATAATAAGTTTAAACTTCACAAATTTATTTCAAATATTGTGAAAAAAAATGTCAGGATTACTCAGAGTCTTTGGGAAATTATATAGAGTTTAGAAAGAATCATATCCTATAAAAGGAGATTTCCATTCTCTATCACCTGTATAACGATAATAATATAAGGGTGTTCCGCCTACAGTAAGTTTATAAACAGGTGCTAAAAAAGATGTCTTTATACCTAGTGCCGCATCTGCTGGAACTTTATTCATATTCCAAGCTGTAGCATAATCTATCCCTTGAGAAAAAGTTCCAATAGGTACACCATTAGCATCATTTAAAATAAGAGTTGGTGTTGCTCCCCCCGACCACATGCCTGCATTTGCAAATAAGTTTTGTAATTCCGTTGGTGTATATAAAGGGGGGAGAACAATATTTTGTACACCAATAATATTTATAACCTTACTAATGGTAATCTGTAACTCATCCCACTCATTCTCAGAGAAAGCTATAATAGCTCCTAATGTAAGATGGTGCATGTTTTGATCAATAGTAAACACATCTTTTTGAACTTCACCGTCTACTAATAAATGATTCCATGCAGCATCTCCTGTAGCTACTCTAAGCTCTTTAGCATAAATACTAGCTAAGAAACTTAAAGCATCAATAAAGGGATTGGCCCATTTTGAACTTTTTTTAGCAGGCATTCTAAAATTGCCTTGAGTATATAGCTTAGTACCTTTTAAGTTATTTGAAAGAGTAATAGCTGACGGTATTAATTTATCTTGTGCCGCCATATTAATTTTATTTATTTTTAATTTTACTCAGAAATCTTTTCTTTTTTTATATCATCTGTAAAGAAGTTGGTAAGAAATTTACCAGCTATGCCGGCCACTAATGCTATACCAATAAGCATCTTTAATTCTTTAGATGTATATAAATCTTTTAGCTGGTCATATGCTAGAATTCCACCACCACCTACTACACCAGCGCATGCTAATATAGCATCTCCAATTTTTCTCAATTTTTTAGGGGTGGGTTCCCAATAATGTTTTATACTTAATTTCATAATATTAGTTATAAGGATATTAATAAGTCTATCAATTCTGGCTGAGGAAACATATCTACTTTAGTTTTTAAAACATTAGAATGACTCCATAAACCTTTATGCTCACTTACATAGTTTACATCACAAAAATTAAATGCAGCCATGGGCCCCTTAGTTTTTATCAACTCTGGTAAACCTTTACGTACATCTATAGAATCTCTTTTTTCAATATACTTTATTAACTCTCTTAAAGCATGCAGTTGTTTATTAGAATATTTATGCCAAGTGCTATGTCCTCTAAATGGACTTTCTAATTTTACTATTTGTGATGGTGCAGCAGGTACCCCTACATATGTTTTTCCATTTTCTATTTGACCAAAATTACAACACTCAATACCTACTGAATTAATATGCATTGCTGAACGACCTGTTCCCAAATGCCAAGCATAACCACCATCTGGAAAAGCTTGTGCTACAATACCATCTTGACTATTATCATCTCCTTTTATTGACTGGCCACCAATTACAAATTCAGTAGCTATAGCACCTCGATCATCACGAGACCAACAATTAACTGTGTTAATAGGATTTTGCCAACCTGCTGTATGGTGTAAAAACAACCATTCTTTTTTTGTAGGACCAACAAAATATTGATCCTTTGGCATATAGGTAGGTATAATATTTAATGTAGGCAATTCTGTTATTGGAGGCAATACATAATCAGGTCTTTCTTGACCATCTGTGTTTGCAATAGCCATGGCATTCCAAGTTATTTTACCAACAACTCCGTCTGGTGTTAAACCATTTTGTGCTTGCCATTCTTTAACTACATCCTCAGTTAGTGTACCAAATATACCATCAACTTTGATTTTTAAAAATTCTTGTAATGTTTTTACAGCATCACCAGTTGAACCAATTTTTAATAACATTAGTTTC
>TARA_R110000868_G_scaffold104578_4_pt1 | contig 17144 bp, 20 predicted proteins | sample TARA_R110000868 | Tara Oceans TARA_R110000868 (sample SAMEA4397489) | marine metagenome | biome: Polar Biome; feature: [SRF] surface water layer (ENVO:00010504); material: water (ENVO:00002006), including particulate matter (ENVO:01000060) such as... | depth 5 m | reverse complement strand
GAAGCTCCGGCGCCGAGCCCTTGGCCCCTCCGTCACGGCGCGAAGCTGCGCCGCGCCACCTCCCCATTCGCTGCGCGAACAGGGAGGAGATCGGCGGTCACACCGCGACCGCGGCCTTGATGTGCGGCCAGGGCGCGTAGTCGCTGAGTACGAAGTCGGCGGGTTCGTAGGCGAACAGGTCGTCGTGCGGGGTGAGGGTCATCACCGGCAGGGGCAGGGGCTGGCGCGTAAGCTGAAGCTCGGCCTGTTCGACATGATTCAGATACAGGTGGGCGTCGCCGAAGGTGTGCACGAACTCGCCCGGCTCCAGCCCGCACACCTGGGCCACCATCAGGGTCAGCAGGGCGTAGGAGGCGATGTTGAACGGCACGCCGAGGAAGACGTCGGCGCTGCGCTGGTACAGCTGGCAGCTCAGCTTGCCGCCCCCCTTACCGTTTGGGGCGACGAAGAACTGGAACAGGCAGTGGCAGGGCGGCAGGGCCATGTCGTCAATGTCGCCCGGATTCCAGGCGGACACGATATGCCGGCGGCTGTTGGGATTGGTCTTCAGCCCTTCGACCAGCCGGGTGATCTGGTCGATGGTCTCGCCGTTCGGCGTGGCCCAGCTGCGCCACTGTTTGCCGTAGACCGGGCCCAGGTCGCCGCTGTCATCGGCCCATTCGTTCCAGATCGAGCAGCCGTTCGCCTGCAGCCAGGCGATGTTGGTGTCACCACGCAGGAACCACAGCAGTTCGACCAGGATCGACCGCAGATGCAGCTTCTTGGTGGTCAGCAGCGGAAAGCCCTGCGCCAGGTCGAAGCGGATCTGGCGGCCGAACACGCCCAGCGTCCCGGTGCCGGTGCGATCATCGCGCCGCACGCCGTTGTCGAGGATGTCGCGCAGCAGGTTCAGATACTGGAATTCGGGATGATCGGCCGGCGCGGCCGGAATCGCCCCGGTGCGGGTCTGCAGGTCAGCGATCTGGGCCAGGGCGTTCATGCCCCGAAGGATGCCGCTGATTCGTGCGCGCGATCAGCCGTCTGATTCGCTTGCCCACAGAAAGGTGACCGATTTCCGCGTCAGGGGGCGGTTCGGGTTTCAGCCACCAAACCCGCCGCCGTCGAGGAAAGCCTGTTCCTCCGGCGTGGTCTCGCGGCCGAGTGCGGCGTTGCGATGGGGGAAGCGACCGAAGCGGACGATGATGTCGCGGTGGATACGGCCCCATTTCTCGGAGTCGGCGTTGCCGGCGACCAGCTCAAGATAGCGGTCCTGATCCTCCAGCCGCTCGGAATGCTCGAACGGCAACAGCAGGAAGTTGCGCAGGGCCGGATCGACCGCATCGTGATGCCCGCGCCCGACGGCCTCGCGCGCCAGGCTGAGGGCCAGCGGATCGGTGGCGAAGGCGTGGCCGGTGCCGCGAAACACATTGCGGGGAAACTGGTCCAGCAGGATCAGCAGGGCCAGGGCCCCGTCCGGCGTCTCCATCCAGGCGTCCAGCTCACGCCGGGCGGCGGCGAAATGGGCCGTTTCGAAGCGACGGCGGAACCCGGCGTCAAAGGCGTCGTCCTTGGCGAACCATTTGGCGGGGCCCGCGTCGGTCCAGAAGCTGACGACGGCCCGGGGGCTGATCTCGAGGGTCATGGGTCGAGCATGGAGCGACCCGATGCGCGGGTCCAGCCGCAAGCCGCGGGCAAGGATGCGCCGGATGCCGCTGTGCAGCGGGCCGGGCGGGGTTTCGGTACGATGGGGCGGACGGAAGCCGGGCGCTTCGACGGTCCGATCCGGGGGGAAACCGGATAAATGGTCGGAGTGAGAGGATTCGAACCTCCGACCCCTGCCTCCCGAAGGCAGTGCTCTACCAGACTGAGCCACACTCCGACTTAAGGACGCGGCTTATAACGGTGGTGCCAGACCGCCGCAAGCGGGGATATTGGCGCTGCGAAAATTGTCTGAAAAGCGGGTGTTGCATCGCCCGCAACGTTCGCGTATCCCGACCGCCTCCTGACGCACTGCCGTCAGGGCTGCCGGACCTGCTGGGGAATGGTGTAATGGTAACACAGCGGTTTTTGGTACCGTCGTTCAAGGTTCGAGTCCTTGTTCCCCAGCCATCCGTCCGTCGCGAGAGTCGCGGCATGGCCGGTCCCCGGGCGACCGGTGAAGGTCGCGGCCGGCGACGCCCCTGAAATTTCCCTATCCGGCCCCGCTCCAGGTCCTGGGTCTGTATGGATAATCTGCGTGAACCCTTCGGTGCCGGGCGCGTTGAGGCTGTCTGCGACCCGACACCTGCATGGACCGGGCGTTTTGCGAATTGGATCGCCTATTGTCCGCAAAGCCTGGCCTTCGGGTCATGATCGTCGAAGACCAGGCCCTGCTGGCCATGGAACTTGAACTGGTGCTGGCCGACTCGGGCTGCGCGGTCGTGGGCTGCGCCATGGACCGCGCCGGGGCCCTGGCCCTCGCCGAGCGGGAGCGGCCGGACCTGGCGCTGGTCGACATCAATCTGCTGGACGGCATGACCGGGCCGCTGGTGGCCCAGGCCCTCATCAAACAATTCGGGGCGACGGTTGTCTTCCTGACCGCCAACCCCGAACAGATTCCCGATGGCTTCGCCGGGGCGCTGGGCGTGATGTCCAAGCCGATCGACGAGCGGACCGTCGCTGACGTCGTCGGCTTTGCCCGCGAGTTCATCGTCAATCACACGGTCGGCACCGCACCGCGCCGGTTCCGGATGGCCCCCTGGATGACGCAGTCGGATGCGGGCGTCCGGCCCCACTGAACCGGGCGGCGCGGCTCAGACCGCCTCCCAGCCCCTGTCGATCGCCCAGACCGCGAAGGCGTAGTCGTGGGCGACCTCCTTCAGATAGTCGAACCGCCCCGACGATCCGGCGTGACCGGCCTCCATGTTGATCTTCAGCAGCACCGGCTTGCCCGAGGTCGTGGCCGGGCGCAGCTTCGCCACCCATTTTTCCGGTTCCCAGTAGGTGACGCGCGGGTCGGACAGGCCGCCGGTCGCCAGCACGGCCGGATAGGCCCTGGCCTCGACATTGTCGTAGGGGCTGTAGCTCATCATGTAGTCGTAGGCCTCGGGGTCCTCGATCGGATTGCCCCATTCGGGCCACTCCGGCGGCGTCAGCGGCAGGCTGGTGTCCGACATGGTGTTGATCACATCGACGAACGGCACCTGACCGATCACCGCGGCCCACAGATCGGGCCGCATGTTGTTGACCGCCCCGACCAGCAGCCCCCCGGCCGAGCCGCCCTGGGCCACGATGTGACCGGCCCGGCCGTGGCCGCTGCCGATCAGGTGTTCGGCGCAGGCGATGAAGTCGGTGAAGGTGTTCTTCTTGGTGAAGCGCCGGGCGTCGAGGAACCAGCCCCAGCCCTTGTCGGAACCGCCGCGGATGTGGGCGATGGCATGGATCCAGCCGCGGTCGACCAGCGACAGCCGGTTGGTCGAGAAACTGGCCGACATCGGAATGCCGTAGGAGCCGTAGCCGTACAGCAGCAGCGGGGCCGAGCCGTCGACCGGCGTCGATCGGCGCCGCACGATGGTCACCGGCACCAGCGCCCCGTCGGCGGCCGGGGCGTTCAGCCGCTCGACCACATAGTCGGCCGGATCGTGGCCCGAGGGCACTTCCTGCACCTTGCGCAGGGTCCGGTCGCGCGTGGCCAGGTCGTAGTCATAGGTCGAGTTCGGCGTCGACGGCGAGCTGTAGCCGTAGCGCATGACCGTGGTGTCGAACTCGGAGGCCCCGCGCAGCGACAGGGCATAGGCCGGCTCGTCGACCGCGATCTGGTGCTCGGTGCCCGCACGGTCGCGGATGACGATGGTGGTGTTGGCGTCGGCCCGTTCCTGGCGGCCGATGAAGGCCTTCACCAGGGCCACACCCTCGATGTAGCGACCGGGAGTATGGGCGACGAGGTCGGTCCAGTGGGCCTTGCCCGGCGTCGCGGTCGGAGCCTCGACGATCTTGAAGTCGATACTGTCGTCGGCATTGGTCCGGATCACCCACCGGTCGCCCCAGTGGTCGGCGTCATACAGACGGCCGGTATGGCGCGATTCCAGCACGGCCGGCGCGGCGGTCGGGGTCGCGCCCGGGATCAGCCGGGTCTCCGACGTCTCCTGGTTGGCGATGGAGATGACCACGAAGGCGTCGTCGGACGTGCGGCCGACGCTGATGAACATGCCCTCGTCGGCTTCTTCATAGACCAGGGTCGAGTCACCGCCCCGGACCGGACGACGGAAGATCTTGTCCGGGCGACCATTGTCGTTGCGGTTGGTCCAGAAGATCCACTGGCTGTCCGGCGAGAAGGTGAAGTCGCCGGTGGCCGAGCCGATCGGATCCGGCAGAAGGTCGCCGGTGGCCAGGTCCCGGATGTAGATCTGGTGCACCTCCGAGCCCTGGGCGTCCTCGGCATAGGCGAACAGGGTGTGGTCGGGACTGTGGTCGGCGGCCGAGACCCGGGAATAGGCCTTGCCCTCGGCCAGGGCATTGGCGTCGAGCAGCATCTGCACGCGAGGCCGGAGATGGGGGCGAACAACGGTTTCACCGTCGACACGATAGGCAGACACTCGATCCTTGCGCATGTACCGGGGGTGCTGGTCGCCGGTCTGGTATTCGATGAAATACTCCCACGGGCCGTCAGGGGCAGGGACGCTGGAGTCATCCTCCTTGATCCGCCCCTTCATCTCCTCGAACATCGTCGCCTGCAGCGGCAGGGTCGCGGCCATCATCGCCTCGCGATAGGCGTTCTCGGCCGTCAGATGTTCGTTCACATCCGCCTTGATCAGGGTCGGATCCCGCAGCACCGCCTGCCAGTTGTCGTCCTTCATCCACTGGTAGTCATCGGTCCGCACCCGGCCCAGCTGTTCGATGGTCACGGGGATCTTCTTCGCGACGGGGGCTTGGGGACGGGTCATCGAGGCTCCGGTAGGCTGGCGGGCGAGGGCAGGGCCGGCGAGGGCAGTCGCGGCGGCGGTGGCGATCAGTTCACGGCGGTTCATGGGCCAGGCTCCTGTCGGTGTCAGCGGACCTTGTGCGCGGCACCCCCGCGCCGTCAAATGAAGTTCAGCCGCTGTGGCCGCCGGAGTGTCCATGTTCGTGATCCAGATACCGCCCGCGCCCGCGCCGGTCCCGACCCCGATCTCGACCCCGTCCTGGGACCTGACCCGCGGGCTGATCGACGCCACGGTGCAGCTGGATCAGCCGGACGGCAACGGTCGGCGCACGGTCGGGACCGGGTTCCTGGTCGACGCCCCGCGGCCGGACGGCACGCCACGCACCGTACTGGTCACCGCCGCCCATGTGCTGGAGCGGATGCCGGACAGCGAGGCGCGGATCGGCTGGCGCATCGCCCTGCCGGACGGGGCCTGGCGGTTCACGCCGGAACCCCTGCGGATCCGCGAGGCCGACCGGACACCGGTCTGGACCCGTCATCCGGAGCGCGACATCGCGGTAATGGAGATCGTCGCCCCGGAGGCTTTCGCGCGGGCGGCCATTCCGCTGGGCTGGCTGGCCGAGGCCACCGAGTTCGACCGCTGGCAGGTCGGGCCGGGCGACGAACTGTTGTCGCTGGGCTTCCCGCGTGGCCTGTCGGCCAACCGGGCCGGGTTTCCGATCCTGAGGGTCGGGCGGATCGCCTCGTGGCCGCTGACGCCGATCGCGGCCTTTCCCACCTTCCTGCTCGACTTCCCCGTCCACGCCGGGAACTCGGGCGGGCCGGTGTTCTGGACGCCGGGCGCGCGACGGCTGCCGGGCACGCCGGTGCCGGACCACCCCTTCATCGCCGGGGTGCTGGTCCAGGCGGTCGAGGTCGACGGTGAAGGCCTCGGGATCGGGGTGGTGGCGCACGCCCGCTATGTGCGCGAGGCCATCGCCCGGATGGACGCCGCCGCGGGTCCGTGAGAGAGGGGCCGGCCTAGCCGGCCAGAACCTCGGCCGACATCCGTTCCAGCAGGGCCCCGCCCTGGCCGATGGTGGCGAGGCGGCTGGTGACATGGCCCAGCACATTGGCGGCATAGACCTCGTACAGGGCGATCTTGCCGTTGAGCCAGACGGCGTCGCCGTCGCCGGCGTCGAGCCGGGCCTTGGCGGCCAGCGCCCCCTTGGCCAGCATCCAGCCGCCGATCACATCACCCAGCAGTTTCAGATAGGCGTCGGCGGCGGCCAGCACGTCGGCCCCGCCGTCCTCGGCGGCCTTGCGGTCCAGGATCCACAGGGTGGCGTCCTCGACGGCCTCCACGGCATTGGCGAACCGTTCGACCGGCTTGCCCTCGTAAAGGCGCGGCAGGTCCAGCAAAGTGGTCTTGAGGACCAGGATCAGGGCCTTGGCCGAGGCCCCGCCGTCCTGACCCAGTTTGCGACCGACCAGGTCCATGGCCTGGATGCCGTTGGTGCCTTCGTAGATCGGGGCGATGCGCGCGTCGCGATAGTACTGGGCCGCGCCGGTTTCCTCGATGAAGCCCATGCCGCCGTGGATCTGCACGCCCAGTGAGGCGACCTCGCAGCCGACGTCGGTCGACCAGGCCTTGGCGATCGGGGTGAACAGGTCCTCACGGCCCTTCCAGGCCTGCCGCTCTTCCTCGGTCGGGGCGTGTTTGGCCAGATCGGCGGCCACCCCGGTCGACAGGCAGAGGGCACGGGCGGCGGCGATCTTGGCCTTCATCACCGACAGGGTGCGGCGCACATCGGGGTGGTCGAGGATCGGGGCGTTCTTCTCGCCGGTCCAGATCGACCGGCCCTGGCGGCGGTCCGACGCATAGGCGAGGGCATGCTGATAGGCGCGTTCGGCGATGCCGACCCCCTCCATGCCGACGGCCAGGCGGGCGGCGTTCATCATGACGAACATATGCGACAGGCCCTGGTTGGGCTGGCCCACCAGTTCGGCGGTCGCGCCCTCATAGCTCATCACGCAGGTGGGCGAGGCGTGGATGCCCAGCTTGTGCTCGATCCCGACCGGCTTGAAACTGTTGCGCGCGCCCAGCGAGCCGTCGGCATTGACGAGGAATTTGGACGCCAGGAACAGGCTGATGCCCTTGGGTCCGGCCGGGGCGTCGGGCAGGCGGGCCAGCACCATGTGAACGATGTTGTCGGTGGCGTCGTGGTCGCCCCAGGTGATGAAGATCTTCTGGCCGCTCAGGGCATAGGTGCCGTCGCCCTTGGGCACGGCCGTGGCGGTCAGGGCCCCGAGGTCCGATCCGGCCTGGGGCTCGGTCAGGACCATGGCCCCGGTCCATTCGCCGGACACCAGTTTCGTCAGATAGGTGGCCTTCTGGGATTCGGTGCCGTGCGCCTCCAGCGCCTCGATCGTCGCCAGCGACAGCATCGGGCACAGGCCGAAGGCCATGTTGGCGGCATGCACGGTCTCGTAGGCCGCGAGCTCCAGCGCCTTGGGCAGCTGCTGGCCACCAGCTTCGGTCGAGGCACACAGGCCGGTCCAGCCGCCCGCGGCGAACTGGCGGTAGGCGTCGGCGAAGCCGTCGGCGGCGGTGACATTCCCGTCGACACAGGTCGAACCCTGCAGGTCGCCGCTGCGGTTCAGCGGGGCCAGAACGCCTTCGGAAAACTGGCCCGCGGCCTCGAGCACGGCCCCCATCAGTTCGCTGTCATAGTCGGGGAAGGCCCCGCTGGCGGCGACCATGTCGATGCCGGCGATGGCTTCTAGGGTGAAGGCGAGGTCGCGGACAGGGGCGCGGTAGGTCATCGGGTGGATCCTGGACGATTTCTTCGGTGTATCGGCGGCTATGTGCCGGTGTAGACGGGAACGACGCAAGCGCGCTTGGCAAACCCGGGTTCACGCCGCAATCTGACGCCCTGCCGTCACGGAAAGGAAGAGTCATGGCCGAACCCCTGCACCGCTATTCGACTGTGTCCCTGGTCTTCCACTGGGGACTCGCCCTGCTGGTTGTGGTCCAGATCGGCCTGATCATGGCCTATGAGGGATACGACGCGGCCAGTGATCCGCTGGCCGGGACCTATATGGGCCTGCACAAGTCGGTCGGGCTGAGCATTCTGGTTCTGACCCTGGCCCGACTCGCGTGGCGGATCATGAACCCGGTCATTCCCCTGCCCACGACCGTCCCGCGCTGGCAGCGGATCCTCGCCCGCACCACCCAGGTCCTGTTCTATGTCCTGCTGATCGGCCTGCCGCTCGGGGGCTGGGCCGCCTCGTCCGCGGCGGGGCGCGCCATCGAGTGGTTCGGCCTGTTCACCTGGCCCGGCCTGCCGATGCCGCTGAATCGGGAACTGGCCGGGACCATTATCGAGGCCCATGAGGTCGCCGGCAAGGCGCTCATCGCCCTGATCGCCCTGCATGTGATCGGCGCGCTGAAGCACCATTTCGTCGACCGCGACAATGTCCTGCGCCGGATGCTGCCGTTCATTCATCCGCGACCGTGAGGGCGCGCGACGACCTCGGGGCCGCGACGGCCGACCGCGCGGCGGTCGCCGCCCTGGGGGCCGGGCGACTGGTGATCCTGCCGACCGAGACCGTCTACGGCCTGGCCGCCGACGCGAGCAATCCCGTGGCCGTCGCCGCCATCTTCGAGGCCAAGGGCCGGCCGCGCTTCAATCCGCTGATCGCCCATGTCGCCGATGCGGTTGAGGCCGAGCGCATCGGTGTGTTCGACGACCGGGCCCGCGCCCTGGCCGCGGCCTTCTGGCCCGGCCCCCTGACCCTGGTGGTCCCGGTGCGCGACCGTGACCGGGTCTGCGACCTGGCCCGGGCCGGGCTGGACAGTGTCGCGATCCGGGTCCCCGGCCATCGTCGCGCCCGGGCGGTGATCGCGGCCTTCGGCGGCCCGGTCGTGGCCCCCTCGGCCAACCGTTCGGGCCGGCCCAGCCCGACCACCTATGCCGATGCGGTCGAGGAGACGGGTGGGGCCGCCGCCGCCGCAATCGACGGGGGTGACTGTGCCGTCGGGGTCGAGAGCACCGTGGTCTCGGTGCTGAACGGGCGGGTGTCCCTGTTGCGGCCCGGGGCGGTGACCCGGGCCGAGATCGAGGCCCGGGTCGGGGCATTGGACACGGGCGGGGAGGGGCATCGCTCGCCCGGCCGGCTGGCCCTGCACTATGCGCCCGACGCCCCGGTGCGGATCGCGGCGACCGCGGCGCGCGGCGGCGAAATCCTGCTCGGCTTCGGCCCGGGCAGCGGTGACCCGCGCTGGAGCCTGAGCCCGACGGGGGATCTGCGCGAGGCGGCGGCCAATCTGTTCCGGATGTTGCGGGAGGCCGATCGCGAGCACCCGGCCGGCATCGCCGTGGCCCCGGTGCCCGATCACGGACTGGGCGAGGCGATCAACGACCGGCTCAGACGCGCGGCGGGGTTCGTGGGCTAGAGTTTCCTCCCCGCTCGCGGGGAGGGGGACCGCGAAGCGGTGGAGGGGCGTCTACTGCGCCGTCCAGCCGCCGTCGATCGAGAAGCTGGCCCCGTTGGCCGAGGCCCCCAGGTCACTGACCAGATAGAGAAAAATACCGGCCAGTTCATCCGTGGTGACAAACCGCTTGGTCGGCTGGGAACCGAGGATAACGTCCTTCAGCACCGCCTCTTTCGACAGGCCGCGGGTCCGGGCCTGGTCGGCGATCTGCTTCGCGACGATCGGGGTCTCGACGAAGCCGGGGCAGATGGCGTTGCAGGTGATGTTGTCCTGCGCCAGCTCCAGCGCCACCGTCTTGGTGAAGCCCAGAACCCCGTGTTTGGCGGCGACATAGGCCGACTTGAACGGGCTGGCGACCAGGCCGTGGGCACTGGCGATGTTGACGATCCGGCCGCGGCCCTGGGCCTTCATGATCGGGATGGCCGCCCGCGTCGCATAGAAGGTCGACGACAGGTTGATGGCGATGATCTGTTCCCATTTGTCGCCGGGGAAATGCTCGACCGCCTCGACATGCTGGACTCCGGCGTTGTTGACCAGGATGTCGACCCGGCCCAGCTCGCGCTGGGCATAGGCGACCATGTCGGCGACCTCGTCGCCCTTGCGCATGTCGGCGGGGTGATAGCGGACGCGGACGCCACAGGCGGATTCCAGTTCAGCCCGGGTCGTCTCGATCCCGGCCGGGTCACCGAGCCCGTTCAGCACGACCTCGCCGCCGCGCGAGGCGACCGACCGCGCCAGCGCCAGGCCGATGCCCGAGGTTGAGCCCGAGATGACCGCCACCTGTCCCGCAAGGTCCCCGATTTCACGAAAGGGTAGCGGTGCGGCGTCGGGGCCGTCGCCGCGTTTGGGCCTCTGAAACATGGGAGGTGTCGTCCGTCTTGTCTTGGGAACCCAGCCTAGCCTTTCGCGGGCGCGAAGGCGACAGGTCCGGATCAGTTATTTCCTGATCGGGTGAATATCCAGTCGGTGGCCGTGGAGGCAAGGGGGGCGAAACGGTAGCCGTCGCGATCATAGGCTTTCAGGGCCTCGCTGCGGTCGATCCGCTCGTCGATGGCGAACCGGGCCATGCCGCCGCGCGCCTTCTTGGCGAAGAAGGAGATAATCCGGCTCTCACCGTCCTTTTCCTCACGGAAATGCGGGGTGATGACCGGCAGTTTCAGGGCCCGGGCGTCGATCGCCCCGAAATATTCCTGGCTGGCCAGATTGATCAGCACCGGATCGGCATGGCCCTCGGCGTCGGCATTGAGCTGATGCGAGATGCGATCGCCCCAGAAGTCATACAGGCTGCCGCCGCGCCGGGTCTTGAGCCGCGTGCCCATCTCCAGCCGGTACGGCTGGATCCGGTCCAGCGGACGCAGCAGGCCGTACAGACCCGACAGGATGCGCACCCGGTCCTGGGCCCAGACCAGGCCGTCGGCATCGAGGTCGCGCGCGGCCAGCCCCTCATAGGTGTCGCCGGCGAAGGCCAGGGCGGCCTGCACGCCCAGATCGTCGGCGGGTTCGGGATCGAAGGCCTGGAAGCGTTCGCGGTTCAGGTCGGCCAGCTTGTCCGAGATCGACATCAGCCGGCGCAGATCGGCCCGGGTCAGCCGGCGGGTGGCTTTCGACAGCGTGGCCGTGTCCTCGACGAATCGCGGCGTGGTTGCGGGCAGGGACGGCGCGACGTCGGTAAAATCCAGCCGCTTGGCCGGGGACAGGACGATCAGCAAGGCGGGGCTCCGGGCGGCGAGGGCCGTCACATAGGCGGGTTTGACGACGAATTGAACCGTGGCGCGACGTCATGGCACCGGAACGCCTGGGGATGGCGGGGGTTGTTCCTGTATCCCCACAGCAAGGAGCGTGTTCCATGACCAAGGGCAAAGAGACCCCGACCGAAACCCAGAAAGACCTGGCCGAGAAGGCCATGGCCATGAAGGCCGCGGCGCCCGAACCGGCCCATCCCGATCCCGGGCAGACGGCGGACGAGGGCATGACCGCGACGCCGCGCGCCGGCATCGCCCCGTCGGGCGCGTTTGGTGCCGAGGGCCAGCGCCCCGTGCTGGAGCGGTCGCGCAAGGTCCGCTGACCCGGTCCCGCGACCCCGATTTCCCCGATTCCCATGACGACGGAGACACCATGCAAATTCAGATCAATACGGCGAACAACATCGACGGGCGCGAAGCCCTTGTGGCCGCGGTGGAGGCGGACGTCCGCGCCGGCCTGTCCCGCTTCGGCGACCGGCTGACCCGGATCGAGCTCCATATCGGCGATGAGAGCGGCGGTCCGTCCGGTGGCGGCGATACCCGCTGTATGATCGAGGCCCGCCCCCAGGGGCAGGACCCGATGACCGTCACCGACCATGCCGCCACGCCGGACCTGGCGGTCAGCGGGGCCCTGCGCAAGATGACCACGGCGCTGGACCGGGTCTTCGGCAAGCAGGACGACAAGCGGGGTCACTGAGTCCCCGGGATCACGCTGGTTTCGGATCGAATCGCCGCGCACCCGGACAAGGGTCCAGCATCAGGCGGCCGCGTAACTGAGCCGGGCTGGACGACGTCCGGCCCGGCCGATGTCGCCCTAGAACAGCACCGCCGGGTTCATGATCCGCTGCGGATCGATCGCCGTGCGGATGGCCTGCATCGTGGCGATCTCCAGCGGCGACTTGTAGCGGCGCGCCTCGTCGGTCTTCAGACGGCCGAGGCCGTGCTCGGCGCTGATCGATCCGTCATAGCGGGCGACGATGTCGTGGACGATCTGCGAGCCTTCCTCCCAGCGGGCGATGAAGGCGGCGTGGTCGCCGCCCTTCGGGCACAGGACGTCGTAGTGCAGGTTGCCGTCGCCGACGTGGCCGAAGGCGCTGACCCGGGCCCCGGGGTGGAAGCGTTCGACCGCGGCTGTGGCCTCATCCAGGAATTCGGCGATGCGCGACACGGGCACGGAGACGTCGTGCTTCCAGCCGCCGCCCTCGGGCTTCTGGGCGGCTGACTGTTCCTCGCGCACCTTCCAGAAGGCGGTGCGCTGGGCCTCGTTCTGGGCGATGGCGGCGTCGGTGACCAGGCCGGTCTCGAAGGCGTGGCTCAGCAACCGCTCCATCGCCGCATCGGCCGCGCCCGGTTCGCCGGACACCAGTTCGATCAGCACCGACCAGGGCGGGGTGCTGTCCAGCGGCTCGCGCGTGTCGGGGATGTTGGCCAGTACAAACTCAACGCCGATCCGTTTCATCAGTTCGAAGGCCTCGACGCCGCCACCGGTCTCGGCCTTGGCGCGGGCCAGCAGCTGGATGGCGGCGGCCGGGTCGTCGAGCCCGACCACGGCGGTGGCGCGGCTGCGCATCACCGGGAACAGCTTCAACGTGGCCGCGGTGACCACGCCCAGCGTGCCCTCGGCCCCGATCAGCAGCTGTTTCAGGTCATAGCCGGTGTTGTCCTTGCGCAGCCGTTTCAGGCCGTTGAACACCTGGCCGTCCGGCATCACCGCCTCGATGCCCAGCACCAGGTCGCGCATCACCCCGTAGCGGATCACCGCCGTGCCCCCGGCATTGGTCGAGATGACGCCGCCAATGGTGGCGCTGCCCTCGGCGGCGAGGCTGAGCGGGAACATCCGGTCGACGGCGGCCGCGGCCTGTTGGGCCTCCAGCAGCGTGACCCCGGCCTCGACCGTCATCGCGTCGTCCAGCGGGGTGATGTCGCGGATGGCGCGCAGCCTGCGCGTCGACAGCAGCACCTCGCCGAACGGGATCTGGCCGCCGACGAGGCCGGTGTCACCGCCCTGGGGCACGACGGCGACACCATGTTCGGCACAGACGGCGATGGCGCGGGCGACCTCGACCGTCGACCGCGGCGTCAGCATCAGCGGTGTGTGGCCGGCCCAGCGGTTGCGCCATTCGGTCAGCCAGGGTGCGATCGCGGTCGGATCGTCGGTCCAGCCGCCGTCACCGACGGCAGACTTCAGGGCGGCGAGGGCGGCGGGCGAGGGGGAGGCCATGTCCCGTTGTGCCAAGGCTGCCCGGCTTGCGCCAGTCCGCAGCGTGATCGGGGCGACAGGTCGGGGGGCGACCGGCTAGAGGGGAGGAATGACATCGTCCCTGCCAGCCCCCGTGCCCGCCGTCGGCGTCGTCTGTCTGCGCGGCGACGCGGTCCTGCTGATCCGGCGCGGCAAGCCGCCGATGCTGGGCAGCTGGAGTCTGCCCGGCGGCCGCATCGCGCCGGGCGAACGCGCCGTGGACGCGGCCCTGCGCGAACTGGTCGAGGAGACCGGGGTGGTGGCCCAGCTGACCGGCCTGATCGATGTGGTCGACGGCATCTTCCCGGACTCGGGTCGTCACTTTCTGCTGATCGACTATGCCGCGCGCTGGCTTTCGGGCGAGCCGGTGGCCGGGGATGACGCGCTGGAGGCGCGATTCGTGGCGCTGTCCGACGTCGACGGCCTGGTCAGCTGGTCGGAAACCCGGCGGGTCATCGCCGAGGCGGTGCGGCGGGCCGGGACCTCCGGCTGAGGCGTGTCGGCGCAATTCATTACAGCGATGTCATGTTCGCCGAATCCGGTTTCGGTGGCGTGGGTGACGCCCGGGGGATACCCTTGATCGCAACTGGAGGACGACATGAGTTATTTCGCTATTGCCCTGGTGGTTCTGGCCTTTGTGCTGCTGTTCAGCGTGGTCAAGATCGTGCCCCAGGGCCGTGAATTCACGATCGAACGCTTCGGTCGCTACACCCGGACGCTGAAGCCCGGCATCACCTTCCTGGCCCCGTTCATCGAGCGCACGGGCCGGCGCATGAACATGATGGAGCAGGTGCTCGACGTGCCCCAGCAGGAGGTGATCACCAAGGACAACGCCATGGTGAAGGTCGACGCCATCGTCTTTATCCAGGTGATGGACGCGGCCGCCGCGGCCTACCGGGTCGAGAACCTGCCCTATGCCATCACCCAGCTGTGCTCGACCAACCTCAGGACCGTGGTCGGTTCGATGGATCTGGATGAGGTGCTGTTCCAGCGCGACAACATCAACTCGCGCCTGCTGACCGTGATCGACGCCGCCACCGAGCCGTGGGGCGTCAAGGTCAACCGGATCGAGATCAAGGACCTGACCCCGCCGGTCGACATCACCAACGCCATGGCGCGGCAGATGAAGGCCGAGCGCGAGCGTCGGGCCGTCATCACCGAGGCCGAGGGCGAGAAACAGGCCGCCATCGCCCGCGCCGAGGGGGCCAAGCAGTCGGCCATCCTGCAGGCCGAGGGCCGCAAGGAAGCCGCCTCGCGCGACGCCGAGGCGCGTGAGCGTCTGGCCCAGGCCGAGGCCAAGGCGACCGAGATGGTGTCCAACGCCATCGCCGCCGGTGACGTCAACGCCATCAACTATTTCGTCGCCCAGAAATATGTCGAGGCCTTCGGCGAACTGGCCCGCAACACCACGGCCAAGACGGTCATCGTTCCGGCCGAGATGGGGGCGCTGGTCGGCTCCATCGCCGGCATCGGCGAACTGGTCGGTCTGGCCCGCGGGCAGCAGGCGTCGCAGCAGGGCCGTCGCGAGGCGGCTCCGGCTCCGGCCACCACCCGGTCGCCCCCGCCGGTCCAGACCCGCGCCCCGCGCCGCCCCGGCGGTTCGGTGCCGACGACGGAGTAGGTGATGACCCCGCTGATCGATCTCTATATCGCCCAGCCGTTCTGGATCTGGCTGGGCGTCGGCGTCCTGCTGCTGGCCGTCGAGGCGGCCTTCTCGACCGAATGGCTGTTGTGGCCGGCGGTCTCGGCCGGGGTCGTAGCGGTGCTGACGGCCCTGGGCCTGCGCTGGGGCTTCGGGATCGAGCTGGGCATTTTCGCCGCCCTGACCCTGGTCTCGACCCTGATGTCGCGCCGCCTGATCCAGCGCGTCAATCCGACCGATTCGCCGGACATCAACGACCGCGACCTGAGACTGGTCGGGCTCAAGGCCCAGGTGGTCGAGGCCTTCATCGACGGCCGCGGCCGGGTCTTCATCTCGGGTTCGGAATGGCCGGCGGTGATCGAGGGGGCCCAACCCCTGGCCGGTGAGACCGTGATCGTCGAATCGGTGGCCGGGCCGATGCTGAGGGTGCGCGCCGTCTAGCGAGCCTTCGCCGCCAGCACCTCGTCGACGCCCCGGTTGGCCAGGGCGTCGGCGCGATCGTTCAGTTCATGACCCGAGTGGCCCTTGACCCAGCGCCAGTGGACATTGTGCCGCTGGCGGGCGGTGTCGAGCCGCTTCCACAGGTCCTCGTTCTTGACCGGCTTCTTGTCGGCCGTCTTCCAGCCGCGCGCCTTCCAGCCGTGGATCCACTGGTCGATGCCTTGCATCACATATTTGCTGTCGGTGTGCAGCTCGACCTTGCAGGGGCGGGACAGGGCCTCCAGCGCCATGATGGCGGCGGTCAGCTCCATGCGGTTGTTGGTGGTCAGGGCCTCGCCGCCCCACAGCGTCTTCTCGTGGCCCTGGCCGGTCTGCAGGATCGCGCCCCAGCCGCCGGGGCCCGGATTGCCCTTGCAGGCACCGTCAGTGTGGATGATCACGTGGGACAAGCTGAAACTCGCAAGGCGTTATAACGTATGTAATATAGGGCGCTGGAAACGAGGCCAGCCATGATTGCTCTCAAGATCACCCAGGTGGGAAATTCTGTCGGTGTCGTCCTGCCCAAGGAGGCCCTGACCGAACTCGGCGCGACCAAGGGCGACACTCTGTACCTGACGCGCGCTCCAGACGGGTCCATGCGGGTCTCGGCCTATGATGACAAGGTCCAGCAGCAGATCGCCCTGGGTGAACAGTTGATGGATGCGCATCGCGACGTGTTCCGCGCCCTGGCCAAATGAGTCCCTCTGAGCCGGTCTGGCTCGAAAAGGCGGCCCTGATCGCCCTGCATGATCGCACACTGGCCCTGCACGGTGGCCCGCCCGGTATTAGGGACGAGGGCTTGCTGGACTCGGCTCTGCAGCGACCGATTCATCGTCGCCTCCATGACGATGAGCCCAGCCTCGCGGTGCTGGCCGCGACCTATGCTGTGGGCGTGGCGTCGAATCATCCGTTCGTCGACGGCAACAAGCGTGCGCCCTATCAGGCGATGATCCTGTTCCTGGCCCTGAACGGCACGCCGCTGCAGCCGGACCGGGTCGAGGCAATCCGCACTGTGCAGGCGGTCGCGGCCGGTGAGATCGATATCGACACCCTTGCCGAATGGATTCGGGCCAACAGCGCGGCGACCTGACGCGGCATTCCCTTGGCGCGGCGCCATCAGGTGGCCTATATGGCGGGACAGATTTGATGCGGGCCGTAAGGGCCCGTCTGAGGAGAGCGTACCGTGGGCAGTTTGAGCATCTGGCACTGGGCCATCGTGATTATCGTCGTGGCCCTGCTGTTCGGCGGGCGCGGCAAATTGTCGGGCCTGATGGGCGACGCGGCCAAGGGCGTGAAGGCGTTCAAGGACGGCCTCAAGGACGACGACAGCAAGGACGGCCCGTCGGGCGGCACCAGTTCGCTGCCGCGGACCGAGGCCGAAAAAGAAGACCTGAAAAACTAGCCCCCTGAACGTCGGAGTCTGACGCATGGGTGGTCTCGGCCCCGGTCTCGGTGGCGCGGAAATCCTGGTAATCGGCCTGGTGGCCCTGCTTGTCGTGGGGCCCAAGGACCTGCCTGCGCTGATGCGCAAGCTGGGCAAGCTGATGGGCAAGGCCCGCGGCATGGCCAATGAGTTCCGCGCCAGCTTCGACGAAATGGCGCGCCAGTCCGAGCTGGACGAGCTGCGCAAGGAGGTTGAGGCCCTGCGCACCAACCAGGGCATCCACGCCCTCGGGGCCGACGCC
>TARA_R110000868_G_scaffold78456_3_pt1 | contig 17147 bp, 11 predicted proteins | sample TARA_R110000868 | Tara Oceans TARA_R110000868 (sample SAMEA4397489) | marine metagenome | biome: Polar Biome; feature: [SRF] surface water layer (ENVO:00010504); material: water (ENVO:00002006), including particulate matter (ENVO:01000060) such as... | depth 5 m | reverse complement strand
CGTGCGGAACGGCACGGACCGGCCGTTCGGGGTCAACCTGATCCCTGCCGCGACCGATCCCCAATTGCTCGATGACGAACTGGCGGCCTGCTTCGATGCCGGCGTGCACTCGATCTGCCTGTTCTGGGATGTCTATCCGGACGTCATCAAGCGGGCCAAGGACCATGGTTGCCTGGTGTTCCATCAGGTCGGCACGGTCGAGGACGCACGCCTGGCCGAACAGGCCGGCGCCGACGTGATCATCGCCCAGGGGGTGGAGGCCGGCGGGCATGTCCACGGCACGACATCGTCGCTGGTTCTGGTTCCCCAGGTCGTGCGGGCGGTATCCGTTCCGGTGGTTGCCTCGGGCGGGTTCGCTTCGGGACGGTCTCTGGTCGCGGCTCTGGCGTTGGGCGCGGCAGGGATCCACTGCGGCACGGCGTTCCTGGCGACGGAGGAATCCTTCGCCCATGCCTATCATAAGGAACGGGTCGTCGGCGCGCGTTCGGAAGACACCCTGCGCACCGACCTGTTCGCCATCAATTGGCCCGTCGGGGCGTCGGTGCGGGTCATCGGCAACAGTCTGACGGCCAAGGCCGGGACCGCACGTTTCGGCCATGACCCTTATTTGCGCAAGCGCGAACCCATCGCCTTGGAAGACGATCGGCCGATCTATCGCTACAGCACGGATTCCCCGCTGCGCAATATGCGGGGCGAGCTTGAACAGCTGGCCCTGTTCGCGGGGCAGGTGGCGGGCGAAATCGACGATATTCCCACCGCTGCGGTGCGGATTGAGAGGATCATGGCCGAGGCGGCCGGGATCGTCGCCGCCCTGTCGGGTCGTTTCGAGGAGGTTGAGTAAATGGAATGGCGTGAGGTCAACAAGTGGCGGCGGGAAACACGGAATGAAATTCTTGTCGCCAGGCTGGCGCGGCCGTTGGCGGTCCGCAAGGCCACCCGGGACAAGATCGTGGCGCATCTCAGCCGTGAAATGCCCTGGCTCGGCCGGGACGGGTTCGGTTTTTACTGGCCGTTCCGGGGCGAACTGGACCTGCGTGATTTCGCCGCCGCGGCGACGTCCGGAGGCGGGACGATGGCCTTGCCGGTGGTCGTGACGGAAAAGCAGCCGGTCGAATTTTGGGAATGGCAGCCGGAGACCAAGATGGTCCCGGGGGTGTGGAGCATCCCGGTTCCGGCTTCGCGCAAGCGGGTTCAACCGCCCGCGTTGCTGATTCCGTTGTTGGGGTTTGACGATGCCGGGTACCGGCTTGGCTACGGTGGCGGGTATTATGACCGGACCCTGGCTGCCTCGGCCGAAAAACCCCTTGCGATCGGCATTGGTTATGCCGTCGATCGCCTGCCCACCATCCATCCGCAGCCGCATGACATTCCCATGGACGCGATCGTCACGGAAGAGGGCGTGCGGTGGATCTCGGCGCGAAACCCGCTTGCGGTGGGGGGCCTGACCGCCGGTGATGCGGGAGAGCCGCCTTGCATGATGAGCGAAGCCGATCCCGCCTACATGGGTTATCTCACGGATGAGGAAACGGCCGCGTTTCTCAATGAACTTCTGGAAGGGGAGCGGGCCGGGGCGCGGGGCGTTATCGAGATGGCGCGCGCAACCCCGGATCTGGAACTTCGTGTGGCGCTGTCCGCGGTGGCCCAGGATGAGGCCCGGTACTGCGCCATGCTGTCCCGCCATATCGAACGCCTGGGCGGTCAGCCCAGTATCGAAACCGGCGCGTTCCTGGACAAACTGCGGGACACGGCGGAACAACAGGCCAAGATCGAATTGTTGAACAAGGGGCAGTCTTGGGTCGCGCGGCGGCTGGTTGAGTTCCTGCCGAAAATCGCCGACCCCGATCTGTATGACGATTTGTGTGAAATGCGCGAGGTCCATGACCGCAACGTCGCGCGCTGCGCGCGATTCACCAAACTGCCGGCCTGACGGCTGGTTCACGAACCACGGGGACGGCGGCCTTCCTCGGCATCCGCATCCCCGCAGCAGATCCCCGGACGGCCTGCCTGCCGCCCGGGGATCGTCCCGCTGATTGTGTTTTTCCTTTAGATGCTGCAAAATTTCCGACACTGTTCCGGCCCCATCCCGGAACCTGCGGGAGGCCCATGATCCAGACGACGGCAAAGAAGGCGGCCGGATGGCTTGGCGAGATGTCGGGGGCGGTCGCCGATTTCGGCACCTTCCTGCCGCTGGTCATCGGCGTCCTGGCCGTGCGGGGATTCGACGGCACGGGCGTGCTGACCGGCTTTGGTCTGTTCGCCTTGGCCGTGGCCCTGGTCTACCGCCGGCCCATTCCCATTCAGCCCATGAAGGCCGTGGCGGCACTGATTATCGTCGGCGCGGTGACCCCGGCCCAGGCCATGGCGAGCGGCCTGATCATCGGCGGGGTGCTGGTGGCCCTGGCCGCGACCGGCATCATCACGCGCATCGCGCGATTGGTTCCCAATTCGGTCATCATGGGGGTGCAGTTGGGGGTCGGGGCGCAACTGGCGCTGCTCGGATTTCAACATGTGGCGGACGAGCCTCTGTTCGGTGGTGCGGCGCTCGCCCTGCTGTTGCTGCTGTTTCTCACGCCCTACCGGCATCTGGGATCGCTGGTTGTCGTGGTGACGGCGGCGGCGGCCTTTCTGATGACCGGCGGCACGGGGTTGGCGCTGGGAGGGCCGGGGCTGCATTATTCCCTGCCGACCTTCCCGACTTTGGTGGATTTCCAGGCGGCGCTGACGACCACGGCCCTGCCGCAGCTGGCGCTGACCTTGTCCAACGCGGTTCTCGCGACCTCGGCCATTGCCGCTGAATACTTTCCCGATGATGCCAAGGAACGCACCAGCCCCCGGCGTCTGGCGCTGTCGACGGGAATTCTGAACGTCGCGCTGGCGCCGTTCGGCGCCCTGCCCATGTGTCACGGGTCGGGCGGGCTGATCGCGCAATATCGCTTCGGGGCGCGGACCTGGGTGGCGCCAGCCCTGTTCGGGCTGTTCTGTCTGGCGTTGGGTGTCGGCTTCGGGCCGCAGGCCCGCGATGTGCTGATGCTGGTGCCGGTCGGCGCCGTGGGCGCGATCCTGGCCGTGGCGGGGACGGAAATGGCCTTCAACCGCCGGATCCTCGGCGTCAAGCCGAGCTGCCGCGTGGTCATCGTGCTGACCGGCGTGGTCTGCGTCGGAGTCAACATGGCCGCGGGCCTGGCCGTCGGTCTGGCGGCGGAAGCTCTGCGCAGCGCCTACTACCGCCGCCGCGGCGAAACCTCGGGCACTTGAACGCCTAGACGCCCAGCATCACATCCGACGCCTTGATAATGACCGTCACTACCTTGCCGTCGGCGAGGCCCCGGCTCCTGACCTGTCCCCGGGGCATTTACAGGCTTTCATAAAACTGCATAATTATGCAAATATTACGCAATGAAGGGTGCCGGATTATCGGGTCGGAGGATCAAGCCCATGCGAATCGCCGTTTTTGTTGCCTGCCTGTTGATGTCCGGAGGGGCCATGGCCGACACTGTGAAACTCCATGCCGCGGGCAGCCTGAAGGCCGCCCTCACGCAGGTCGCCCGGGATTTCGAGGCGGCTGCGGGCCATAAGGTCGAAACGGCGTTCGGGCCGTCGGGCCTGCTGCGGCAGCGCATCGAAAAGGGTGAGCCGGCCGAAGTCTTCGCCTCGGCCAACATGAAGCATCCGAAAACCCTGGAAAAGGCGGGCAAGGCGGGGCCCGTGCGCATGTTCGCGCGCAACAAGCTCTGCGCCATCGCCCAGCCTGGTGTACGGGTATCGACGGACACGCTTCTAGATGTGTTGCTCGACCCCAAGGTCACCGTCGGCACCTCCACGCCCAAGGCCGACCCGTCAGGCGACTACGCCTGGCAGCTGTTCGCCAAGGCCGACAAGGTTTCGCCGGGGGCGAAACAGGTGCTTGATGGCAAGGCGGTGAAACTGACCGGCGGGCCGACCTCGAAAAAAGCGCCCAAGGGCCGGAACCAGTATGGCTGGGTCATGGAGAACAAGCGCGCCGACGTGTTCCTGACCTATTGCACCAACGCGGTGCTGGCGAAGAAAGAGGTTCAGGGCCTGCAGATCATCGCCGTGCCGGACGCCCTTTCCGTCGGCGCCGATTACGGCATCACCCTGGTCACGGGGGCCTCGACGGCAGCGGCGAAACTGGCCGACCACATCCTGGGGCCCGATGGCCAAAAGGTGCTGTCCCGGTTCGGATTCGACGCGCCCGAAGAATAGCGGCCAGCCCCATTTACGGACCTTGTCCTGGACGCCCCCGGTGGTCTCCCTGCCGGGGGCGGATGTCCGGATTGCGTAATCGCTATCCGATTTACGCGACAAAGGCCAAAGCACGCCCAATTCGCGCTTTCGAACTCGAGGATTATTCACTTTAATCTGCGGCTGAATGAACCGACGTCGCATGCGGGCTGAAGGGAGCAACGTGTCTGCCTGGTCCGGCCGCATAACTTTGCGGTTGCTGATAAAACGGCATGCTTGATCATAAAGCGGTGTCCTTGTACCCCGAATGCTCGGTTGTATGTGCAGCCGTGCGAATACACGTAGTCGTACTCACGTAGAAAAGGCGAATGTGGAGGTTTCCCATAGGATGGCGGACATCAGGCAGAGATTGCATTGTTCCATGCTTTTCTCGCCTATTATCTGCAAGTCATTTCGCTGGGTTTACGTATTGTGACTGTGTTTGCGGATCATGATGGCCTGATACAGGTTTCAACGGGGATGTAATCAAATGGGGGTGTCGGTGATAAACGGATTTGCGATTCGTGTTCGATGGAGCGGCCTGCCGATTGTGGCATTGGCGGCTTTTCTTGGCGGATGCCAAACGTTGAATTTTGACACGGTCGACGCCGGATCGGGCGCGCATGTCGACCCGAACTTATCGGCTCAACTGTCGCAACCGCGCGAAGTCCTAACCCTGATCAAGGAAGGGGAGCAGGCCCTTCGGGACAAGGATCTGGATAAGGCGCAACGCCTGTTCAGTGGTGCACTCAAGCTTGATATCACCAATGCGGACCTGCAGTTTCTCAACGGCCTCGCCTATCACCTGATCGGCATTTCCAAGGATCGCTCCAAGCTTGAGTTGGCCGAGCAAGGGTTGCAGCTGGCGCTGAAATTCGATCCCAGCCATCTGGCGGCACGCTATCAGTTGGGCCTGCTTTATATGGACCAGCGCCGATACGCCCTGGCGCAGGGCCATTTTGCCGCCGTTGCCATTCACCGCCCGCAAGATGCCGCCCTGCTGTACAACCTGGCGGCCAGCTCCTACTACAGCCACGATCCGCAGATGGCCGAAGCGGCCCTCAATCAATTGGCCAAGATTGCCCCGGAATCGGTCGCCGACCCGGACGTTCTATGGGCGCAGGCCCTGGTCAAGGCGGCCCTCAACGACAACGAAGCGGCGAAGGGCTACCTCAGCGCTTTCCGTGAAAAGGATGAAACCGGCAGCCAGGTCAAACAACTGGAACGGCGGCTGTATTCCTGGCGGGGCTTCTACGAGCACGACGCCAAGGTCATTCAGGCCCAGTTCGGCCAGCAAAACCCCTATGGCGCCCCGGCGGATCAGAATCCCTACGGATCGTCCAATCCCTATGGCTCGGCGCCGGCAAACCCCTACGGCGCGGCGCCGTCAAACCCCTATGGGGCGGATTCGGGCGCTGGTGCCGTGCCCGGCGCGGCTGCCGGCGCGCTGCAGAACGATTCCAAGATGGTCGTCGTCGATGTCGTCATCATCGGCCCCCAGGAAGACGTGCGTCAAACCCGGGGCATCAACCTTCTGAACGGCTTGCAGCTTCAGTTCGGCAATCCGACCACGGGTGCTTACGGCTTCGGCTGGTCGCGCAACAACATCAACGACAAGATCGACAGCGGCCTCGACGAGAACACGCGCACGATCACCAATCAGATCGGCATTCCCGCGGTGACCTATTCGTTGAACATCGCGAACTCGGCCGACTCCGAGAATGAAATCCTGGCCAAACCCAGCCTGGTCGCCCAATCGGGTCTGACGTCCGAATTCTTCTCGGGCACGGAAATCCTGGCTGCCGCCGTTTCCGGCGGCGACGGGGATTCGGTTTCCGTGCAGAAAGAGGTCGGGGTCAAGCTGGCGGTGACGCCGGAAATTCTCGAAGACGACTTCTTGCGCCTGCACGTGGTCGCGGAACGGACCTTCCTGACCGATCCGGCAAGTTCCGTGCTGTTCGAATTCCGTCTCGACACCACGAAAACCAACGTCAATTCGACGGTCACCATGCGGTTCGGCGAAACCCTGATTTTGGGCGGGCTGAGCGAGCGTGAAACGTCGAATTCCAAGGACGGCGTGCCGGGGCTCATGGATATTCCGGGCATCAGCCTGCTGTTTTCCGAGCGCTCCAAGCGCCACTTCGAACGCTCGATCCTGATTCTGCTGACGCCCCGCCGTCCGCAGTACACCCGTCAGGCGGAAGACAACCGCAAGAAGACCCGTGATCGGTTGAGTGATCTTGAGCGGGACCTGGAACGGCTGGCCAAGCGTCATGAAGATTGGTTCACGCCGCGCCCGACCTTCAATCAGATCATCGATACCCTGAAGAAACGCGAGTTTTTCGAAGAGTTCCGGTCGGGCGATTTCCGTCTCCGGGCGTGGAACGAAGATCCCAGAAATTTCGAACATATCGCCGGCATCCAAAAACGACTGGCGAACAACTAGAAACGAACAACGACTCTGAGCGGTGGGACGCATGCCCCCCCATCCGACGCGATTGCCTGCGATCGACAAGGAGGTCAACGCATTGCGATGGTGAAGAACGTATTTCTGCGTGGAGTCGTCTGTACGGCTCTGGTATTGGCGCTGTTGCCCCTTGCCGGCGGATGTCCGGCAACGGCGCAGTCGCCCCGTGGCGCCACGCCGCCGGCCGATGAAACGGTCAAGGCGACCTGGACGCTGATCCCCGGCCGCGCCAAGGATCTGTCGATCAACGCCGCCGCCATGGCTTATGCGGCGGGCAATGACGGCGTCGCCCTGAGATGGCGGGCGACCAGCCAGAAATGGTCCAGGATGTCGGGGGCCTTCGTGCGCATTACCGCGGCCGAAGGCAACCGGCCCTGGGGGGTGACCGAAGACGGCAACGTCATGCGCTTCAACGGCCTGTGGTGGGAGCCGAAAGGCGACAAGGTCGCCGACGTGGCCGGTGACGCGGTCGGCAACATCTATATCGCCCGAATTTCCGGCGTGGTCGAAAAGTGGGAGCCCCTGTCGCAAAGCTGGAAGCCTGTGCCGGGGCAACTGGCGCGGCGCATTGCTCTCGATATCCGGGGCAAGCCGTGGATCGTCACGCCCAAGGGTCAGATCATGCGCTGGGAAGACGGCGCCTGGATCGGCCTGCCGGGTATTGCCCGTGATATCGCGCTTGGCGCCGATGGTTCGGCCGTCATCGTCGACGGCAATGGGCAGTTGCGGAAACTGCGCATGTCGCCCATGCGTTGGGTGCCTTACGAGGGGGTTACCGATGTCGCCGCCGCGGGGCTTACCCTCAATGGCGGTCCCTGGGTGGCCTTGGGCGACGGGCGCATCTTCGCCACCGTGCTGATCCGCGATCAGGTGCCGCTGACCGAGGAAGAAAACAAGGACAAGGCGGAAACACCGCATGCGCCGGTGCCCCAGGCGCCGCTGGCCCAGGCAAAACCGATCATTGCGCCGCAAATCACGGCAAGCAATGTCCAGGCCGGGGACAGTAAGGCCACGGAGAGCACGGCGCCGGATGCCAAGGCGGATACGCCGACGGCCCAGGGGATCGGCACTTCGGGCGGGGGCTCCGGCGGGGGGAATAAATCCGGCTCCGGCACGAATTCCGTGTCGCCGGGCGGCAGTGGCGGGACCAGCGATCCGGCCGCCAGCACGACGAACGAGAAACTGGAATTCGTCGATACGCGCGGCACCGCCCAACAGATCGCCATCGGCCGCGACGGCAGCGTGTTCGCGCTGGATACCAGCGGTGGGATCACGCGGTGGAGCAATGCCCGGGGGGCGTTCGAAAGCTTTCCCGGCCAGTTGGCGCGTATCGCCGTGGACAGCCAGGGCAACCCCTGGGGGGTGACCAGCGTCGGCCGCGTGTTCCGCCACGATGGCACGGCCTGGGTTCAGATCCAGGGGGTCACCGCGTCGGACATCGCGATCGGCGGCAAAGACGATATCGTGCTGTTCGCCAATGCCGACGGCATCTTGTCCCGGTTCGATATGGCGACGGGTAGGACCAGCAATGTCCCCGGATTGGGCGTTCAGGTCGCCGCGGGGCCGGACGGCACGCCCTGGACAATCTCCAAGGACCATATCGCCCAGCGCTGCGACAAGAGCCCCTGTACCCCCCTTTTTCAGTTGGCGCGCAGCATCGCGGTGGGGCCTGACGGCACGGTATTCCTGGTCAATACCAACAACCTGTTGATGCGCAAGCGCCCGTCCGACAAGAAATTCTCCCAGGTCCTGGTGCCGGGCCATACGCCTGCCTCGGTCGCCGTCGGCCCCAATGGCTTCCCTTGGGTGGTGACGAGCGCGCGCAAGGTCCTGGCGACCCGCTACTTCGAACGCAACGAAGCCGGTGACCGTGTCCTGGCCCAGAGGTCGAGCGGCACCACCACCGGCAGCGGCTCGACCGCGGCCGTCGTCTCGTCCCAGAGCGCCAGCGCCTTCACCTTCACCAAGAACCTGAAGTTCGACAAGTACAAGTCGAGCGACGCCGAAGCCAACATGGGCATGTTGTCGGACGTTCATGCCGGACATACGGGCGCGGTCTACATTTCGGGCGACACGGGGGTCTTCAAGTTCAACACCAAGACCAAGAAGTTCGAGGCCTTGGACAAGGCGTTTTCCAATTCCTCCCTGGCCGACGTGGGCGAGGATGAAAGCGGCACGTTGTGGGGCTTAAGCCAAATCGCGCCGGCCCGCGTCTACCGGATCAAGGGAACGCAGGAAAAGGTCTATTACGTCATCAATTCGACCGATACCAACACGCCGCGCAACATGGCGGTCGCCGCGGACGGAACGGTTTACGTGGCCGTCGGCGCCCAGCTTTACAAGATGGAAGCCGGCAAAAGCGTGTTCAGGAAGATTGAGAACAGCGACATTTACGCTGTTCACCTGGGCGCCGGTGGCGATCTGTGGATTGTGAACCAGTCGTTCGAGGTGCAGCAGTATACGGGCTCCAAGTTCGAAAACCGGCCCAAGGGCACGGCCCAGAAGGTGCAGGATATGGCCGTCGGTGCCGACGGGTCGGTGTATGTCCTGGATCAGTCGACATCCCTTCTGAAGAAATGGAATGCCTCCAACGGGCGGTTCGACGACGTCAATATCACCCAATCCATGCACGCAGTCACCGTCACCATCGAAGGCCGCCCGTGGATCGTCAATACCTCCGGCGATATCTCAGATGACATCTGGCGTGCCAAGGACTGACCCCGCCCGTCGGTCAGCTGCGCAGCCGCAACAGGATCCAGAAGCCTGCCGGCGCCAAGGCCAGGCCGGCGAACAGAACGATCAGCAGGATGAAACCGGGCGTCAAGTCCGGGACCGGGGCGAGCGTTTCCAACGCGATTTGCGCGCGGTGCTGTTGAGCCAATCCGTAGGCCAGTGTTCCCTGAATGGCGGCCACGATCACGGCGACCGTCGGCAGGATGGCGGCGGCTGCCGCCCATGGGCGTGGCCGGATGCGGTCATTTTCCCGGCGACGCAGCCACATGCCGTACAGGCCGGCCAGAATGCCGCCCGAAAGAAGAAGGCCCGTCATCAGCCAGATGATGCGGGTCGCCAGACCACCCCAGGTGCCGAAGTGCAGCGGGTCGGCGGTTTCCACCCAACGGTCGAAGGCGCCCAGATCCGTCGCCCGGCGAAGCGCCAGAACATCGCCCGCATAGGGGTTAAGATGGACCTGATTGGCGCGCGCGCGGACCAACCAGGCTTCGGCCTGACCTTGGAAGATCAGGGAGGCGCCCATGCGGCGGGGCAGGGTCACCAAGGTGGTGTCGAGCGCCGGATAGGCCCGCCAGGCCAGCGCCTGAGCCTGATCCAGATCGAGCACCTTTGGGGACGGCGGCAGGCTTTTGATCGCCGCCGCCGAAAGACGGGCAGGCTTGGCGTCCTCGGTCAGGACCTCTGCCTTGTGCAGCCCCCATTCGGCCAGATACCAGACCCCGGTGACGGAGAGCACCACGGCGACGACCAGGGACCAAGTGCCCGCAAAACGGTGCAGGTCCGACCACAGAACACCGCGCCCCTGGTCGACCCGCAGGCGGACCAGCGCCCGCCACCACCGCTTGATGGACAATAGGCCCGTCACGGCCGAGATCAGCAGGACCAGCCCCAAGGGGCCGACAATGAGGATGCCGTGCAGCCCCTGGACCGAGGGCACGATGTAGAACTGTTTGTGCAACAGGCGGAAGAAGCTTTGCGCGTTGAAGGTGCTGCGCTGTCCCTGGACCCGGCCGCTGTAGGGGTCGACCAGCACCACGCGCAGGCCGCTCGCCCCGTGGTGGATCAGAACCCGGGCGGCCCAGTGGTCGCCCCGAGGCGCGGCGATCCGCCGAATCTCGACATCGGGATAGGCTTGCCGGACGCTGTCGTGAATTTTCTGCCACGACAGGGCCTTTCGTTCCGCCGCCGGCGGCGGGTCCACCCGATAGGCCGGATCGGTCAGCCAGGTCAGCTCGGGCCCGAACACGGCGATGGTTCCCGACAGGCACAACACGAAGGCCAGCAGGCCCAGGTTGAGCCCAAGCCAGGAGTGGACCCGGTAAAGGGCCTTGCGCGTGCCGCCGGTCAAGGAACCGCCCGCGCCGTTAGAACGTCATGGACAGGCGGCCCAGAACTGTCAACGGCTCACCCGGATGGACGATCGCCTGGTTCGATGCGCGTTCGTAGAAGTGCTTGTCGAACAGGTTGTAGACGTTGAGATTCAGGGTCATCGACCGCCATGTGTATTTGGCGCCCAGGTCGGCGACCCAATAGGAATCGAGGATGTAGGCGGTGTCGAACTGGGCCCGGTTGTCGCTCACGTAACGCACGCCACCGCCGAGCGATAGGCCGCCGAGGGCGGTATCCTTGGGGAAGTCGTAGGAGGCCCAGAGCCGCGCCTTGTGGACCGGAACGTTGCCGAGGCGTTGGCCGATTTGCGACGTGTCTTCCGGGTTTTCCAGGGTCTGCGATTGGGTATAGGAGTAGGAGCCGATCAGGTTCACGCCGGCGATGGGGGTGCCGGACAGGTCGAGCTCGAAGCCTTCGGCCTTCTGGCTGACGCCGGGAATGTAGCGGATGTCACCGGTGGCGTCCTGATGGGCGGAATCGACCACGCCGACGTTTTCCTTTTTCAGATAGAACAACGACGCCGTTGCCGAGAACCGCTTGTCCGGGGTTTCCGCCTTGACGCCGATTTCCAGCTGTTCGCCTGTTTCCGGGGCAAGAGGATTGTCGTTGACGTCGAGGACCGAGTTGCCCTGGGGTTCGAACGACTGTGCTGCGCTGGCGTAGACGGAATAGGCATCGCTCAGCTGATAGAGAGAGCCGACGCGGAAGGTGAAATCGGAGGCATGAACGGCGCGTGCCTTGACACCGTCGGTTTCGCTCTCGCCCTTGACGAAATCGAAGCGCCCGCCGACCAGGACCTTCAGGCGTCCGTCTTCCAGCATGGACATTTGGTTCTGGCCATAGAATGACAGGCGCCGGTTATGGGCGCGGATCGACTGTTTGGGCTGCGACGACGGCGGGGTGTAATTGATCACGGGATTGTCGGAAATCGCGACGTTGGACGTGTTCTCGCGAAATCGCAGGAAGTCCGAGATTTCCCACGAAAATTCGGAGCCGAACAGCAAGGTGTGGTCGATGCCGGCGGTATTGAACTTGCTTTGCAGATCGGCCACGGCCTGGACTTCGTCGTCCGTGCGGTCCTCGTTCTGATAGCGCAGGCGGATAACCTCGGCCCCTACGGTGCCGATCACGTTGCGCGGGCGCAGGGATTCGTTTTCCGCATGGGCGCGGTGGAACGATAGTTGATGGCGCAGCGTGACGGCGTCCGAGAAATCGTGGCTCAACTGGTAGCTGGCCGAATAGTCGCGGATGTCGCGGCCGTCGAGCGACGCGAGGTTGAAGGACGTGCTGTCGGACACCAACTGCTCGCCGTTGAAGCCGATGGGAACACCCGTGTCATAGGGCTGCTTCTCGCGGGTATAGCCCAGCTCGAACAAAACCTCCGTGCCCTCGCGGGGGGTCCACAACAGGGTCGGCGCGGCGGTGACGCGGTCCAGATGCATGCCGTCGCGGAACGAGCCTTCGTCCGTATAGGCCAGGTTCGCGCGGTACAGCAGGGAGCCGTCGGCGGTCAGGGGGCCGGTCAGGTCGGCGGTCGTGCGGTAATGGTCGTAACTGCCGGCCTCGGCGTCGATGTCGTATGCGGCGGTCGCCTGGGGGCGTTTGGTGACGACGTTGAGCATGCCGCCCGGCTCGATCGCGCCGTACAGGATCGAGGCCGGACCCTTGAGAACCTCGACGCGCTCCACGTTGACAAGATCGACCGTGCCGACGTTGGTCGCGCGCAATCCGTTGCGCCGCAGGACCGAGGATTCGAAGCCGCGGATGAAGGGCAGGACCTCCGACTGTGCGTTCAGGGTATTGCCGGCCTGGACCACGCCGCTGACGTTTTCATAGACGTCCTTCAGGTTCTGCGCGCCCTGGTCCTTGATGATCTGGCGGGGGACGACCTGGATCGACGCCGGGGTTTCGGAAATCGGCGTATCGGTCTTGGTCGCGGTGGCGCTGCGGGTCGCCCGGTAGCCTTCGACCGGGCCCCAGGCGCTTTCGCTTTGCCCCTCGACCGTGATCGGGCCGAGCACCATGGCGTCCGCGCCTTCGCCGGGCTTGGCCAGGGCGACGGTGCCGGGGCCGGTCGATTGCCAGCTGACGCCCGTGCCGCCCAGCAGAATGCGCAGCGCCGCGGCGGGCGGCAGGTCGCCTGAAACCGGTTGCGAACGCAGGCCCTTGGTCAGGCCCGCGGGATAGGAGAATTGCCAGCCGGATTGACGTCCGAATGCCTTCAGGGCTTCGGCCAGGGGTTGCGCCGTGATGTCGAAGCGGCGCGTGGCATCGGCCGAGGCCTGGGCGAATTCGGCCGCACCCAAGCGGTCCGGGGTTTCCGCCGCTGCCGGGCCGCCCACATGAATCACGATACCGGTGGCCAGAAAACCGGCCATAAGCAGCCCGCTGCTGCGGCTTGTCGTCGTCATCTTCGATTACACCTTTGCGCCCATTTCATAATTATGAGAATGCGATTTAATAGCATTCATATTAAGGACGGACGGTGCGGGGGAATTTGAACAAATATATCCGTAAAGATCGATCAGGCGGGGCTGACCAGCAAAACCCAGGGACTGAGCGCGCGGACCCGTCCACCCTGTGACCGGGCCACGGAGTGCGCGGCCTGGTCGGGCCGCGTCAGATCGAACGAGCCGCTGACCCGGTGGCGGCCGAACGTCGCATCACCCAACAGAATGACGCCCCGGTGGTAGCGGTCCAATTCGGCGAGAACCTGGGCAATGGACCAGTCTTCGACCTCCAGCCGGCCGTCGCGCCAGGCGGTATCGGTGCCGGGTACAATGTCGGCCCGCCGTACCGCGCGGGTCGTCAGGTCGATGCGCAGGCTGTCGCCGCCGACCAGGCCATCGGCCGGGGTCAGGCGTCGTCCTGCCATGCCGACGGCCACGCGGCCATGTTCGACGGCGACGGAAACGCTGTCGTCGTCCAGGCGCAGGTCGAACCGGGTGCCGATAACCGTCACTTCGGCGGGGCCCGCCGTCACGGCGAACGGGCGGGCCGCGTCGCGGGCGATGTCGAAATAAGCCCGCCCGCCCAGCAGGGCGGCACGACGGTTTGGGCCGCTGAAATCAAGGCTGATGGCCGTCGCCGTGTCCATGTGCACATGGGTGCCGTCTTCCAAGGTCACGGTGCGGAATTCGCCGGTCGCGGTGGAGATATCCGCGAACAGACGGCGAGGGGCACCCGTGCCGGCATAGAGCGCCAGTCCCGCCGCCATGGCGCCGGCGCCGACCAGGACCTGTCGGCGGCTGGGCCGGGGGCCGGGTAGGGCCGGGGGCCGGCGGAAGGATGCCGGGGGCCTGTGGTCGGCCAGGGTCGGGTGCAGGTGGGGGGCGGTTTGCCAGGTGCGGCATATATGTTCAAAGGCCTGGGCATGGGCCGTGTCGGCCTCCAGCCAGGTGCGCAGGGCCGCCGCCAGGGCCAGGTCGTCGGGGTTGGCCTCGGTCCGCATCAGCCAGTCGAAGGCGGCGTTCCAGATCTCGTCGTCGATGGGATGGGGGGTGCCCGTCATGGGGGGTCTCGGTCTCGTGTGCGGGCCCGGCGCGGGCGATTGCGGATGATGGCCGCCTATATACATAGACGCTTGGTGGAGGCATTCGTGAACAGGGAAAGTTGCGGGATGCGGCGGAACCCGTTCACCGATCCCGGCGGCCCAGGTCGGGGCCCAGGCGTTTGGCGCAGTGGACCGTCGCCTGGCGCAGCATGCGGTAAACGTAGCCGTCGGAGACACCGAGACGGCCGGCGATCTCGTCCACGGAATGGCCGGCGATGCGGTGCATCTCGAACACCAGGCGGGTTCTTTCCGGCAGTTCGGACAGGGCATCGCTCAGGACACGCATCATGTCCCGTGAAATGGCGGCCTGCTCCGGTGTCGGATCGGCGCTGGGGGCGGCCAGGGGCAATTCTTCGCGGGCGCCATAGCGCACTTCAAGCGCCAGTCGCCGCGCGCGGTCGATGGCCAGATTGCGGACCAAACGGAACAGATAGGACACGGGTTGGCGAACCGTATCCGCGGGCGGATGTTCGGCCAGTTTGATCCAGGCGTCCTGGACCACATCCTGGGCACGAAAGCGGCAGCCCAGGATCGGCGCCACGGATTCGATCAGGGCCGCATAATGCGTGTCATAGGCAAGCGCCAGCGGGCTTGCCGGTCTGTGAGCGCCGTTATTGGTCATTGTCCGGCCGGGTCCAAGTTTGTGCGTCTGTCCCGCGATGCGGGGGGACAGGCCGGCCGATATTAAATGAGAATGATTATCAATTCCAATAGAGAGTTTTGCCGGATCATGCGCCGGACGACTGCGCGGCATCCGGTTTCGTGCCGCCGCCGTTCCGGCGGCGCGGCGCGATGGGCTTAGTGGGGGACATCGCGGCCAGGCCCCAGCCGGTCACGCTGACGGCGCCGCACCACACGACAAAACCCGCACCGCCGCCGCTATTCAGCAGAAACACGGCGGGGGCCAGCACGCCGGCGATGGCAAGCCAGGTCTGCCACGCCTTGCGTTCAAGGGGGGGCAGGCCGAACACCCGCCGCCGCTTGGCGTTGCCCAAGGCAAGATAGGCGAGGGCCGCCGTCGAGGCGGCAACAGCGGCGACGGTGCCCAGGATGCTCATTCGGCGGGTTCCGGCAACGGGTCGCCGGCGGGGCGGCCATGGGGCTGCCGCGTCGCCCAGCGGAACAGCAGAACGCCGAGCACGAGGAACATCAAATCAAAGGACAGCACCGCCCCTTGTCCCTGGACCACGGCATCCGCCCAGTCCAAGCCACCCATGGCCATGCGCACAATTGGCAAAACGATGCAGGCGGCGCCGAGCAAACGCCGGAACCGCCGGGCCAGGCCGCTGCCGTCGCCCGCGAAGGCACCGACCGCGATACAGGCGAGGGCGCCCAGGACAAAGCCCATCGGTGTCCAGTAGAAGGGATCGGCGGCCGGCAGGGACAGGAAGAAGCCATAGGCCGCCGCCGTCATGGCGAACGGCAATCCGTAGGCGGTGATCGTGACTGCGCGCCCGAAGCCGCGCCACAGGGCGGCCTCTTCGCGTCGACGCACCCAAAGCTGCATTCCCGACAAAATCACGTAACACATGGCGGCGCCCAGACCGACCCACACGGCCTTGGACAGGGGACCCGCGAAATCGCCCGTGTGCAGGGGCCAGATCAGTTCATAAAGCGCGTTGCCCGCAGACGGTTGCCGGCCGACCCGGGGTTTGACGCCCAGGAACCGGCCGTCCGTGCCGTCGAACACGTTGCGCACCCAGGCCAGTGCTCCTTGTGGCGGCATGTGCCAGAGGTTGATGCGGGCATCGGCGCGGCCGTAGTGGTCAACCACGAGGAAGCGGACCGGCGTGCCGGTCAGGGCCGTGGACCGGGCGATCACGGCATCGAGATCGACCAGGGCGGCCGGGCGCGGATCGGGTGACACGGCGGGTTCGTAAAGAGTTTCGCGCATCGCCTTCTGGTCGCCGCCGAAGGCGACCTGCGATATCAGGGGCAGGGAGACCGTGGCCGCAAAACTGAAGAATGAGCCGGTAAATCCCAGAAGAAATGCGAACAGCAGACCCCAACTTGCGGCCAGGACATGACGGTCGCGGGCCGTGACGAGACGGTTGCCCGGTCGGGCGGCGACGAACAGGTCACGGATCAGGTGGCGGTGCATGAGAAAGCCGGTGACGCCCGCGGCCATCATGGACAGCCCCAGGATTCCGGTCAGGATCAGCCCCCAAGGCCGTGGAACGTAGAGCTGCACATGCAGGTCGACGAGAAAATCTTCGAGCGCGCTGGCTTCGAACCATTCCGGTTTCGTGAACACGAACCCTTCGTTGCGCGCCAATTCCGCGCCCGTCGCGCCATCAAGCCGGAACAGAGTGCCGTAATTTTCGATCTTCTCACTTTCCGGATTACGGGCATGGGCATGGGGGAACACGTTCAGGTCGCCCTTGGCCGTTGCCCAGATGGCGATTTCTTCAAGGTACCCCTTGGTCATCCGTTCCGCGATGGGCCGGACCTTGCCGTCGAGATCACCTGCCAGCGGCGCGTGATTTTTGGCGCCGCCGACGGACCATTCGGCAATTTCGTGGGCGAATACGGCGACCGTGCCGGTGGCGACGACGGCGTAAAGCAACAGGCCCAGGACCGTTCCGGACCAGCCGTGCACGGCGGTCAGGCGTTTCAGTTGGGATTGCGAAAGGGATTTCATCGTTGGGGCTTTCGTCACTGTTTGATTCGGCTGGGGCGCGTCATATCCATCCGGTAAAGGCCATGGCGGCTGTCAGTCCGCAGACGGCGGCGGTGCCGCAGATCACGGCAACACAGCGCAGA
>TARA_R110000868_G_scaffold877_14_pt1 | contig 17148 bp, 15 predicted proteins | sample TARA_R110000868 | Tara Oceans TARA_R110000868 (sample SAMEA4397489) | marine metagenome | biome: Polar Biome; feature: [SRF] surface water layer (ENVO:00010504); material: water (ENVO:00002006), including particulate matter (ENVO:01000060) such as... | depth 5 m | reverse complement strand
TTCCGTGGGCAAATAGGCTTCAATCCGTCCCCAGTCGAACATCATTCCGAGCATATTCTCAAGTCGCTTCCGCGCGATCTCGATGGCCATGATAGGCAGGCGTTTTGGTTCCCAAAACACTTGATGGGTTTTGAGGCGCTGGTCCGAATATGATTTGAGAAGTTCGAAGAGAGTTCCCTGATACTCGCTTGTTTTTACAACACGAACGCCTTCCGGCATACCGCGTTGAAACAGGTGAACGCCGAGCCTTTCGCGTGCAAAAATGGCTTGCGAGGCGTTGCGCATGGCTTCCAGCCGCTGGAGCTGGAAGGCCAGACGTGCGGCCATTTCCGCGCCGCTCGGGCCTTCTTCCTCGTCCGGCGGCGGCAGCAGCAGTTTCGATTTCAGATAGGCAAGCCAGGCCGCCATGACCAGATAGTCGGCGGCAAGATCAAGTTCTAACCGATGGGCGCGATTAATAAATTCGAGATATTGCTCGGCGAGCGCAAGGATCGAGATGCGGGTCAGATCGACCTTTTGATTGCGGGCGAGCGTCAACAGAACGTCGAGCGGACCTTCAAAACCATCGAGATCAACAACCAGCGATTCAGATGGCTCCGCCTCCGGCTCGCCGCGTGGCGCGCCTTCCACAAAGGCATCAGGCACCGGTGGCGGCGCGTCTGCATCTGTATGTGGTGTTGTTTCCTGCATCAGCCCTTATACCTTGACGTCAAAGGCCGCGACACCCCGTTTTAGAATTATCCCCAGATAGTGCCTGTCAGAGCAGCAAATCGGGCCAATGCGGCTTCTTCATCGAAGTCCTGCGGCAGTCCCATCCGGTCGAGCGCCGCCGTTGACCGCCGCAAAGCATCACCCGCGAGCATCGGCACCTCATCCGCCACCGCTACCATCTCGTCCATCTTGCCGTTGCAGTGGAGAACGAGGTCACATCCGGCCTTGAGGCTCGCGTGGGCCCGCTCGGCGAGCGAGCCGCTCAGAGCCTGCATCGACAGATCGTCGGACATAAGACATCCGTCGAAGCCTATGATTCCTCTGATGATATCGCTGATGATAGCGCGCGAGGTCGTGGCCGGTGCAGCGGCATCAATGGCCTCATAAACGACATGTGCAGTCATCGCGAGCGGCATGTCGGCCAGCGCTTTGAACGGTGCAAAGTCGGTTTGATTGAGTGTCTTCACATCCGTTCCGACACGCGGCAGGCTCAAATGGCTATCGACGCCTGCGCGACCATGACCGGGCATATGTTTGATAATCGGCAGAACATCGCCGTCCAACAGGCCTTCCGCCGCCGCCCGCCCCATGGCGATCACCGGTTCTGGCGTGATGCCGTAAGCGCGGTCACCGATCACATCATGCGCGCCCGCCACCGGCAGATCGAGTACCGGCAGGCAATCCACGTTGATACCGATAGCCCTCAGCTCCGCCGCGATCAGTCTTGCGCCGAGCCGCGCCGCTTCTACACCCTCGTCGGACGACCGAGCGTAGACTTCGCCATAGCGGCGTCCAGCGGGATATTTGCGCCAATGCGGCGGGCGCAAGCGAGCCACGCGGCCGCCTTCCTGATCAATCAGGATCGGCACATCGCGACCTGTCAGGTCGCGCATTTCTGCTGTCAGGGCAGCGACTTGTGACGGATTTTCAATGTTGCGAGCAAAGAGGATAAAGCCCCAAGGATCGGCATCAGCGAAGAAAGCCCGCTCGCTATCCGTCAGTTGCAGGCCCGCGCATCCATAAATGGCTGCACTGACCGGCATTATTTCGTCCTGACGAAACAGGCCTGGCCTTTGCCTTCCAGATCGGCGCAAAGCGTCTGTGCATCGGTTTTTGACAGATATCCCGCACGCAGGCGGTAATAGATGCCCTTGTCCCCCAGATCGGCGCGCTGGATATCCGCGTCGAGCAATGTGAGCGACGGGTATTTGCCCTGCAACTTACGGAAGGCATCGCGTGCCGACGGCTCATCGCGGAAAGCCGCGAGTTGCACGACATAGCCGGCTGCTGCTGAGGATGCCACAGGTGCCGTTTTCGTTGTTGTTGCCGGGGCCACGGTTTCGGCAACTTTCGGTAGTTCCGCGGGCACTGAAATGACCGGCGAAACGGGCGCGGGTTTAACCTCGGTTGCCTCTGGCGTTGGGACTATGGATTGTGGTTTGCCCGCAGGTGCAGGGTCCATCGCCAGCGGTTCTTCGGCTTTGGGCAACAGGTGTTCAGCGTCGTTTGCGGCCTGCTCACCGCTACCGGACAAACGGTTGTACACATCGCGATCCTGATGCGGGATCTGCATACCGCCCGGATTGACGGGTGCTTCTTTGGCGGGGCTGTTATCGGCGCGAATAATCGGCGGATTATCAAGTGCGCCTTGCCTCAGACCCTGCTTGTAGGCGAGGAAAACGACGCCTGCGAAGACAACGATGAGAGCCAGAATGGCGAGGATAACGATGGGCCGACGACGGCCCTCGTCTTCCTCGTCGGTGGCGTCATAGGTGTAATAATCGTCATCGTCTTCGGCGTAATCATCGCCGTAGCCGTTGCCGTACCCTTGGTCCGCCCGTCCGCCTTGTGCCATCAGCGCATTTCCTCTGCCGGCTTCACGCCGAGAACGCCAAGACCCGCCGCCAGCACGAGGGCGGCGGCACGAATCAGCGCTAGTCTCGACATGGTAACATCACGGTTCTCGGCGAGGATAAATCTCAAGCCGGGTTCGTCTTTGCCTTTGTTCCACAGACCATGAAAGCCTGCCGCCAAATCGTTGAGCGCAAAGGCAATCCGGTGCGGTTCATGGGCGATAGCGGCCTGTTCGATGGCGCGTGGGAAAGCGCCCATCAATCTCACAAGTGCCAGCTCTGCCTCGTCTTTCAGCAATGATAGGTCTGCCTTGGCGAGCGACGCTTCGGTCACATCGATACCTTGTTCACTGGCGTTACGAAGCACCGAGCAAATGCGTGCATGGGCATATTGCACATAGAAAACAGGATTATCCCGCGACTGTTCCATCACCTTTGCAAAGTCGAAATCGAGCGAGGCGTCGTTCTTGCGCGTCAGCATCATAAAACGCACTGCGTCCTTGCCAACTTCATCCACCACATCACGCAAGGTGATGAAATCCCCCGCTCTTTTGGACATGCGGAACGGCTCGCCGTCACGAAACAGGCGCACCATCTGGCAGACCTTCACGTCGATCTCGGCCTGATTGTCGGTGATCGCCGCCACCGCGGCTTTAACGCGCTTGATATAACCCGAATGATCCGCGCCCCAGACATCAATCAAAGTGGTAAAGCCGCGCTGGAACTTGTCGTAATGATAGGCAATATCGGGCGCAAAATATGTCCACGATCCGTCGGATTTTTTCAGCGCGCGGTCCTGATCGTCGCCGAATTGCGTCGAGCGGAATAGCGTCTGCGGGCGTTCTTCCCAGTCTTCAGATGCATCGCCCTTTGGCCGTTCCAGCACGCCGGTATAGATCAAACCCTTTTCATCAAGGAGTTTGAGCACGGCTTCGACCGCGCCGTTTTCATGGAGCGTCCGTTCCGAGAAGAAAACCTCATGCGTGATGCCGAGCACCGCGAGATCGCCGCGGATCAGGTCCATCATCATGGCCATTGTCGTGTCGCGCACGATCGGCAGCCATTCGGCGTCCGGTGCTTTCAGCAGCTTGTCGCCATGTGCTTTGGCGAGCGCCGCGCCGACTGGCACCAAATAGTCCCCGGGGTAAAGTCCTTCAGGAATAGTAATTTGTTCGCCGAGCGCCTCGCGATAGCGCATGAATGCGCTGCGGGCGAGGACTTCGATCTGGCCACCTGCGTCGTTGATGTAATACTCGCGACAAACGCGGTATCCGACCTTTTCCAAAAGGTTTGCCAACGCATCGCCGAACACTGCGCCGCGTACATGGCCGACATGCATCGGGCCTGTCGGATTTGCGGAGACATACTCGACATTGACGTTCTTACCCGCGCCGAGGTCGCTCGCGCCATAGGTGGCACCTGCGGTCAGCGCGTCGATGATACCGCCGAGCCAGATTTCGCTCGTCAGGCGCAGGTTGATGAAACCGGGTCCTGCTATTGTGACTTCAGTGACGGAGGCTTCGCCTCTGAGCTTTTCGACGAGCTTTTCGGCCAATGCACGCGGGTTCAAACCCGCCGGTTTCGACAGGACCATTGCGGCATTGGTGGACAGATCGCCATGCGAGGGATCGCGCGGCGGTTCGACGGCGATGCGCGAAAAGTCGAGACCGGACGGTAGGGAGCCTTCGGCCACCAGCGCGATGAGCGCCGTTTCGATCCGCGTTTCAAAATGCCGAAAAATATTCATTATGTCCGTCGCTTAGCCTGAATTGTGCGGGCGCACTCTAACCTCAGGCCCTTGGGCTTTCCAGTCGCATCTCGGCTATTCCCGCCACGCGACAAAATGCGACTTTCCCAAATCATCTCCACATGGCATCAAACCTTATGGTCATGGGGGCACATAGCAACAACTTTACGTTCCAGACGGTCCGTCACAGGTCCGCGGGGCTCGTCGCGCTTTTTGCCCTGCTCCTCCATATCACCATTCCCACGCTCTACGACCTTGCCCCTCCGGCCGTCCAGGGTCTGATGCAGGTCACGATCTGCGCTGGCGGCGAAGCCAAGCAGGTGCTGGTGGACGAAAGCGGCAAACCCGTCAAACAGGTGCCCGCCGACAATCACAATTGTCATTCCTGCATGAGCCATTGTGGCGTCCTGGCCATTACCGCCGCCGCGACCCTCGTGCCGCATCTCTTCGCGTCCGCCATTTTTGGACCGATCGGCAGTCTGCCGCATGGTTTTTTCGACACGACCGAACAGGCCCGCGGCCCCCCGCTTCTCTGACAGAAGCCACCTTCCGTTACGCTTCCCCTTGATCACGCGTGTATCGGTCAGCCTGTTGGCTGATGAAATGCCGCGCTGACTGTCAGAGATTTCAAATGAAAAGATCACTTGCCTTCGGCATTGCCATGCCGCTCGTCCTGTCCTTGTCCCCGGCGATTGCCGATGACGAGACAGTGCCCACCCTCCCCGCGCTGGTCGTTACCGGTGCCGCCGCTGACAAAAGCGGTACGCTCACCGCGCCAGGTGTCGCTGAGACACAAGAAGCACTTTCCAAAATGCCGGGTGCCGTTGGTCTTGTTCCCGCCGACAATTTTAAAGACAAGTATGCCGCCAATCTGGAGGATACCTTCGCCCTTACCCCCGGCGTCTTCGCTCGCAAACGCTATGGGCAGGAAGTCCGCCTCAGCATTCGCGGCGCAGGTCTCAGCCGTGGCTACCATTTGCGAAGCATCGAATTGCTGCAAAACGGTGTGCCGCTCAACGATGCGGACGGCAGCGGTGATTTTCAGGAAGTCGATCCGCTGACTTTGCAGCATATCGAGGTCTATCGCGGTGGCGATGGGCTGCAATACGGCGGTGCCACACTTGGCGGCGCGATCAATCTGGTGACGCCAACGGCGCATACCGCCAAAGCAGAGAACCTGCTGCGTGTGGACGGTGGTAGCTTCGGCACAATACGTGCCCATGCTGAAGTCGCTCGCATTATCGACAATGTGGATTTCTTTGCGGCAACCACCGGCCTCAAGTCAGACGGTTACCGAGAGCATTCGGAGGAAAATACAGCGCGCTTCTCGGGCAATCTCGGCATCCGCCTCAATGAGGCGGCCGAAACACGGTTCTACTTCAGCTATAATTCAGTCACGCAGGAATTGCCCGGCACATTGTCGCTCAACGCCACAACTAGTAATCCGGAAGGTGCGTCCGCCGGTGCGCTTGCGGGTAACCAGCAACGCAATGCGCGCTCGGTGCGCCTTGCCAATAAGACGAGCTTTGCGGTCGGCAATGAAGGTCAACTCGATGTCGGCGCCTATGCGGGATATCACTCGCTTTTCCACCCGATCTTTCAGGTATTGGATCAGGGCAGCAGCAATGCCGGCGTTTTCGCTCGGTATACCGACGAAGGTACATTGTTTGGTCATCGCAATGTTGTGACGACCGGCATGCGCTATGGCTACACCTCGCTCACCGGTAATAACTATCAAAACATCAACGGTAGCCGTGGCCCATTGCTTCAGGAGAGCCGTCAGATTTCGACAACGGCCGTTCTCTATGCCGAAAACGCTTTCTATCTCGTGCCGTCTGTCGCACTTGTCACCGGTGTTCAGGGTATCAATGCGACCCGTACTTACAACACCACGTCGGCAACGACAGGCATTTCGAAAAGCGATGACGCGGATTTTACCTCACTTAGCCCCAAATTTGGTGCGCTGTGGGATATTGCAGACTCCGTCCAAGCTTACGCCAATGTAACGCGGAGCTATGAGCCGCCGATTATGAGCGACCTTACACAGTCACTCGGTGCGGGCACGCAGTTCACACCGATGGATCCGCAGCGTGCTGTCACCTATGAAATCGGCTCACGCGGTACGACAAAATTCTTCGCATGGGATGTGGCCGCCTATCGCGCCAAAGTTGAAGATGAACTCGTCAACTTCACGCCCGCCCCCGCTATTCCGGCTGCCACATTCAATGCACGTCACACATTGCATCAAGGTGTCGAGGCCGCGCTGACGGTCGATGTCGGCGGCATTGTGATGCCGAAGGTATTGCCGGATGGAGACAAGTTAACCTTCGAGCAAGTTTACACATGGTCGCAGGCACGCTTTGAAGGCGACGCTGTATACGGCGACAACGCACTCGCAGGTACGGTGCCACACCTTTATGCCGCCGCGATCCGCTATCGCTCGCAGCAGGGCTGGGACCTTGCACCCAAGATCGACTGGGTGCCGCGTGGCGGATACGTCGATTACGCCAATACGCAGAAGGCGCCGGGTTACGCGATGCTCGGTATTGAAGGCGGCGTTGATGTCACTCCCGCCCTGCGCTTGTTCGTTGAAGGCCGCAATCTGACCGATAAGCGAGCCGTCACAAGCTATACCACTGTCACTACTTATGTTCCGGGATCTGAAATTTTCTATCCGGGCGAAGGACGTGCCGTGTTTGCCGGTTTCACCGCCACATTCTGAGGAACAGACAGATGAAACACTACTCATTCATGGCGACTGCTTTGGCACTCGTCGTACTCGCAACGCCTGCATCAGCGCATGTCACTCTTGATAACGGCATGTCGTCCTGGGGTTCTTATTACAAAGCCGTGTTGCGCGTACCGCACGGCTGCGACGGGGCAGCGACCACCGGCCTTGCCGTTGATATTCCCGAAGGTGTGATTTCGGTGAAACCGAAAGTCATGGCTGGCTGGACCATCAAAACAACAATCGGGAAGTATGCGCACAGCTACACAATCCACGGTAAGCCGGTGAGCGAAGGTGTGAAACGCGTTGAATGGAGCGGAGGCACCGTGCCCGATGATCGTTTCGACGAGTTTGCCTTTCAGGTGAAACTGCCGGACGACAAGGAAATCATGCGGATTTACTTTCCGGTGACTCAAATGTGCGGCAGCACCGTCGTTCAGTGGAACGAAACCGCCAAGCCCGGCGAGAACGCCCACTCGCTCGCACATCCCGCACCTTATGTCGACCTCATGCCGGAACACGATGGCATGGAAGGGATGCAGCATTAATCTGAGAGAAACCTATGCCCTCGGATCCGTGAGGTCGAACAAACGCTTATGTTCTTCGATGGCGAATTTGTCGGTCATGCCTGCAATATAATCGCAGACGCGGCGTGCGGATTTCATACCCCGCACGCCGTCGCATCCCGCTTGCCACTCCGGTGGCAGTAGTTCCGGTTCCGCATGAAACAGCGTGAAGAGGTCTGCGACGATCCGCTTTGCCTTGCTCATAGAGCGATTGACGCGGAAATGGCGGTACATGCGCTCGAACAGAAATTTCTTGAGCGTCGCATTGTGTCGGTTCATCTCCGGCGAAAAGCTCACCAATGCCTGTGACATGGCGCGGATATCTGCCGCCGATCGTGGTTTGGCGGCATCGACGCGTCGGCGGGTTTCGGCAATCACATCGCCGATCATGCTGCCTATGAGGCGCCGCACGGATTCGTGAATAACGCGGGTTTCTTCCAGCGTCGGATATTGATCCATCACGCTCTGGAAAGCTTCGCCGACATGCGGCAATGCAAGCAAATCATTGATCGTGAACAGACCGGCACGTAGACCATCGTCAATGTCGTGGTTGTTGTAAGCAATGTCGTCAGCGAGTGCCGCCACCTGGGCTTCAGGTCCGGCAAAAGTCGCCAGTTCCAGATCCTGAATTTCAGCATATTCCGTGAGCGCGCGCGGCAGGTCTTCGGGTCGCACGTCTTTGGTCAGCACGGGACCGTTGTGTTTGACTAGCCCCTCCAGCGTTTCCCATGACAGGTTCAACCCATCGAATTCCGCATAGCGATGTTCGAGTTTGGTCACGATGCGCAGGGTCTGCGCGTTGTGATCGAATCCAAGGAAATCTTTCATGCAGGCGTCGAGTGCGTCTTCGCCTGCGTGGCCGAAAGGCGTATGGCCGAGGTCATGGGCCAGTGCCAGCGTTTCGGCGAGATCCTCATCAAGACCCAATACGCGGCTGATCGAGCGGGCGATCTGTGCGACCTCAAGCGAATGGCTGAGCCGTGTGCGGTAATTGTCGCCTTCGTGATAGACGAAGACCTGCGTCTTGTATTTGAGGCGCCGGAAGGCACCTGAATGGATGATGCGGTCGCGGTCGCGCTGAAATGCCGTGCGGGTCGCACTTTCGGGCTCGGAAAAGAGCCTGCCCCGGCTTTCTTCGGCTTTTGTGGCAAAAAGGGCCGTGGCGGCGGGGTTTGACTGCGACAAGGGGAGCCTCTTTTGACACCGCGGATTTGAATTCCGGGATAAGAATACCTAAATCAGTGATAGGCTATAACCAGAATGGTTCCAGAGTGCCAGTTCGGTAGCATATGAAAGCGGCCCTTTGATGAGTGAGACAGCAACAGACCTGATGCCCGGCACCGGTCAACCGATCACGTTGAGTGATCGCGCAGCCAAGCGCGTGGCTGAAATCCTGTCCGGTGAGGACAAGGGTGTGATGTTGCGCGTCTCGGTATCCGGCGGCGGTTGCTCCGGATTTCAATATGGCTTTACGCTCGATGACACGCGCGCGAACGACGACCTTGTACTTGAAAAGTCAGGTGCAACAGTGTTGATCGATTCAACGTCGGTGATGTATCTGGAAGGATCGCAGATTGATTTTGTGAACGACCTCATTGGCTCGTCTTTCAAAATCATCAATCCGAACGCCACAGCTTCCTGCGGTTGCGGGACGTCATTCTCAGTCTGAATTTTTCGGCTGACGGTCAGAACTAACTAACCGTATGTGTAGAGCAAAAACCCGCCAATCGAGAGCAGAGGCGATGCAATGAGCATCGTCATAGCAATTTTGTCTCGAATCATCACACCGACAATGGAGGCAAAAATGGCAATCGCTGGCACCCATATGCCGAGCACGGCGACCATCCAATAGGATGTGAATTCGCTGCCTGTGGTCAGAGGCATGGTCTGTACGGCGATCATGCCCTGTACCAGTGCCATGAAGCCGCCGAGCACACCCACGATGCAAAGCAAGCAACGCTGAGACAGATTGGCAGGCGCCACATAGTGGCGAGCATGTGATCGGGCGGTCATCCGCCCCGCAACGCGTGTACCCATTTGTACTCCCTCCCCAGAGCGGACAAATAGCAATAAGTTATGCTGGACTTAAGGGGGGCCTGCGTCAAATCCCTTTTGACCTGATGGATTTAACCAAGCCGGACCGTGCTAGGATTTCGTCTTCGACAGCAGATCGTAAGTCTTGCTGTGCAGTTGCACTGAATCGCTCCGAAAGCCCTGAAAACCTATGAAAATTGCCACGTTCAACGTCAATTCCCTGAAAGTCCGGATGGAAAACCTGAAGATTTGGCTGAAGGAAGCCGATCCGGATGTCGTCTGCCTGCAAGAGACGAAATCCACCGACGAGACCTTCCCGCGGACCGAATTAGAAGACCTTGGGTACAATCTCGCGATTCACGGGCAGAAGACCTACAACGGCGTGGCGCTGCTTTCGAAGCATCCGTTGGAGGATGTTCGCATCGGCCTGCCCGGCGACGATGGCGACGAACAGGCGCGCTATATAGAAGCTGTGATCCCTGCGGGCGACACGGTGCTGCGCGTGGCGTCCATTTATCTGCCGAACGGTAATCCCGTTGATACCGATAAATTTCCTTACAAGTTACGCTGGATGGAGCGGCTAAAGGCCCATGCTGCTGAGCTCCTTACCTATGAGGAGCCACTGGTGCTTGCTGGTGACTACAATGTTATTCCGACAGCGGATGATGTGTATGACGAGAAAGCGTGGGAGGGTGACGCCCTGACCCAGCCTCAGAGCCGCGCCGCACTTCGCAACATCATCAATCTGGGGTTCACGGACGCCTTCCGTGCCTGCCATGCAGAGCCGCATCGCTACACATTCTGGGATTATCAGGCAGGACGCTGGCAAAAAGGGCAAGGCATTCGCATCGATCATTTACTACTGTCTCCGCAAGCGGCCGACAGGCTCACTGCTTGCGACATCGACATAGAACCACGCGGTCGAGAGAAGCCGTCGGACCATACGCCGATCTGGGCTAAGCTCGCATTCTAGCTGCCAAAAGCCTTGCCATGAGGCATCACGCGGATGCCTTTGCGCAGATGTTTATATGGCAACTTCGTCAGGTCCGCGATATTGGGGCCGGGACTTTCAACTATCAGCACTTCGCTGGAGATGGGTTCAAAGTCGGCGCGAAAGTGCACTGAACTTTTGACCACCAGAATGGCGAGTTTCGACGGCTCGATGCCAGTGTGGCGGAGCATTTCTTGATCTGCGCATTGTGCTTTGCGCGAGGCAACAACGATCTCCACTCCACCGCAGCGCAAACGTGCTGTGGTGCCGAGCGACATATGGGAGCCGCCGTAAAAAGGGCCAGTCGCCAGAAACTCACCATCGGTGATTTTGACGACTTCAAACTCAGCGTCGACAGGGACTTCGTCAGCACCACCGGTTTTGGCCCCAAGCTTCAAACGTACGGTAGCCCCCTCACCCGCCAATGCGGCTTCGGCGGCCGATTGCGGATCGAATAAAACACCGAGCGCCGCACGTGACGCCTTCTGTGCCAGCAACTCGCGCAATACACCAACGGTATCGCCGTTGCCGCCAGCGCCAGGATTGTCCTGCGTGTCAGCAAGCACGATCGGACCGGTGGTGCTCGCCTTTGCCTGCGCGTAAGCCACGGCATCACGGGCCGACCAGAGCTTCTCAACGAACAAGCCTTCGCTGGCAATCACCTGTTGCACGATCTTGTCGGCAGCTTCTGCCGCTGCCGTTTCGCTGTCGCCGTAAGCGACCACTGACGCGCCGCAGCCGACGAAATCAGCCGGTGGAAATCCTGTCGAAAATGAAATGCTGCTGATGCGCCCATTGCCAAGCACTGCGCCATCGAGTTTTGCCACATCGCGGTAGATGCCTGCTGCGGGCTCACTCATCGTACATTGCGCGGTCAGCGGTATCAGATAATCAAGCTGGCGGAAGGCTTTTGCTTGTTTCGGCAGACCTGCAAAAATAGCATCCATATACGCCGCTGCGCGCGCGCCGGTTTCACCCATGTCGATATGCGGGTAGGTGCGATAGACGATCAGCGCATCGGCATTGGCAACCATCCGTTCCGTCACGTTGGCGTGTAAATCGAGGCTCGATACAAGCGGCACATCGGGACCGATCACCCCGCGCACGCGCTCCAGAATTTCGCCTTCGCCGTCGTCAACATGTTCGCACACCATCGCGCCATGCAGATCGAGATAGACTGCGTCGTAAGCGCTCTTGTCGCGCAATCCGTCGATCATCATGCCGGTGATGCGCTCAAAAGCATCTTCCGTCACATGCGCCGACGGCGTTGCGTGACACCAGGCGAGCGGCACGAATGTGTGGCCGGACTTTCCTGCTGCCGCGATGAATCCCGCAATCGGAATATTCATACTTGGCTGGAAAGCATCGGGGAGCGTGGGGCCGTGCTGCAGAGCGGGCCAGGAATCTGCCTGCTCGAATGCGCGATAATCAGCTTTGGTCGGTGCAAACGTATTCGTTTCGTGCTGGAAACCACCGATGGCAATGCGCATACTTCGCTCCAACAATTGGCCAAAAAGGATAATGGGGATGATCAAAATTACATTTTGTCTGACACGCAAGTCAGGCATGACGCGCGAAGCTTTTCAAGACTATTGGATCAATAATCATGCGCCGCTGGTCAAGAGCGTGCGTGAACCATTGCACATCGCGCGCTACGTTCAATTGCATACCGGCACGTTCGACATGACCGACGCCGTGCGTGTCGCCCGCAGCGGCACGCTGGCAGAAGCGCCCGCCATTTATGACGGAGTCGCCCAGCTCTGGTGGAATTCACTCGATGATCTGATGACCGATACACCGGAAGCTCGTGTGGCAGGTATCGCACTTCTCGAAGACGAAGCGAAATTCATCGATTTTTCGAAATCACCGCTTTGGTTCGGCGAGGAACATGTGATCTTCTAGTTCGGGATGAATTCCGCAGTCCAATTATCAGCCTCTGTTCGGGCAGCTTCAATCTCCCCGGGCTTCATACGCTTACGGTATTTATCCATCGCGTCATTGACCTGTTTGCCTTCTTCGCCGTCTGCAAAGCGGCTGGCAAGTTCGATATAGGACCAGGCTTTAACACGATCCATCAACACGCCTTCACCTTCAAAATAAATACTTGCCAGTGCGAGATGGCTCGGGGCGTATTTTTTCTTGGCGGCCAGTATCAACCAGCGCAGACCTTCGGTGCGATCTGCGGGAACGCCGAGACCGCGGCGGTACATATCCGCCAACATGAATTGCGACTCCGGCCATGCCGCCATCGCGCCGATCTCGAAATATTTGATCGCCGCTTCATAGTCGCGGTCGATGCTGAGTTCTTTGTTTCCGGTGAGATAAATCCGCCCGACTTTGACGCCCGCCTGTGCCTGACCTTCGTCGGCCGCCATCTGGTAATATTTGAACGAGTTGTAAGCCGATTGCTCGACGCCAACACCCTGCTCATAAAGGCGTCCGAGTAAAAAGGCGGACATCGGATGGCCGCCGTCCGCAGAGGTCGTCCACGCTTCCACCGCCGCGCCAATATCGCCGGTGCGATAGGCCTCGATACCTGTCTCAAAAGCGCTATTGGCTGCTGCCGAGGGTGCTGCGTGCAATTGTGCGCCTGTGACAAGCGCGAGGGCGCAGACGGCGGCGGCATAACGTAATTTCATCACTCAACTCCGGTTGCGAGAACGCATTGTGGCACAAATTGTCCGGGCTTCGCAGCCAAGACTTCAGGCAGAGATTGACCGGATGCCCCCCAACGGGCCAACATCAGGGCAATCCGGCATCAGCCAAAAACAAAAATCGGCCTCAGGGAGAATTCAATATGAAAGCGGCGGTATTGCGTCAGGTGGGCACCCCACTTGCCATCGAAGATGTCCAAATCAACAAGCCTGGTCCTCACGAAGTTCTGATCCGCACGATGGCGGCAGGCGTCTGTCATTCAGATCTCCATTTCGTCGAAGGTTCATACCCCTACCCGCTACCCGCGGTGCTGGGCCATGAATCTGCCGGTATTGTGGAGATGGTCGGGTCCGAAGTGCGCACCGTGAAGCCGGGCGATCACGTCATTACTTGTCTCTCGGCATTCTGCGGCCATTGCGACCATTGCCTTGAAGGCCATATGTCGCGCTGTGTCAGCCCCGAAACCAAACGTCAGGCGGGCGAAGAGCCGCGCCTTGGCAATGGCGTGAACCAGTTTCTCAATCTGTCGTCTTTTGCCGAACAGATGTTGATCCATGAACATGCTTGCGTCGCGATCCGCAAAGACATGCCCTTTGACCGCGCGGCGCTCATCGGCTGCTCGGTGACGACAGGGATTGGTGCGGTGATCCACACATCCAATGTGCGGCCGGGTGAAACAGTTGCTGTGCTTGGTTGCGGCGGTGTCGGACTTGCGGCCATCAATGGCGCGGCCATTGCCGGTGCGGGACGCATCATCGCCATCGACATGCAAGGCTCGAAGCTCAATCTCGCCAAGCAATTCGGCGCGACCGATGTGATCAACGCCAAAGACGGCGATCCGATCCAGCAACTGATGGACATGACCGGCGGTGGTGTGCATCACAGTTTTGAAGCCATCGGCCTCAAACAAACCGCCGAACAAGCCTTCAAAATGCTCCGTCGAGGCGGCACGGCGAACATCATCGGCATGATCCCCGTCGGTGTGAATATTGAACTTCACGGTGCCGACTTCCTCGCCGAAAAGCGCATTCAAGGTTCGATCATGGGCTCCAATCGCTTCCCCGTGGACATGCCGCGCTTTGTCGATTTCTATATGAGCGGCAAGCTGAAGCTCGACGAAATGATCTCGCGCCGCATCAAACTTTCTCAGGTCAACGAAGCCTTCGACGAGCTGAAAAAGGGCGAACTTGCGCGCTCTGTGATCGTTTTCGACGCGTAAACAAAACGCATTCTCAATCATCGCGGGCGATCCGAAAGGGTCGCCCGTTTGTTTTTGAAGATAATCGGCATGCGACATCTTGACCCTTCGGAGATCATTACTACGTCTGTTCTGTGTTCAATGTGAACCTCACAAAGGGAGAGAAAGATGCCCACCGCCGCTATGCTTGACGACATGCCCAAAGGCGCATGGATCGCGCTTATGGTGATCGGCTTCGTCCTGTTCTGGCCGGTCGGACTTGGCGTCCTCGCCTATCTGATTTGGAGCGGAAAAATGCATGCCTGGAAGCACGAACGGAGCGAGCATCGGTTTGGGCGTTACTGCGGATCGTCGCATCGCCGCAGCCGTCACAGCACCGGAAACTATGCCTTCGATGCCTACCGCGACGAAACTTTGAAGCGGATGGAAGAAGAGCAGAAAGCCTTCGGCGAATTCGTCGAACGCCTGCGCCGCGCCAAGGATCAGGCAGAGTTCGATCAGTTTATGACCGAACGCCGTGCGGCTGAAAATGGCTCGTCTGCCAACTGATCAAAATAGAAAGGGCGGTTCATAATTGAACCGCCCTTTTCAATTTGAGGTGTAATGGCAGGCTCGAAATACCCTCGAAAACCATGTCGTTTCCTGTCGGAATTCGAGTGTTTCCATGTCGAGGGTCAGTCGAGACTCTGTCGGTGAGCGTGAAGACCAATCCCCGCCCGACTTATGCCGCACAATAAACTTATCCCCGCCCCGTCAGACTGCCCCTTCGAGCATTCTGACTGCGACCGTCAATTTGGCCTTGGCGGCTTCGGCTTCCGCTTTGCGCTCACGCTGTTCATCGACAACTTCTTCGGGCGCTGAGGCCAGAAATTTCTCGTTTCCGAGTTTCGCGTCGATCTTCGAAATCTCACCGTCGAGTTTGCCGAGTTCTTTTTTGAGGCGGACGGTTTCGGCTTTGAGGTCGATCACGTCGGCGATGGGCAAGAGGACCGTCGCTTCGTCGAGCACCATCTGCAAGGCGCCCGCCGGGACCGTTTCGCTCGCATCGGCGGATGAGAGGCGGGCAAGGCGAATGATCAAATCCTTGTGACGTTCAAGACGTGCGAGATTTTCAGCACTAGCGCCTTTGATCAGCATCGGGATTTTGGCACCTGCCGGTACATTCATTTCTGAACGCACAGAACGGATGTCTGAAATCAGGCGGATGACCCAACCCATTTCGGCGTCGGCGGCTTCATCGCCAAGCCCGTTGAGCACCGGCCACGGCGAGACGATCAACAATTTGCCACGCTTGGGACCTGCTGTTGTCGCCCAAAGTTCTTCCGTCATAAACGGCATGAAGGGATGGAGCAGCAGCAAAATCTGATCGAGAACCCATGCGGCTGTCGCACGGGTTTCAACCTTGGCAGCTTCGTCATCACCCAGCAGCACCGGTTTGATGAGTTCGAGATACCAATCGCAGAAGACGTTCCAGACGAAACGATAGGCAGAGCCCGCCGCCTCGTTGAAACGATACCCTTCAATCTCGACCGTGAGATTGGCGGTGACGCGGGAGACTTCCCCGACGATCCATTTGTTGACGTTTTGCGTCAGTGCTGCGGGATCAAAACCTTCGACGCGGGCACATTCGTTCATTTCGCAGAAGCGCGCAGCGTTCCAGAGTTTGGTGCCGAAGTTGCGATAGCCTTCCACGCGGTTCGTCGCGAGTTTGATGTCGCGGCCCTGAGCCGCCATTGCCGCCAGCGTGAAGCGCAAGGCGTCGGCGCCGTATTCGTCGATCAGCTTGAGCGGGTCGATGACATTGCCTTTGGTCTTGGACATTTTCTGGCCGCGCTCGTCGCGCACCAGTGCGTGGATGTAAACATCCTTGAACGGCACTTCATGTTTGAAGTGCAGGCCCATCATCATCATGCGGGCGATCCAGAAGAAGATGATGTCGAAAGCCGTGACGACAACACTTGTCGGATAGTAACGCGCAAGCTCCGGCGTTTCATCCGGCCAGCCCATTGTCGAGAACGGCCAGAGGCCCGACGAAAACCAAGTGTCGAGCACGTCTTCGTCACGCGTCAGCGCAACGGACTTGCCGAAATGCTTGTCTGCCAGTGCCTGCGCTTCCGCTTCATCATACGCGACAAAAATCTCGCCATTGTCTGCGTACCATGCCGGAATGCGATGGCCCCACCAGAGCTGGCGCGAAATGCACCAAGGTTTAATGTTGCGCATCCACTCGAAGTAAGTCTTCTCCCAGTTCTTCGGGACGAAGCTCGTGTCACCCTGCTCCACCGCTGCGATGGCGGGTTTGGCAAGCGTCGCGGCATCGACGTACCACTGGTCAGTCAGAAGCGGTTCGATCACCGTCATCTTTGACTTTTCGTCATGCGGCACCATGACCTTGCGCGCTTCGATCTGATCGAGAAGACCCAGCGCTTCAATGTCGGCCACAATCTTTTTGCGTGCCTCGAAACGGTCGAGACCGCGATAGGCTTCCGGCGCTTCGTCGTTGATGCGGCCATCGACCGTCAGAATATTGATCTTCGGCAGATCGTGGCGCTTGCCGACTTCAAAGTCGTTGAAGTCATGGGCTGGCGTGATCTTCACCGCACCGGACCCCTGTTCGGGATCTGCGTGTTCATCAAACACAATCGGAATGCGACGGCCAACGAGT
>TARA_R110000868_G_scaffold1157_5_pt1 | contig 17150 bp, 18 predicted proteins | sample TARA_R110000868 | Tara Oceans TARA_R110000868 (sample SAMEA4397489) | marine metagenome | biome: Polar Biome; feature: [SRF] surface water layer (ENVO:00010504); material: water (ENVO:00002006), including particulate matter (ENVO:01000060) such as... | depth 5 m | reverse complement strand
GTTCGTTCCGGGCAACGGCGTCGACTCGCCGAACATCCTGAACAATCAGGTCATCTCGACCTATGGCCTGCGTCAGTCAACGTTCTCGCTGCTGGGCACAGATTCCAACAAGGTGAGCTATTTCACGCCGCGTCTTGCTGGTTTCCAGCTCGGCCTGTCGTACACACCTGAAGCTTCGGTGCATGCTCCGAATGCAAACGGCCTGACGCTCGTCACAAATGGCGCGCAGGTTGAAGAGGTCCTGGAAGTGGCTCTGAACTACGCCGGCTCATTCGGTGGCGTGGATCTCGGCCTCGACGGCTTCTACACGTCAGCTGACTCGAATGTCGCAAATGCCGATACCGTGGAATACGGCGGCGGCGCGAACATCGGCTTCTCAGGCTTCACCCTCGGTGGTGCCTATTACCAGTCGGAAGACATGGGCGGCGTCTTCTTCCCGGTTGCTGGTGTTGATCAGGAAGTGTGGACAGTTGGCCTCAGCTACGCAACTGGCCCGTGGACGGTTGGTACAGCTTACTTGAGCTCTGAAGTGCAGGGTATCGGTACGGTTTCGACCGATAGCTGGCAGGTCGGTGGTGGCTACAACCTCGGTTCGGGTGTGGACATCGGTCTCGACCTTCAGAAGTCGTCGGTTGATGCGGGTGCCGTTTCCTACGACGCGCAGTCGGCAGGTTTGGTGCTGGCCATCGCTTTCTAATCGAGCGATACTTGGTACGACCAGATACAATGGGAGAGCGGGCTTTATGCCCGCTCTCTTTTTGTTTTATGTGATGATGTGCCGCTAGCCTTCGCGCAAATGGCCGAGTGGATTGAGAAGAGGCATTGATGGGCGCTCTGGTTTGGTTGGCTTCCTATCCAAAATCGGGAAATACTTGGATGAGAACCTTCCTGCACAATCTCTTCCAGAACGGTTCAAAGCCGGTTGATCTCAATAAACTTGATGATTTCTGTCTCGGTGTGTCTCACTCCTTTTGGTATCGAAAATACACATCGACACCGCTGGGCGAATTGAGCCCCGAAGAGATAGCTAAATATCGTCCGCTTGTGCAGGCTGATATGACGCATGTTTTCCCCGACTCAGTTTTTGTCAAAACGCATCACTTTCTGGGTGAGCATGACGGTGTCGGCCTTCACAACATGGAAGTAACCGCTGGTGGTATTTACATTGTTCGTAATCCGCTGGACGTTGTGTTGTCGATGGTGCCTCACTTCGGAGTGCCGATTGATGATGCTATTTCTGTGATGGCTAATGAAGCGGCGGGAACTGACCACACAAATAATCACGTCCCAGAGCACTATGGTTCCTGGTCAACCAATGTCCGAAGCTGGACACAAAATCCCAATCCACAATTGTTGGTGTTGCGCTATGAAGACATGCTCGCGAAACCGCGAACGAGTTTTAAGCGCGTGGCAAATTTTCTTGGGCTCCAGCCCCCAGCCGAGCGACTTGAAAAAGCGATCCGGTTCTCATCTTTCAAAGTGTTGAAGGCGCAAGAGCAAAAATCTGGCTTCCATGAAAAACCCGAAGTCTCCAAAGCCTTTTTCCGTGAAGGCAAGTCGGAACAATGGCGCAGGGTCCTGACGCCCGAGCAAGTTAAGCGCATCATTGCTGACCACGGCGAGCAAATGCAGCGCTTTGATTATATTCCCAAGGAATATATTTGAAGCCGTGTTCAGCGTGAGCTGAAGAGGCTGATGCCGGCAAGACCGATGGCGGCGCTACCCTTGAGACGGCGCCATTGTGCGGGGCCTGTCATGCCGCCTAAAGCGATAACATCAAGACCTAGTCTTGTGGCGCGATGGGCGAGTGCTGCAAACCGGACTGGCCCGAGCGTTCCGGCTCCCGGATGGCTTGCCGTTGCAAAGACCGGCGATATCAAAACCGCATCGACGCCTGCGCGTGCCGCCGCAACAATGTCACGTTCGCAATGGGCGGCAGCCGTCACCTGAAATTTCGTGCGGGGACGGCGGCCGGGGTGATGGGATTGCTCCGTATGCATCCCTTTTAGCCGATGTGCGGCCAGATGAATGCCATCGGCCAGAGATGCGGTATGACCGGCACCGGCAATCATCAATTGCCCTTTGCGGGCGTGGACCAACCGCGCAAGACGCGCCACCTCATTGCGCGTCGCCATCATCCCATAGGCTCGCCAGATGAGAACTGCTCCGAGGGGAAGTGAGCGGGCAATCAAAAAAGGATCGGGTGCACGGGCGGGGTCGCTGAGCGCGACAAGGCGCGGGCGGGCTGTTGCCGCCGTCCCACCTGACTTGCCACGCTTTACCCGCATCACTAGGTTCATGTTCTTGCGCAAAATGTTTTCACGAGGCCCAGCATAGTTATGTCGGCGGCAAATCCCAAGGAACGGCTTCAATCGGTGCGGGCGCGCATTGCGGCGGCGCGTGCGCTTCGTGGCGGGTCAGCGCCTGTTGAGTTGATCGCGGTCTCGAAGACCAAATCTGCCGACGAGATTGTGCCGCTGATCGAGGCGGGCCAACGTGTCTTTGGGGAGAACCGCGTGCAGGAGGCGGCGGGGAAATGGCCGGCGCTTAAGGCGGTCCATGAGGGACTCGAACTTCATCTGATTGGGCCTTTGCAAACCAACAAAGTGACGCAGGCGCTTACGCTGTTTGATGTGATCCATACGCTTGACCGGCCACGGCTTGCCAGTGCCCTGATTGCCGCGCGTGACGATGGCATCGCACTGCCGGATCTTTTTGTTCAGGTCAATATCGGAGCAGAGGCGCAAAAGGCGGGCGTGATGCCGGATGAGGCTGATGCCTTTATCGAGCAATGTCTCAATGAATGGAATTTGCCGGTTATCGGTCTCATGTGTATTCCGCCTTCGGATGAAGTGCCCGGACCGTATTTTGACAGGCTTGCCGCAATCGCGTCGGCCCACGGGCTCTCGCAATTGTCGATGGGGATGAGCGGTGATTTTGAAGCGGCGATTGCCGAGGGGGCGAGCCATGTCCGTGTCGGTAGCGCGCTCTTTGGTGCGCGCGACTAGTCCACGTCGCTGAACTCAATTTGCATATGCGTGTGCGGCGTCACTTTTGTCAGGACCGCTCGCATGTCATCAAGGGCCAAGGCCACGCAGCCTTCGGTTGGTTGAAGGAGCCCTTCTTTTTCCTTGGCGAGATGAAAGAAGATGGCGCTGCCTGCGCCGTCAATGACCGGCGCGTCATTGTAGCCGAGCATCACGACAATGTCGTAGAGGTGATCCTCGCGCCAAAGCGTTTCGCTGCTGGCGGGATAGGGACGCGTTACGAAGAGATTATAGGCGGAGTCGCCCGGCGCATCGCACCAGCCGTCGTTCTCAACTGTCGGTGCGGAGGCGAGGCATGTTTCGGGCGCGGTGACACGGTCGGGGCGGTAGCGCAGATCGCGCAAGGGCCAGAGGCCTGCCGGTGTGCCGCCGTCGCCTTCGCGCTTTTCACTCACAATACCGCTGCGGCCGAGGGCGCAGGGAAAACGGAGCGCGCCGAAGTGCAAAGTGCCCCGCGTTGCGCCGCGGGCGGCGCGGACGACAATCAGGTCTTGCGTGTCAGATGAAGGGCGAGAGGTGTCGGGGTTCGGGCGCATGGCCGGAGTTTAAACGCAGGGCTCCCGAGGCGCAAAGCGCGGCGCGGTTCAGAAGCCGGTGGCGGATGTCGCGTTCAGCGAAAGGCTTTTGGCATTGGCGGCTTTCAGCGCCTCAAGCTTGTCGAGGCCCGATTGCACGTCGCTGAAGAGGTTCACGGGCGTGCCTGCAGGGCGGGTGACAGCGGAGGCGACCGGTGTGGCGGGTGTGCGCGGTAGCGGCGCGGGGGCGGCTTCTGCTGTCAGGGTGGCGGTTTTGTCTGAGGCGGTTCCCGGTGCAGGTTCAACAGCCAGTTTGGCGGCCAGACCGGCGTTTGCGGCCTCAGCGGCTTTGGGGTTGGCAAAGGAATTGAGCAATGCGCCGAAAGCTTCGGGGCTCAGTTCCGGCAGGGGTTTGGGTGGTGTGGCGGATTTCGGCAGAGCGGCGGCGCCTGCGGAGGCTGACAGGAGCTCAGGCAGGCGCTCAGGCTGTTTTGGAGCGCTGACGGGCAGGGCGGGCGTTGCCGCGAGCGAGGCGGTGATCAGGTCAGCGTCCTTGCCGTTGGCTTGTGGCGTGTTGGCGGCGAGCTTCGTTGTCTCGCCGGTTCCTTTCGGAGCCTCGTCTGAGCCGAAGAGGGTGGCAATGACATGGCCGCCGAAATCATTGCCCGTGACCGTTTTGATGGCGCTATCGACCATGGAGGCAACAAGGCCGATCGGGCCGCCATAAAGCGCGCCGCCGGCCATGCGGGCCTGTGCGGAAATCTTGTCGCCGGTGAGGTCGCGGTAAAGAGTGCTGACGACAGGAATGTGCTGGAGCGGGTTCACGGTATCGATGAGGTCGGCAAAGCTGACCTTGTCCGTGTCCACACGGCCTTCCGCACGGGCGGTCCGCAACGCCTGGAAGGCGTCGCTGGCCATATTGTGCTTGCCTGACAGGGCATGGGGCGCGGGGGCGGCGAAATCGGTCATGGTATTTTAGGGAGCAAGGGCCGGGCCAGAGCGGGATACGCTGAAAGCCGCCGGTTTTGGGACCTGAAGGACCGGCTGCCGCAGGCAAAATATGCCGGGGCGGCAGGATAGGCCCGGCAAGGTGCCGGGTTGGATGCTGTTGTCTGCTTGTGGCAGACTGCGCCTGCATTCCAAATAAGGGTTTCGATCAGGTATGGCTAAGCGTCCACCGATACAGAGTTTTCCTCAGAACCGTTTGCAGAGCCCGTCAGGCATTGGACGAGGTCCGACGGTCCCTATGCCGGGGGCGGGTGCTATGCGACCGACGGTGCCCGTTCCTGGTCTTACTGTGCGTCAAGGGCCGAGCGACGCTGAAATTCTGGATGCTCTGCGGGTTGCTGCCGGACATCATGTGGCTAGACGCTTCCCTCAGGCGGCCGCGCTGACGCAGAAAATTTTGCAGTTTCGCCCCAACAACGCCGATGCCATGCATCTGCTTGGTTTGATTGCATTTGAGACCGGTAAACATGCTGATGGTGAGACCCTCATTGGCATGGCCATCAAGGCCGCGAAAATCCCGTCGGCAAATATGTATGTGAATCTCGGGAATGCGCAGCGCGAACAGGTCAAGATGGCCGAAGCGCTCAAATCCTATGAACGTGCTCTGGTGCGCGACCCGCTTTATGCGGATGCTTTTTTTGAACGCGGTATTTTGCGGACCTATGAACGCAATGAGCGCGCGGCAGTTGCCGATTTTGAACGTGTAATGGATTTGAACCCCACCCGTGTCGCGCCTTACGCGCGCGCGGCTGAAGCGATGGTGAGCCTTGGCCTCTATCGCGAAGCGATGGGTTATTGCGAACGCATCATGGAGCGCGACAAGGGCATGCCGGCGTTGATGTATGCGCTGAAGGCCAGCATTCATGAACGCCTCACTGAACTTGATGACGCGATTGCCATGGCGGAAAAGGCGCTGTCGTTTGAGCCGCATCATCCCGAGGCGTCGCGCGTCTGGGCCCGCGCTGTGCGCCGCCGCGATGGCAGCGATGCCGACGCGCTGCAGGCGGCGCTCAAAAGGTTGGCGGGTATCAATCTTGCCGGTGAGAATTTCACCATGAAGCGCAGCATCTTTGATGAATGCGCGCAGATATACGACAAGCTCAAAGATTACGACCAGGCTTTTGCGCATTTCACCGCCATGAATGAGGCGGCCATACAAGAAGCAAAAGAAACGCGCGTTGATAAAGACGATTATCTGAAACAGGTGAATGAACTTGTCGAAGTCCTCACACCTGAGCGTGTTGCCTCATGGAAACCTTTGGCGCCGTTGGGTGTCGAAGCGGGTCACCGCGCTGCGCCTGTTTTTTTGGTGGGCTTTCCCCGCTCGGGCACGACTTTGCTCGATCAGATCATTGATGCGCATCCTGATTTTCATGTGATCGAAGAAATGCCGATGCTTCGCGCCGTGCGCGATGCGGCGAAGGATTTTCAAGGCGGCTATCCGGCATCGCTTGAGCATATGACCGAGGCGCAGCGCGGTGCGTTGCGAGAGATTTATTGGCGCGCTCTGGAGGAAGAGGGTGCTGATGTCGGGGCCAAAATCATCGTTGATAAAATGCCGCTGAACCTTATTCACGTCGGCCTTATTGCGCGTGTCTTTCCTGAAGCAAAATTCATTCTGGCGTTGCGGCATCCCGCCGACTGCGTGCTTTCCTGCTTCATGCAGAACTTCCAGCTCAACGGTTCGATGGTGAATTTTCATCGTTTGCCGGACGCCGCACATCTCTACAATCGTGTGATGTCATTGTGGAATAGGGGACGAGAGTTGCTGCCGCTTCAGGTGCATGAGGTGCGCTATGAAAATCTTATCAAGGATCTGCGGGCGGAAGTGGAGCCCTTGCTGAGTTTTCTCGGCGCTGGTTGGGACGAGGCTGTGAGCGACCCTGCGGCTCACGCGTTGGCGCGGGGAACGATCCGCACACCGTCTTATGCGCAGGTGACGCAGCCGATTTATGGCAGTGCGGCGGATCGCTGGCGACGGTATGAGACGTTTTTCGGACCCGCTTTATCCGTATTGGAGCCACATATCCGCCGCTTCGGATATGAGCTTTGAACCGGTAATTTCATGTCCGGTAAAACCATTCTGATTATTGTTGATGATGTGGCGCTCTCTGAAACGCTGAGCGAGCAATTGTCGGCGCAGGGTGAATATGTCGTGGTCGGGGTGGCGGATACGGCGCTTGCGGAAACGCAATTGAGCGGTCGTCCTTTCGATCTGGTGCTGCTTGATGGGGGGCTGCCCGATATGGACGGCGGGGTTTTTTGCGCAAAGCTGCGCGGGGCTGGATTCACTGTGCCGATCATCATGCTGGCTGATGAGACGGGGGATGATGAGGCGATACCCGCGTCTGACAGCGGCGCGAATGATTATGTCGTCAAACCTTTCCGTATCGGTGTGTTGCTTGCGCGCATTCGCGCACAGCTGCGCGCGCATGAGCAAAGCGAGGATGCGGATTTCAAGATCGGGCCTTATGCGTTCCGGCCGTCGGCCAAGACGCTGACGGATGCAGATGATGCGCGTATCCGGCTCACGGAAAAAGAAACCAATATTTTGAAGTATCTTTTTCGGGCCGAAACAAATGTCGTGAGCCGCGAGGAATTGCTCACCGAAGTCTGGGGATATAATTCCGGCGTCACGACACATACGCTCGAAACGCATATCTATCGACTGCGGCAAAAGATTGAACGCGATCCGTCAAATGCTGTCATGCTGGTGACAGATGCGGGCGGCTATCGTTTGATGCCGTAACAAAATAAGATAAACGGGGATGGTACCATGAGCACGGTATTGGCATTGGCGGAGAAATTTGTGGCCGCCATCGAGGCAGGTGACATTGAGGCGGTGAAGGCGTGTTATGCGGCGGACGCGCAGATCTGGCATAATTTCGATGACATCAATCAGAGTGTCACGGAAAATCTTAAAGTGCTCGGCTGGATGTCGGGAGTGTTGAGCGAGCGGCGCTATGATATTTTGCGCCGCGTGGAAATTCCCGGCGGTTATCTGCAGCAGCATGTGTTGCACGGTAAATTGAAAAGCGGTGCGCCGTTCTCGATGCCTGCGTGCCTCGTCGTGCAGGTGGCCGATGGCCGGATCGCGCGGCTTGAGGAATATCTCGACGTGGGGCAGGCGGCCGCACTCAGGGCTTAAGCGTCGCCCTCGACATGAGCGGTGAGCTTGTAGGCCGCCAAAAATTCCGGCGGCATGCGTTTGGGCTTGCCGCTTTCAATGTCGATGCAGACAAATTCGCTCATGCCGCGCAGCAGCGTTGCGCCGGTTGCAGCTTTCACAAATTGAAAGCGGCGGCGCAGACGCAGACGCTGATCATTGCCCGTGATCCATGTTGCACAGAGAATGAGGTCGCCCTGATGGGAGGGGGCGAGATAATCCATCTCGTGGCGGCGCACGACCATGCCGCGGTTGAGCTTGCCGTAGGCCGCAAAATCGAGACCCAGCGCCTTTGAATGTTCCCAGGCGGTTTTGGCCATGAAGCTTAAATAGACAACATTGTTCGTGTGCTGAAAATCATCAATGTGCTGGGCCTCGATGCTGACCTCATGGATGAACGGATTGGGATGGTCCCAGATGATGTCGGGCATGGGCGAACCTTTGAGGCGCAGAAACTATGGTCCAAAGTCTTAGCCTTTGGGCAGGCTCCTCGCAATGGCGCGGCGAATTTGTCTGGGTTATGCTTGGCCCATGAGCCTTAAAGCCACCATCGCCCTGTTGCGCCAACATGATCTTTTTGCCGGTCTTGCTAATGCACGGCTTGAGGTCATTGCCTTTACAGCGGAACGCGCGGTCTTTGACACGGGCGATATGCTGTTTGAGGCAGGCGAGGAGGCGCATGACGCCTATCTGATCCTGTCCGGGGCGGCGACGATGGTTGCGGAAGCGGGGGTGGCCGACCGGCGCGAACATGCGATCGGCGAGGGGGACCTGATCGGTGAAATGGCACTGCTGACGGTCGGACCTCAGGCGGGACTTCGGCACGCCGATGTGCTGGTGATTTCGCGCATTGAGGCGCTCGTCATTAGCCGCTATCTCTTTCAACGCCTGATGCAGGAATTTCCTGAAATGGCGGGTGCCGTGGCGGGCGCGATGACGCGGCGTCTGGCGGATACGATCGGCGAAATGAGAAATCTGGCGGGCACACTGGGCGCGCAAAAAGACGGAATAAAAAGATGAGCGAGACAAATCCGCCTGCTGCCGTAATCCCTGAAGGCAATTGGCCGCCGAATATTCAGGCCGTGTTCAAACGCATGGCACCGGCGAGTAAATATCTGGGGCTTGAAATTATTTCAGCCGATGCGGCGACGCGTGCCGTTGAGGTTGCCTTCAACGCGGGCCCCGAGCTTTGCAATATGTGGGGTGGTATTCAGGGCGGCATGGTTGCGGCCATGCTCGACGATGTGATGAGCCTTGCGGTGGGGCTTGACCTTGAATGGGGTCAGATTAGCCCGACGCTTGAATTGAAAGTATCGATGCTTGCGCCTTGCCGTCCGGGCCGGATCACAGGCCGTGGCCGCGTTATCAAGCGCGGCAAATCCGTAGGCTTTATTGAAGGCGAGTTGCTGGACGCAGAAGGCGCGCTACTGGCGACGGCCAGTTCAACAGCTACCTTTGTCACGCTGAAGCGCAAGGAAAAACCAGCGGCTGAATAATCACGCGTAAGCGTGCGCTTCGAAATAGGCGCGGGCTCTTTGCGTGAGATGGGTTTCAAACAGCGCGAAATGATGGCGGATGCCGGCGTTGAGTGTCATCCGGTCGAGCTTCACCACATGGCGCGTCTCGCGCAGGAAACTCGGCCAGTAGCGGATGACCATCCAGACATTGTCGGCGAGCGGCGTGATCTCGTCTTCAGGGATCGAGAGGTGTTTTGCCTCGATCATGTGGCGAAACATTTTTTGCAAAATGGTGGTCGTCTGTTCGTAGACGTGGGTCACTTTGGTTTCGAGCTCTGAATCGGTGCGGCCGAATTCCGCCTGGTCGCGGTAGAGAAACTGGTATTCCCAAACTTCCTCAAACATCAGCCGGTTGAAATGTGCGTAAGCGTCGAGCACCGTCGCGGGTGTTGACTGGACGGCGAGCCGCGTGTCGATGCGCCGGATGAGGGCGTGCTGGTGGGTTTTGACGAGGTCTTTCTTGGTGCGGAAATGGTACCAAAGATTGCCCTCGGAAATGCCGACCTCCTCGGAGATACGCGCCGTCGTCACCGTGTCATAGCCGTTCTCGTTGAAGAGACGGAGGCTCGCCACGAGAATGCGGTCCTTGGTTTTGGAGGCCATGACGGGGCGTGTCGCTTTCAAATTGGCGTCGCGGAAACGCCGGAATTTTAACGGGGTCGCGGGTCCCAACTTAGGGCTCTTGCGGTTCTAGGGTCAATACCCTAGATTGAGTTTATGACCTCACGACGGAAGCTGCGGACAACCCCCGTTTGAACCGCAGCCCAGAATAAAAAAAGTTGAGGCCGAGAGCGAAACTCAAGAAGGAGCGGGTGCGCAAAGCCGATGGCGCTGCCCCCGATGGCGCTGACCCCGATGGTGCCTCCCCCAAGGTGCCGGAACAATGAGCCTCCCCCGGCTCAGAGTGCCAAGGCGACGATCACGGGAACGTGGTCGGAGGCCCGCTCCCATCCCCTCGCTTCACGAAGCACCTTCATGGATTTGGGCGCATCAGCCAGCGCCGGTGTCACCCAGACATGGTCGAGACGACGGCCTTTGTCGGCGGCGTTCCAATCCTTGGCGCGGTAGCTCCACCACGAATAGAGCTTTTCCGCCGGATCAACGAATGTGCGCATGACATCAATCCAGTCGTGCGACGCGATGAGCTTGTTCATCATCTCGACTTCGAGCGGTGTGTGGCTCACGATTTTGAGCAGCGCCTTGTGCGACCAGACATCGTGTTCAAGCGGTGCAATGTTCAGATCGCCGACCAAGACCATGCGGGCGTCGGCTTTCTTCCTGTGGCCCTTGTACCAATCCGTCATTTCGGTGAGGAAAGCGAGCTTGTGCGCGAATTTCTCATTGATGACGGGATCTGGCTCGTCGCCGCCTGCGGGCACATAGAAATTATGCACGGTGAGGCCGCCGGGAATATCGAGATCGACCGAGATGTGGCGCGCGTCGCCCTTGGCGCAGAACTCTTTCTTGCTGGTTTTGAGAAAGGGAATGCGGCTCACGATGGCGACGCCGTGATAACCCTTCTGGCCGTTGATGGCGATGTGTTCATATCCCGCCTTCTGGAAGTCCTTCAGCGGAAAGGCATCGTCCACACATTTGATTTCCTGCAGGCATAAAACGTCCGGCGTTTCGTTGGTGAGCAGTTGCTTGGCAAGCTCGATGCGCAGGCGAACGGAGTTGATGTTCCATGTGGCGATCTTGACGATGCGTTTGGGCATTTTTTGACTCTGGCTTTTTCTCTTGCGGGCAGATGGATCAGAACGGGAGATCAGAACAGATTGAAGCTCAGACCGGCAAGGCCGATGGGCCAGCGGCCATGCGTGAAGAGCGCGAACTTGCGGTGGAACGGATGGTCAGCGTCTTCCTCGGCGATGAGGGCGAGGACCGCATTGTGCGCGGCTTGAATGGCGGCCCCGGCGGCGGAATTCAAAAGTTCGTCATCGTCGATTTCGGCAAAGCTTGCGGCCTCCCGGACCGCCGCGCCGATGCGCTCGCCCAGAACGGCTGATACATGCGTGAGTGCAATCGTAAGCCCGTGTTCGGAGAGACGCTCTAGGGCTTCGGTGGCGAGCGCCGCGCGCAAACCCTCTTCAGCTTCCCATTGGGGATTGTCGAAATCGAGACCGCTGGCGGCATCAAGCGCGTCTTCCCATTCGGTGATGCGGGCAACCTCGGCGTCGGGAAAACCCAGCCCGTCAAGATAGGCGCGCGAGAGCGCTCTTACCTCTTTGTCGAGCGGGCGGCCGAGATTGGCAAACCAGGGCATGAGCGCCGCCTCTTCGGCAAAGGCGCGCACACCGCGTAGCAGCGGGATCTCTTCCTCCAGCGCGTCGAGGTCGTCGTCGCTCAGGACGATATGATCGGGGTCTTCATCTTCATCATGCATGGGATGCTTATACGCAGGGCAGGCGGGGGATGGGAAAAAATTTCAGGGCTTTAAAAAAGCCAACGCCCCGACATGGTATGATTATGACGGGGCGCTGAAAAAGCCAACGCCCCGTCGGGGGGGCGACGGGGCGTGGCGGCGCACTATGTGCGCTGACATCGGGAGGGGACTTCCGACGTCTCGGGGATGGGCACCGACGGGACAAGCGGGGGGCAGGTTGTCTCCGACGGCTTAACTCGCTCAGCCCTCATGGATAAGAGATAGGCTTGTCGGCCACGCTCTTCAATGGGTCTGTTAGGTTCTTTTAAAAAACTGTGAACGGCAGGATTCCGCCGTTTTTATCATATTTTTCAAATAGTTACGGGCTGATTCGCAACCAAGCATGTCAACAGGCCTGTCCTTACAAAAGGTTCAAAAACAGGCCTGTTAAGCTTTGGCGGGGGCGTTTAGCTGACGCCGATATCCTTGGCGATGAGGTCGATGCAGAGGCGTGCCAGTCCGATCAGCTCGTCGATTTCAGCTTCTGTAATGACGAGCGGCGGGCTCAAGACCATCGTGTCGCCGATGGCGCGCATGACAAGCCCGTTGGCAAAGCAATGCAACCGGCAGCGGTAGCCGACATTCATCGCCTCGTCGAAACGCTCGCGCGTTTTTTTGTTTTTGACGAGTTCGATGGCACCGATGAGGCCCGTGCCGCGCGTTTCGCCGACCAGCGGGTGGTCGTTGAGGCTTGCCAGTTTCTTCTGGAAATAGTCGCCCGTGGTGCCGCCCGATTTCTCGACGAGCTTGTCCTTTTGCAGAACCTCGATATTGGCGAGCGCCACGGCAGCGGCGACAGGATGGCCGGAGTACGTAAATCCGTGCGACCATTCTTCGCCCGCATTGAACAGCACGTCACCGATTTTGGGGCCGATGCCGACGGCGGCAATCGGCTGGTAGCCGGACGACAGGCCTTTGGCCATGTTCATCATGTCGCCTTCGATGCCATAGGTGTCGGAGCCGAACCATTTGCCGGTGCGCCCGAAGCCGCAGATCACTTCGTCCACGTGCAGCAGCACATCGTATTTTTTGCAGATGCGGTTGATCTCGGGCCAATAGGTGGCGGGCGGGATGATGAGGCCACCGGCACCCTGAATGGGTTCGGCGACAAAGGCCGCAACATTATCCGCGCCGAGTTCGAGGATTTTATCTTCGAGCGCACGCGCTGTTTTAATGCCGAAATCATCGGGGCTCATGGTGCCGCCCTGGCCGTACCAGTCGGGGCAGACGATGTGCACAAAGCCCGGCAGCGGCAGATCGGCCTGCGGGTGCATGGAGGTGAGGCCTGACAGCGAGGCCGCCGCCATGGTGACGCCGTGGTAGCCCTTCTCGCGCGAGATGATGATCTTCTTCTTCGGCTGCTTCTTCAGGTTCCAGTAGTAACGGATGATCTTGACCGCACTGTCATTGCCTTCCGAACCTGAATTGGCAAAGAAGAAACGGTCGATGCCTTTGGGTGTGACTTCGGACAGTTTTTGCGAAAGCTCTGCGACGTAGGGATGGGTCGTCTGGAAAAACGTGTTGTAGAAGGGGAGTTCCTGCAGCGCCTTGTATCCGGCTTCGGCGAGTTCCTCGCGGCCGTAGCCGACCTGCACACACCACAGGCCTGCCATGCCGTCGATGAGGCGCTTGCCTTCGCTGTCGTAGATGTAGACGCCCTTGGCTTTGGTGATGACGCGCGCGCCCATGGCGGCGAGTTCATTGTGCTGGGTGAAGGGATGGAGATGATGGGCGGCATCCATCTCCTGCCAGCGTTTGGTCTGATTTGATTTAGCGAGTGTATCGGCCATGAGGAAGCTCCTGATTTTCCGTGATGAATCTTTTGGATCGGAAAGAGGCGCGTGCGTGTGGCAGCGCCGGAGCGGGACCTAGGGATTGTAGCCGATGCGGGCGCAGAGGATCAGCAGATCGCGTTTGCGCATGGGCAGCATTTGAAAATCGGTCAGGGACATGGGGCAATGCTAGCGAAGGACGGGCGTGCTGGCTAGGCCGTTACGCAACTACAGGTCGTGGGTCAAACGGGTTGTCTGTCCACCAAAAGCAAAAGCGGCGGCCTTGAGAATGGCCGCCGCTGATTGAATGCGTGATTTTCCGCTCAGACGTTCAGCAGCAAATGCTCGCGCTCCCAAGCCGAAATCACCTGCTGATAGGCTTCGTGCTCGGTGTGTTTGACGTCGAGATAGACCGTCACGAAATCATGGCCGAGTACTTCCTTCAGGTCGGAAGAAGTACGCAGATGATCGAGTGCGTCAAGGAGATGGCGGGGCAGGCCGTAGCGTTTGCTCTCGTACGCATTGCCCTTCATTTCCTTGGTCGGCGTGAGACCCGCTTCCATGCCGATGTAGCCGCAAGCCAATGAGGCGGCGATGGCGAGATAGGGATTGGCGTCGGCACCCGGCACGCGGTTTTCGACGCGCCGCGCGGCGCGTTTGGATTCCGGGATGCGCAATCCCACCGTGCGGTTCTCGTGGCCCCAATGGGTGTTGATGGGGGCGGCGAGGTCGCGGACGATGCGGCGGTAGGAATTGACGTTGGGGGCGATGAGCGCCATTGCGCCTGCCAGATGTTTTTGCAGGCCCGCGATATAGGAGAGGAATAGTTTCGTGTCGCGGCCTTGTTTCGTTGAGAAGAGGTTTTCGCCCGTCTCGACATCGATCAGCGACTGATGGATGTGCATGGCGGAACCCGGTTCGCCTTCATAGGGTTTGGCCATGAAGGTTGCATAGACGCCGTGTTTCATCGCCGCCTGACGCATGGTGCGTTTGAACAGAAATGCCTGATCGGCAATTTCGAGCGCGTCGCCGTGATCGAAATTGATTTCGACTTGGGCGGCACCCGATTCATGGATCAGCGTGTCGATGTCGAGATCCTGTTTTTCGCAGAAGTCGTACATGTCTTCAAAGATCGGATCGAATTCATTGACCGCGTCGATGCCGTAACTTTGACGCGCATTTTCGCGTCGCCCGTTGGTGCCGATCGGCGGCTCAAGCGGATAATCAGGATCGATGTTTTTCTCGGCAAGAAAAAATTCGACTTCGGGCGCGACGACCGGCTGCCAGCCGCGCGCTTCATAAAGCGCGAGCACACGGCGCAGCACATTGCGCGGGGCAATGGTGACGGGTGAGCCGTCGCGGTGATTGGCATCGCAGATGATCTGGGCGGTGGGCTCTTCATACCAAGGCACAACACGCACCGTCGTCGGATCGGGATCGAGCACGATATCCGGCTCGGTGTCAGACAGGGCGTTTGAATCGATGAAGTCGCCGGTGACCGTTTGGCCGAAGATTGATTCCGGCAGGCGCAGCGTGCGCTCGGTGAGGCCGGAGATAAACTTCCGTGTCGGGACGATCTTGCCCCGCGCGATGCCGGCCATATCGGTCACCATCACTTCCACTTCAGTGATGCGCCGGTCCTTCAGCCATTTAATGAGGTCGTCTTTGCTCTTCACCACGTTGCCCGTCATGGGGCACCATCACTTTGTTGGGCGGCGACGCGACGAGCGCGCGGCCGGGATTTTGCGCGACTTAAAGGGCGGGAGCCAAGGCGGCATCGCGCACCGCGTCGCCAAAGGCCTTAAAGAGTTTTTGCGAGACCGGGTTGGTCCAATATTGCCACTCGGGATGCCATTGGACGCCGAGTGCAAAGCCCGCCGCATCTTTGATATGGGCCGCTTCCGCCGTGCCGTCAGCGGCGCGGCCTTCGACGACAAAGCGGGGGCCAGGCTGAGCGATGCCTTGGCCGTGGAGTGAGTTCACCTGAATTTCCGATGTGCCGAGGAGCTTTTCAAATATGCCGCCCGATGTGAGCGTCACAGAATGGGCAAAGCCATATTGCGTTTCGAGGGCCGCGCTTTTGTCCTCGCGGTGATCAAAGCGCGGGGCGTAGCCGGGCTCGGCGGGTATTTCATAAATATGCTGATGGAGGCTGCCGCCGAAAGCGACGTTCAGCTCCTGAAAGCCGCGGCAGACGCAAAAGAGGGGCACAGCGCGGGCGACACAGGCGCGGATGAGATCGAGCGTCAGCGTGTCGCGCTGTTCGTCGAGCAGTACACCGTCGCGGGGAGTGGGGCCTGCGTAATGTTTCGGGTGAACATTGGAATGGGAGCCGGTGAGGAAGATGCCGTCGCAGAGTGACAGGATCTCGTCTATTTCGGCCTCCACATCAAAAGCACCGGCCTCGGCGGCAAAGCGCGGCACCGGCAGCAGGATCGGTTTTGTGCCCGCGCCTCCTTCGACGGCGGCGATGTATTTCTCGCCGACCGCGTGAAAGGGATGCGGCCCCAGCATTTTGACGTCGCAGGGGATGCCGACAACCGGACGTTTCGGTCCGGTGCGTTTTGATGATGTTTTGCTCATGCCACCCAGAGGTAGCACAAGCCCCCCCGGCATGGTCAAGCGGGGGAGCGGGGCTCCAACTGCTAAATCAAGGCTAAAGCGGGCTTTTCCGGCTTACGGCTTGCCGATGCCGGGGCGTTGCTCGGTTTTGAGGGTGAAGAGGGCATTATCGGCACGTAGACCTGTCTGGATATTGCGGAGTGCCAGTGTCGTCTGGAGACCTTGTGCGTCCGTCACCACCCATTGGCGAAGCTGCAGGGCGGGTTCGTCGAAAACGAGCGTGATGTCGCCCGGTGCATTGCCGCTTTTGTCGGCCAGCTTGACGCGTAGCGCGCCTGCCTGATGTTCGACGGCGAGGACGTTCACTTCCTTGGCGAGATCAACATGGGGCGAGAGCAGGATGCCGAGCGGGGTCGCGCCGATGGGATAACGCTGGGTCGCTGAGAACCCGTCTTTGACCGCGACCCATGTGCCGTCGGCGACGACGAGCATCTGTTCAGGCGGGGTATATTCAAAGCGCAGTCGACCGGGGCGGCGCAGATAGAACTTACCTTCGGCCAGCGACCCGTCGGGTCCGACCTGAAGGAAGTTGCCCTGCATATCGGTGAGGTTCGACAGATAGGTGCTGACGCGGTCGAGGTCGGCGCGGTCTTCGGCGGTGAGGGCAGCAGGCTTCGACGTATCGGCACGCGCTGGCGTTGAGCCCGCGCTGCTCATGACAAGGGCGAGGATGGCAAAGCCCAAGGCGGCCATGACGACGAGGGTCATCTGGCGCATGCGGTGTTTGTGATCGAGGTTTCTCATGAAGAAAATCATGGGCTGCCTTTGTGGCGAAAGCGTGTGGCAAGCAAGGCTTTGCTCAGGTGTTTTAATGACTTCCCAGCATATTGGTTTTAGTCATCGTCAGTGATCACCGACTAAAATTTCGCGTTTACCCTGATGGTTGGGGGCGCTGATGATGCCCTGTTCTTCCATCATTTCCATCAGGCGTGCGGCACGGTTGTAGCCGATTTGCAGACGCCGTTGGATGTAGCTTGTGGAGGCGCGTTTGTCGCGGGCGACGATGGCAACGGCCTTGTCGTATAGCTCGTCACCTGAACCGCCTTCGCTGTCCATGCCGGTCATGTCGCCGCCCTCGTCT
>TARA_R110000868_G_scaffold123707_5_pt1 | contig 17162 bp, 16 predicted proteins | sample TARA_R110000868 | Tara Oceans TARA_R110000868 (sample SAMEA4397489) | marine metagenome | biome: Polar Biome; feature: [SRF] surface water layer (ENVO:00010504); material: water (ENVO:00002006), including particulate matter (ENVO:01000060) such as... | depth 5 m | reverse complement strand
GCTGCTGGAGACCACGGACGTGCCCAAGCGTCTGGAGCGGGTCTATGGCCTGATGGAAGGCGAGATTTCGGTGCTGCAGGTCGAGAAGAAGATCCGTTCGCGCGTGAAGCGCCAGATGGAGAAGACCCAGCGCGAATATTATCTCAACGAGCAGATGAAGGCGATCCAGCGCGAGCTGGGCGAGACCGACGATCAGCGCGACGAGATCATGGAGCTGGAGAAGCGCATTCGCCGCACCCGGCTGTCCAAGGAGGCGCGCGTCAAGGCCGACGCCGAGGTCAAGAAGCTGCGCAACATGAGCCCGATGTCGGCGGAATCGACGGTGGTGCGCAACTACCTCGACTGGCTGCTGTCGATCCCGTGGGGCAAGGCCAAGTCGAAGCCGATCGACCTGCAGAAGGCCGAGGACATCCTCGAAGAGGACCACTACGGCCTCGAGAAGGTCAAGGAACGGATCATCGAGTATCTGGCCGTCCAGGCGCGCACCGGTGCGCTGAAGGGCCCGATCCTGTGCCTGGTCGGCCCTCCGGGCGTCGGCAAGACCTCGCTGGCAAGGTCGATCGCCAAGGCGACGGGCCGGGAATATGTGCGGATGTCGCTGGGCGGCATGCGCGACGAGGCCGAGATCCGCGGGCACCGCCGCACCTATATCGGCTCGATGCCCGGCAAGATCATCCAGTCGATGAAGAAGGCCAAGACCACCAACGCCTTCATCCTGCTGGACGAGATCGACAAGCTGGGCTCGGACTGGCGCGGGGATCCGTCCTCGGCCCTGCTCGAGGTGCTGGACCCGGCCCAGAACGCCAATTTCGGCGACCACTATCTGGAGGTCGACTACGACCTGTCCAACGTCATGTTCGTGACCACGGCCAACAGCCTGAACATGCCCCAGCCCCTGATGGACCGGATGGAGATCATCCGGGTCAGCGGCTACACCGAGGACGAGAAGGTCGAGATCGCCAAGCGTCACGTCCTGCCCAAGCTGCTGACCGATCACGGCCTGACGGCCGACGAACTGATCGTGCCGGACGACGCCATCCGCACCCTGATCCGCTACTACACCCGCGAAGCCGGTGTGCGGTCGCTGGAGCGGGCCCTGGGCAGCGTCGCCCGCAAGGCCGTGCGCGAGATGGCCAAGACCGGGGCGACCAGCATCACGGTCGACGAGGCCAAGCTGGCCGAATACGCCGGGGTCAAGAAATACCGCTATGGCGAGATGGACGAGGAGGACCAGGTCGGCATCGTCACCGGCCTGGCCTGGACCGAGTTCGGCGGCGACATCCTGACCATCGAGGCGATCAAGATGCCGGGCCGCGGGCGCATGACCGTGACCGGCAACCTCAAGGACGTGATGAAGGAGTCGATCTCGGCCGCCGCCTCCTATGTGCGGGCCCGGGCCCTGACCTTCGGGGTCAAGCCGCCGGTGTTCGAGAAGACCGACATCCACGTGCACGTGCCCGACGGCGCGACGCCCAAGGACGGCCCCTCGGCCGGTGTGGCCATGACGGTGGCCATGGTTTCGGTCCTGACCGGCATCCCGATCCGCAAGGATATCGCCATGACCGGCGAGATCACCCTGCGGGGCCGGGTCACGGCCATCGGTGGCCTGAAGGAGAAGCTGCTCGCGGCCCTGCGGTCCGGGGTCAAGACGGTGCTGATCCCGCAGGAGAACGAGAAGGACCTGGCCGAGGTGCCCGACAATGTGAAGTCGGGGCTGGAGATCATTCCGATCTCGACCGCGGACGAGGCCCTGAAATGGGCCCTGACCGGCACCCTGACGCCGACGGAGTGGGACGAGGTGGCCGATCCGCTGCCGATGCCGACCGCGCCCCTGTCCAGTGGCTCGGTGTCCGTCAGCCACTGATCCGGCGGCCGGCGAACGACAAGGACGCGGTCCGGGACAGCCCGGGCCGCGTTTTCGTTTGATCACCGGAACGGGGCGGCGGCCGAAAGCGTCTTGAACGGCCGGCTGCGGACGGGCATGACAGGCGGGCGTCTCTGGACGGGCGGCTAGCTCAGCTGGTCAGAGCATCTCGTTTACACCGAGAGGGTCGGCGGTTCGAACCCGTCGCCGCCTACCAGAACGTTCCACGAAAAAGGCCGCCGGAGCGATCCGGCGGCCTTTTGTGTTCCGGTCCGTGTCCGGCCTAGAAGCGGAAGCTGGCCCGCAGCAGCAGCATGTAGCGCACATAGTCCTCGATCAGCTCCGCGTCGGCGGTGATCGAGAGCATGCCCAGCTCGTTGCCGACGTTGAAGCGGAAGCCGACGATCGGACCGCCGCCCTTGATGGTGTCCGGCGTCAGGCGGAAGTCGGGGCCGCCGCTGGTGAAGCGGCCGATGGTCTCGCCCGGATCGACCGAGAGATTCTGGCGCCAGCCGACCCGGATCTCGGGGCGCAGCCAGCTGTTTTCGCCCATGCCCATGCCGATGTTGACGGCGGCCACGGTGGAGAACATGTGGCCGTCGCGCGCATCGATGTCGAGGTCGAAGCCGGCCCCGCCGCCGGTCTCGCTGCGGGCGTCCTCGCTGAGCGAGAAATATTCGGCATAGAGTTCGGGGCGGATGCTGAAGCGGCCGAAGCTGCGCTCGTAGGAGGCTCCGCCGGCCGCGGCCAGGGTGTAGCCGTTCCAGCTGGATTCGTTGCTGAGGTTGAGACCGCCGCCCACGAACTGGCGCTTGGCGTCGAAGGTGGCATAGCCAGCCGCCGCGCGGGCCCAGGTGGTCCAGTGCTGGCCCTGGGCGCGCCAGTAGAGGCCCAACTCCAGCAGGCTGGCCGACAGGATTTCCTCGGCTTCGGCCTCGGGGTCCTCAAGGTCCGACGAGGTGAAGGCCACCGTGACGCCGATCGCCCCCAGCTCGCCACCGCGCTCGACGCCGCCGGCGACGCCGAAGCCTTCGGAGCGGAAGCCGTAGGTGTCGGTCCGGTCCTTGTCGGCATAGAAATTGATCTCCTGCACCCAGGCGCTGACCTCGCCGGGCGCAGCCGAGGCATTACGTCCGGTCAGGGCCCGTGTGACGGCGTCAACGCCGCTGGCCAGCGACAGCAGCGGCCCGCCCGAGTGGTCGGGCAGGATCTGCTCGTACATGTCGATGAAGCCCGGACGGGCCGTCTGCGACAGGAAGGTCTCGCGCAGGGACGGGTCGGCGGTGCCCAGCGCTCCGTAGAAGGCGTCGAACATCGACGCTTCGACCGTGACAAGACCGGCCTCGGCCGCGGTCCGTCGGCGGGCGTCGACGTAGACTTCACGGGCCGCAAGGTCGGCCCCGGCGTCGATGATGAACAGATAGGGCGAGTTGTCGGTCACCGACGACAGGTCGATGGCCCCGTAGTTCAGCGTCGCCGCCTGGATGATGGTGAAGCGTTGCGGGGCACCGATCAGCGAGTTGAACTGGATGCCCAGACCCGCGCCGTCGGCCAGGGTGGCGGTGCCCGAGACGACGAACCCGGAGTGGGTCCCGTTGGCCGGGTCCAGCGTCACGAACAGATTGCCATCGGTGCCGATGTTGAGGCTGCTGATATTCGTCGGGGTCAGCTGGCGGGCGTCGAGCGTGCCGTTGCTGACGTTGATGTCGAGGTTCCCGCCCGAGTCGGAGATGGCACCGCGTACGACGGCCCCGCCGGACACGAGCAACTGGTCGACGCCGCTTCCAAACGCGATGTTGCCCCGGACGTCACCATTGCGGATGTCGACGACGTTGTTGCCGTTGCCGAGGAGGATATTGCCGGTGATCACGGGCTCGAGAAGATCGGGCACGCCGTCGTTGTCGGTATCCAGAATGAGGCCCGTGCCCGTGGTGACAACGCCTGTCTGCAGGATGGTCACGCCGGTGGTGTTGGCGCGGACGTCGATCGCCGTGGCCGTTCCGGTGATCGGGTCCCCCGCGGCGTTGGCCGTCAGGTTCGCCTGGATCATCCGGGTGTTGTTGATCGTGCCCAGGGTGCCGCTGGAGTCGCGGATCGCCGTGGTGCTCACCGTCGACCCGACGGCCGTGGCCAGGATCACCCCGTTGTTGGTCAGGACGGGAACCGAGGCCCCGGCGTCGATCTGCAGGGCGGTGGACTGGGTTGCCGCATCGGACGTGCCCCCGACCGAAATATTGCCGGCGTTGACGATCCGGGGCGTGGTGGCCCCCGCCGCCAGGCGAAGGCCGGTCGCATTGGCCTGGGCGGACAGGCCGGAGATCGTACCCTCGTTGCGGATGCCGCCGTCCACGGTGACGGTCTGGCCGCCGGCGACGCCGAAGACGACGCCGTTGCCCTGAATGCCGTCGTACACACCCTGGCCGGAAATGGTGCCGCGGTTGATGAAGCCGTAGGCCGAATCGCCGGTACCGGCGACGCCGAGGGTGACGGACCGGGTGGCCGAGCCGACGGTGACGGCTGGAGCCGCGCCGAAGCTGGTGACAAAGGCGGTCGTTTCGGTGGCATCCGGCACGCCGTCGCCGTCTTCATCCGCGTTGGCCGCGTCGGCGTCGACCGGGGGCAGGTCCAGCACCACGCCGCCGCTGACATTGCCGGCGATGATGACCGCCGAGCGGTTCTGCAGCAGGTCGTCCGGGTCGAGATGGGAGATGAAGGTCGCGGGCGGGCGGGTGGTGTAGCGATAGCCGGTCGACATCAGGTCGCCCTGGATAACGACACGGCCGGCCACATCACCCTCGAGCACCACGGCCGAGGTATTGGCCCCGAAGGTGGCCATGGTGCCGCTGAGCATCAGGTTGCCGGTGATGGTCCCGGTCGAGCGCACGCCGGTGGCATTGTCCCCGACGACGCGAATGCCGCCGAGGGTGGTCAGATTGCCGGTCAGGCCGGATTCAATCGAGATGCCGACGGCGTTGTTGCCGTCGACCAGCAGGGCGCTGGCATTGTTCAGCAGGATGTTGCCGGTGAGGGGCGTCGCGCCGACGAGGCGGATGCCGTAGCGACCGCTACCGGTGGCCCAGGGGCCGTCGGTGTCGCCGTCCTTGTCGTCGTCCGGATAGGCGTCGATATCGTCGCCGACAGTGATGCCGCCGCTGATCGTGATCGAGCCGGTATTGCCGCCGTTGACGAGGATACCCGTCGTGCCGTCGGCCGTTTTCGTCCCGCCGATCGAGCCGCCGGTGTCGACCGTGATGTTGTGGCTGGAGTCCAGCGTCACGAGATTGCCGGTCAGCACATTGAGTGCGCCGCCGCTGGCGATCCGGATGGAATCGGCCCCGGTCCCGGTGGCGTTCGACGTCTGGATCGGTGTCGTCCGGGTCGTCGAGATCACGATCTCGGCGTGAGCACCCGAGGCGATCATCAGGGGGGCGATCGCCACTGCGGTCGCGAGCAGTTTACGCATTCGAAAAAAACCCCTGGTGGACAGACGCGCAAGGACGCAGGTCACCTCTAACAGGGACTGCGCGTGCATGCCTCAAGTTTCGCGAATTTGAGGCGAATGCAAGGCCTAAGGACGTTTCGATGGCGAAACCCTGGCCGCCGCCCCTGTCAAAGTTGCTATCAAAGTGATATCATTTTTGCCGAAACAGGAGGGTGCAATGGGCAACGAACATTTCAAATCGGGCGAGCGTCCGGCACGGGTCATGGGCGGGATCGGCATGTTGCTGGCCGGTCTGGCGATTATCGTCGCCGGTCCCGTGATCATCGGCATGAACCTCGACGACAAGGTCGCCGTGCTCGGCGGGGTGGCGACCTCGGTGGCGGGATTGCTGTTCCTGACCGGCCTCTATTCGCTGCAACCCAATGAGGCGATGGCGATCATGCTGTTCGGGGCCTATCGCGGCACCGACCGGACCCCCGGCCTGCGCTGGGTCCTGCCCTGGTACAGTCGCAAGAAGGTGTCGGTGCGGGTCCGCAACCTGACCAGTGACAAGCTGAAGGTGAACGACAGGCGGGGCAATCCGATCGAGATCGCCGCCAATGTGGTGTGGCGGGTGGAGGACTCGGCCCAGGCCCTGTTCGACGTCGATGACTACCAGACCTTCGTCAACATCCAGGTCGATACGGCGCTGCGCGATATCGCGTCCCACTATGCCTATGACCATGGGGAGGAGGACGCGGAGCCGGAGATGACCCTGCGCGCCGACGCCGAGGATGTGGCCCGGCGCCTGCGCGACGAGCTGGTCGGCCGGGTCCGCGTCGCGGGCGTGGCCATCGACGAGGCCCGCCTGGCCCATCTGGCCTATGCGCCGGAGATCGCCGGGGCCATGTTGCGCCGCCAGCAGGCCGAGGCGGTGCTGGCCGCCCGGCGCCTGATCGTTCGCGGCGCGGTGGGCATGGTCGAGACCGCCCTGGCGGATCTGGGCCAACGCGGCGTGGTCGAGCTGGACGAGGACCGCAAGGCGGCGATGGTCTCGAATCTGCTGGTCGTGCTGTGTGCGGATCGCGACGCCCAGCCGATCGTCAATACAGGCACGCTGTACAGCTGACATGACGCGGACCCGTAAGCCTTTTCTGATGCGGGCCACGCCGGGCGTGATGGCGGCGGTCGAGCGATTGGCCGCCGCCGAGCTGCGTTCGGTCAATGCCCAGGTCGAGACCCTGCTGCGCGAAGCCCTGTCCCGACGGGGGATCCGGGTGACGGATAGTCCGCCGCCGACCGAGGACACTTGAGCTCGGCCGGTTCCGGGGCTACGGCGGCGATATGGTGAAGTCCAGACTGGCTACCGTCCGCCGCGTTCGTCGCATCCAGAAGCGCTCCATTCGCACGGGAAGCCGGCCGCCGACCGAGAGCGAGCTGCTGAGCATGGTCGGGGTCCAGGTCGAGGAGAGCGAACTCCGCCTGATTCCCGGACTGGACGAGGAGGTTTCGGAAACCCTGCGGCGGCTGCGGGCGTCGACGGTGGATGCCCGTCCCCGGCTGGTCGACACCACCATGCTGTATGCGCCCCGCTCGGGCGGGGTGAAGCGCTATCTGCTGTCGAAAAAGGCCTGGCTCGAGAGCCACCGGCCGGGCGTGGCCCACAGTCTGGTCGTGCCGGGGCCCCGCCACGAGGCCGGCGACGACGGCGTGATCAAATTGCACGCGACCAAGCTGCCGTTCGGGGACGGCTACCGTTGGCCGTCGTCGGTACGGCGCTGGGGGGCCTGGCTGGCGGCGCTCGAACCCTCGGTGATCGAGGCCGGCGATCCCTATACACCGGGGCAGGGCGCGCTGGAGGCGGGCCAGAGGGCCGGTTGCCCGGTGGTCGGTTTCTGCCATTCCGACCCGGCCGGCCTGGCGGCCCTGCATTTCGGCGAATGGGCCAAGAAGCCGGTCGAGAAGCGCTGGGCCCAGCTGTTCTCGCAGTTTGACCGGGTGGTCTCGCCCAGCCGGTTTATCGCCCGGCGTCTGGAGGAGGCCGGGGTGCGTGACATCGTCATCCGGCCGCTGGGGGTCGAGATCGACACCTTCCACCCCGATCGCCGCGATCGTGCCTGGCTACTGAAGAAGCTGGACCTGCCCGATTCGGCGCGGTTGCTGTGTTTCGCCGGTCGACCGGCGCGCGAGAAGAACATCGGCGTGCTGATCGAGGCGGTGCAGAGGCTGGGCGCGCCCTACCATCTGGTGCTGGTCGGGGCCGGGGCCGGCATGCCGGCCGAGGAGCGGGTCATCTCCCTGCCGTATGAGGCCAATCCCAGGGTGGTGGCGAAGATCATCGCCAGCTGTGACGCCTTCGTGCACGCCAATGACAAGGAGCCGTTCGGCCTGATCGTGCTGGAGGCGATGGCCTGTGGCCGGCCGGTGGTCGGGGTCAATGCCGGCGGCGTGGCCGAGACGGTCGACGAGACCGTGGGCCAGCTGGCGCGCAGCGCCGATCCCGGTGACTATGCCGAGGCGGTCGAGGCCCTGTTCCGGCGCGACATCGAGGCCATCGGCCAGGCGGCCCGGGCCCGGACCGTCGACCGCTTCGCCTGGAACCGCGTGTTCGAGGACCTGTGCACCGTCTATGCCGACGTCAGCGGCAAGGCGGCCTTCGCCGCCCCGGCCGGGATCCGGATCCTGCCCTAGAACAGGCGCTGGACAGCCCCCCTGTCGGCGGGTCAGGGTCGGGGCAGCGAGAGGATACCCTGATGAAGAGACTGCTTCTGGCCGCGGCCCTGACCGTGACCCTGGCGGCCCCGGCAGCCGCCCAGACCGTGATCGTCGTGCGCCATGCCGAGAAGGCCGAACCGAGTGCCGACCCGGTGCTGTCCGGCCCGGGCGAGGCCCGCGCGGCCGCCCTGGCGGCGACGCTGGCGGGGGCGGGTGTGACCCATGTGTTCGTGACCCCGCTGCAGCGCACCGGCCTGACCGCCGGTCCCAGTGCCGTGGCGGCCGGCTCCGAACCGGTCGCGGTATCGCTGGACGGCGGGGCGGCCGCCCATGTGGCGCGACTGGTGGGCGCGGTGCGGCAGCTGTCGCCCGAGGCGGTGGTGCTGGTGGTCGGCCACAGCAATACGGTGCCCGACATCGCCCGGGGCCTCGGCGCGACCGGGGCGGCGGCGATGGATGACTGCGAATACGACCGGCTGACGGTGCTGACCCTGACCCCGGGCGGGGCCCATGCGGTGACCGGACGCTACGGGGCGGTCAGTCCCTGCTGAGAACAGGCCGCAGCGGTCGACGTGACACCTCCCCCCGGGGTCATCCGGAGGAAGGCGACCGTCAGCGGCGTCGGACGTCGGTCTAGCGGTCTGACCCGGACTCACTGCGCTGGCGCAGCTGTCGGGCCTTGGCGGCAGTGGTTTCGGCGACGGTCGCGAAGCGGGCGATGCCGGCTTGGAGCTCGCTGTCGGTTACCGTTCGACCCTCGGTCCTGGCCTCCGCAATGAGCTGGGCGCGGTAGGCCGGATTCTGCAGATTTATCGACATTTCACGCATGGCCCGAACTCCGCTCTCCAGTCCGTCGGCACTGGCGCGAAGGGCGTCTGCCCGGGCAGCGTGGGCATCCGCGGCGGCGGCGCGGGCGTCGGCGCGGGCCTGGTCCCGGTCGTGGCGCGCGGCAGCCCGGTCGGCCTCGGCCCGGGCACGATCGGAATCGGCCTGAGCGTGACCGTGCGCGAGTCTGACCGCCGTCACGCCGTCGACCGGGGCCCGGTGGATCACCCGCCTCGGCGGGGCCGGCGGGGCGGGAGGTGCAGGCGGGGCCGGGTAAGCCGAAGGGCTCGGCGGCGCGGGCGGAGCCGGCGGTGCCGGGGGCGCGGGCGGCGGGGGCGGCAACGGGGCCAGCGGTGCCGGACCGTCGCCGGAATAGCTGTAGGTGTAGGTCTGGCGGGATGCGCGGCTGTCGGCCTGGGGGGCCGCCGGTGCAGACGGCTCAGTGCTGGCATAACTCACGCTGTAGGGACCCGAACGGTCTGCGACCGGCGCGACCGATCCGACCGGGGCGACCGGCGCAACGGCCGCGGTCGGGGCCACGGCCGCCGTCGCGGCGACGCCGGCCACCGCCGGAGCCTGGGCCGGGGTATCGTCGGCGGTGCGGGACGACAATTCCACGGCGGCGAGGGGCGTCGCGACGGCGACCAGGGCCCCGACCGCCACGGTCAGGGCGATGGAACGGGCATGGGGTTTGCGCGGAGCGTTCATGATGGCGTCGATCCTTTGGCTGAGGGTGCGGGCGGGACCGGCCATGCCGGTCGCGGCCACGGGGGTGGTGCGGGCGGCCAGACTGACCAGGGTGTGGGCGTAGTGGCGGGGGTCGACGCGGGCGATGGCCAGGGCGTCGGCGGCCTCCTCGGACCGGTCGATTAGGGCGCGGTGCAGACGCCACATCAGCGGATTGAACCAGAACAGGGCCAGGGCCAGGCGTGACAGGGCCAGGAAGGGCCAGTCGAGGCGGCGGATATGGGCGATCTCATGGGCCAGCACGGCGTCGGCGTCGGCCGGACGGGCCAGGCTGTCGGGATGGATCAGCACCGTGCCCGGGGGCAGGCCCCAGCTGAGCGGTCCGTCGACGCGGGACGCGGCCAGCAGGCGCGGGCGGCGGCTGCGGCCGTCGCACTGACGGTCGAGCGCCGCGGTCCAGGCCGGGTCATGGACCGGGCGGCCGCTGCGGCTCCAGCGCGACAGGGTCCAGACCCCGAACAGAAAGCGGCCCAGCACCAGGGCAGCCCCCACGGTCCAGGCCACGGCCAGCAGGGCCCAGGCCGGCGGGGGGGCGACCGAGCCGCTGACCGAGACCCCGGCGACCGGCCCGACCTCACCGGCCCAGGCCAGGCTGTCCGGGACGATCGGGACGGGCGCGGCCGCGACGGCAGGCAGGACGGCGAGCGCCAGGTCGGGTCCGGTCAGGGCGATGACCGGCAGGGCCAGCATCAGGCCCACAGTGGCGCGCAGCAGGTCCGCGCGCTCGGCCGCGGGGCGTTTCGCGAACAGTTCGGCCAGCAACAGGCCGCCGGCGGCGACGAGGCCGGACTTGAGGGCGAGGCCGATCAGCAGGGCGATCATGACCGCCGCGCCCCGGCGTCGTCGATGGCCCGGCGCAGGGCCGCCAGTTCTTCCGGGTCCAGCGGCGAGGCCAGACCCAGCAGGGCGGTGGCGGCGCTGGCGGGGGAGCCGTTGAAGAAGGTGTTGACCAGTCGGCGCAGGGCTCCGTCGGCGACGGCCTCGGGCCGCGGCACCGGCGCATAGACATAGGCCTGGTTCTCGGTGCGGTGGGCGATCAGTCCCTTGGCCTTCAGCCGCGACAGCAGGGTGCGGACCGCCGAATCGCTGGGGGCACCGGTCATGGCATTGCGGACGGCCCCGGCGGTGGCCTCCTCGAGCCGACACAGAATCTCGAACACCTCGCGTTCGCGTCTGGGCAGGGATTCGATCATCGGGGCCTCCGCTACATTTGTAGCCTGTTACATATGTAGCAGAATAAGGCGCGATTGGGGCGGGTTGATGAAATCGCCGACAGGTTTGATGGAAGGGAGGGGGGTATCGACCGAGTCAGGGGCGGGGCGCGCCATTCCCTCGAACAATCGAGAGGGAATGGCGCGAGTGACGGGACTCGAACCCGCGACCTCCGGCGTGACAGGCCGGCACTCTAACCAACTGAGCTACACCCGCGTATTCCCGACGCGGCGCTGGTTGCGTCGCGGCGAGGGGCGTCGTTTAGGCGGGTGGGACTGACGCTGTCAAGCGCGCTGTCGGCGATTTCTCGAGGCTGTCCGGGCCAAACATCGGGGGGTGGCGGGCCTGCGAACCATTCTCAACAAAATCCTTTGTCGCCATGGGTTTGAACCCCGGCGGGGTTGGGGCTAGAAAGCGCCGAATCCGCCGCCTCCCTGGCGGCCGAGGTCTTCTCGAATGAACGCATTTCTTCTGGAATATCTGCCGATCGTTATCTTTCTCGGGATAGCGACGGCGCTGGGCCTCGGCTTCATGCTGGCGGCCTGGGTGCTCGCGCCCCGGAATCCCGACTCCGAAAAGCTGTCGGCCTATGAGTGCGGCTTCAACGCCTTCGATGACGCGCGCATGAAATTCGACGTCCGCTTCTACCTGGTGTCGATCCTCTTCATCATCTTCGATCTGGAGATCGCCTTCCTGTTCCCCTGGGCCGTGTCGATGTTCGACCTGTCCAAGGGCGGCATGGTGTTCGCCTTCTGGTCGATGATGGTCTTCCTCGGCGTGCTGACGGTCGGCTTCATCTACGAATGGAAGAAGGGGGCGCTGGAATGGGAATAGTGACCAACACCACGCCGCTGATCGGGGTCGGCAACCAGGGCGCGTCGCCGGTCGGCTTCGGCCAGGGCGCGCGCGCCACGGTCGAGGGCTATGACCCGAAGCTGCACGACAAATTCTTCGAGCAGGTGAACACCCAGCTCGGCGAGCAGGGTTTCCTGACCACCTCGCTGGACGACGTCATCACCTGGGCCCGGACCGGCAGCCTGATGTGGATGACGTTCGGCCTGGCCTGCTGCGCCGTGGAGATGATGCAGGCCTCGATGCCGCGCTTCGACATGGAGCGGTTCGGCATGGCCCCGCGCGCCAGCCCGCGCCAGTCCGACCTGATGATCGTGGCCGGCACCCTGACCAACAAGATGGCCCCGGCCCTGCGCAAGGTCTACGACCAGATGCCGGACCCGCGCTATGTGCTGTCGATGGGGTCGTGCGCCAACGGCGGCGGGTACTACCACTACAGCTACAGCGTTGTGCGCGGCTGCGACCGGGTCGTTCCGGTGGATGTCTATGTGCCCGGGTGCCCGCCGACGGCGGAAGCCTTGCTGTACGGCCTGCTGCAGCTGCAGAAGAAGATCCGCCGCACGGGGACCATCGACCGATGACCACCGAAGCCCATATCGCGGTCCGTGAGGCCGTGCTGACCCCGCTGGGGGCCGAGATGGTCGGGGAACTGGGCGTCGACGCCCAGGTGGCGTTCGGCGAGCTGAACCTGGTCGCGCACCGCGACCGTATCGTCGCGGTGCTGACCGCCCTGCGTGACCGCTTCGGCTTCCAGCAGCTGCTGGACGTGTGCGGGGCCGACTATCCCGACCGGGTCGAGCGGTTCGAGATCGTCTATCACCTGCTGTCGATGACCCGGAACGTGCGGGTCCGGGTCAAGGTGGCGACCGACGAACAGGCCCCCGTGCCCAGTGTCATCACCGTCTATCCGTCGGCGGGCTGGTTCGAGCGCGAGGCGTTCGACATGTATGGCGTGCTGTTCTCGGGCCATCCGGACATGCGCCGGCTGCTGACCGACTATGGCTTCCAAGGGTATCCGCTCCGCAAGGACTTCCCGATGACCGGCTATGTCGAAGTGCGTTACGACGAGGAGCAGAAGCGGGTTGTGTACGAGCCCGTCAAACTGACTCAAGAGTTCCGGAACTTTGATTTCCTGTCGCCATGGGAGGGAGCCGACTATCCGCTGCCCGTCCTGCCCGGTGACGAGAAGGCGGGATGATCGATCATGAACACGGCAGCCATACGCTCGGCCTCTTCCTTCTTTCTGGTGACCTTCTCGACCGCCTTCCTGTTCACCCTGGGGGCGCGGATGACCGGCTGGTTCACGCGCGCGCCGGTGATTCCGGCCGAGCAGACCCAGTCGCTGGGGATCGCCATCATGATCGCCGTCGTCTGTCTGGCGGTCGGGGCCGGTATCCGGCGACTGTCGGCCGGCGAGCTGCAGAGCGCGCTGCTGGGGGCCTCTGCCATCCTGCTGTCGACGCCGCTGGCCATCGCCGTGCTGACCGGCGACTGGCAGCTGTCGACGGCGGCTGTATCAAGCATGGGTCTGCTGACGCTGGTGCTGGGCTGGGTCGTGGCCCTGGCCCGTGGTGCCAAGGGTCTGGACGAGGAACTGTCTGATGGCTGACGGCCACCCCACCCCCAAGGCTCCGCCGCTCGGCGCCGAACTGGCGACCGACGTGTTCGACGCGCCGCATGACGGCCGCACGGCCGAGGCGAAGGCGCTGGACGATCGCAAATTCACGATCAATTTCGGCCCGCAACACCCGGCCGCGCACGGCGTGCTGCGTCTGGTGCTGGAGCTGGACGGCGAGGTGGTCCAACGCGTCGATCCGCACATCGGCCTGCTGCATCGCGGCACCGAGAAGCTGATGGAGGCGCGCACCTATCTGCAGAACGTGCCGTATCTGGACCGGCTCGACTATGTCGCGCCGATGAACCAGGAGCACGCCTTCTGTCTGGCCATCGAGCGGCTGCTGGGCATCGAGGTGCCGTACCGGGCCCAGCTGATCCGCGTGCTGTACTCGGAAATCGGCCGCATCCTGTCGCACCTGCTGAACGTGACCACCCAGGCCATGGACGTCGGGGCCCTGACCCCGCCGCTGTGGGGCTTCGAGGAACGCGAGAAGCTGATGGTGTTCTACGAGCGCGCCTCGGGCGCGCGCCTGCACGCCAACTATTTCCGGCCCGGGGGCGTCCATCAGGACCTGCCGATGGCCCTGATCGACGACATCGGCCGCTGGTGCCATGAATTCCCGGCGGCGCTGAAGGACATCGAGTCCCTCGTCACCGAGAACCGCATCTTCAAACAGCGCAACGTCGACATCGGCGTGGTGTCGAAGCAGCAGGCGCTGGACTGGGGCTTCACCGGCGTGATGCTGCGCGGCTCGGACATCGCCTGGGACCTGCGCAAGTCGCAGCCCTACGAATGCTATGCCGATCTGGAGTTCGACATCGTCGTCGGCAAGAACGGCGACTGCTGGGACCGCTACCTGTGCCGCATCGAGGAGATGAAGCAGTCGGTGCGGATCATGGAGCAGTGCATCCACGAGCTGCGCAACCGTCCCGGCGAGCCGGTGATGGTCGAGGACAACAAGATCGTCCCGCCCAAGCGCGGTGAGATGAAGCGCTCGATGGAGGCGCTGATCCACCACTTCAAACTCTATACCGAGGGCTTCCACACGCCCGAGGGCGAGGTCTATGCCTCGGTCGAGGCCCCCAAGGGCGAGTTCGGCATCTATCTGGTCAGCGACGGCAGCAACAAGCCGTACCGGGTCAAGATCTCGGCCCCGGGCTTCCGCCACCTGCAGGCCATGGACTGGATGAACCGCGGCCACATGCTGGCCGACGTCTCCGCCATCCTGGGCTCGCTCGATATCGTTTTCGGAGAAGTGGACCGATGAGCGTTCGTCGCCTCGCCAAGAACCAGCCGGCCAGCTTCGCCTTCTCCAGGGCGACCAAGGCCAAGGCCGACTGGTGGATCGCCAAATATCCGGCCGACCGCAAACAGTCGGCGGTGATCCCGATCCTGTGGCTGGTGCAGAAGCAGGAGGGCTGGTGCCCCGAGCCGGCGCTGCGCGCCATCGCCGAGCTGCTGGAGATGCCCTATATCCGGGTGCTGGAGGTCGTGACCTTCTACACCATGTTCATGCTGGAGCCGGTCGGTTCGGCGGCCCTGATCCAGGTGTGCGGCACCACGCCGTGCGCCCTGCGCGGGGCCAATGACCTGATGAAGGTCTGCAAGGACAAGATCGGGCCGAAACAGGTGCTCAGCGCCGACGGCCGCTTCACCTGGGAAGAGGTCGAATGCCTCGGGGCCTGCGCCAATGCGCCGATGGCCATGATCAACGACTATTATTTCGAGGACCTGACGCCCGAGACCATGGCCCAGATCATCGACGATTTCGCCGCCGGCAAGACACCCGAGCCCGGCTCGCGCGTCGGTCGCCGGAGCTCCGAGCCCGAGGGCCCGGCCCTGACCCTGACCGACAAGAAGCTCTATGACGGCTCGGCCGCCAAGCCGATCAAGTCCCTGCCCAACAGCAAGCCGGTGCCGGCATGAGCCGCCCCGACCTCAGCTCCGATCCGGCGATCGCCGCCTACAAGGCCGAGATGCGCGCCGTGGGTCGCAAGCAGCGCTTCGCCGGCCTGATCTGCGTCGTGCTGGGGGCCATCCTGGTCTGGTCGGTCGGTTCGGCCGGCGCGGCCGGTCCCGTCGTTCTCTGGGTGGGCTATGCCCTGCTGGCGGTCGGCTGGGTGCTGATGCTCGCGGCCATCTTCATGCGTACCCGTTATCATCGCCGCCGCATGGCGGAACTGGACTGAACCATGGTCGGAATCCTCGAAGACAAGGACCGCATCTTCACCAATCTGTACGGCTTCCATGACTGGACGCTGGACGGGGCGAAGACCCGCGGCTGCTGGAACGCCACGAAGGACATGCTCGATCTCGGGCGCGACTGGGTCATCACCAACGTGAAGAACTCAGGCCTGCGCGGACGCGGCGGGGCCGGCTTCCCGACGGGTCTGAAATGGTCCTTCATGCCCAAGGAGCTGAAGGACCGGCCGCACTATCTGGTGGTCAACGCCGATGAGTCCGAACCCGGCACCTGCAAGGACCGGGAGATCATGCGCCATGATCCCCACCTGCTGATCGAGGGCTGTCTGATCGCCAGCTTCGCGATGCAGGCACACGCCTGCTACATCTATCTGCGCGGCGAATATGTGCTGGAACGCGAGCGCATGGAGGCTGCGGTCAAGCAGGCCTATGACGCGAAGCTGATCGGCAAGAACAACGTCCACGGCTGGGATTTCGACGTCTATATCCACCACGGGGCCGGGGCCTACATCTGCGGTGAGGAAACCGCCCTGCTGGAGAGCCTGGAGGGCAAGAAGGGCCAGCCGCGGCTGAAGCCGCCGTTCCCGGCCGGGGCCGGCCTGTACGGCTGCCCGACCACGGTCAACAATGTCGAGTCGATCGCGGTGGTCGGCACCATCCTGCGTCGCGGGGCCGAGTGGTTCGCCGGCTTCGGCCGCGCCAACAACACCGGCACCAAGATCATGTCGATCAGCGGCCATGTGAACCGGCCGTGCAATGTCGAGGAGGCGATGTCGATCCCGCTGCGGCAGCTGCTGGAAGAGCATTGCGGCGGCATTCGTGGCGGCTGGGGCAATCTGAAGGCCGTGATCCCGGGCGGATCGTCGGTGCCGCTGATCACCCGCGACATGGCCGAGACGGCGCTGATGGATTTCGACAGCCTGCGCGAGATGCAGTCGGGTCTGGGCACGGCGGCGGTCATCGTCATGGACGAGTCCACCGATCTGGTGAAGGCGATCGCCCGCATCAGCTATTTCTACAAGCATGAGAGCTGCGGCCAGTGCACCCCGTGCCGCGAGGGTACCGGCTGGATGTGGCGGGTGCTGGAGCGGATGTCGGTGGGCGAGGCCGATCCGTCCGAGATCGACCTGCTGCTCGACGTCAGCAAACAGGTCGAGGGTCACACCATCTGCGCCCTGGGCGACGCGGCCGCCTGGCCGGTCCAGGGTCTGATCCGCCATTTCCGTCACGAGATCGAGGATCGCATCTCGACGTACCGCAGCCGCCGCGCCAATTTCGCCGGCCATGCGATCGCGGCGGAGTAGGGCGCCATGGCTGAGGAACCCGACAACCTGATGCTGCAGATCCTTCGTCGCATCGAGACGCGCGTCAACGCGGTCGAGACCAAGGTCGACCGCATCGGCGAGGACCTTCACGGCCTGAAAGTTCGCACGACCCATGTCGAAGAAGGGCTGGCGGGGGTAAACCGCCGGCTCGACAGAATTGATGAACGTGTCGAACGGATCGAGAAGCGTCTCGATCTGGTCGATCATCCCTTTGGCGGAGTCCGCGAATAATGCCCGTAGCCAAGGTCAACGGCGTAGAGGTCGAGTTCGAGGCCGGCATGACCGTGCTTCAGGTCGCCGAGCGCGCGGGCGAGGAGATTCCGCGCTTCTGTTATCACGAGCGGCTGTCGATCGCCGGCAACTGCCGCATGTGCCTGGTCG
>TARA_R110000868_G_scaffold66014_14_pt1 | contig 17165 bp, 25 predicted proteins | sample TARA_R110000868 | Tara Oceans TARA_R110000868 (sample SAMEA4397489) | marine metagenome | biome: Polar Biome; feature: [SRF] surface water layer (ENVO:00010504); material: water (ENVO:00002006), including particulate matter (ENVO:01000060) such as... | depth 5 m | reverse complement strand
CGATCTTTGTGATGAAATACTTAATCCTGCAAATAAACGCGCTTCTTATTTATCAACATATGAAGCTAGACAAATGCTTACTAAGCCACGCTGGCCGAAAAGTTCTAAATTTCGCGCAATTAAACAAAATTACCCCGATTTTAAGTGGATGAAAAAATGAAGAAAAAAGTTGACCATGTAGCGTCCTTTCTAGGACAAAAAGTTAATGTTGTTACGAAAATCATGCTGGAAGAAAGTCAAACAGAGGGAGAAACTTCGGTATCGAATAACCAGCCTATGGTATTTGCTGGAGTTTTTATAGACTACGACGATACTTTCTATTTTGTTGGTGATGAAACCGGTGAGATCAAACAAATCATCACTAGGTCAGATGTAATCGCTTTACAAATTGATCCAGATAGTGTAGAGTCTGAAGATCAAGAAATTGATAAGAATTTGAATTAAATTGGCGTAGGTTAATTAAACCGGTCCCGTTAATTGGGACAGATGCGGGTTGGCCCCGCTGCCAAACTATTTGTCTAGCTCGGTGTGGGTGAGCCTAGTTGCTAGGAGTGATTCTAGCTAAATGGATGCCGTAAATTGGCACGGATAAACCTAAACCAGATGAGATTCTCGCGCGCAGTCCTTCTGGTAAGGTGCGTTAGAACCCCGGGTTCGAGTCCCGGCCTGGGCTAGACATTTCTTTTTAAATCGGATAGGATGATTCTATGACCGATATTAATCGCCTCATATACGGTAAGCATCCCCAAGACCGACTAGTCAGCTTGGAAGTTACCGATGACCAAATTGAACTGTTCATACAGAATCCCGATGGTAGCATTACGAGCAAATTCGAAAGCAATAAATTCTGGCTGCTAGCGTCAAAACAATTGGACAAACATTTCATTAGACTTAAAGGTGATCTCCATTACAAATGGGGACGCCAATTTACAACTCGCGAAGCGTGGTCAAAAGTTAAGTTTATGTACAGTAAGGAAGATACTTATTGTATCTATGACGCCAAAGAAATGACGATGTGCAATAAGGGAATTACATATTTTAAGGGATTAAAGCCTAAAGAAGTTTCTATTTTGAGTTTCGATATTGAGACGACTGGTTTCTCTGGAACTAACGATAAATTATTGTTGATATCGAATACGTTTAGAAATAGCGCCGGTGTCGTCTCCCGGCGTCTGTTTGCTTACGATGAATATGAATCCGAAGGCCAGATGCTGGATGACTGGTGTTTGTTCGTTCGCGAACAAAATCCCAGCATTATCTGCGGCCACAACATTTACGGCTTCGATTTACCGTTTCTTAGGGACGTCGCGGACCGGGAACAAATAACTCTAGCCCTGGGTCGCAATGATTCAGATATTACGTTTGCACAAAAAGACTCGCAGAAGCGAAAAGACGGTTCGCAAAGCATCTCGTACAAGAGAGTTCGGTGTTATGGTCGCGAACTCATTGATACAATGTTCTTAGCTATTACGTATGACGTTGGTCGTAAATACGAATCCTATGGACTTAAGAAGATTATTGAGCATGAAGGTATTCGCTTTGAAGGCCGGGTTATGTACGACGCTGGCATGATTAAAGATAACTACCAGAATCCCGTCGAGTGGGAAAAGATTAAAAAATATTGTATATACGATAGCGACGAGGCTTTACAGTTATTCGACCTCATGTCCCCAAGCTTGTTTTATCTTACCCAGTCTGTACCCAAGAGTTTTCAGTCAATGATTGAGTCGGCCACAGGCTCGCAGATTAATTCTGTAATGGTCAGGAGCTACCTACAGGAAGCCCACAGCCTACCTCGAGCAGATGAGCGGAACGCCTTTCAAGGAGCCCACTCCGGCGGAATACCGGGGATATACAAGAATTGCCTGAAATGGGACGTGGCCTCATTGTACCCAAGCATCATGATTGAATATGAAGTTTGTAATTGGAAGAAAGATCCTAACGGTAACTTCCTAAGCCTTGTCAAGACGTTTACAGAAGAGCGGCTAAAGAATAAGAAGCTGGCCAAAGAAACAGGCGATCAGTATTATGATGACTTACAAGGAGCGCAAAAAATTTTCATCAACAGTTGTTACGGTTTCCTAGGCGCTACAGGGCTACTATTTAACAGCGTTGAACATGCCGCATTCATTACGACAACAGGTAGAGAAATCCTAGAGCACGCAGTTAAGTGGGCAACAGGAAAAGATCTTAAAGAATTTGCACCAGAAGAATCAGAGGACTCAATCGACGCTTGACAATTCTAGAAACCAATGATAAAGTTTCTATATGGCAATTTTACGAGATTATCAAATTGAAGCACTTGATCAAATTAAATCAAACGACGGTATCTCTGTACTAGCCGCATGTCCCGGAGCCGGTAAAACTACTATTGTTCTTGAATATCTAAAGACGCTCTCTGTCGGCACTAAAGTTCTCATTCTACCACACGGTACAACTGTTATCAATACTCATTGGCAGGATCAACTCACCGCTGAAGGTATTGAATACTCAACAGATTTCACTAAAGACATTACGGTAGGTCTTCCTCAGTCTATTAAGAAGAAGTTAAGTTCCAAGATTGACATTCTTATTGTAGACGAAGCTCATGAGTTCTATTTCGCAGAGAAGATGATTCCTACCATCATCGAGAAGTACAAGCCGACCAAACAGATTCTTCTCACTGGCACCCCCTCTAAGTTCGTTAAAGCTGGCTATAAGATCATTAACATTGCGGCAGAGCGACTGCTTAAAGACGGATACCTGGCCAATTTGTACGTCGGGCTTGTTTCGACGACTCTGAAACTTAAAGACGACGATTTTAACGCTTCCGGGGACGCATTCGAGAAATCCTTACAGAAATTTAATACAAACAAGACTCTTGATAATCTATTAAAGGGTATTAAGAATCGACTTGAGCAGTCTATTACCAAAGATAAGCCGAATTGGCCCGGCGTCGTTAAATGGGCAGACGTCCTGGGACGACTCGATAAGACGGTAATCGCCTGCCGTACAATTAAACAGGCTACAGAGACGCATGAATACTTCCAAAAACATAAGGTTAACTCTGTACTGTCCACATCCGACAACGATTTAACCAGCGACGAGATTAATAAGTTCAAGGCCGATCCAGCTATTCAGATTCTTATTGTAGTGAACCGGGCAATCCTAGGCTTTGACATGTCTGAGCTTGTAAACGTCGTAGATATGACCTGTAGCCGCAACATTGACCGCATTTACCAGCTTATGGCGCGGGTTATGCGTAAGTCCAAGACCGACAATAAGAAGTATTTCTTCAAGATTGTGGGTAATGACGAGAAGGACTTGGGTAAGTTCTATATGGCCGCGACTCTATGCCTTATTAAGAACGAGTTCATTTCAACCTATAACGGTAGTAACCTGAACGGCTTTGAAATTCCTGTAATGCGTACAAAACGGGGTGCTAATGTGACAGGGAGCACTAAGGCACCTAAGCAGAAGCTGAATACGGTTGAACTTGACCGGCTGTTTATGGAAGCAGTTCCGACGGACATTATGTTCACGGCGCTAACGAATCGGGATGATAAGGATTTTAATGAGTTTGCTTTTACGAAATTGGGTGATGTTCGGAATATACTGACAGGCTTTAAATTTTATAACGCAGTCGAAACTAAGCGTCTTTTACTACAAATGGCTAAAAATAACGAATTAAGGCCAAAATATCCGACTAGCTTGGCTATATGTTTGGGAAATTATACGAATTATAAAAATAAATGCTACGATGAGAAGTTTACGAATTCTCTTGAGTCCCTCAGACCCGATTGGTTTATTGATATTGCCTTAAATTCACGGAATGAATTACTAGATTTAGCAAAAAATCAAAAAAATAAACCAAAACAAGCAACTAAGTTGGGTTGGATTTTAAATGGCTATTTAATGAGAAAATTCCCATCACTAGAAATAAAAGAATTTATTAAAAAATTAAAAGAATACGCTCCTTTCTGGTTCGAAAAAGAAGCAGACCGTAGAAAACGATTATCATTTGAGCGAATGATGCGTATTATGCCAAACAATGTTAAATTTAAAGAAGGTCAAAAATGGGAAGGTACCGATGCTAAATATACGTTTATTGACGACGAGTATGGAGAATTTGTAACTGTACCTAGTTCGCTCACTAAGCCGTGGAAACAGGGGCGAAGTGGCCACCCCCAACGTGGTAGATTAATTGTTAGCAAACATCACGCGAAATCAGTTAAAAATTTAACTACCGGGCAAATATACGGGTCTGCGACAATGGCAAATAAAGAATTAAAGTGTAATGTTCATGCCGCTATAAGAAAGAACAAAACAGCAGGCGGCTACCGCTGGGCCTATTGCGATGACGAAGGAAATGTGGTAGAGTAACAATAAAATGAATAATTTCCAGCTAGTTAACTTCGACACAGATTCTATAACGATTTGTAAGCCCTGCGGCGAACCTTTTTCTGAAGAAGAACAGGACAAGCTAATTAACGCACTCAATGCCGAGTTCCCAAAGCAGATCAAGTGGGAGCCCGATGGCTATTTTCCTAAGCTGGTAGTTCTCCGCGCCAAGAATTACATTATGCAGGATGAAAAGGGAAAAGTAAAAATCAAAGGTAGCGCTCTAAAGAGCAGCAAGGCCGAAATCGCTTGCAAAGAATTCCAGAAGGCTATCATACAAACGATTCTAGATGAGAAATTCGACTACGTTAATATTTACAATAAATACATCAAAGAAGCCTGTAACGTCACCCAAGAAAATATTAAACGCTGGGTGTCTAAAAGGACGTTCACAAAGAAACTGGATACATCGGAAAGAGCTAATGAAACTAAGCAAAAAGACGCATTAGCCGGCAGCAACTACAAAGAAGGTGACAAGTTCTACCTTATCTTTCGCGAAGACGGTACCCTTGTACTAGCTGAGAATTTTGACGGTAGCTACGACAAGCTTAAAATGTGCGAGAAAATCTATAAATCCGCACAAGTTTTTTCTTCCGTAATTCCTGTAGATGAGCTGTTTATTAATTATAAGTTAAAGAAAAATCAGAAAGCCTTGGAGGCACTAATAAATGAATAACCTACTACTAGCCCTATTCCTATACCAGCCCGGAACCTCTGTTACAATCATTAATCCTGCTCAGTATAAGGACTGCAAGGGAACCATCGTAGAGTATACAGAAGTAAAAAATACATACTACTATGATATACAACTTGATACTTGTTCTATCACTAAGCTTAAATATCTGAAGGATACAGACTTCAGCACTCCTTGACATTAGTTTCTAGATTAGCTAGAATGAATGTATGAAGCAGCGTTTCTTCGAACTAGCCCGCACTGTATCTGAGAAATCAGAGCATCCCCAACATAAGATCGGAGCTGTAGTTGTACAAAAGAACCGAGCCGTTAGCATCGGGTTCAACCAACTTAAGACACACAGCAAATCACTCCATGAATGGAAAAGCATCCACGCTGAGTTCCACGCAATTCTTGGTGTCCCTAAAAGAGATCTAGAAGGCGCTACAATCTACGTATATCGCGAACATAAGACCGGACAGCCAGCTATGTCTCGGCCGTGCCCGAGCTGCCTAAAAACCTTACGTCTTGCGGGAATCAAAAAGGTATGTTACACTGACTATGGCAGTTTTAAAGAGGAAATTCTATGAGCGAAGTAAGCAATTTCAAAGTTCCGGTTACGGCAATCAAAGCAGTTAAGCCCCACCCAGGAGCGGACTCTTTAGATTTATGTACGGTGTATGGATTCCAAGTCATTGCTAAAAAAGGGGTATTTAAACAGGGCGATGTCATTATCTACTGCCCCGTTGACTCTCTTATTACAAGTCGAATCGAGACAAAGCTATTCGGTCCAGACAGTAAAGTAAAGCTTCACAATGGCCGCATACGCCAAATTAAGCTCCGAGGACTCGCCAGCCAAGGAATGTTAATTGAGCCTAATGATGTCATGGACATTATCGCTGACTACGCTAAAGCCCAAGGTAAGAAAGAAATTACTATACAGCCCGAGCAGGACTTGTCCGAAATCCTAGGCATTACAAAATACGAGCCGGGTCCTAAAGGACTTCCGCAACAGCCGGGGATCAAAAGGAATAAGCCTCGCGAGAACCCCCTATTCCACAAGTACGGCGGCTGTGAAAATATTAAATGGCAGCCTGACTTCTTTGAAGGACAAGAAGTTGTTGTACAAGAGAAGCTACACGGTACAAATGCACGCTACGGGTTATTACCTAATAAGCCAAATACCCTATGGAAGAAGTTCCTGAATCTATTAGGACTCCTTCCCAAGCTAGAGTTTACATATGGATCAAATAACGTACAATTACAAAGTAAATCGTATAATGGCAGTTTCTACGAAGAAAACGTTTATTCTAAGATGATTAAGCAATATAATCTTAAAAATATTATTCCGCTTGGATATACAATTTATGGGGAAATTATAGGTCCTGGCATTCAGAATAATTATCATTACGATATTCCTGAAGGAGAACATAGATTCGTTATTTTTGATGTAAAATATTATAATGGAGAAAAAACTATATTTCTAGACCCCCGGGGAGTCGAAGCTTTTTTATGCAGCCTCCGTGGATTTCCTAAAAAACAATCAGAACGTCTACAACTAGTACCAGAACTTTACTACGGCCTCTATGATCTAGAAAAGATTCGCGAGCTGACAAAAGGAAATTCAGTGTATGCCCCAGGTCAAAAAGTTCGAGAGGGAGTTGTTATTAAATCACGAGATAATTATGACGACCCAGATCATGGAAAACGCGCCAGGAAACTTATTAGCGAAGATTATTTAAATGATAAGACTAACTCCGACGAGCACTAAATGGCTAAGTTAATCGCTAATATGCACGTAAATGAAAAAATACGAAGTCATTTTTATGACTCACAAGGTGGCACGAATGAAACTATAACATATGTCGTTAGAAATGGACCAAGCGGGAATCTTCGTAAAAATGCGGGTCGATTATTAGCAGAACATAGACTTATACATAGACCTACCCATATGCAGAGAGGAATTTATGCGGCTGAAACCTTATGTATTAAAATTTAAACGAGAGCTAATCCTATTAGCCGTAGTTCTCCTAACAGTTTCTATTTTTGCTAAGGAGACACGCGACGTCGTAATTGTCATGGATACAGGATTAACCGTTAACCAAGATAGCCTTCCATATCTTTGCGAAAGCGGCCATGTTGACTTTAGTGGCTCTGGAACAATCGACGATAACAATGGCCACGGCACTAATATCGCAGGCTTGGTCGCCCGGGGACTAGATACAAAGAAGCAGTGTATTGTCATAGTTAAATACTACGATACAGACAAAGACCCGTACAATAAGCAAGAGCCTGGAGAGGCATTAGACCGAGCCTGGAACTATCTATTGACAACGAATGCGAAATGGATCAATATGTCCTTCGTAGGCGAAGTATACGTACAGAACGAATACAGCGCCATTAAACAGCTTCTAGCTCGCGGCACTAAAGTAGTAGTTGCAGCAGGCAATGAAGCACTAAATTTTGACGATAAATGTGAGCGCTATCCTGCCTGTTACGGATTTAAAAGTCCTAACTGGTATGTAGTAGGTGCTTACGACTTATCGCTTAGTAACTTCGGGGGTCCTGTGAATATTGTATTACAGGGGATGAATCAGCGTGGTCACTTCGGACCGCTAATGTCCGGATCAAGCCAGGCAACTGGAAACGCTACAGCTAAAATAATCAAGGGGTTAATTAAATGATTAAGGGGGACAAAACCTTAGATGGGTGTGATATTAAAACTCTATCAGTTCATTCACATAAGAGAATTATTAAAATATGTGATTTTTGCAATAAAGAAGTTGAAATTTCTTTACGTGAGATTTATAAATCAAGAAAAAGAACACACCATGGAAAAGATGCATGCTTTAAATGTGGACAGAGAGAGTCTGGAAAATTACGAAGAAAAGGCAACACATTAATTGGAGACGGCTACTTTGCTTCTTATAATGAAGAAGGAAACCGTATTTTAGAACATCGGCAACTAATTGAAAATCAATTAGGTCGTCCGCTCTTAGAAAGAGAAGTTATTCATCATATTGATGGCAATAAACTTAATAACAATATCGATAATTTAATATTATGTGATAATAGTTCGTTACATCGTCAAATACATAGTAATTTAGAGCAGATATCATTCGGTTTAGTCCAAAACGGATTAATTAAATTTAATAAAATTTCTAAAAATTATTATATAGAGAATAGCACATTCGAACAGTCCTTGGGATTTGAAAATATTTCTATCAAACAGCTAAAAAACAAAGCTAAATCTCGTTTGGACGTAAACTGTACGTCTGAAATTATCAAGGGAGTTATCCGTCCGACCCCATTTATTGCTGCTAATATGTCAACAGTTATCAACGAATCGTTTTACTTAACGCTATATCGACTAGGGGCATTTGGATTCATGCATCGGGCTGATACCAATGAAAATCGAATCGCGTCCGTTGTACGGCTAGCTAAAGAAGTTGAATTTGTTGCTACCTCAATTGGAATAGGCCAGAAAGAAGAAGAAATGGCGCAGTTACTTATTAATAACGGAGCAAATGTCCTTGTTATTGATATTGCACACGGATACAGCGACGAAGTAATTGAATTGGGCCGAAAGTTAAAATTAACGAATCCCCACATTAAAATGGTATTAGGTAATACTGTAAATCCGGATATGCTAGATGAAATTGCAGATTTTGCAGACGGACTAAAGGTAGGTATTGCACAGGGGTTCGCTTGCGAGACTAAAAATACAGCAGGGTGCACAGAAAAACAGTTTAGCGCTGTTTTAAAATTCAAAGAACGGGCAGCAAAACTCGGCATCCCCATTATTAGCGACGGAGGAATCCGAGAACCTGCCGATTGCGTTAAAGCAATTGGGGCGGGGGCCTCGGGTATTATGATGGGTAAAATTTTCGCTGCCTGTCCCGAAAGTGCTGGGTTAATCGTGGAGGGTCAAAAACTCTACGCGGGAATGGCATCTGAGCACGTACAAACTCGGTGGAAAAAGGGTTTAAAGGCGGGGACATGCGCAGAGGGGGGTGTGCGTATGCTAGAATTATCTGATTCAATTGATAAAGTTTTAGAAAGGTATACGGGAGCACTTCGTTCTGGTATTACTTATTCTGGATCTTTAGATATAAAAGAATTTCAAAAAAATGTTCAATGGATTCGACTGACTTGACATATTAGAAATATATTGGTAGTATCTCAAGTGAATATAAGAAAGAGTAGGGTATCTATATCGGATATTTCAAGGTCAAGGCTAAAACAAATCTCAAAGACGCTAAAGTGGGCGACCGCATCGAAGAAAGCGACTTCAGCTCCTTAACGGATGACGGCGACTTTGTACAGCTCGAGTATATCGAAGAAGAAGATAAGAAGGCTGAGCCGTATAACGTTACTCCCGGCCTCTGGACTATTATTAAAAGCATGACCGGGCTCAACCTCCAAGAAACCAGCTTTGTTAACGATAAAATTCTAGAGTCTCTTGTACAAACACAAGAAGTTACCGATAAAGTAGAATGCTTTTTCCGCAATCTACACGTTTACGCAGAGGAAGGCTTTGAGGTCGCTAAACGCGGCGTACTCCTCTACGGCCAAGCCGGCGGTGGCAAAACTACCATTATCAACAAGGTAGCCAACGAATACGTTAAAGACGGCAAGACTGCTGTTGTAGTCTGGACTACCGACAAGTTCGAAGCTTACCAAGTCAAAGACTTTATCAAAGCATTCCACTACGTAGGCGTTGAGAAGATTATCCTAATCGTCGAAGATATCGGCGGTACAGAAATCTCAGCTCCGAGCCAAATGCGCTCTGACGCAAGTCTACTCAGCCTTCTTGACAACCAAGAGAAGACCTTCAGTATCCCCACGCTAATCCTAGCCACTACAAACTACCCCGAAAACTTCATGGGGAACCTTGTTAACCGTCCCCAACGCTTTGACGATAAAATTGAAGTGACTCCTCCAAATGGAGCAGCCCGTGAGGCTCTTTTAAAATTCTTCGGCCGTGGCCGGGAAACGCAAGAATCCCTAGATCTTATTAAGCACAAGAAATGTGAAGGCTTTACGCCTAGCCACATTAAAGAAGCTATCATTCGTCATCGAATCTATGAGAAGCCCTTAGATGCGGTCATCAAAGAGATGATGAAAGAAGTTGAGAAGTACAACAAAGGATTCACTAAAGATAAAGCCGGACTTGGTATCGGCGGGTTTAGTATCGATGAGTAAGGGTTTTCAAAATCTCACTAAGCGTGAGTTCTTTTTTAATACAAAGATTAATGTAAACCATCATTACGATAGCCTAAATTTAGTTGAAGATTGGCATATGAACCGAGTTGACGCGGTGTTAACTATGGAGCAAGGCCATCTTTTTGAGAAATATCGATATCTTATGCAAATGACTAGTAATCGAACTCGACTTATGATAAGATCGATGTTGAGAGGACGGAAACGTCGTGGCTAACTGGAAAGAACTATCTACTCGGATACCTCAGTCTGTACACACAGGCAAAAAAGATCGCTTTGAGGTTGTATGGGTAGACGGCTTTCCTGCGCCTGAAACAGTTGGTGAGACACGTTTTAATCCTAAGCAGATCGCTATTAAGATTGGCCAGACCGAACGAGAAGCAGTTCTCACGTATTTACACGAAGTTATCCACGCCGCTGACCACACGCATGAAATAGGCTTAACTGAGACGCAGGTTAGGAAGTTAGAACGGGCCTTGATTCCTGTCCTTAAAGAAGGTAATCTATTCGTTCCCAAGAAAAGGAAGAAAAAATGAATAAGAATCTAAAAGACTTCGAAAAATCATTAAAAGCAGTTGCCAAAGAACTTGGGATTATGTCACAAGAAGTTTCCGCTGCGGAATTTAAAGCATCCAGCGAGCTTCCCGAATGGGAAGTCCGTAAACTCGGCGGATTCGCTGCTTGTAGGGCTCTTTTGTACCCCGAGACTAGGGTAGCCGGCGTCGGGGCCACCGCCACCGTACAAAAAGGTAACTTCCTAAAGAACAAGATTAAGAAACAAGTTAACGACGAGTATTTGAAGCTCGAGTTTCTGGAAGCATTCAAAGAAGAAATTAAGAATCAGCCTATCAAAGTACATCCAGCTTCAAAGCAAAAACTCAAGTCGGGCAATAAGTCAAGGACGACAGTTGTCCACGTCTCTGATACCCATTTCGGAGCTAATATCGAAGCATCCGAAATGAACAACGTAAACGAGTTTAATTGGGTTGTAGCGAGCCGTCGCATGGCATTGCTAGCTGAGCAGACCGCAGGCTACAAACCTCAATACAGGGCAGATACGGAGCTTGTAATCGTCATTAACGGCGACATCATCGCGGGCGTCATCCATAACCAGGAATGGTTTGCTGACCTCCTAGCTAAGCAAACAGCCGGCACTATTAAAATCCTAACCCAGTTTATCAGCTACTGCGCACAATTCTTCGGAACTGTCCGGGTTGTCATGACTTCGGGTAATCACGGCCGGGCTATGCATAAAGGCTCTAAAGATCGCGGAACTACCCACAAATGGGATAGCTATGAAACGATGATCTATCTAGGCGTTAAGTATGCAGTCGAGGCAAAATGTAAGAATGTTAAATGCCAAATCCCCGAGACTCCCTACGCAATTGTAGAGATTCAAGGACACAACTTCTTTATTACTCACGGGGACACCGTTATTAATGCAGGGAACCCGGGTAGCTCGCTTAACATGAAGAGTTTGAACACCCAGATCATGAAGCTTATCTCGAGCTTTAAAATGCCATTCGCTGGGGTCATGCTTGGACATACCCACGTAAGCACGGTACAAACGCTTGACTCGAGTACAAAATTGCTAGTTAATGGCACGCTTTCTGGCGCTGACCCCTATTGCCAATCTATCGGAATTTTCAGCAATAATCCGGAACAGACGCTATTTGAAGTGACGAAAGAACACGCAGTTGGCGATATCAGATTCATCGAATTGACGGCTGCCGATGATCGCAAAGACCTAGATAAGATTATTGAGCCACTAAAAGGTAATTTGGAATGAAACGTTCCCAAATGGTAGAATACATAGCAGAAGCGCTGCTAGAACTTTATGGCGGAGATGAAGCAGAACGCGAAGAAGCCCGCGAGGCCTCAAAAATGCACAGACTTAAAACTGCGCATATAGCATTAAAAGCTGCTGAAAAAAATTATATGGAACCTCCTGGACATATGAAACCAATCCCATTTGAATCTAATGGTAAGCAGTACCCACTAGTTCCGGGTGACTTTAAAAATGACGCGGGTATTTGGTGCACCCCCGGACAAAGAGAGTGGGAATCGGAATGATTGACTTCCTTGTAGTTATGGCGCTATCATGTGCCCAGCCGATCTTTGAAAACCAAACGAAGTTCCCGTGGAATGAAAATGATAGATGGAATTTTGATACAGCTCTTCCTAAATGCAAGAAGCTATACCCAAACAGTCCTTGTATTAAGAAGTTCATTAAACGAGGCGAGCGAGACTATAGGGTTGTTTGTTCTAAGGAGATTTAAATGAATGATTCAGACGACAAAGTTCTAGCAATGACCAACTTACTCGATAGCTTAAAATATACAAGCTATCCGGTACCTCTTGTATATAAACTATTAAATGCATTAGATAAATACGGCATTCCATACTTGCTTGATGAACTTCCCGAAGGCAAAGGCTACACGTTCTACAGCCAAAAGCTAGACGATTATATTGTAGACATCATTAAAAAGAATAAGAAATAGTTGACAAACCCCCCGACATTGTATATAACTTAGACATAGGAGAAAAATTATGGAAAAACAACAAGAATTAATGGTTATCCCCGCAGAAATTTTGCAAGCAACTTTAAACTACTTGGCAAGCCGCCCGTATAATGAAACGGCTAAACTTATTGACGCAGTTGTTAAGAACTCAGCTCGCGTTGAGCAACCGAAATCGGAAGCATCCGAACAGCAGGCTTAATATGTCAGATGCCATCAATAAACCCGCTCATTATAATAGCGGGAAGTTCGAAGTAATTGACGTTATCGAAGACTGGAATCTAGGCTTTAATCTAGGGAATACGGTTAAATATATTAGCAGGGCTGGTAAAAAAGATCCAACTAAGCATTTGGAAGATCTTAAGAAGGCCCGCTGGTATTTGGACCGAGAGATTAATAATCTAGATAAACAATTAAATACATCGATGCCTGTATTGACAGTCCCTGAACCAGAAAAACTAGGGTGGAACTTAGCGGATTCCGAGTATTTTGAACGTTTACAAATGCTCGCTTCGATTGGCGATTATTCACGAGGAGGTTACTAATGTTCCGCTGTGCAGTTACAAAAGAACTATCAAATCCACAAGAACGTCCATATACGCTCGTAATTGAAAAGCGAGCTAAGAAATACGTTAACTTTCAAGGTAAGGAAACAGATGGTTGGGAAATTGTTACCGAAATTAAAATCCGCGAAGTTAACATCGAAAAAGCTCGAAAAAAGTTCCGTTTGGACTGACCCCGAGTCCGAAGACTGGAAAGAGTATAGAATTTTTCTTGCAAAAGCTCTGGTATATTTAAATGAACTTAAAAATCAAAAAACTACATCCAGACGCTAAGATTCCTGCCATGGCCACAGACGGCGCGGCGGGATTTGATCTTACGGCTGTAAGCAAAGAGTGGGATGAGGTTAATCAAGTTCTTGTACTAGGTACTGGCTTGGCTATCCAGATCCCTCGAGGTCATGTAGGCCTTCTATTCCCTCGCTCGTCAATTTATAAGACCGAGCTATCGCTTGCTAATAGTGTCGGAGTGATTGATTCCGATTATCGCGGCGAAGTTAAAGCTATGTTTTATACAGGCCGAGCTAAACAAAATTACAATGTAGGAGATAGAGTTGTACAGTTAGTTATTGTGCAGATTCCGGCAGTTAATATTCAGGTAGTTGATGAGTTAAATGATACAAAGAGATCGTCCGGAGGATTCGGTTCCACGGGCGCTTAGAAAGTTGGTTCCAGTTGGCGAAGAAGAACAAAGACGACTATACAGAGTCTCTTGAACGAGATATTAAACAGTTAAAAGCCCTAAACCGTCAGCTAATGAGACGGTTAAAGAAGCTAGACCGGAACTTCAAAGCAATCGAAGAGTTAACAGACTCCGAGCGCTACGAAGATGATAAAGAAGTTGCCAAAGAAGAAGCTAAGGCCGCCACACGCTGCCCAAAGTGCCTTCAAGGTCGATTAGTTAGTGTAACGTTCATGAATCGAACGTTAAATAAATGTTCACAATGTGATTATAGAACGAAAGCCGAGATAACCAAGGATGGCAGCTAAAAAGCCGCTCAATATTAAGAGTTTTATTATTCAACTCTTGCGCCGAGGCACTTACAAATGGCCACCACGGACGGAGGCTATGCGTAATGCTAGAGTTGAGCGCGGCTTGTACAAGTGCGCAATGTGCTCAAGCTTATTCGGGCCCAAAGCAATCAAGGTCGATCATGTAGAGCCGGTTGTGAATGTAACCAAGGGCTTTGAATCCTGGGATATATACATAGCTCGCATGTATCCCGAAGATCCTAATAAATTCCAGATTCTATGTATTGCATGTCACGATAGTAAGACCGCTGTAGAGCGCGAACTTAGAAAAAAATATCGTACCCCCAAAGAAAAAGTGACTAAAAGTTTGACAGCAAAGAAAAAATCAGGTAAGGTTCAAGAATGAAGCCAATTGATAAAATTAAAGAATTTATTTTTAATCTCAATGAAAAGGGGGTCCCTTTACCTCTATTACGCGATCCAAATACCGATTCTCCCTCTGTAACAATGACCATGATGGTTATTGCATTTTCTATTGCAGCTGCGGGTCTACTTGGTAAATTAACCAAAGTTCTTGGAGACGTAGACGTTTCGGCTGCGAACTACTTATTTTTAACTTCTGCTGGATTGTATCTGGGCAGAAAAATGACCGGAACTGCCACAAATACCGAAGTATCTAATAAAGAGGAAGAAACCAAATAATGAAACGATTTAAACTCGCCCGTAAACCAATCTTAGCAATTGCCTTATTACTAACAGCTAGTTATGCTGTATTAAAAGCACCAGAGTGGCATGCTGAATATATTCGGCATAAAGTAGGTAGTCAAGTTGTTATGCTAACTGAAGCATCTGGTCGAGCTGGAGGTACGGGGTTCGCGCTTCAAATGCCTTCTGGTGAAGTTCTTACTATGACTAATGCGCACATTTGCGAACTAGAGCAATTAGGTCGTATTTATGCCCATGTTGGTCGTAAGAAAATTCCACTTGAGATTGTAGAAAAGTCTATAAATTCTGACCTATGTCTTCTATCCGGTATTCCAAAGCTTTCGGGACTTGAAGTAGCTGATTCAGTTGCTATTGGACAAGAAATCGGTATTGTCGGTCATCCTGCTCTAATGCCACTCGCTGTTAATCGCGGAAATCTTCTTGGCTATGAAAAAGTAGTAGTACTAGCAGGAGATGGTCCTTGCGAAGTAGAAGAAGGCATGTTTAAGACTATCATGGCTCCATGGGGAGAAGTTTGTACCGAGCAATTTGAAGCAGGTCTAACGACAGTTGTATCCCTCGGCGGAAATAGCGGATCTCCCATGATTGATTTTTATGGGAATGTTGTAGGGGTTCTTTTTGCCGGTGGCGGTCCCGATTCTGCTAACTGGGGCATTATCGTTAAACTTTCCGATCTAAAAGAATTCATAAAAGAGTATTAAAATGCAATATCTACTGGGGTTACTAGCGGCAGCAATCGGCGGGCTTTTTTTCTACCGAACCAAAGCTAAATCAGCGGAAGCCATTAATGAAAACGTCGAAACAAAAAGCAAGATTAATGAAATCTCTCGTGAAACTGAAGCATTGGCTGGGCGAGCTGATGCTGAACAGGAAAGACGAGAAGCTATTCAACGTGATACACAAGAAAAGACCAAAGGAGTAGATACAAACGAGGAACTTGTTAAGTTTATTGACGCTTATGCCAAAAATAAAACAAAGAAGTAATGACGAATTGAATTTATTAAAAGAATATCTTCAATATGATAGTGAAAACGGTCTGATAAGCTTAAAAAAGTTTAAGCAAGGTCGGGAACCGGGAACAATTCTGGGATCACTGGATTCAGCACAAGGTTATTTATATTTTAGTGTGAATCAATCTCGATATGCAGCACACCGAGTTGCTTGGTTTCTATATTCAAATGAATGGCCTTATTTAGAAATTGATCATATTAATGGCATCAAAACCGATAATCGTATTAAAAATCTAAGATTGGCTACTAGATCAATGAATACACAGAATTATCCTGGCCATAGAAACGGTAATCCTGTTGGAGTAACTTTTCGAAAAGATGGCAGATGGCATGCTCAAGCTCCTAGGAATTTTCTTAATAGAAAAGCGACTAAAAATAAATCGCTAGGTTCATATACAACAAAAGAAGAAGCTCAACAAGTTGTTATTGATTACTGTGAGAAAAATTATGAATAAAATTAATTTTTTACTATCAGTAAGCGCACTCCTAAGCAATAGTGTTATGGCTCAAGAGGCTGCATTTCTTCAAGAGAAGCAGCCTGCCCCTTTTACAGGCATCCTAATCACTACAGACGCAGCTCAAAAGCTTAAGAATGCAGCAGTTGAACGTGACGGGCTTATTGAAGAAAAAGCTTCCTATGAGCGTTCTATCGAGTTATACAAGAAAGCAGATGAACTTCAGCTTAAAAAGATTGACATCCTACTTGTACAGAATGATAAGCTGGCGTTGAGACTTGGGGAATCGCAGTCAATGAATACGTGGGAGAAGCTAGGTTGGTTATCTCTCGGAATTATAGCAACAGGAATTGCTGGATACAGTGTCGGAAAAATTAAAACAGGTAACTGATTTAACTCTAGAAGAGCTTCTTAAGCAAGTTGAAGAAGCTACAGAAGCTCGCGTTACTTTTCAGCCCGATTTAGATGATGTATCTAGCTTCCTATCTATCTATAATATCAAGCCTGGCAAGCATAAAGTTCGCAGTCCCTTTTTGTATGCGTTCTATAAGCAGTGGTCAAAGGACCCCGTAGGCCCCCATAAGTTTGCAGCCCGCGCTAAGAACTTCTTTGAAAATGACCGAGGCTACTACTTTCTGGATAAGAAA
>TARA_R110000868_G_scaffold201977_3_pt1 | contig 17180 bp, 18 predicted proteins | sample TARA_R110000868 | Tara Oceans TARA_R110000868 (sample SAMEA4397489) | marine metagenome | biome: Polar Biome; feature: [SRF] surface water layer (ENVO:00010504); material: water (ENVO:00002006), including particulate matter (ENVO:01000060) such as... | depth 5 m | reverse complement strand
GGCATAAGGCAGCGGGCTCGGGTGCACACCACCGGCCACAAGCCCTGCAAAATGGGCCATATCAACCATCAGATAAGCACCGACGCTGTCGGCGATTTCGCGGAAGGCTTTGAAATCAATAACGCGCGGATAGGCAGAGCCACCGGCGATGATAAGCTTGGGCTTGTGCTCTTTGGCAAGGCCCGCGACTTCATCAAGATCAATCTGATGATCCTGTGCGCGCACGCCATATTGCACAGCGTTGAACCATTTGCCGGACTGATTGGGAGCGGCACCATGTGTCAGATGACCACCGGCGGCGAGGCTCATACCGAGAATAGTATCACCCGGTTTGATGAGCGACATCATCGCGCCCTGGTTAGCCTGTGATCCGGAATTGGGCTGCACGTTGACATAGGCGCAGTCGAATAATTTCTTGGCACGCGAGATGGCCAACTCTTCGGCAATATCGACGAACTCGCAGCCGCCGTAATAACGCTTACCCGGATAGCCTTCGGCATATTTGTTGGTCATCACCGAGCCCTGCGCTTCCATAACGGCGCGCGAGACGATGTTTTCCGAGGCGATCAGTTCGATCTGAGTCTGCTGACGATGAAGTTCCTTGTCGATGGCAGCCTGAATTTCAGGATCGGCTTTTGCCAGATCATCACTGAAAAAACCGGGGGCTACAGCCCGACCCGCGACCGCATTGCTTGACGACATTCGATGAACCTTCATTCGACGGAAATTGCCAGCCCGACCCCAAACAACGCTTCGGTGCGGGTGTCCGGCCACAGCGAAAACCGGGATCCAACCGACCCGCTCCGCTGCTGGCGTCATACCACATATCGCGGCCCGGGGCCAAGCTGCCACAAGCAAACCGAGGGTGAAAAGCCACCTCCAAAACGAACACAGTTCAAGTGCAATGCTTACTAATATTTAACAGCATTGCTTATCAATATTTGAGAATATGTCTCATCTGAATGCCGGAATTCCACATTTTATGTGAATTGGAGGCGTAACTGGACACAGGTATATTTACAATAACGAGTAGCAATGAAAGAAAATTCTCAATTTCAAGCTTTTGATGTGGGTGAATGCCTTGTTTCACCCATCAAGTTACATTTACCCAAGAATAATTCCGTCAAACAACTTGAACAGAATCTTGGGCCGCCACTAAAATAGTGAACGATGCAAATTCAGCCACGTAAGAAGGCTAGTTGCCGAAAAGGTTTGAAGAGGATTTCTCTACGCGATGAGTGACCAAGACACCAAGCCGGGCATTGAACCCTCGCACCTTCTCAAACTGGCCGGCCAGATCGTTTCTGCCTATGTGAGTAACAATGAAGTACCGACCGGTGAATTACCGGCTTTCATCCGCACGATACATGACGCGCTGAGTGATCTGGAAAATGGCACAGACGCCAGCAACCGCGATCTCGTTCCCGTCGTACCTATCAAAAAATCCGTGACGCCCGACTTCATCATCTGTCTGGAAGACGGCAAAAAACTTAAAATGCTAAAACGCTATCTGCGCTCGCAATATGGGATGTCTCCGGAAGACTATCGCGCGCGCTGGGGCCTGCCCTCCGATTACCCGATGGTCGCGCCCAATTACGCATCGCAGCGTTCGCGGCTCGCCAAGCAGATCGGCCTCGGCAAGGCGGCCGGAAGCGATGGTGCTCGTACACGCCGCAAGAAATAACCGGACATAGCGTTTAGTCTTATCGTCAGACGATGATGCCGCCGCCAGAATCGCTGCTGCCCTTCGGCTGCACATCAGGCGTGTCGGCAGCGTATCCCTCGCGCACCAAACGCAGACGCAGCTTTGCCAGCGCAATGCGCTGCAGCTCACGTTGCGAAGCAGGACCGACAGGGCCGGTCACTGACACTTCCACACCCGTCAGAACATCAACGGCAGCTACTTTGACGCTGCCGCCGATCGGCGTGAATTCAAAAATGATTTCGCGTTGGCCGCCGGTTTTTCCCGACGGCGCTGAGGGATATCCGTTTCCGCTCTCAGGCGGCACGGGCGATGTTCCGTCGCGTCCAGACCTGATCCAACGCCTTGACCAGATCGCGCATCATATCGTCAGTGTGCACAGGGCAAGGCGTGAAACGCAGACGCTCGGTGCCGCGCGGCACTGTGGGATAATTGATTGGCTGGACATAGATGCCGTGGTCGGAGAGGAGATCATCGCTGACCTGTTTGCAGATCACCGGATCGCCGACAAAAACCGGCACGATATGACTTTCGCACATCATCACGGGCAGGCCCGCATCAGCCATCATGCTGCGCAACGTACGGGCGCGCTCCTGATGCACATCGCGCTCAACATTGCTCGTCTTCAGATGCCGGATCGACGCCAACACACCGGCAACAAGCACCGGCGCAAGCGAGGTCGAGAAGATGAAGCCCGGCGCATAGGAGCGCAGCACGTCGATGAGCACGGATGAACCTGCGATATAGCCGCCCATGACGCCAAACCCCTTGGCCAGCGTGCCCTCGATGATATCGACCTTGTCGAGCACACCGTCACGCTCGGCGATGCCGCCGCCGCGCGGGCCGTAGAGGCCAACGGCATGCACTTCGTCGAGATAAGTCATGGCGCCATATTTTTTTGCAAGGTCGCAAATGGCTCCGATAGGCGCAATGTCGCCGTCCATCGAATAAACAGATTCGAACGCGACAATTTTGGGTTGGGCCGGATCAAGCTGCTTCAGCAGAATTTCGAGATGACCGAGATCATTGTGACGCCACAAGCGCTTTGGCCCGCCACCGCGCTTGATGCCTTCGATCATCGAGGCATGGTTCATCTCGTCGGAAATGATGACGCAATCATTGAAAACGCGTGCAAGCGTTGAAAGCGTCGCGTCATTGGCCGCATAGCCCGACGTGAACAACAGCGAGGCTTCCTTCTGGTGAAGGTCCGCGAGTTCTTCTTCAAGCTCGACGTGATAACGCGTGGTGCCGGAAATATTGCGTGTGCCGCCGGACCCTGCGCCGACCTCATCTATGACGCGGTGCATGGCGTCAATGACGGCCGGATGCTGACCCATACCGAGATAATCGTTGGAGCACCAGACGATGATTTCACGCGGGCCTTGCGGCGTGTGGAAAGTGGCGCGAGGGAAATCACCGCGATGACGTTTGATATCGGCAAAAACGCGGTATCGACCTTCTTCCTTCACAGAAGCGAGCGCATCGTCGAGCTTTGCCTGATAATCCATAGCCACAATCCTGTACTTGTCCGGACCACAGCTTAGCCGCTACAGCCCCTTGCCTCGCGTTCCGCCGAAGCGGATTGCCGTTAACTTAACAAGCCTGACCAGACTGACCATAAGCTAATTGTCGCACAAATTCACGGCCTTAGCTGGTTATTTAAGACGCCCAAAGGCCTCTTTCCAGTAGAACCGCCTTCAAAACAGCCGGATGATCGGTCATCAAACCGTCCACACCGAGGTCTGCCAGACGGTTCATTTCTGCCGGATCGTCGATGGTCCAGACATGGACCTGCAGACCCATCTCATGTGCACGATCAAGCAGCGCGCGGTCCACCAGACGGATTCCATATTGCTCCAGCGGAATTTGCGCGCAGCCACCTTCAAAGCCCCCCCACAAAAAAGCGAGCGGACCGGACCAACTGGAAAACCGCAACCGTGATGTATCGCCTGGCCCGAGACCCGTGCAAAGACGCGGCCCTAACGCCTCACGCGCGGCCACTGCGCGCGCACCGGAGAAAGACGTGACGCAGACTCGCTCCACCGCCCCGCAATCGCGCAACACGCGGATAAGCGGCACCACGGCATTGTCGCGCTTGGGGTCAATGTTGACGCGCAAATCCGGCCACGCATGCAGCAGTTCTTCAAGGCGCGGAATTGGCTCAATGCCATCGACGCGGGCACGCGACACATCCGCAAAATCCATCTCGGCAATGACGCCGACCTGATCAGTGACGCGGTCAAGCTGGTCATCATGGAAAGCCAGCAACACCCCGTCACGCGTTGCATGAACGTCTGTTTCGACATAGCGATAGCCGAGATCTACCGCGCCCTGAAAAGCGGGCATGGTATTTTCCGGCCAATTGCCTGCACCGCCGCGATGGGCGAAAGCGAGTATGCCGTCATGTTCAAGATACGAGAATTTGGCGACGCGCGATGACATAGTGATCCCCCTTTTCATCCGGTTTTTCAGCCGGACGAATCTCCCTCGCGCGAAGCCTAGTCTAATTCAGCGCTGAAGGTGCGGAGATCCTAGCGTCGCGCTTATAAACATCGTCACGGAAATTGACGACGCCGTCCTCGCCGACCCATGCCGTCAGATACATCAGATAGATCGGCACCTTCTGGGTCAGGGTCACGTCCATGTGTTCACCGCCGTTGATCGTCTGGTCGATACGGCTACGGTCCCAGCCGCCGTTGTCCTCAAGAAGCCAGGCGATCAGGTCGCGCACATCTTCGACACGCACACAGCCGGAACTAAAATTGCGCGCGTTACGACCGAACAGGCTTTTGACCGGTGTATCATGCAAATAGATCGCCTGATTATTCGGGAAGTTGATTTTGACCGTCCCGAGTGAATTGAGGCGGCTCGGGTCCTGACGCAAACGATACTGGCTGGTCACACTCGGATCCGACCAATTGATCGTCGCAGGATCGACCTCGGTTGACGTATTCGCCCAGCCTTTGAACACGCGGATGCCCATACGGCTCAGGAATTTCGGATTGGCTTTGATCTTGGGCAACAGGTCTTTGGTCGCAATCGACAGCGGCACATTCCAATAAGGATTGAGTGCGATAAAATTGACCTTGCTCGTAAGCTCCGGTGTCTGGCGATCTTCCTTGCCGACGATCACACGCTTACGCATCGCGACTTCGCCGTTCTCGACCGCTTCGACTTCCTGACCGGCAATGTTGACGAAGACATAGCGCTTGCCGAGAGTCGGTGCGACATCGCTGAGGCGTTTGAGATTGACCTCGAGCAGACGGATACGTTCGGCGACCGGCACGTTGAGTGCATTGATTGTGCCGCGCCCCACCACACCATCGGGGAAGAGGCCATGACGCGCCTGAAACCGACGCAGACCTTCGAAGACACTTTCGTCAAAGGCCTGTTGATCGCCTTCCGATGCGGACATGTCACCGGTCGTGAGCAACCGCTTGCGCAACGCGGCGACGCGCGGATCGCGCATCCCCTTGCGCAATTGCTCACCCTGAGGAACCGGCTGCCAACCACCCCAGCCTTCGATCTGCCGATACATGGAAATGGCGCGCACAACGGGCCAGAAACCGGCATCGCCAAGCGTCGGCACAGTGGACTTGAGCGCCGGATCGGTTGTGACTTGCGTTTGCGAATTAGGTGCCCAAGGATCAATCCACTGGGATTCAACGGGATCGTAGCTGGACGAGGCCAAAGCAACCGAAGGCGCAGCAAATGCGAACAGGCCGCTGACAAGCAGCAGCCTCCGCATCATTGATGCACTCAGGTGCAAGATTGGGTGTCCGAGTATCACAGGCCCCTCATTTCGTTCCGGCCGATTTTAACCATATTTCGGCGGTGGCGTCCGTTTTCGGCACAAAAGCATCCGTCCGGCCAATTTCAATCAGACGGTCTGCAAGATTTGTGCGGGAAAAACGCCTAAAAAATCAGAGACGATAGCGGATTTGGTCGGTCCAAAAACGCTCAAGCTTGTGCAGTGTCGAGTTGATCTGCAGCAGCTCGTCATTGCTGATGTCACCCACTTCGGCGACCGAGCGGCAATGCTTGTTGTAAAGATCGTCAATCGACTTGCAGATGGCGCGACCCTTGTCCGTCAAACGAACACGGACTGAACGACGGTCGAGGCGCGAACGCTGGTGGCTGATGTAATCAGCCTCGACAAGCTTCTTGAGATTGTAGGACACGTTGGAGCCGAGATAATGACCGCGTGTGCGCAATTCGCCGGCTGTCATTTCTGCGTCGCCGATGTTGAACAGAAGCAACGCCTGAACGCTGTTGATCTCCGAGCAGCCGACGCGGTCGAGTTCGTCTTTGATCACGTCGAGAAGACGGCGATGCAGACGTTCGACATATGTCAGGGCTTCCAGATATGCAGGCTTTGACGCCGCAGATTCTGAATTCGCTACAACCACATTCGCTTGTGAATTTGCAATGCCCATAAAAAATGCCCTTCTGACGCAACTTCTGACACATGGTGCCGGTCCGGCTCCTGCCTGAAGCACACATTATCCGTCATCCCCCTAACGACAGGTTTAAACGCGCACCACCTGCGGTTGACTCCGGCGTGTTACCCACAACGGAGTGCGACATGTTGGCAATGAAAAATGCTGTATGAATTCACGTTGCCGCAAATTTGTTTCAGAATTGAACAAACTAGTGGCAGATCGTTGCCATTACTTGGCGATTCATATTTGCTTAGCCATACGCAAAGTTTTTCGTGATGGCGGACATTAGTGTCAGATTTCGCCTTTGATCATCTTGATGATGCCGGAAAAATCTAAACCATCGTGACCGGAAGCTTCCATCAGCGCATAAAGCTGCGCCGCCTGTGCGCCCAAAGGTGTCGGCGCGCGCGCGGCTTTGGACGCATCCTGCGCGAGACGCAAATCCTTGAGCATCATGGCCGCTGAAAAGCCCGGTTGGTAATCACGGTTCGCAGGCGACGTCGCCACAGGACCGGGCACAGGGCAATAAGATGTCATGGACCAGCACTGGCCGGATGCGGTTGATGAAATATCAAACAGGGTCTGCGCGTCGAGACCGAGTTTCTCGCCGAGCACGAAAGCCTCCGACACGGCAATCATCGAGATGCCGAGGATCATGTTGTTGCAGACCTTGGCAACCTGGCCATTGCCCGCACCGCCCGCATGAAAAATATTCTTGCCCATCTGCTCAAGCACCGGCTTGGCCATCGCGAAGGCGTCATCCGTACCGCCGACCATGAAAGTAAGCGTGCCCGCCTCCGCTCCACCGACGCCGCCCGAAACCGGCGCGTCGATCATGCCCATGCCTGCCGCCGATGCCGCCGCGATCACATCGCGCGCCGAGGGCACGTCAATAGTGGAACTATCAATAAAGAGCGTGCCCTTTTGGGCGACCGCGATAAGACCGCCATCGCCGAGATAAACAGAACGCACATGCTCGCCGGCAGGGAGCATTGTCACCACGAATTCGACATCTCTGGCGGCATCCGATGCAGTCGAAGCTTTCGTTGCGCCTGCCGCGACGAGCGTCGCCACGGCTTTCTCGCTCAGATCGAACACTTTGAGCACATGCCCGGCCTTGATAAGATTGCGTGCCATGGGGCCGCCCATGTTACCAAGTCCGATAAAGCCGATGGTCGCCATGCTTAGCTCCTGCTTCAAATTCACCTCCCCTCAAGGGGAGGTGAAGTTTCTAATTATTCAAACGACAGTTCTTCACTTCCCAACGAAGCAAAATACCCATCCACCTCTACCGCGCTCACATCTTCCAGCGTTGCGGGCTCCCACTTCGGCGACTGATCCTTGTCGATGATGATGGCCCGCACACCTTCGTAAAAATCATGGCCACGCATAAAGCGGTTAGTCAGTCGGAACTCAAGTCTCATTGCCTCCTCAAAAGACAATGACGCACCGGTGCGGATCTGGCGATAGGCGACCAACAGGCTCAGTGGCGACTTTGTGGCGAGAACGCCTGCGACTTTCGTCGCCCATTCGCTGGCATCGGCTTGGAGCGACGCGATAATCTCCGCGACGGAGCCGAACGAAAAATGCTTGTCAATCTGCGCACGCTTGGTCCCCAGCGACGCTTCGCCCGCGTCACCGGACAGACCCTTGAGCGCCGCATCGAAACTGTCGCCTGCGGCAAGACGCGATTTGAGCGCGGCAAAATTCTCTGACGGCACGAACACATCGGCAATGCCGGCGTGGATCGCGTCCGCTGCCTTCAGCCGTTCGCCGGTGAGGCCGAGAAACATACCGATCTCACCCGGGCAACGCGGCAAAAAAAATGTGCCGCCGACATCAGGAAACAAGCCAATACCGGTTTCGGGCATGGCGAAAGTCAGGCGCTCGCTCGCCACACGATGCGAACCGTTGACCGAGATTCCGACGCCGCCGCCCATGTCGATGCCGCCCATCAGCGCGATATAGGGTTTTGGATAATTTTTGATATAGACGTTGAGGCGATATTCCTCGCGGTAAAAGTCGATGACATTGCGGTCACCGACCTTGCCCCAATCATGCAGCGCGCGAATGTCACCGCCCGCGCAAAAAGCCCTCTCGCCCACTGCTTCAATAATGACGAGTTTGACCGCATCATCGGCCGCCCAAGCTTTCAACTGCGGATGGATCGCGCGCACCATATTGAGCGTCAGCGCGTTAAGCGCCTTTGGACGGTTCAACGTGATGATGCCCGCAACACCGTCACGCGAAAACAGGACTTCGGCTTCGTCGCTCATATTCAACTCTTCAGCAATTCACGCGCGATGATGACGCGCATGATTTCATTGGTGCCTTCCAAAATCTGGTGCACGCGCAAATCGCGCACATGCCGCTCCAGCGGGAAGTCATTGAGATAACCGTAGCCACCGTGAATTTGCAGCGCCTGATTGGCAACCTCAAAGCTCACGTCCGTCGCAAAGCGCTTGGCCATGGCGGCGTGCATCGTCGCATCAGATGTCTTGGCATCCACTTTGGTGGCAGCCTGCATGAGCAGAAGGCGCGCGGCTTCAAGCTCGGTTGCCATATCGGCCAGCTTGAACTGTAAGGCCTGAAAGGAAGCGAGCGGTTTGCCGAATTGTTGCCGCTCGGTGAGATAGGTCTTAGCGCGGGCAAGCGACGCCTGCGCCGTGCCGAGCGCACAGGCACCGATGTTGAGACGACCGCCGTCGAGACCCATCATGGCGATCTTGAAGCCCTGCCCCTCTTCGCCGATGAGATTTTCAACAGGCACACGGCAATCATCAAAAATAACCTGCGCTGTCGGTTGGCTGTTCCAACCCATCTTTTTTTCCGGCGCACCAAAAGACAGCCCCGGCGTGCCCTTCTCGACGACCACACAAGAGACGCCGCCTGCGCCCTCGCCACCTGTGCGCACCATGCAGACATAAATATCTGATGTGCCGCTACCGGAGATGAACGCCTTCGAGCCGTTGATCACATAATGATCTCCATCGCGCACGGCTTTGGTGCGCAACGACGCCGCATCCGAACCGGCGCTCGGCTCGGTCAGGCAATAGCTGGCGATGAGTTCCATCGTTGTGAGCCGCGGCAGCCATTTGCGGCGCTGCGCCTCGCCCCCGAATGTGTCGATCATCCAGGACGCCATATTGTGAATCGAGAGAAAGGCGGCGGTCGATGTGCAGCCTGCTGACAGGGCTTCAAACACCAAAGCCGCATCGAGCCGTGTCAGCGCCGAACCGCCGACATCCTCGCGCACATATATGCCGGCGAGGCCAAGGGCCGCCGCCTTGCGCAGGGTTTCAACCGGAAAGAAGGCGCGCCGATCCCAATCTGCGGCAAATGGCTCCAGTTCATCGGCGGCAAAAGCCCGCGCCATGTCCTGAAATGCCTGCTGCTCTTCGTTAAGCCCGAACCTCATGGAAGCCTCCCTCTGCGCCTAACTGCGCAGTTAACCCCTGATACTGGTCACTTTTTACGCTGTCAACGAAGGCAGATTTGCTACCTTCGCTTGACGTTGCGGCACGTTGCACTCCGCTCGCCCATTCGTTATGAGTCTGCGCCATGAAAACGAACCCGTCACCCATGTTTCCGGCCACAAGGTTGCGTCGCAACCGCAAGGCCGACTGGTCACGCCGCCTCGTCAGCGAAAACGCCCTATCAGTCAATGACCTGATCTGGCCGCTTTTCCTCATCGAAGGCGAAGGCAAACGCGAGGCAATCCCCTCGATGCCTGGCGTCGAACGCCTGAGCGTGGACGAGGCGCTGCGCGCCGCCGAAGAAGCCGCGACACTCGGCATTCCCGTCGTCGCTCTCTTCCCGCATACATCAAAAGATCGCCGCGATGCGACCGGCACACTGGCGCTCGATGCTAATAATCTGGTGGCGCAAGCGACGCGCGCTATCAAGGCTGAATTTCCGCAGGTCGGTATTCTCTGTGACGCCGCCCTCGACCCCTATACGAGCCACGGCCATGACGGCGTGATGGACGGCGAGCGTATTCTGAACGACGAAACCGTCGAACTGCTCGTGCAGCAATCGCTGATGCAGGTGGAAGCCGGTTGCGACATCATCGCGCCGTCCGACATGATGGACGGCCGCGTTGGCGCGATCCGCTCAGCACTCGAAAAGGCCGGACATACCGACACGCAGATCATGTCCTATGCGGCAAAATTCGCCTCTGCCTTCTACGGTCCCTTCCGCGATGCCATCGGCTCGACGGGTGTGCTCAAAGGCGACAAGCGCAGCTATCAGATGGACCCCGCCAACGGTGACGAAGCCATTCGCGAAGTCGCCCTCGACATTGCCGAAGGTGCCGACATGGTGATGGTGAAACCCGGCATGCCCTATCTTGATGTGCTGGCCCGCGTGAAACAGGAATTCGGTCTGCCGACATTCGCCTATCAGGTGTCCGGCGAATACGCGATGCTAGCCGGTGCCATTCAGAACGGCTGGCTCGACGGAGACCGCGTGATCCTTGAAACAATGATGAGCTTCAAACGCGCTGGTGCCGACGGCGTGTTGACCTATTTCGCGCCCGCCGCCGCGCGCCTCATCAAAGCACTTTAAAAAACCAGCCCGTCGCCGAGTCCGGCAAGACGCAGCGCCGCGAGCCCGTGCAGCGTCGCGAGCCCGCCCGCGTCCTCGACCAATTCAGCAACGAGCGTCACCTCTTCTTTACGTTGCGCCACGGCCTTGCGATCGGCCAGCGCCCCGAACATGAGCTGATAGCGCCCGGGAAAATCACCCGCAAAGGCGAGATAAGCACCACGAATGCGCTTGGCGCTGCTTGTCGACTCAAGGTCACCTATTAACATTTCAAAACCTTCAAGCGCGACCGCCCCGAGCAATTCATCAAGATTGGCAAAGTGTCGGTAAGGCGCTGCCTCCGACACGCCCGCACGCCGCGCCGCCTCGCGCATCGTCAATGCGTCGCGTCCGCGAATGTCGATCAGCGTTATTGCCGCATCAAGCAATGTTCGCTTCAAATCACCATGATGGTATTTCGTCTTCTGGCCGCGAAGTCGTGAACGCATTTTAACGCCGTTCTTCTTTTGTCCGATAAGCCATATGTTATCACTGTTAACATAAAAGGCAAGCGATTAGCGTGAACACTCCGTGAACGGATGGCTAAAATTCAGATATCAGAAACCAGATATCGTGCTTGCGCCGGAAACCTGCACAACTGTGTCTGTGAAGAATCCGTTGAAGCCGCTTTGCATGCCGATGGAATACGCCCCCATGCGTGCGAACTCGATCCAGTCGCCCTCACCTATGTCGGCGGGCAAATCAAACTGCACTTTGAAGACATCGAGACTGTCGCAAGTGGGACCGAAGATACGGAACGGCGTCAGTGCGCCGCCGACATCACTAACGCCATTGCCCTTGCGCGTGATGGCCCGCACAGGCGGCCGCAGATCAGCCAAATGGATTTCCGACAGGCCGCCATAGATGCCGTCGTTAATATATAGGTCGTTGCCTTTGCGCAGTTGCACCTGCGTCAGCACCGAACAACCGTCCGCCACCAGCGCCCGACCGGGCTCTGCAAACAGCGGCACATCAATCGCCAGATCGCGTTTGGCGGCACGGATCACGTCGAAATATTCCTCCAGTGGCGGAATGGGGTCGCCATAATCCGCCGGAAAGCCACCGCCAATGTCGAAATAGCTGATCGGTACACCAGAACGACGCACAACATCAGCGGCCACCTCCATCGACACGCGATAGGCCATTGGATCTGGACACTGACTGCCGACATGGAAGGCAGTCGCCGTGCGCGAACCACGCGCATGAGCTTCCTTGAGCAAGGCCACCGCCTCGTCCGGCTGCGCCCCGAATTTCGACGACAGATTGTAAACGGATTTGTTCTTGGGCGTGGTCACGCGCACTTCAACCGTAATGTCTGTGCCGACCACTTCATGGAGCTTGTCCAACTCGCTCAGATGATCGACGACATAATGTTCGATACCATAGACATCGGACGCAGATTCCAGCGCTCCGCGCGATTTCACCGGATGGTTGAAATAGCAATGTGCATCAGGAAAAAGTTCGGTCAGTTTAGCAATTTCCGGCAACGACGCCGTGTCAAAATGCCGGACGCCTGCGCGGTAGAGCGCGCGCAGCACATGTGGATCGGGATTGCATTTCACCGCATAGAGCACCGTGCCCGGAAAGCCGTCGAGAAAGGCGGTGGCGCGTTTTTCCAGCACGTCCGGGAAGATAACGAACACGGGATATGACGGATTGAGGCGACTGACGACCTCATCGACGGAGCCGAATCGAATTTCTTTCATCGCCATAATCTATATCGCCTTTGTGACCTTATTCAGGCGGGCGACAAGACTCGATGTATCCCAGCGATTGCCACCCATAGACTGCACATCGGCGTAAAACTGGTCCACAAGCGCCGTCACGGGCAATTGCGCACCATTGTTGCGCGCCTCAGCGAGACAAATCGACAGGTCCTTGCGCATCCAATCAACCGCAAAACCATGATCGAACTCACCCGCGATCATCGTCTTATAGCGGTTTTCCATCTGCCAGCTTTGTGCAGCACCTTTGGAAATCACGTCAATAACAGCGGCAGGATCAAGCCCCGCCTGCGTCGCAAAATGGATGCCTTCTGACAGACCCTCAACAAGACCAGCAATGCAAATCTGATTGACCATCTTGGTGAGCTGACCCGCACCTGCTGGACCCATGAGACGGCAGGCCCGCGCAAAAGCAGCGATGACGGGTTCGGCCTTTGTATAGGCAGCTTCATCACCACCGCACATGACGGTGAGAATGCCCTTCTCCGCCCCCGCTTGCCCGCCAGACACCGGCGCATCAACAAAGCCGAGACCGGCTTCGCGCGCCGCTGCATCCAACTCACGCGCGAGCGTTGCGGAGGCCGTGGTGTGGTCCACAAATACGCTGCCTCGCTCCATGCCCACGAAGGCACCCTCGGCACCCAACGTGACGGCGCGGACGTCATCGTCATTACCGACGCAGGCAAAAACGAATTCGGCACCGGCTGCTGCTTCACGCGGTGTTTTGGCTGCACGTCCACCGTGCTCAGCGACAAAAGCTGAAGCACGTGCGGCAGTACGATTGTAAACAGTGACGGTGTGACCGGCATTGATGAGATGACCCGCCATCGGGTAACCCATGACACCAAGCCCGAGGAAAGCAACTGACACGCCCATATCTGCCTCTTCAAAAAATGCATTTTCAGAAGATTAGCAGGCTATGAAGCCTGGATCATGCTTTGACTTGACCTATTCCACCGCACCAATGGCCGCGCGACGACCCGATTTGCACAACGCCGAACTTTCGATGGAGCAAGGCGCATAATAGAGACGCAAGGTCGGGCCATCTGTCGTCAGGTCGTAGCAATCCTTGGTGTTGTAGTTGATGGCCTGAGACTGATGACACCAGCGATTGCCTTCGATCCACCAACGACCACTGGCGCTTTCGCTACGCGTCGATGAATAAAGATTGTGATAGGTCTGGCGGTAAAAATGCGTCAGCGTGACTTCGGTCGTCCCGTCGGGATGGAGCTTAATGACGGTGTTGATGGCGTTATTGGTGCCCTGAATATCGTCACGTCCCATGACATTGAGCTTGAACGTGCGCCCGGACATTTGCGTGGCAATCATCGCACCGGTGAGCGAATTGCCCTTCTTGTTGAGGATCGTCTCAATTGCCTGGCCGCGTGCGCCCTGCCCTTTGCCTCCGGCGACGCCCATGCCGGCGAGTTCTTCCTCAAGCGTAAGCTCGGGTTCCGGCTCTTCCTTGGGTTCCTCAACGACGGGACGCGGCTTCTCGTCTTTCGCTTTACGCGGCGCGACTTCCAATTTTGGTTTGGGTTTCGGCTTTGGTTTGACCTTGGGTTTCTCAACAGCGGGCTTGGGCTTCACATCAACGGCCTTGGGCGCGGCAAAGCGATCATGCGCATCGCCTGCGGCCAGCTGAAAAATCAACGCATCACCGCCGCCCGGTCCCGGCACACCATAAATACCACCGAACAAGAGGCCGAAAAAGAACAAGACGAGATGCAATGCAACCGCAAAGACGAGGAATGCAAAGAGCCCCGGCGGTTGCGGTGTTTCGTTTTCTGCCTGCGTATGGTTCCAGGACATATTCAACGGGCCGACTCCGTCTGCAGGGTCACTTCTTTGACCCCCGCTTTACGCAACCCTTCCATCAGCGTCAGCAGCGCGTCGGCGGGCGCATCCTGATCTGCTTTGATGGCAATACGGTCAGTGCCTTCTTCTTTCATGAAGCCTTTGACCATCAAGCCACTTAGTTCCGGCGGCACCATGTTTTTACCGAGCCAGACGAAGCCATCTTTCTCAAGATAGAGCGTCGCCGGAAGTCGAGAGTTTTTATCGTCGATCTGACCCGACGGCAAAGCAACCTTCACCGGCTCCGACGGCTCCATTGTGCCCGCCAGCAAAAAGAAAATGAGCAGCAGGAACACGACATTGATGAGCGGCACCATTGTCTCGTAGGGCGGGCGGCGGCGTGGTTCGTCGAATTCAATCATGGCTTGAACTTATCCACTTTGGCGGTCGCGACATTTTTAACACCCGCAAGACGCGCCGCTTCAACGGCGGCAACGAATGCCTGTGTACGCGATCCTTTTTCGGCGAAAATCGAAACAGTAAGGTCCATTCGGCCTCCAAGCGCCGCTTTCACAGCCGCACCTAATCCATCGGCCGTTACCGGCTTTTCAGCAACCCGCGTCGATCCGTCAGCCATCAGCCAGATTTCAACAACATTAGCATCCTGCGGCAAGCCGCCTTCGGACGCCGCAGGCGTTGTAACAGTCAGCAGCTGTGTATGCATGAACGTAGTCGTCAGCATAAAGAATATCAGCAATTGGAACACGACGTCGATCAGCGGTGTAAGGCTGAACAGGCCGCGTCGCCTGATTGGCTCCTCGAACATGTCGGGCGCTCCGTTCTGACTTACTGAGCCGCTTTCGAGCGAGGCGCGCCGGGACGCGCATGCAAACCGGCGATCACACGGGCCGAAGCATCGCGCATGGCGAGCCGCACCTGATCGACCTTGCCTTCAAATAGATTGAGCGCGGTGATGGCAGGCAGCGCCACCACGAGACCAACCGCCGTGGTGAGCAATGCGGTCCAAATACCCCCCGACAACAACGCCGGATCAACCTTGCTGCCACCGGCTTCAAGCTTCTGGAAAGCCTGAATCATACCGATAACGGTGCCGAGAAGGCCGAGAAGCGGCGAGACATTGCCGATGATTTCGAGCCAGCGGAAATAGCTTTGCAACGAGCCAAGCTCCAGCGCACCGACGCGCGCAATTTCAGATGCCACGTCTTCATCACGCAGATCACCGCGCAATTTGGCGCGGATACCAGCAGCCATCGCTCGGGCGAGCGGTGTGCGCGGCTTGGAGACGATTTTGAGTGCACCCTCAAGATCGCCCGCCTCAATGCGGGCAACCGCCGGATCAACAAAATTGCGCTTGGAGAGGCCTGCAGACCAATATTGGAAGATCTTGAGCAGAATGACCGCAGCTGAGACAACCGACAGAACCATGAGCAGCATGACAATCGGTCCGCCCTTGTCGATCAGGGGCCCGAGCGCGAACCAGGGTTCGGCTGCATCACTGCCCGCCAGGGCCGTCGACATGATTTCCGCGGCAGTTTGCGTCGTTTGGACTGCTTCAGCAGCCACTTCTTCTCCGGCCATTCGCTTCCCCTAAAACTCTACTTGTTTCCTCATGCGGAATTCGCGTGACCGCAGGGCGTCTTTTTAGTAAATTCACGTTACGAAACCATCGTCCGTATCAAACGTCAAGTCGAACAAATGATACAGCCGTGCTAAACAGGCATCAGAAGCTGGGAAATTGGCGAAATGACGACAAGAAAAATGGAAACAGCACCGGCTGAAGCCCCGGCTAAAGCCACGCCAACGGCCGAAGACGACACGGATCGCTTCTCGCCGCAATATCTACTGAATTTGCTCATTAATGTGGGCAGTTTTCTCGCCACTATTTATGACAGACGCAGCCCGCTGACACGTCAGCAAACACGCGTCATTGGCGTGCTGCTCGCTCAGGACGGACAAACGCAGACGGAACTCGCCAACGCCCTCCAAATTCACAAAGTGTCAGTTGGTATTTATATCAGCGAACTTGAGAAAATGGGGCTGGTGGAGCGCCGTCAGCACGAGACAGACCGCCGTGCGAAATGCATTTTCCTGACGAAATTGCTCCACGCGACGAAGCACATCGGCATGAAGCACTACGACACGGTGCATCACATCGCGACCGAAGGCATCGACGAACAGGCCTATCTGAACATGCTCGATTGCATCGAGTTGATGCGCACTAATTTGATGACACAAGACATCAAGGATCGCGAAAGATCAGCCGGCGCTTCGACCTCGAACTAGCGATCAGGGATTGCCGGTGGCCAGCCCCTGATAGCCGCCACGGTGATAAAGCAGTGGGCGTCCGTCTTCGCTATATTCAAAATGAGTGACGCGACCGAGCATAATGATGTGGTCACCTGCCTCGTGACGCGCATAAACCTCGCACTCAAAATGCGCCAATGCCTCTTCAAGCGCCGGGCAGCCATTGCTCCCGACTCTGGTGGCCAGGCCTTCAAGATTGTGGTCGCCCTGCTTTGCCAGCCGGTTTGAAACCTCGCGGTGATTTTCTCGCAGAATATTGACTGTGAAATGCCTCACTGTGCTGAAAACCGGCAGCGTGTCCGACTTCTTGTCGAGACTCCATAGAACAAGCGGCGGCTCAAGCGAAACAGACGAAAACGAGTTCACCGTGATGCCGATAGGCCCATTGCCCGGAACACAAGCTGTGATGACCGCAACGCCCGTAGCGAAGTGACCTAGCGCGTTGCGGAACTTTCGTTTGTCTTCCTCGATCATCCGGCGGCCTTTTATTAACGCTCTATTGACTGATGTAGCGCGATTCTGGGACGGGAAACGCCGCGCTTCACCCTTGTTCTCCGCGATTAAGGACAGTGCCGCCCTGCAGCGCAACCCAGCGAGAATGCAACT
>TARA_R110000868_G_scaffold224768_5_pt1 | contig 17202 bp, 15 predicted proteins | sample TARA_R110000868 | Tara Oceans TARA_R110000868 (sample SAMEA4397489) | marine metagenome | biome: Polar Biome; feature: [SRF] surface water layer (ENVO:00010504); material: water (ENVO:00002006), including particulate matter (ENVO:01000060) such as... | depth 5 m | reverse complement strand
GAACGTTTAAATGAAGAATTTAACGGAAGTTTAACGCTTGCCATTAAAATTTTTAAAGGTGATTATCCAAGAAAGTTTATGTGTCAGCTTATTTCTGGTCAATTTGATATGGATAGAGCCGATTATTTAAAACGCGATAGTTTTTACACAGGAGTTGCTGAAGGGAATATAAATAGCGAACGTTTAATAACCATGCTTCATGTAGTTGATGATGCCTTGGTAGTTGAAGAAAAAGGAATTTATAGCGTTGAAAAATTCATTATTGCCCGTCGTTTAATGTATTGGCAAGTGTATTTACATAAAACAAGTTTGGTAGCAGAACAGCTTTTAATTCGGGTTTTAAAACGCGCAAAAGAATTAACCTTAAAAGGGGAAACATTGCATGCCAGCAAGTCGTTTCAATACTTTTTGAACAACGAAATAGCAATTGATAACTTTAATGAAGAAACACTAAATCTATTTTCTCAATTAGATGATTATGATATTATTTCAGCTATGAAAGACTGGCAATATCACCATGATTTTGTGCTTAGTAATTTGTGCGAAATGATTATAAATAGAAACTTACTAAAAATAAAAATTAAAAATAAGCCAATCAAAAAACAAAGTTTAGAAAAACATATAAATGCATTAATAGTTAAACATAGTATTACTGAACAAGAAGCAGAATACTTTGTGTTTATGGGGAGTATTTCAAATCAAGCGTATCAATTAAAACATCAAAGTATTAACATTTTACATAAATCTGGAAAAATTGAAGATATTGTTAAAGCATCCGATCAATTAAATCTTAAAGCATTATCAAAACCAGTGACTAAATATTATATATGTTACCCTAAGTAAAAACTTTAGTACATTTTTCCTATTTTTGCGTCAATCAAACAAAAAACAATTAACTTTCAAGTGTGAAGTTTACAGCACAACAAATAGCGGGTATTTTAGAAGGCGATGTGATAGGAAATCCTGATGCTGAAGTGTCAACACTTTCTAAAATAGAAGACGGCTCTAATGGTTCTTTAACTTTTTTGGCCAACCCAAAATACACACCGTTTATATATACTACAAAAGCTTCTGTAACTATTGTAAACAAAAGCTTTAAACCAGAAAATCATTTAGAAACAACACTTATAAAAGTAGAAGATGCTTACTTAGCTTTTTCAAAAATATTAGAATATTACAATTCGGTAAAGCTGAATAAAGTAGGTATAGAACAGCCATCATTTATATCAGAATCTTCTAAATTAGGAGACGATGTTTATATTGGTGCATTTAGCTATATCGCTGATAATGTTGTGATTGGCAAAAACGTTAAAATTTTCCCAAACGCATACATAGGTGATAATGTGACACTCGGAGATAATACTATCGTTTTTGCTGGAGCTAAAATCTATTCTGAAACTATTATTGGAAAAAACTGCGTTATAAATTCAGGTGCTATAATTGGAGCTGATGGTTTTGGTTTTGCACCAAATGAAAACGGTGGATATAATAAGATACCGCAAACCGGAAATGTTATTATAGAAGATTATGTAGATATTGGAGCCGCTACAACTATTGATAGAGCCACTATGGGTTCAACAATAATTAGATCTGGTGTAAAACTAGATAATCAAATTCAGATAGCTCATAATGTCGAAATTGGTAAAAACACCGTTATAGCTGCACAATCTGGTGTTGCTGGTTCTACAAAAATTGGTGAAAATTGCCAAATTGGAGGTCAGGTTGGTATTGCTGGTCATATTACTATTGGAAATAATGTTAGGATACAAGCCCAATCTGGTATAGCTAGAAATATAAAAGATAATGAAATGCTTCAAGGTTCACCTGCAATAACCTTAACCGACTATAATAAATCTTATGTGCATTTTAAAAATCTACCTAAGATTGTGAAAGATATTAATGATTTAGAAAAAAAAGTTAATGGGAATAGTTAATACAGAAATCAAGCAAAAAACCATCCAAAAAGAAATCTCCTTAACGGGTGTGGGTTTGCATACAGGTAAAAATGTGACTTTAACATTTAAGCCGGCTGCTGCAAATTCTGGCTTATCATTTAAGCGTGTCGATTTAGAAGGAACACCAGTTATTGAAGCTGATGCAAACTATGTAACTAACACACAAAGAGGTACTTGTTTAGAAAAAAATGGTGTTATAATTCAAACTTCAGAACATGTTTTAGCCGCTTTAGTAGGCTTAGATGTTGATAATGCGATTATAGAATTAAATGAATCTGAACCTCCAATTATGGATGGCTCTTCAAAGTTTTTTGTTGAAGCCATTGAGAAAGCAGGAATTATTGAATTAGATGCCTTTAGAGAAGAATTTGTTATTACAGATATCGTATCTTATACAGACGAAGAAACGGGTAGCGAAATTTTAGTAATGCCAGCTAAAGAGTATCAGATTACTACAATGGTAGATTTTGGCACTAAAGTTTTAGGAACCCAAAACGCCACTTTAAATCATATTTCAGATTTTAAAAAGGATATTTCAAATGCTCGAACGTTTAGCTTCTTACATGAAATTGAAATGCTTTTAGAAAATGGTTTGATAAAAGGCGGCGATTTAAATAACGCGATTGTTTATGTGGATAAAGCATTATCTAAAGAAACAATGGAAAGATTGAAAGTAGCTTTCAAAAAAGATTCTATTACCATAAAACCAAATGGCATTTTAGATAACCTAACATTACACTATCCAAATGAAGCAGCAAGACATAAATTACTTGATGTTTTAGGCGATTTAGCTTTAGTTGGAACACGAATTCGAGGAAAAGTTATAGCCAACAAGCCAGGTCATTTTGTAAATACACAGTTTGCAAAAAAATTATCTAAGCTTATAAAAAACGAAAGACGTAATAACGTTCCAAATATTGATTTGAATCAAACACCTTTAATGGATGTGACTCAAATTATGGCCATGTTACCGCACAGACAACCATTTTTATTAATAGATAAAGTTTTTGAACTTTCTGATAGTCATGTCATCGCTATGAAAAACGTGACCATGAATGAAGAATTCTTTAGAGGTCATTTTCCAGGAGCACCAGTAATGCCCGGAGTTTTAATAGTAGAAGCCATGGCACAAACAGGCGGTGTTTTAGTTTTAAATACTGTTCCAGACCCTGAAAACTACTTGACTTTCTTCATGAAAATGGATAATGTTAAGTTTAAGCAAAAGGTGTCTCCAGGTGATACTTTAATATTCAAATGTTCGTTAATTACACCAATCCGTCGAGGTATTTGTCATATGCAAGGTTACGCTTATGCCAATGGAAAGCTTTGTGCAGAAGCCGAACTTATGGCTCAAATATCAAAAGTTAAATAATTATGAATCGAGCTAAATTGAAATTTTTAAAAAAGTTCTCTTTAAGCCAAAGCGAACACATTTTTACAGCTTTATCAAAATATAATTTAAAAAAATGAATCAACCTTTAGCATACGTTCATCCAGGAGCAAAAATCGCAAAAAATGTGGTTATTGAACCCTTTACAACCATTCACAATAACGTCATAATAGGCGATGGTACTTGGATAGGCAGTAATGTAACTATTATGGAGGGAGCTCGGATTGGTAAAAATTGTAATATTTTTCCAGGCTCTGTTATTTCTGCTGTTCCTCAAGATTTAAAATATAATGATGAAGATACAACCGTAGAAATAGGTGATAATGTAACTATTCGAGAATGTGTTACCATCAATAGAGGTACAGCTGATAGAATGAAAACCGTAATTGGTAATAATTGCTTAATTATGGCATATTGCCACATTGCCCACGATTGCATTGTTGGTAATAATTGTATTTTTTCTAATAATAGTACGCTTGCTGGACATATTACTATTGGAGATTATGTGGTTTTAGCTGGTATGACGGCGGTTCATCAATTTGTTTCTATCGGTAATCATGCTTTTGTAACAGGTGGTTCATTGGTTAGAAAAGATGTGCCTCCTTTTGTAAAAGCTGCCAGAGAGCCATTATCTTATGTTGGTATTAATTCAGTAGGATTACGAAGACGAGGCTATTCAACAGAAAAAATAAGAGAAATTCAGAATATTTTTAGAATTCTATACCAAAAAAATTATAATAATACACAAGCTTCAGAAATTATTGAGGCAGAAATGGAAGCAACTCCAGAACGTGATGAAATTCTTCAATTTATTAAGAATTCGCATCGTGGTATTATGAAAGGTTATTTTAAATCAAATTAACCATAGCTTTCACTAACAACTAAACAAAACAACTTTACAACAAACAGTTTTATGGCAACGACAAGTGATATTAGAAACGGATTATGTATTCGTTATAACAATGATATTTATAAAATAATAGAATTTCTACATGTAAAACCTGGAAAAGGACCTGCTTTTGTGCGCACAAAAATGAAAAGTGTCACTAACGGAAAAGTATTAGATAACACCTTTTCTGCAGGACATAAATTAGAAGATGTACGTGTTGAAACTCATAAATTTCAGTACTTGTATAATGATGGTGAATTTTATCACTTTATGAATGAAGCAGATTACACTCAAATTCGTTTATTGGAAGCCGCTTTAGATAATCCAAGCTTAATGAAAGAAGGTGAGGTAGTAACAATTCAAATTAACACAGAAGACAATATGCCACTATCTGTTGATATGCCGGCAACAGTAATTTTAGAAGTAACTGCAACAGAACCAGGAGTTAAAGGAAATACTGCAACCAATGCAACTAAACCTGCAACTGTAGAAACTGGAGCTGAGGTTAACGTGCCTTTGTTTATAAATGAAGGCGACAAGATTAAAATTGAAACAGATAAAGGAACTTATAAAGAACGTGTAAAGGAGTAATTGAAGATTTAATGAACAAATCAAGAGAAGAAATTAATCAGACCGAAAAAGATTATTGGAATGAAGGTAAGCTTGATCGGAGAAAAATAAAAAAATTAAGAAGACACGCTTTTTTTTATTCCTACAAACGAGAAAAAAAAATACTTAATAAACTTTTAGAAGATTTTACGGGTAAAAATGTTTTAGAAATTGGCTCATACACATGGGCTGCGTGGTTTAATGAGAATACTATTCCTAAAAAATTAACATGCATTAATATTTCTGAAGTAGAATTAGAAAACGGTAAAAAGCACGCACAATCAAAACCTTTTCCTGTAGAGCACTTTTTAATGGATGCAAATAATCTAACTTTTGAAGACGAAAGTTTTGATATTGTTTTTGGAGGTGCCATTCTACATCATTTAGATATTGAAAAATCAATTGGTCATATTCATCGTGTTTTAAAACCTGGAGGGACAATAGTTTTTCTTGAGCCTTTAAACATGAACCCTCTTTATAAAATATATAGAAACTTAAACAAGAAAGAAAGAACCCCCGATGAACATGCTCTGGTGTCTGCAGATTTTAAAATAATAAGAGATAAATTTACTTTTGATCATTATTTCTTTGACTTTTTTACGGTCATTTTTGGTTATCTTTCTTTAAAGATATTTGGAGACAAAAAATATGATAATTGGATAAATAAATTAGCTTATAATTTAGATGTGTTTTTTTCTAAAATACCGTTTTTACATGCGCTTTTTGCGAGAGTTATCATATATGGTAGTAAAAAATAAATAAATGAAGTTTCCTAAACCACATAATTTAAAAGAAATTGCACAATTAATAGAATGTACTTTTGTTGGCGATGATGATTTTCCGGTTTTAGGAATGAATGAAATTCATGTTGTAGAATCTGGAGATATTGTGTTTGTAGACCATCCAAAGTATTATCATAAAGCTTTAAACTCTGCAGCAACAATTATTTTAATTAACAAAGAAGTAGAATGTCCAGAAGGAAAAGCGTTGCTTATTAGCGACGATCCTTTTAGAGATTTTAACAAATTAACTAATCATTTTAAACCTTTTCAAGCTTCAAGTAGTTCTATTTCAGCTTCAGCTAAAATTGGTAAAAACACTATAATACAGCCTAATTGTTTTATTGGTCATAATGTAGTTGTTGGCGATAATTGCATAATTCACTCTAATGTGAGTATTTATGATGATGCTATAATTGGCAATCATGTTACTATTCATGCTGGAACTGTTTTGGGAGCTAATGCTTTTTATTACAAAAAAAGACCAGAAGGTTATGACAGATTAAAATCTGGTGGCCGTGTAGTCATAGAAGATTATGTTGATATTGGCGCAGCTTGTACTATAGATAGAGGTGTAACTGCAGATACCAAAATTGGGAGAGGTTCAAAATTAGACAATCAAATTCAAATTGGGCACGATACCGTTATTGGCGAAAAATGTTTAATTGCTTCTCAAACGGGGATTGCTGGTTGTGTTGTGGTTGAAGATAATGTTACTATTTGGGGACAAGTTGGTGTTAAAAGTGGCATTACTATAGCCAAAGGAACAGAACTTTATGCGCAATCAGGTTTAGGCCACACAACCGATGAAAATAAAACTTATTTTGGTTCTCCTGCTGTTGAAGCTAGAGAAAAATTTAAGGAAATGGCGTATATTAGAAAAATTCCAGAACTAATAGAGAAATTAAAACAAAACGAAAAAAAGTAATTCAGATTTTACTTTAAAAATATAATTCAAAAAATTACTTTTGCAAGTGATTTAAATAATGATAAATAATCTTCTATGAGCGTTTTAGTAAACAAAGATTCGAAAATAATAGTACAAGGTTTTACAGGTAGTGAAGGCACATTTCATGCAGGTCAAATGATTGAGTATGGAACTAATGTTGTTGGTGGTGTAACACCTGGAAAAGGTGGACAAACACATTTAGATAGACCTGTTTTTAATACAGTTCTAGAAGCTGTTGAAAAAGTTGGAGCAGATACCACTATTATTTTTGTGCCGCCAGCATTTGCTGCAGATGCTATTATGGAAGCTGCAGATGCCGGAATTAAAGTGATTATTTGCATTACAGAAGGTATTCCTGTTGCAGATATGATTACTGCTTCAAGTTATATAAAGAATAAAAATTGCCGTTTAATTGGTCCAAACTGCCCAGGTGTTATAACACCAGGCGAAGCAAAAGTTGGTATTATGCCAGGTTTTGTATTCAAGAAAGGAAAGGTTGGTATTGTTTCAAAATCAGGAACATTAACTTACGAAGCTGCTGATCAGGTTGTTAAACAAGGTTTAGGAATTACTACTGCTATTGGTATTGGTGGAGATCCAATTATTGGAACAACAACGAAAGAAGCTATTGAATTACTAATAAATGATCCAGAAACAGAAGCTGTTGTTATGATTGGTGAAATTGGTGGACAATTAGAAGCTGATGCTGCAAACTGGTATAAAGCTAGTGGAAGTAAAAAACCAGTAGTTGGTTTTATAGCCGGTGAAACTGCACCTGCAGGACGTACCATGGGACACGCTGGTGCAATTGTTGGAGGAAGTGATGATACTGCTCAAGCAAAAAAGAAAATCATGCGAGCATGCGGAATTCATGTTGTAGATTCTCCTGCTGAAATTGGAAAAAAGATAGCTGAAGTTTTAGGCTAAACTCAATAAATAATTTTTAAAACCTCACAAAAACTTGTGAGGTTTTTTTATTTCAAACAACTTGTAATTAGTATATTTGAATTGAATAAACTTTCTTAGATGAGTTCATCTAAGATTCATCTAAACTGTCATTCCTGCGGAAGCAGGAAACAACTATTTTAAACAAACTACATGAAATTATTAGAAGGAAAAACAGCCATAATTACAGGAGCTAGTAGAGGAATAGGAAAGGGTATTGCAGAAGTTTTTGCTCAACATGGTGCAAATGTAGCTTTTACATACAGCTCTTCTGTTGAAGCAGCTAATGAACTAGAAAAAGAGTTAAATGCATTAGGTGTTAAAGCAAAAGGTTACCAAAGTAATGCTGCTAGTTTTGATGACGCTCAAAAATTAGCCGAAGATGTTTTTAACGAATTTGGAAGCATTGATATACTTGTTAATAATGCAGGTATTACAAAAGATAATTTGCTTATGAGAATGGGGGAAGCCGATTTTGATACCGTTATTGAAGTTAATTTGAAATCCGTTTTTAATATGACTAAAGCAGTTCAACGAACAATGCTTAAACAACGTAAAGGGTCTATAATAAACATGAGCTCTGTAGTTGGTGTTAAAGGAAATGCAGGACAAACTAATTATGCAGCTTCAAAAGCTGGAATTATAGGGTTTTCTAAATCTGTGGCGCTAGAATTAGGCTCAAGAAACATTAGAAGCAATGTAGTTGCTCCAGGGTTTATTGAAACTGAAATGACTGCTAAGCTTGATGAAGAAACCGTAAAAGGATGGCGCGCAGGAATCCCATTAAAACGCGGTGGAACTCCAGAAGATATTGCTAATGTTTGTGTATTTCTGGCAAGCGATATGAGTGCTTATGTTACCGGGCAAACTTTAAATGTTGATGGAGGAATGCTTACATAATTACGATTTCAGATTTTTGATTGACGAATTAACTAATACTAGAATCGTAAATCTAAAACCGTAAATCTAAAATCAATTAATGCAAACAGAAACTCTATTATACATAATACTTGCTGGGATTATAGCACTTTTACTAGCGCTTTTTCAATATGGTACTAAAAAGAGGCGCCTGTCTAAATTGAACATGCTTTTTTCATTTTTAAGATTTATTTCAATTTTTTCGGTACTACTATTATTAATTAATCCAAAATTTGATCAAGTTACTTTATCAACAGAAAAGCCTAATTTAATTATAGCTGTCGATAATTCAAATTCAATTATACAATTAAATCAAGATAAAAAAGTTAGAGATTTGGTTGAGACTATATCTACTAATACAGATTTAAAAGATAAATTTAATTTAGAATTCTACACTTTTGGTAGCCATTTAAAAAATTCAGATTCCATCACTTTTTTAGAAAAACAAACCAATATTGATAATGCTTTTAATGGTTTATCACAAATTTACAAGCAGTCTACATCACCCACACTTATAATTACTGACGGAAATCAAACGTTTGGTAATGATTATGAGTTTGCATTTTCTAAATACAAACAACCTATTTATCCTATTATTTTAGGTGATACTGTGACTTATACAGATTTAAAAATAGAACAGCTTAACGTAAATAAATATGCGTATTTAAAAAATAGATTTCCAATAGAAGCAATTTTGGTTTACAATGGAAACACAAATGTAAATTCAAAACTTGAAGTTAGTCAAGGTAATAATACAGTCTATTCCGAAACGGTTCGTTTTACAAAAACTAACAATTCTAAAGTGGTCAATTTCACATTACCCGCATTAAGTGTTGGTGTTAGCAGCTACAAAGCAACTCTAATTCCAATTGAAAATGAGAAAAATAAAATAAATAACTCGAAGAATTTTGCTGTTGAAGTTATCGATCAGAAAACAAAAATAGCTATTATTAGTGATTTTTCACATCCAGATTTAGGTGCGCTTAAAAAGAGTATTGAAAGCAACGAACAGCGTTCAGTTTCTTTTTTAAACTCAACTGAAATAATAAGCCAAATAAATGATTTTCAATTAATTATATTATATCAGCCAAATAATAAGTTTAATAATTTATTTGAAGTTTTAAATTCAGAAAACAAGAATAAATTCGTGATAATTGGAACAAAAACAGACTTAAATTTCTTAAATAGAATAGAAAAAAATTATCAATATGAAATCACCCAACAGCTTGAAGATTATCAAGCCGAATTAAATTTAAACTATTCCCCATTTATAATTAACGCTATTGATTTTGAATCATTTCCACCATTAAAATCTAATTATGGTTCTGTTAATTTCACAATTCCTTTTCAATTTATTTTAAATAAAACGGTTAGAGGTGTTTCAACAAAAGAACCACTATTAGCAACTTTTGAAACTAATAATAGGCGTGAAGCTGTTTTATTTGGCGAGAACATTTGGCAATGGCGAGCTCAGAGTTACATAAACTCTAAATCATTTAATCCGTTTGATGATTTTATTGGAAAACTTGTTCAGTATTTAGCATCAAATAAAAGAAAAAGTAGATTAGATTTAGAATACGAACCATTTTATAACGGCAGTACTAATATTATTATAAAAGCTCAGTTTTTCGATAAAAATTATCAATTTGATTCCAGAGAAACACTTAGTATAACTTTAAAAGATGACATTTTAGGTGAAGAAAGGGTATTTCCTCTAATTTTAAAAAACAACAATTATCAAGTAGATTTAAGTAACTTATCACCATCTAGATATAGTTTTACTGTAAAGGCTTCTGGTGAGAATATTTCCAAATCTGGAAATTTTCAAATTTTAGAGTACAATGTTGAGCAACAATTTTTGAATGCGAATGTAACAAAGTTGCAACAACTGGCTACTAATAGTTTAGGAACAAGTTATTTTATTGATAGTACCGAGAATTTAATTAACGATTTATTAATCGATAATCGATACATTCCTATTCAAAAAAGCAATAAAAATAGCTTACCTTTGATAGATTGGAAATACTTACTCATTTTAATAGCATTAAGCCTATCAACGGAGTGGTTTTTAAGAAAATATAACGGATTAATTTAAATTGAAATAGAAATGGAAAAATTACCTAAAGTTGCCTTACCCATAATAATTACTGCAATTGTACTTGTAGTATTATTAGCTAAATCTGCAGTAACTATAGATTCTGGTGAAGCAGGCGTATTGTTTAAAACCTTTGGAGAAGGTGTTGTTATTGATGAGCCACCAATGGGTGAAGGGTTTCATATTGTAGCACCTTGGAATAAAGTTTACGTTTATGAAGTTCGTCAACAAGAGCTTTTTGAAAAAATGAAAGTATTATCATCAAACGGATTAGAAATTCAAATTGATGCTTCAGCCTGGTATGAGCCTGTTTATAAAGATTTAGGAAATTTACACCAATCTCTTGGTCAAAATTATTTAGAACGTGTAATTATGCCATCAATTCGAAGTGCGGCAAGAAGTGTTGTAGGAAGGTATACACCCGAGCAATTGTATTCTAGTAAACGTGATGCTATTCAGGATGAAATTTTTGAAGAAACAAAAAAGATTTTAGCAAAACAATACGTTCAGCTTAACGAAGTATTGGTGCGTGATGTAACATTACCTAACACCATTAAAGAGGCTATCGAACGTAAATTACGTCAAGAACAAGAATCTTTAGAATATGAGTTTAGGTTGGTTACTGCTGCGAAAGAAGCAGAAAAAGTAATTATTGAAGCAGAGGGTAAAGCAGAGTCAAATAGAATTTTAAGTGCGTCTTTAACTGATAAAATTTTACAGGACAAAGGTATCGATGCCACTATGAAATTAGCAGAATCGCCAAATAGTAAAATAATAGTTATTGGTTCAGGAGATAGCGGTTTACCAATTATCTTAGGGAATCAATAATTAAATATTAAAAAACATATTGAATATTTAGAATTATAAAATTTAATTTTAGATATTTGCGAAGTAAAATAACAGAAACATGACTTTTATTCAATTACATCATCATTTTCATATTTGCTCTCAAGCGAAGTGAAAATGTATTGAATAAATTCACATATATTTTAAACCCGTTTGAGACAATCAAGCGGGTTTTTTCATTCCCGTGAAAACGGGAATCTTTTATCCCGTTTCGGATAATTAATAAAAATAAAACAAAATGAGTAAATTAAGAATTGCAGTGCAGAAATCGGGTCGGTTAAACGAAGACTCCATGGCTATATTAAAGGATATCGGTATTTATATTAATAACGGAAAAGATCAACTTAAGGCTTCGGCAAAAGGTTTCCCAGTTGAAGTTTTCTATTTAAGAAACGGTGATATTCCTCAATATTTAAAAGATGGCGTTGTAGATGCTGCTATAATTGGAGAAAATGTTTTAATTGAAAAAGGAAACGGTATTAACGTTGTTGAAAAATTAGGATTTTCAACGTGTAGAGTTTGTATTGCGGTGCCAAAATCAGCTAAATATTCTAGTATTAAAGACTTGGAAGGTAAACGTATTGCAACTTCATATCCAAATACCGTTCAAAATTATTTAGAACAAAATGGTGTAAAAGCAAACCTTCATATCATTAATGGTTCTGTAGAAATTGCCCCAAATATTGGATTAGCAGATGCTATTTGCGATATTGTTTCAAGCGGAAGTACATTATTCAAAAATAATTTAAAAGAGGTTGAAACCATTTTAAAATCTGAAGCCGTATTAGCGGTTTCGCCAGTTTTAAGTGCAGAAAAACAGGCTATTTTAGATAAAATTCAGTTTAGAATTCAATCGGTTTTAAAAGGAAGAAATTCTAAATATGTATTATTAAACGCTCCAAATGATAAAATAGATGCTATAATAAATGTTTTACCAGGAATGAAAAGCCCAACGGTATTGCCTTTAGCTGAAGCTGGTTGGAGCTCTGTACATTCTGTGATTAGTAAAAATCAATTTTGGGATGTTATAGATGAATTAAAAGCAAATGGTGCACAAGGTATTTTAGTTTGTCCAATTGAGAAAATGGTGCTTTAAACTAAATTTTGTCATTCCTGCGACATGTGCTGAATTTATTTCAGTAAGGCAGGAATCTCATGATTTTAACTCAAAGTTAAATAAGAATGAAAATCATAAATAATCCTAATAAGAGTGAATGGCTGGAAATTTTGAAACGACCAACGCAGACCGTTGATGATATTGAGGCTACTGTAAATGAAATTTTTAAAGAGGTTCAACAAAATGGTGATGATGCCGTTAAAAAATACACGCTTAAATTTGATGGTGTTTCTCTTGAATCAAGTGTTGTGACATCAAAGGAGGTTGAAACGGCAATTAAACAAGTTCCAGAAAAACTAAAAAAAGCCATTAAGCTAGCGAAACAAAACATTGAAGTATTTCATCAAGCACAAAAAACCTCAAAAATTGAAATTGAGACTACAAAAGGGGTGCGATGTTGGCAAGAAAAACGCCCTATTCAAAAAGTGGGTTTATATATTCCAGGTGGAACAGCTCCTTTGTTTTCAACTGTTTTAATGTTGGCAGTTCCAGCTCAAATAGCAGGTTGTAAAGCCATTGTTTTATGTTCACCCCCAAATAAAGCTGGTGATTTAGCACCAGAAATTTTATTTGCAGCACAATTATGTGGGGTTACTAAAATTATTAAAGTAGGAGGGATTCAAGCTATAGCCGGTTTAACGTTTGGTACAGAAAATATTCCACAGGTTTACAAAATTTTCGGACCAGGAAATCAGTTTGTAACGGTTGCAAAACAATTAGCCACAAAACATGGTGTGGCTATCGATATGCCTGCGGGCCCAAGTGAGTTATTAGTGGTTGCAGATAAAAGCGCCAATGCATCTTATGTGGCGTCCGATTTATTGAGTCAAGCCGAACACGGTGCAGATAGTCAAGTTATTTTGGTATCAACATCTAAAAATTTATTAAACAGCGTTTCAAAAGAAATTGAAAAACAAATAAAAGTACTTCCGCGCCAAGCGATTGCCGAAAAAGCGATTGCAAATTCCAAGTTGATTTATGTTGAAAATGATGAAATTGCACTCGATTTAATTAATGAATATGGCCCCGAACATTTTATTATTTGCGCTAAAAACGACCATTTATATGTCAATGGGATTTCTAATGCAGGCTCCGTATTTATAGGCAATTATACGCCAGAAAGTGCAGGCGATTATGCATCAGGAACCAATCATACACTACCAACAAACGGGTTTAGTAAAGCCTATTCAGGAGTGAATTTAGATAGTTTTATGAAAAGTATGACTTTCCAGAAAATATCAAAAGAAGGGCTTTTAAATATAGGCGAAACCATAGAATTAATGGCAGAAGCAGAAGGGTTGCAAGCACATAAAAATGCGGTTTCAATTCGACTGAAAGATTTAAAAAAATAATACAAGTATAGACCTGTCAGGTTTTCAAAACCTGACAGGTCTCAAGAAAAGTAAAATGAATATTCAAGACTTAATAAGACCCACAATAAAAGCTCTAAAACCGTATTCATCCGCACGTGATGAATTCCAAGGCAATAGCGATGCTATGGTGTTTTTAGATGCGAATGAAAACCCGTATGAAAATGGCGTGAACCGTTATCCAGATCCGCAACAGCGCACTGTTAAATCATTGTTATCAGAACTAAAAGGTATTCCTCAAGAAAACATACTTTTAGGAAATGGTAGTGATGAAGTTTTAGATTTGATTTTTAGAGCTTTTTGCGAGCCAAATCAGGATAATATTATCACACTACCACCAACTTATGGTATGTACAGTGTGTTGGCTAATATTAATGCCGTTGGAATAAAAACGGTTCAATTGGATGAAAATTTCCAACCAAAAGTTGATGACATTTTAACTACAGCAGATAATAATTCTAAATTATTATTTATTTGTTCACCTAATAACCCAACGGCCAACAGTTTCACTTCGGAATCTATTTTAAAGTTGATAAAAAACTTTAAAGGTGTTGTAGTGATTGATGAAGCTTATATCGATTTTTCAAAAGAAGAAAGTTGGATAAATAAACTAAACGAGTTTCCTAATTTAATGGTTACACAAACCCTTTCCAAAGCCTATGGAATGGCAGGCATTCGATTAGGGATTTGTTATGCTTCCGCGGAAATCATTTCGGTATTAAACCGTATTAAGCCGCCTTATAATGTTAACGAATTAACACAACAACGTGCCATTGAACAACTGAAATTGAATGCATTAACTAAAAAACAAGTACAGGATATTTTAAAAGAACGAGCTATTTTGGTTAATCAATTAGCAACAGTTAATTTCGTTTCCAAAATATACCCATCAGATGCTAACTTTGTATTGGTTAAAGTTGATGATGCTACCAAACGATACAATCAATTAATAGAAAAAGGAATTGTTATTAGAAATAGAACGACACAACCTGGGTGTGAAAATTGTTTACGTTTTACGGTTGGCACTTCCGAAGAAAATGAGAAATTGATAAAAGAACTTTTATCAATTTCGAAATCCTGAACTCGTTTCAGGAACTTTTAAATTGAAGCTATAGTTTGAAACAAAATGAAAAATAGTATTGTTATATTTTAACAAATAAAAATAGAACCGTATTATATATAGGTTATACAGAAGATTTAAAGACTAGAATAGTTCAACATAAAAATGGAAATGGAGCTGTTTTTACTAAGAAATATAGTGTTTATGACTTAATTTATTTTGAAGAGTTTGATAATAAAAAAATTGCTCAATCTCGTAAAAAACAGTTAAAAAATTGGCATAAAGCATGGAAATGGAATCTAATTAAAGAAGTGAATTCAAATTTAGAAACATTGCGTTTAAATTAATAAGACCCTGAAATAAATTCAGGGTGATTAATAAGTTAATCATGAAAAAAGTATTATTTATAGACCGAGACGGCACCATTATTAAAGAACCTGCCGATGAGCAAATAGATTCATTTGAAAAACTGGAGTTTTACCCAAAAGTGTTTCAATATCTTGGTAGAATAGCTAATGAATTAGATTATGAAATTGTCATGATTACGAATCAAGACGGTTTAGGAACTGATGTTTATCCTGAAGATACATTTTGGCCAATTCATAATTTTATTATTCAAACTTTTGAAGCTGAAGGCATAACCTTCAAGAAGCAATTTATTGATAAAACATTTGCTAAAGACAACGCACCTACAAGAAAACCTAATACAGGATTATTAACTAAATATTTTTCAGATAAATATGATTTAGATAATTCATTCGTAATAGGTGACAGGCTCACAGATATTGAATTAGCTAAAAACTTAGGCGCTAAAGGTGTTTTTATAAATGATGATACTCATTTAGGAACGGACGAAATTACTGTAAAACGTGATGAATTAGATAAATACATTGCATTAGAAACGAACGATTGGGCTAAAATTTATGCTTTTTTAAAAGCAGATGAACGTTCTGGTGGATTGATTAGAAATACTAACGAAACTAAAATTGCCATTCAATTAAACCTTGACGGTACTGGAAAAAGTAAAATAGATACTGGTATTGCGTTTTTCGACCACATGTTAGATCAAATTGCACGCCACGGACAATTAGATTTAAAAATTAAGGTAGATGGCGATCTGGAAGTTGATGAACACCATACCATTGAAGATACGGCGATTGCTTTAGGTGAGTTGTTTAATAAAGTTTTAGGAAACAAATTAGGCATTGAACGCTATGGGTTCTGTTTACCAATGGACGACTGTTATGCGCAAGCAGCTATCGATTTTGGAGGTAGGAGTTGGTTGGTTTGGGAAGCCAATTTTAAACGAGAAATGGTCGGAAAAATGCCTACAGAAATGTTTTATCATTTCTTTAAATCATTTACAGATGGCGCAAAATGTAACCTAAATATAAAAGCAGAAGGCACTAATGAACACCATAAAATAGAAGCTATTTTTAAAGTTTTTGCAAAAGCAATTAAAATGGCAGTAAAGCGAGATATTGAAAAAATGATTTTACCATCAACAAAAGGGATGCTGTAAAAAGCCCCCTAACCCCGGAAGGTGAAATTACTAAAGTTATAAAAATAAATCTTTAGTTAAAGAAACTAAGAAGATACATGAGTGAGTTTAAACGTAAGAGTGAGAGTTCTTCCCCTTCGGGGAAGCTAGATGGGGCTTCTGTAGTCATAATAAATTACGGCGCTGGAAACATAAAAAGTATCCAGTTTGCTTTTAAACGCTTAGGTGTTGATGCTGTTTTATCAAATAATCCAGAAGAAATTTTGGCCGCTGATAAAATTATTTTCCCTGGTGTTGGAGAAGCGAGTACAGCTATGAAAATGCTTAAAGAAAGTGGTTTAGATGAACTCATACCAAAATTAAAACAACCCGTTTTGGGTATTTGTTTAGGGATGCAATTGATGTGTAAATCAACAGAGGAAGGAAACACAACTGGGCTTGGTATTTTTCAAACGGATGTAAAACGGTTTTCTAATGATTTAAAAGTGCCACAAATGGGTTGGAATATTATTAAAAATTTGAAATCAGATTTATTCTCTGGAATTAAAGAAAATGAATATATGTATTTAGTACATAGTTACTATGCTGAACATTGTAACGAAACCATTTCTGCCACGGATTACGGCTTAAATTATGCATCAGCACTGCAACATAATAACTTTTATGGTGTTCAATTTCACCCAGAAAAGAGTAGCTTAGCAGGAGAACAAATTTTAAAGAATTTTTTGGCGCTTTAGTGTCATTCTGAATTTATTTCAGAATCTTTAAAAATAAATATT
>TARA_R110000868_G_scaffold97614_1_pt1 | contig 17203 bp, 19 predicted proteins | sample TARA_R110000868 | Tara Oceans TARA_R110000868 (sample SAMEA4397489) | marine metagenome | biome: Polar Biome; feature: [SRF] surface water layer (ENVO:00010504); material: water (ENVO:00002006), including particulate matter (ENVO:01000060) such as... | depth 5 m | reverse complement strand
ACCGTAAATGCCGGTCGGGTGGAACTGAACAAATTCCATGTCCTGAAGACCAAGACCCGCACGGGCCACCATGCCATGACCGTCACCGGTACAAGTATGCGCCGAGGTGCAGCTAAAGAATGCACGCCCGTAACCGCCCGACGCCAAAATGGTCATCTTGGCGTTGAAACGGTGCATTTCGCCGGAATCAAGATCCCATGCGACAAGACCGCGACACGTGCCGTCTTCGTCCATCATCAGATCAAGGGCGATATATTCAATAAAGAACTCGGCTTTGTGTTTCAGGCACTGCTGATACAACGTGTGCAACATGGCATGACCGGTACGGTCAGCGGCAGCACAGGCACGTTCAACCGGGGCCTTGCCGTGATCACGGGTATGACCGCCGAACGGGCGCTGATAGATTTTGCCGTCTTCGGTCCGCGAGAACGGCATACCGTAATGTTCAAGTTCATGAACCGCCGGAACAGCATTCCGGCACATATATTCGATCGCGTCCTGATCGCCCAGCCAGTCTGACCCCTTGACGGTGTCATACATATGCCACTGCCAGTGATCCTCGGACATATTGCCAAGCGACGCACCGATACCACCCTGGGCGGCAACGGTATGTGAACGAGTCGGAAAGACCTTGGTGATACATGCGGTTTTAAGGCCGGCTTCAACCGTCCCCAGCGTTGCACGAAGACCGGCACCGCCCGCGCCCATAACGACAACATCGTAGTCATGGTCGATGATTTTATAAGATTCGCTCATTGGTTCAGGCTCCGGCAAAAACGATACGCAAGACCGATACGATGGCAGCAACCGACAGGAAGGCGGCCACAGCTTTGATCAGCATCAGCGATACGATTTCTGCTTTACGATTGTGCACGTAGTCTTCGATCACGACCTGTAAACCATGCGTACAATGCACGGCCACACTGACGATCATCAAGATCATCATGGTCGAATGGAAATACGAGCTCAGCCATGCATGGACAGCATCATAACTGGCCGTATGACCAGACAGGATCGATACGATGAACCAGATGCCGAGCGGAAGGTTTGCGACAGCGGTAACGCGCTGGGTCCACCAGTGCGACGAGCCACTTTTAGCAGAACCGAGGCCGCGAACACGGCCCAGATCGGATTGCATTTTCATGACAGGTTTGTCCCCTCTTGCCCGGCCTTACGCCAGACCGATGATCCAGGTAAGAATGGTCAGCACGATTGCCGCGCCAAAGACGATCGGGTTGCCTTTTGCAGCTCCCTCGTTCGACAGGCCGCGACCGGTATCCCAGACAAGATGCCGGACACCGTTGCAAGCGTGGTAATAAAACGCCGCCGTCCAACCGAACAGCAGCAACAGACCAAACCACGAGGTGAAAAATGCGTGATAGCCGTTAAAGACGTCACGACCGGCGCCGGCACCAATCAGCCAGGACGCCAGAAATACGAAACCAATAGCAAGACCGACACCCATCACGCGGAAAGAAATGGACATCTTTGCTGCCATCGGAAGCCGGTACACCTGCAAGTGCGGAGACAGCGGCCGATTGGCTTTGCTCATAGCGGATTTGCCTCTTCTCAAAGTAGCTGGCGGGAAAGCAGGGTTTATTTACCCATGCAACGGGTTTGAGTCAATCTAGACGCCTTTGAAATCCAAAGAAATCAGTGATCAAGTCCCGTTTTCGCCTCGGTTAAACTACGTATATTGACCTCTCAAAAGCCGTCTGCACCCTGCGGGAAGGGCCAGAGGTTACCCCCTGAAGCAGGAATACGGCATAACGTGCTTTTAGCAATCGCACAATTAGACCTTATTACGCAAGCTTACAGCTGTTCGATTATTTGGGGATTAGAATCGTATAATCAAAGTCCAAGAGGACTTTTGGATCGTATTTACCATCTGTATTGCGCAATGGAAAATCAATGGCCCGTTGATCACGCACCGCAACAAGGCGCAAACGAAGCGCACCCATATCGCGTCTTCCCGGGATTTCAAATTTCTCCAACACCTCGGACCAGGCAAAAATCGTATTGCCCGCGAAGGCCGGATTGGCATGTGCCCCGGCATTAATCGCGGCAATCCGCACCCCGTTGCCAAGCCCGTTAAACGACAAGGCGCGCGCCAGTGATATGATGTGCCCACCATAAATCAAACGTTTGCCAAACCGCCCGGCCGTTGCCGCGACTTGATCGAAATGGACCTTGGCGGTGTTTTGATAAAGCCGTGTGGCAATCTGGTGTTCGGCTTCTTCGATTGTCATGCCATCGATATGGTCAATCTTTTCGCCCACCGCATAATCATCCCAACGATGCGGTGATCCAGCCAGTTCATAATCATAGGCCGATAAATCCAAACCCTTGGGGATTTGAAAGGCTTCGGGCGCGACGACTTTTGGCAATTCGGGCAAGACCGTTTCGGGTGCTGGCGCATTTTCATCGCGTTTGCGCACCATGACCCAGCGATTGTAATCCAAAACCATCTCACCGCGCTGATTGCGCCCGACGGAATTGACGTAAACCACGCCGGTCTTGCCGTTGGAATTTTCCTTAAGCCCGGTCACGGTCGACACCGTACTGACCGTATCACCCGGATAAACCGGCGCGCCAAACACGCCCCCGGCATAGCCCAGATTGGCCACCGCATTTAACGACACATCCGGTACGGTTTTGCCAAATACCATGTGAAACGCCAAAAGATCATCGACCGGCGCACCGTCAAAACCGATCTGGCGGGCAAATTCATCCGACGACGATACCGCAAAGCGCGATCCGTAAAGCCCGGTATACAGCGCAACATCGCCGGTGGTGATGGTGCGCGGCGTTGCGTGACGCATTTCTTGACCGATGCGGAAATCTTCAAAGAAATTTCCGGGATTCGTCTTCGATACCATGGTGCCTCCCTGCATCTTGTTTTTAGCGCGCTGGACGGATTAGACGGCTTTCACGACCATGCCTTTTGGTGTGTTATGCCGTTGTGATAAAATCAGGCCGCGTCCATTTCTGCGATCTGATCCGCCATGGCGACCAAACGTTTGGCCGATACCACATGCAGGTTTTCAATCAGCTTGCCATCGACAACCACAACGCCCTTGCCCTCGCTTGCGGCGTCTTCATAGGCCACGATAATTTTGCGCGCCCAGTCAATTTCCGACTCTGCCGGGGCAAATGCCGTGTTCGCCGCCGCAATGGTTTTGGGATGGATCAGGGTCTTGCCGTCAAAACCCATGTCACGCCCCTGCGTGCAGGACGCCGCAAATCCGGCATCGTCAGCCAGATCAAGATGCACCCCGTCAAGGATCGCCAGCCCATAGGCCCGTGCTGCCAGCAAACATAATCCAAGGCTTGTGATCATCGGCAAACGATCCGGGGTATGGGCACAGTTCAAATCCTTGGCCAAATCGGATGTCCCCATGACAAAACCGCCAAGGCGCGGATGTGCGCCCGCAATTTCCCGGGCGTTTAACATTGCCAACGGCGTTTCCATCATGCACCAGATACGCATATCGGCATGCGCAGCTTCGGCCTCCATGATCGCGGCAACCTGACGGACCGTATCGGCACTTTCAACTTTGGGCAGCAAGATCGCGTCGGCCGATGTTTTGGCCGCCGCCACGATATCAGCATACCCCCACGGAGTATTAAGCCCGTTGGTCCGGATTTGGATTTCACGCTTGCCATACCCCCCCGCAGCAAGGGCGGCCACAATCTGATCGCGGGCGGTATCTTTGGCATCGGGTGCCACCGCATCCTCAAGGTCAAGGATCAGGCCATCCGCAGGCAGGCTGCGCCCCTTTTCCAATGCACGGGCATTTGAGCCCGGCATATAAAGCACGGAACGGCGCGGACGGGCGATTACAGCCATCGGGAAACTCCAGATTGATAATTTTCGTTCAATAATATTCAATATTGTTTGCGAAAATTACCCAAGATTACATCGCACTGCAAGTCAACTTTCGCAGTGCGGCAAAAAAACAACGCTTCTAAAAACCGCTCTCCTGTTGCAATGCCTGGCCCCGCATCCCCATATCTATCTCAACCAATAATGACGCAAATCGCCATGTCGATTCGCGCATCCCGGAGCGGAGAATCCCTGATTATCAGGTTGTGGAGACCAGCATGCTGGCAAAAGCCAAAGCCGGGTTGGAAGACCTGTTTCAGAATCTATTCTGCTCAATAATCGTCTTGGTCCTTTTGGCAGGTAATGTCACCGCCCATGGCCTGACATTTGCTATGATACCTAAGGGCATCGACGATCCCAACCTCCTACAAGCGTGGTATGGCTGCAAGGCTGCCGCCAAGGAAAGGGGGGATACCTGCCTGCTTCTGGGTGACACAACTGACGGCTATTTTCGCGGGCAACTTGATGCCATTCGCAATGCGATTGACCGCAGGGTTGACGGCATCATGATTTCAGTCACCCGTTCTGATTTCATTGCCCCAACCGGCCTTGCCGAAGCCCGCAAGGCCAATATCCCCGTTATCACCTATGATTCTGATTTGACCGAACCCTATCAGGGTCTTCGAATTCTTCACGTCGGCAATGATAACTTTTCCGTCGGATTGGAATTGGCGGCCCTGTTACGCCAAAGCATGCCACATGGCCGGACGCTTTGTATCCTCAGCAGCGGACGCGACGATCCCAATTTGAACCGACGCATCGCCGGTGTGCGGCACGGCCTGCGGGAACCGGTGATTGACCACAACACCATCCAGAACACACCAGACACCACAGAAACATCCGAACCTCTGGCAGAAGGAACGGGATGGATCGAATATCAGCGTTGCCCGCTTTACAACAAAGGCGATCAAAGAGTTGCTCTGACACAGTTGAAAAATATTTCTTCCCTTCTTGGCATTGACGCTGTGATCGCGGTTGGCTCTTGGCTGGTTGACGACAGCACATTGCCCTTGCAATCATTGCTGCAGGAATTCGGTGACCACAGGCCGCTTTTACTTATGGCAACCGGCACCCTGTCCCCGGAACAGGAACAGCTTGTGCATTCTGGATTGGTCCAGGGTTATGTCACCATTGATTTTTTCAAAATGGGGGAGCTGTCCTATACTGCACTTCGCAACATTGTCGATCAACACACGGCATTGCCCATCCCCGAACTGCCATTAAAAATCATGCGCTATACAGAAGAAGATCCAAAAGACAGACCGGAAATGTAACCGCACCCCGGCCCGATATCATCATGGAAAGGCACAAAGCCTTATCCTGCAACGTTGTCTCTGCCATTTGGACGGTTTCATTCACCCAAAACGAACCGTTCCTGATCCTAAAGCCCCAAGAAGGGCTGACCCTTGGCACCCAGCACCGTCACCGTGGCACTGCGCCCCGCGACAAGCAGGACGCCATCTGGCACATCATCAATTGAAACGCGAACCGGCACGCGCTGCGCCAGACGGACCCAGCTAAATGTCGATTTGACATTGGCAAGATTGCCGCCTGTGCCAGTACGTTCACTATCCTGAATACCGCTGGCAATGCTGACAACATGGCCATAGATCGCGTTTTCTTCACCCATCAGGCGGATTTCAACCGGATCACCAATGGCGATACGCGGCAATTTGGTTTCTTCAAAATACCCGGCAACGTAAAATGATTGGCTATCGACCAAGGCGGCAATTGCCTGTCCGGCACCAACATAATTTCCCCGGCGCAACGAAAAATTGGTCATAATCCCGTCAACCGGCGCAACCACCTTGGTCCGTGACAAATCAATCATCGCCAACGCAAGATCGGCCTGCGCAAGGTCCACCGCCGCCTTTGCCGTCGCAAGGCTGGTCTTAACCTGTTCTTTTTTCTGGCGCGAAACGACGTCACTATCAAGTCCCTGATAACGTTTGACTTCTCGTTTGGCCTGATCACGTGCAGCAATGGCCGTTTCAAGCTTGGCCTGCGCCTGATCCACCGCAACCTGATACCGTGCCGGATCGATCGTAAATAATAGATCACCGGCATGAACAAGCTGATTGTCCGTCACCTGCACATCATGGACCAGCCCGGAAACATCGGGTGCAATCGCCACCACATCGACACTGATGCGGCCATCGCGCGTCCAGGGTGCATTCATATAGTAATCATAAAGCTGATATCCCCCGGCCGAAGCCGCCAGGACAAGGACAAGCGTCACCAGAACGCGCAGAAAATTGGCAAAGGTCGGTTTCATATCGTCACCTATTGAACAAACAAGGCCGAAAGCACGGTCAGGATCAGCACAAACAGGGCCAGATCCGTCAGGGCGGGATGCGCGGTTATCTTGTAAAAACCGATCCGCGCAAGACCGACATGCAGCACTTTCAGACAGAACCAGGAAGCAAGCGCCATCATCAGAAAAGCGGGTATAAACACGCCATAAATATCAACCATCGGATTAATCATGCGGTTTCTCCCATCAGGGGCGGCAAATCGGCAACAAAGGCCTTTTCTGCCGGATGACCCAGTATTGGCGCACCTTTTTTGGACAAGGTCCGGCGCAGCGCAATCAACGGGATCAGCAATTTATCGCGCCCCGGTGACGATGCGTCCGCCACCACTTCGCGCAGAATATTATCGACTTCATCAAGGATCATCGGATCAGGAATGGCTAAGAAATCACGACGCCGATTATCGAAATGGCGCGCTATGTTTCGCAAAACGACATCAATCTTGGTCGCAATACGGCGATCTGCCAGCACCTTAAACCGATGTAAATCATGAAGGCTGGCCGCGATAGACACCTCGGGCATTGCACGCATCAACGTGTCACGATAATCCGGCGCAAGCGCCAAACGCGGCAAAATCAACCCTTGCCGATCCAGCAGGCGGCGGATCATGACCATGCGCGGCAATTTCAACGTCCCGCGTGCAATCGCGCTGATATCGCGCCAATTGACTATCACCAAACGCCGGATACTGTCATCAACCGTGACACTGCGTACAAAGGCTGTCACAAGGGCGGCAACGGCAAACCCGGCAAGCGAAGCAATGCCACTATCAAGCAATGTGGCGAAATCACTGCTATAAGCCGTATCGACATTTAAAATCATCACGACATTGACCAACATCGCCAGACCAAAACCATAGGTCTGTGGCGACGTCATCAAGACACCCAGTAAAAGAAAATATGGTGCAAACGCCATCACCAACAGTGCAAAGCCATCAATGCCCGGCAAAATCGCAAGGCTATAGATCACTACCACCACAATCGCCATTGCCGTATATCGGATGAAACCTTTCAACGCGGGCACCGGATTATCCAAAAACGACATGATAGAGGCCCCAACAGCCGCCATCATTGCCGCCGTTGCCCCTGATGGCCAGGCCGTCAAAATCCAAAACCCGCAAACCAGCAAGGTCGCGATCACAGCCGTTAACCCGGAACGAAACGCCACACCATGATCGCGGTGCAAGGCCTGATCCCTGGCACTATCACGCCAACGATCAACCACCTCGGCGGGCACAGATCCGGCGCGCAACCCATCCCAGATCAAACAACAATCGGCATGAAAGTTCAGCAATCTATGCAATCGGCTGCAAAGGTTAAGCTGCAACAAACCAGCCCAGTCAGAAGGGTTGGCAAATGCCTCGCCATAGGTGGTGATCCGCAAATGAAGGGCACGGGTTCTTGCGCCATCATGTTGTTCCATGGCCAGATGGGCGGCAACATCGTCCAGAATAACTTGCAACGCATCAGGTATCTGTCCGCAATACTCGGTCAGCGCAGTGATACGGTCATGAACCGCATAAAGAACCGGCAACAATGCTGCAATGGCACTTTGCAGTGCTTGCAATTGGCGAGTCCGCCCGCTAAAGCGTGACTTTTCATATCCCAAATGAACCGCAAGACCATGCAGTTCACCAATATCAGCAGCAATACGTGCGCGATCCCGATACAATTTGTCTGCTTCGGAATTCACATCAAAACTAAGCGTCGCCAGTTTGGCGACATCCGCCATCCAGCCGTCAATGCGCGCGGCAATGACCGGACCAACATGCCGGGGAAACACCACATGGCTGACAACAGTCGCACAGATAATCCCCAACGAGATTTCCTGCACACGCGCAATTGCAGTGTCAAAGATTGTCCCCGGATCGGTCACACAGGGAAAACCAACAATCGCCGCGGTATAACCAGCCAGCATGAAAAGATAGCTTTTGGGCGTTCGATCCAACCGTGACAGATACAGGCATCCCCCAACCCAAAGTGCGAGCGAAAGCGATAACAACACCGGTGCATCAACCAGATTTGGCACCAGTACAATAGCCGCGACCGCGCCAAATATCGTTCCGATCACGCGATAAAGCGCCTTGGATGCCAAAACCCCCGATAACGGATGGGCGACGATGTAAACCGTTGCCATCGCCCAAACCGGACGATCAAGATCGAATGCCAATGCAATGAACAGAGCCAGAACCGAAGCGGCAAATGTCTTGACAGAAAACAGCCAGTCAGAACCTTTGGGCCGCAAGGCAAGAATATTTGTAAACATGAAATCCTCCCAGCCCTATGACACGTCGTCGCGTTCCGCCAGCTTGCCCAAAAGTTGCTGCATAACGTTCAGCGTAATGGCAAGATGTTCGGGTTCTGTATCCGCCGTCAGTTCGCCGCGGATCTTGGCAAGAATGATTTCGATCTCGGCGGCCTTTGCCTTGCCGCTATCTGTCAGGGCAACCATTTTCGCCCGGCGGTCGCTGGGGTCGCAAACACGTGAAATAAGGCCGTCCCGTTCCAGCGTATCAATCACACGTACCAGCGACGGCCCTTCAACCCCGATCTCATCAGCAATATGGCCCTGACGGACGGGACCCTGTGCGCGGTTCAACACAATCAACGGCATCGCCATCGTCTGGGATAAACCATGCGATTGCAGCGTGCGATCAATCTCGCGCCGCCAACAACGCGCAACACGCATCAAGGCACTTCCAAGACTTACATAAGGGGTATCTAGATCATTCTTTTCCATGACGGGCAGCATAACAGATAAATTAGATAGGATTCTATCTATTATAATCCTATCAGTTATGCATCCACGTCATAATCCACAGTGCCGGCATCAATAGCCCAACAAAATACCATTTTTTTCAAATCACTATCGGACAGAACACATCATTCGGGCTTGCCAAAAAGCCCGGTTAACAGCATGCCGGTCAGGCGCGGTACCTCGTTCAAGGCCCGGCCATTGGCCAGAAACACCACGGCGGTATCCTGTTTGGGGAAATATGAAAATTCACCTGAATAGCCAAAATACGTGCCGTCATGCCCCCAAACCGGGCCCCAATCGCTTTTGCCAACCATCAGGCCATAGCCATAAGACCCTTCGCCAGCAAACAAGACATCTGTCGTCGCCCGCGCCACCCCGTTTGGCCCCAGCAACACACCATCAACAAACAGCGCGCGGGCAAATTTCAACAAATCCTCGGCGGTTGAAATCACCCCGCCATCGGCAAGCTGATCACCAACATCAAAATCAGTAACGTCTTCCAATTTGCCGTCACCATTGGCATCGTCAAAACCCCGCGCAAGGTAGTCAGGCCTTGGGTAACGGCCAAAGGACGTATTGCGCATCTGAGCTGGCTCAAAAATCCGCCGGTTAAATACCGCCTCGATAAGGTCGCCTTCAACCTGTTCAATCACAACGCCCAACAGGATATAATTGCTGTTGGACGGATCATATTTTGTGCCCGGCTTGAAATGGGCATCGCGCCCGGTCATCAAAGGCAATAATTCACGATTGCGCCAGCCATGCTGCGGATCACGCCCGACCAGCTCAAAGAAAAACTCGCCATCCAGATAATCGGGAATGCCCGAACTGTTGCGTAATAAATCACGGATGGTCGCGACCTTGGCATTGGCAATCTTGTCGCGGAATTCCTCGGGCAGCCATTTGGCAACCGGGTCGGTAAGGTCAAGCCGCTTTTCCGATGCCAATTGCACGATCACCACGGCGGTCATCATTTTGGTCAGCGACCCGATATAAAACTGCCGGTCGCGCGTCATGCCGTGATCGGGCTTAACCGACGCATATCCCGTCGCGGCAAACCGCATAGATCCATCGCCATACCCAATCCCGATCACCCCGCCGGGCAAACCGGCATGTTCGACATATTGCCGCAAGAAAACCGTCAACGGATCATCCGCTTTGGATGGCGTCGTCACAGGGTTTTCCGGCGCAGAACCTCCGGGGGTCGAACGCCCCGGGATCGGAACGCCTTGCGCATGCACGCCCACCGCACTCATCCCCGCAGCCACCAGCAGGAAAAAAGCCAACACCCCGCGGCGCCCAAAACTTGCGATCACAATCCCATCCCCCCAAACATCATATCGAGCGCCAAGATCGGCGAAATTGGTTGCCGGTCGATTAATCCGGTGAATTATCAATCTGATCGATCCACGCCACCAATGCGGCACGAAATTCTGTTGTTGGCACCCAGACAACGTCTTCGCCATGTTCTTCATAAGCCGGGGCAATTTCACAAATCGCCGGATCAATCTTAAGGATATAGGCATTCATCACCACATCCTGATGGCTTACGCGGCCATTGATCACATCATCGACATGCCCAAGCACGACCCGCGCCCAATCAGGTGCATTTTGAATATCCATCACAAGGCAAGCGGCAATACGGTCATGACCGTCATCACCAACAATTCTACCGGGCCAATCAGGTGCTGCCATATCGCCGCCTGCCTTTCTCAAAATCTTGGATCAGAATATTAGCGCAACGGGAAAGCCGTGTTGATCTTGCCGCGATGAAGCCCGATCGCAACAAAGAAACGATTGGCATCATCGCTCCCTTCGCAATACGGCCCCTGTGTTGCCATCCTTGAATCGGGCCGGTTTTTACCACAGACAACCCAGCCAGGCGCCCCAACCGGACAAACCCCTTGGTTGGCGACGGCATAAAAGATGGAATTCACCACCTCGTCCTTGGTGCAGCTATCGGGGAACATCGTCGAAAGCGACTTTTGAACGCCATTTTTTTTAAAGGAGACATTGTAAATCCCCATGGCATTTGCCGTCTGGGTGATCACAACATTCGCCACCCCCTCGCCAGCAGGATCATCCCCACCCGGCCGGGAATGAAATCCAACGGCCCGGCCCTTGCCATTAATTTCACCGCAAAAAACATGGTCTCCATTAATGCTCGGCAATCCGTCATTCACAATCACGCCAACCGGGCACGTCACCTGTGCCACTGCCAGATTGGCCGTGATCACAAACAGCCCGCCCGCCAGAAAGATCATGGCAGCGTATGTTCGGTAAAGCTTTGAAAGTGTCGTCATAAACGACCTCCTATGCCTTTTCCTATGCTGTTCCTGCCAGCACAGTCATGATCCCGGCATACTGCCCGAAACTGACGTTGCGACTTCGGCCCTGTGATACGGCACCACCGGATCACAAGGAGCCAGAACAAAGCCCGGCCCCTAAAGCTGCGAAAACTCAAGCCCGATACGCAGCGCAAGCACACTGGCCGGTTCAAACCGCATCGGCACCCCGCCGATCTTGCCGCCATGCCACTGTGCCTTGGTCAAAACAAACGCCCCAAGCGGCAAGGCATGACTGGTGCGGAAATTAACCAAAGACCGAATTTCCTTGGGCTTGCGAATGCCCTCATCACGCCACAGGCAATGATAGGCAAAAAGCGGTGTGCCGCTGCGCCGATCCAAAAAGACAAATGGCACCTCGTAATGGCCCCATCGCGCATAATAAAGGCTTTCCAGTCCGACGCTTGAGGTCAGAAACTGTGTCTGGATCGCGGTTTCGGCCAATCGGGTGATGGTCGCACTATCGGTTGCCCTGCCACCAATCAATCCGGCCCGCAAACCGGGATGGATCAGATGGACCTTGAACGCCACCGCACGCTGGAACGGTTTGGCATCCTGATCCACCCGTTCAAGCCTGCGCACCAACCAGGCGCTTTCAAGATATTCAAGATAACGGCGCAGCGTATTCTTCGCGATATCAAGCTCGCGCGCCAGCGTTTCAATCGAAAATTCTGCACCGGTATTATAGGCCAAAAGCACAAACAAACGATGCAAATCCGACGGGCTGGAAATACCATGCAGGCCCGGCAAATCCGAATGCAGCGACCGATGAATTGCCCCGGCCTCGCCATCGCGGTCATGAAAACCGCCTTCATGGATATAGGCTTCGAACAGCTCATTCAGTTCGATCAAACCATCGGGAATATCAGTCGTATATCGTCCGACATTGGGGGTTTGCGGCAAGACATCCGTTGGTGCAATACCGCGCTGTTCAAGATATTCGGCAAAGCTGAACGGTGGTAAAAACAGGCTTTGGATATGATCATTGTCATCAGAACCGGGGGCTAGCGCACTGACCGCCACCACGCGCAACATCGGGTCCGCGACCAGCAATTTCGCCAATCGCCCTTCCCAGTCACGCTGATAGGAAACTTCATCAATAAACAGCCAAAGCGGATGATCCGCTGAAATTCCACGCATCGACCGTAAAAGTTTCGGCAAACGCGGCAAATCAACTTCTAAAAACAGCGGATGCTCAAGCGAGATATAGCAAACATGGCGACGCGGCGTATTCGCATTAAGTAATTCCGCCACCGCCTGACGCAACATTACGGTTTTGCCAACCCCGCGCGGCCCGGTCAGAACCACGGCCTTTTGCCCGTCATTCTTTTCAACCGCGGCCCAGAACCGCTTGAAAAAAGCACGCTGCGGCAGGTCATGCACCCGATCGTCGGTCACCCCGTCCCACCACGGATTATCCAACATCAACCGATGCAAAAAATCCTGTTCACCCGGATGCTCAATCATGGTCGCCATATCACCCCGCCCCAATTTCCGGCTGTCCGCCGCCGATCAGCCGCAAGGCTAACCGGAAAAACCTTTAAATTAGGTATAGTGATAGACGCTATTTACAAGGTTTTCAGTAAATAGTTACATGCCAAAAGAAAACCGGACTTCACGGTAAACCATGAAATCCGGTCAGGAGCATGACACCCGGTATCACTGCGGGGAGCAGGGGGGATTGATACCGGTGTCATCGCAGCGTTTGTTACGCCTTATCGTTGGGGGAGGATGAAGTGTCGTCCTCTTTGCCGTCGGCATCTTTTTTGCCGCTGGCATCGTCTTTTTTCATTTTCTCAAGCTCGGACGCGACCCGGTAATCACCAGAAGCAACATAGCCTTCCATTGATCCGGTGCGGCGCTCAAGATCATCAAATTTATCGCGAAGCTCTTCCATCCATGGCTCTTCGAAATCAACCCCCATGGTGGGACGTTCTTCGGTGGCGTCCGGTTTCGTCGCCGATGCCGTGTATGACCCCGGGCGGCCCGTGCCGCGCAATTTGGCCCGCAGGCCATCAAACCAATCGGGATGATGGACATAAGCCCATGCAATGCCAAACAGCATCAATCCGACAGGGAAACTGAAAATCAGGATCAGGATAAAGGCAATCAGCACCCCCTTGCGGGGAATACCAAATGCTTCGGCAATGCCGCGTGTGGTGCGACGGATCACGCCGTCGCATTTCTCGCCATTCTGATCACGACGCCGCGAACGGCATCCGCCCTGACGGTGTTTCTTGTGACCGCGCTGATAGCCTCCGTCGGCAGCAGCTTGTTGTGCAGTCATATCCTGTTCCTCCATTCGGCAACCTCGGCATCCAACAGGCGTTCAAGTGTTTCGACACGGTTTTCCAGACGGTTGGCCCGGTTGGTCAGCATGACGACGACTTCCTTTTCGCGCGCCACCTGTTCCGGACTTGTCTTTTGCTGCTCGGATTTCATACGTTTCCAAACTGTTATGTAGTGGAACACAACCCATACTGGCCCGACAACGGCAACAAACACAATTAACGGTACAGCAATCGCCCACATAACAGCCTACTCAACCCTTATTGCAACTCATCGCATCGAAACACGCAAATCGCTGATTATTTGTCTTTCTTGACCCGCGACTTAAGCTCTTTAAGATCGTCTTCGATCCCAAGTTCGGCTTCAAGGTCTTCGAACTGCTCATCAAGGCTCTGGCCACGGCCAAGGTCCCAGGAATCTGCACCGGCTTCAAGTTCGTCAATCCGACGCTCCATCTGCTCATACCGCAAAAGCGCCTCATCAATCTGACCGGAATGCAGCTTTTCACGCATCTTGACACGCTTTTCAGCCGTCTGCATGCGGATTTCCACAGTACGTTGCTTGCCTTTGGCCTCGTTCAGCTTGCTCTGAAGTTTGTTCAGATCGTCATCGAATTTACCAAGGGTTTCCTCAATCACTTCAAGCTCGCGCTCAAACACAAGGCTTTGATCGGCCAAACGACGGCGCGCGATCAGCGCCCCTTTGGCAAGATCATCACGGCCTTTGGCAATGGCAAACTCTGCTTTGCTTTCCCATTCAAGCTGACCATCGTGCAGTTTCTTAAGCTTGCGCTCGACTTCTTTCTTGTCGGCAATTGCCTTCACTGCAGCGGACCGAACCTCGACCAGGGTATCTTCCATTTCCTGAATCATCAGGCGGACCATTTTTTCCGGGTCTTCGGCACGATCCAGAAGCGAATTGATATTGGCATTGACGATATCAGACAAACGCGAAAACACGCCCATTGTCAGATCTCCTTAAGAATATGAGGGGACGTAAAAATTCTAATCCCACCTTTGCAGGCCCCGTGCCAGTTTTGACTTTTAAGTAGAATCAAAGCCTTAGTAGAAACCCGTTTTCTTTGAGTGATATTTATCGCGACATTAATATCGTTTTTCGATAACGTTTTTCGCGAAATGGACAGTTTACAACCGATATTGGGCGAAGACCCCGTTTTTCTGGCCGCCCTTGAACATGTGTCGCGTCTGGCGCCGATTGAACGACCGTGTCTGGTGATTGGCGAACGCGGATCGGGCAAGGAACTGATTGCCTCGCGCTTGCATTACCTGTCACGCCGCTGGGCTGGCCCGCTGGTTAAGGTCAATTGCGCGGCATTGACCGAAAGCCTGCTCGATACCGAATTGTTCGGCCACGAAGCCGGTGCGTTTACCGGGGCGGCCAAACGCCATGTCGGGCGGTTCGAACGCGCGCATGGTGGCACCATCATCCTTGATGAAATCGCCACCGCCAGCCCGATGGTGCAGGAAAAGCTTCTGCGCGTGGTTGAATATGGTGAAATTGAGCGCGTCGGCGGGTCTGACGTGATCAAGGTCGATACCCGCGTCATCGGCGTGACAAATGAAAACCTGCGCGAACAGGCCAAAACCGGGAAGTTTCGCGCAGACCTGCTTGACCGCCTCGCCTTTGACGTGATTGCCGTACCGCCGCTACGCCAAAGGTCTGACGATATCTTACCACTGGCCGAACAGTTTGCACTGGAAATGACCAAACGCCTGTCACGACAAGTTTTTGCCGGCTTCACACCAAACGCCGCCCGCCAACTTCTCAGCCATTCCTGGCCCGGCAATGTCCGCGAGTTGCGCAATGCCGTCGAACGCAGTCTTTATCTGTCTGAAGACGACGAAGAGCCACTTGGTCATATCGTACTAGACCCGTTCAAAGGCATCTGGACCGAAACCGAACGGGACAGCGCACCGACCACATCGGGCACCCCCGAAGAATCCCCGCCCGCCGATACAACAGATTTCAAATCACAAGTTGCCAGCTTTGAGACCAAACTACTTGAACAAGCGCTTCGCCAGAATGCCAACAACCAAACCGAAGCTGCCAAGACACTTGACCTGAATTACCATCAGTTCCGAAGATTACTCGACAAACATCACCTACTACCGGGGAAATAAAGATGTATCAGCCCCGGAGCCAGAACTACGATAAATCCGACTCGGTAAAACGCTGGCAATTACCTGATCGCGTATTTTTCGCCTGCGGTGCCTGTCACATTCTGGCTTATGTCTTTATTGAACACTACGTAGAAATAGAAATGCAGCCGCTTTGGCTTAAGCCATCTGATGGCTATACAGGCAACCACATCATCGTCACATGGGGCGATTGGGCGTTTGATTATCACGGTTACAGCAAGCGGACAGCGCTGATCGACCATTATTTTAAACGCGCCCGTCAACGCTGGTCAGGATGGGGCGCGGAATTAAGATTACTCCCCAAAGAAATCTTGATCTCAGAAGAGAAATCAAAAGAAATCAACGGCCTTTGGCTGCGAGAACCAAGCCAATTTCTTCACAACGCACTGCCTCGCGCCGAACAATACCTGAACCGCTTTGGTCCACCACAATGCACCCCATCACCGATACTCACATAACGACCATACGTAGCATATCTGCCTTATAGCTCCCCCAAGGGCTTCCTAATCCCACAAACCGACATTCTTAATGAACTTGCCCGTTACACCGCCCCCCCTACAACCCAAAATAACTCAATCAAAACCATATCTTGCCATGATTTTCTATTGCGTCGCGCATACATCCTATAGTTTATTTGGGAAAATTTATTTATTACAAAACAAAAGGCTCCCCCCAATGTTTCTAAATTTATGGATGCAATTTGCGTCACACAGCCGCCTTCAAGCTGGCTTGACAGCCTTTTTAACCCTTATCAGCATTGCGTTCTGGGGCAATACTGCCCTTGCAGCGGATGGGTGGACATTGTCACCTTATCTTCGCTTAGATGCCGGATATTCCAACACGGTAAACAATGACGGCACCATTCGTGATGCGACCCAAAAATATATTGTTGATGTTTTTGACCATAGAGGCAGCCGGTATCAAGCCGGTTTTGGCGTAAAACTCACCGATTACCTGCGCTCCGACGTCACGCTGTCCTATCGTGGCAATTTGGCCCGCACCAACAACGTCACCATGTCGTCCGGTACGGTATTTGAAACCAAAGATGGCAACCACACAGCGTCGAACATGACCGCATTGCTCAATATTTATGTTGATCCCCTTGCGGCAGTCGGAATTGATACCGGGGCATTTTCTTCCTACGTTCAGGCTGGCATCGGCCGGGCCAGAAACAAAACAAAATCAATGAAATTCTCGTCCACCGTCATACAGGGGGCGACACATAACAACGTCGCCTGGCAAGTTGGTGCGGGCCTGAATTACGCCCTGACCGACCAATGGAAAATTGATCTCTCCTATCGCTTCCTTGATATGGGCGAGGCGCGAAGCAGCAAAAACTTCGTAAACGGCGTCACTCCAAACACACTTGTTCAAGAAACACGCTTCGATCTGCAAGCCCACGAAGTCCTTCTCGGCCTGCAATATCAATTCTGATCACCACACCGTTTGACGACC
>TARA_R110000868_G_scaffold115630_2_pt1 | contig 17207 bp, 15 predicted proteins | sample TARA_R110000868 | Tara Oceans TARA_R110000868 (sample SAMEA4397489) | marine metagenome | biome: Polar Biome; feature: [SRF] surface water layer (ENVO:00010504); material: water (ENVO:00002006), including particulate matter (ENVO:01000060) such as... | depth 5 m | reverse complement strand
GGTTTCGGCGGAGAGTTCCTTCATCCACATGAATTCGTCTTCGGCAGGCGTCATGTCGGAGGCCATTTCGAAGACGCCGTGACCGGCTTCGCCGAGCGCGCGGCCGATGCCCATCAGTTCTTCCTTGTTGGCGAATGTGCCGGGCACGGGCTCGCCGTCTTTCGACAGATGCAGCATGGTGCGCGACGTTGAGAAACCGAGTGCACCGGCTTCGACGCCTTCGCGCACGATTTTCGCCATGGCCGTCACGTCTTCAGGCGTTGCGGCTTCATTGCGCGCGCCGCGGTCGCCCATCACATAGGCGCGCACGGAGCCGTGCGGCACCTGCGTCGCGATGTCGAGCACGCGGGACTGTTTGTCGAGCATGTCCATATATTCGGGGAAGGTTTCCCAACCCCATTTGATGCCTTCGGCGAGCGCTGCGCCCGGAATGTCCTCGACACCTTCCATCAGTTCGATCAGCCAGTCGTGCTTGTCGGGTCGGGCAGGCGCGAAGCCGACGCCGCAATTGCCCATGACGACGGTGGTGACACCATGCCAGCAGGACGGGGTGATGAGCGGGTCCCAGGTCACCTGACCATCATAATGCGTGTGAATGTCCACCCAGCCCGGCGTCACGACATGGCCGCTGGCGTCGATTTCGCGTTTGCCGGTGCCCGTCACGATGCCGACCTCGGCGATGACACCATTGCTGATCGCCACATCGGCAACGCGTGCCGCAGCGCCCGTGCCGTCCACCAGCGTACCGCCGCGAATGATCAGATCATGCATTTTCCGTCTCCCTGATTTGTTGTTGGCGAGAGACTAGGGCGGCTGCGGACGCTCCGCAACTAAAAATAGACTGAGGTCTATTTTTTAACTTTGGCAACCAAAGCAAGCTTGGCCGCAGGCTTGGGCTTCTTGGCGGCTGCCTTTTTGCGCGACGCGGCGGCGGGCTTTTTCGTGGCCCGGCTCCGCACCAGCTTTTCTGCCGCTGATTGCGCCTGTGTCGTCAAATGGGCGTCATTGGCCGTGTCGAGCTCGTCGCAGGCTTCGCCGATATAGATCGCCAGCTTGTCGAGATCGGGCATGGCCTCGCGTGCCGCCAGCAGACCGAAGTCGAGTTCGTCGGCATAACTGGTGACGGTGATGTTCAGCGCCTGCCCGTGGACAAGCACCGACATCGGGTAATTGTTCACGAGTTCGCCATCCATCAGGAACAGGCGTTCGCGCGGGCCCGGCACATTGGAAATGACGAGATTGGCGGGCGGCGCAATCTTGTCGCCAAGACCGGAGGCATTGGCGAGCAAAAGCGCACCGTTCATCAGCAGTGCGTAATTTGTTGCCGCCTCGCGCGACAGCGACGAGAGGTTGTCTTTCGCTTCCTTGGCGGATTCATGGATGCGGTGCAGACGCTTGATTGTGTCCGGCTCGTCAGTTGCCAGCGTCGTCACGATCATCGAAATCTGGTTGCCGCTTTGCTCGGCATCCTTTGGGCGCACGGAGACGGGGCACATGGCGAGCACGGGCTTGGTCGGCAGCGCCTTGTGGTCCAGCAAATAGCGGCGCAGCGCACCGGCGCAAATCGCTAGCACGAGGTCATTGACCGTCATGCCGAGATCGCCCGCAATGCTTTTGATGCGCGACAGCGGGATGGTGTGAACTGCAAATCGGCGATGCTGCGTGATGGCGCGGTTGAAGATTGTCGCCGGAGCGGTGAAGGGGCGGGGCGAATGGCGCGAGCCGCCCGACAGCGCCTGCATACCGGATTTGATCGCCGTCATCGAAAGCTGTTGCAGCGATTTCGCCTGATCGCGCAGGCCCGAATAGGTGCGCAGCAGACGCATCGTTAGATTTTCCGCCAGCGGATCAATCTTGCGCTTGGCCGGTTCGGCTTGCCAGAAGCCTTTGACATTTTCTGTTTGCGGCACGGTCGAAGTCACGCGGCTCAGGATCGACATGGCGGCCACGCCGTCCATGCTGGCGTGATGGATCTTGAAATAAAGGGCGACGCGATTGCCTTCCAGTCCTTCGATGAAATAGCACTCCCAGAGCGGGCGTGTGCGGTCGAGCAGGCGCGAATGCAGCCGTTCGACGAGTTTCATCAACTGGTCCATCGTACCCGGTGCCGGCAGGGCGGAATAGCGCACGTGATAGTCCAGATCGAAATTCTTGTCCTCGACCCAGCTTGGCAAAACATCGAGCGAGATGGTCGGGCTTTTCAGTTTCATGTTGAAAGGTGGTGTGGGCGGAATGCTGAGGTCGATCCGCGACATCATCTCGCGGAAAAAATTGCCTTCGTAATGGTCAGGCAATTGATAAATCTGCAAGCCCGCAACATGCGCCGGACATTCGGCCGTTTCGACCTGCAAAAATGCTGCGTCCTGTAGATTAAGCCGTGCCATTTCCCCCCGCGCCTCCCAACGCATCGTTCATTGAGCAGAAGTGTCACATAAGTCAGGGGGGGTGGGGAAGAGTGCGCCGCGCGATAGCGTTAACTTCCGGGCGTAAACTCAGGCGAATAGCGATTTCACCCTTTGTCGCGCTCGCTCCAGCCGATATATCTGTTGGGCCGTTTCGCGGCTTTTGAGGGTGACGTGACAGACAGTTCAGACAGTGGCGTCAAAGCGCCTTCTCCCTCATTCGCCGAAGCCCTCAAGGTCTGGATCAAAATCGGGCTTCTCAGCTTCGGCGGCCCCGCAGGTCAGATCGCGCTTATGCACCGCATTCTTGTTGATGAAAAAAAGTGGCTCAACGAGCCACAATTTCTTCACGCGCTGAATTTCTGCATGCTTCTGCCGGGCCCGGAGGCGCAACAGCTCGCCACTTATTCAGGCTGGCTGCTGCACGGCATTCGCGGCGGGCTTGTCGCTGGGCTCCTGTTCATCCTGCCGGGCGTCGCGGTCATGCTGGGGCTCAGCTATGTCTATGTCAGCTTTGCTCATATCGGGTTTGTTGCCGCCATTTTCTTCGGCATCCAATGTGCGGTCTTTGCCATTGTCATCGAGGCGCTGTTGCGCATTTCGAGGCGCATGCTGAAATCGCAAATTATGTATGCGATTTCCGCACTCGCCTTTGTCGCGCTGTTCTTTTTCGATCTGCCGTTTCCTCTGGTCATTTTGAGCGCGGGCCTCGTGGGTCTTTGGCTTGGTCGCTATGCGCCGCATCTTTTTGGTGCGCCTGTCGCTGTCGACGCGCAGGTGGACATTGTCGTGAAGCCCTCGTGGGCGAGGGCCCTTGTCACCATCGCGACCGGTCTTGTCATCTGGTGGGCGCCTGTCCTTCTGCTTGTCCTGTCACTTGGACCGGAGCATGTGCTGGTGCACGAGGCGTTGTTCTTCAGCAAAATGGCTGTCGTTACTTTCGGCGGTGCCTATGCCGTGCTCGCCTATGTGGCGCAGGAAGCGGTGACGAATTTCGGCTGGCTCGCGCCGCATGAAATGCTTGCCGGTCTTGGGCTCGCGGAGACGACGCCGGGGCCGCTCATTCTCGTGTTGCAATTCATCGGTTATGTCGCGGCCTATCGCGATCCCGCGCCGTTTGATCCGGCGGTCGCGGGCGTCATGGGCGCGCTGGTCACGACATGGGTGACATTCGTTCCCTGTTTTTTATGGATTTTCCTCGCCGCGCCTTATGTCGAAGCGGTCAGGCAGGTGAAATCTCTCAATGCCGCGCTCACCGCCATTACCGCCGCCGTCGTCGGCGTCATTCTCAATCTCGCGGTCTGGTTTGGCCTGCATGTGTTTTTCGGACAGGTCGCAGAGAGCCATTTCGGCCCGCTGCGTCTCTGGTGGCCCGATGTTGCCAGCATTGATCTCTGGGCATTGGCGCTTGCTGCTGCGGCGCTCGTTGCGACGCTGCGCTTTCACGCAGGCATGGTCGTGACGCTTGGTGGTTGCGCGGCTTTGGGTCTTGCGATCAAGCTGTTGTAATCAGATTGGGCGGCACCTTGCCGTCCATCACCGCATTGACGTTCACAACCACCGTGTCCGACATGGCCGCGAAGGCTTCCATTGTGCCGCCGCCGATATGCGGTGTCAGCACCACATTGGATAGCGCAATCAGTTCAGGCCGCACGTTGGGTTCATCGTCGAACACATCAAGCGCCGCACCTGCAATCGTGCCGTCGGTCAGCGCCGCAATCAGCGCGTCTTCGTCGATGGCGCTGCCGCGCGAAATGTTGACGATATGTCCCTGTTTGCCCAGCGCCTTCATCACTTCGGCGTTGATCATGTGGCGGTTCGTCTCGTCAGCGCGATGGGCCACGATCAGCACATCAGCCCATGTGGCGAGTTCAACGGGCGAGGCGAAATAGGTCCAGCTCACGTCGGATTTTTTTGAGCGGTTGAAATAGCCGATCTCGGTTTCAAACGCTTCCATGCGCTCGCCGATTTTGCGACCGATGGCGCCGAGCCCGATGATGCCGACACGGCGTCCGGTGACACTCGGTGTGAATAGCATTTTGGCGATGTTGGCCCCGCGCCATTTTCCAGCGCGGATCTGCGTGTCGCCGTAAACGACGTGACGCATCGAGGCAAGAAGCAAGCCGACGGCAAGGTCCGCGACGGTTGCCGCATTCGCGCCGACTGTGTTGGTGACAGCAATGCCCCGCGCTTTGGCCGCCGCAAGGTCGATGCTTTCATAGCCGGAGCCGAAACAGGCAATGACCTTGAGGTCGGGAAACCCGTCTATGAAAGTGCCGCTGGTTTCATTCGCGCCAATGGTGACGAGCGCTTCCACGCCTTTGCGTGGCGTCATGTCGGCGCTGACCTCGAAACGGTCAGCGAATTTGGCTTCAAAGGCTTTGCCAAGCGGAACGGCGAGGAGGAGGGTCGGCTTCATAAATCAAACTCAATTCACAGCGGCACGGGCAATGAGGGCGCGCGCCTGTTTCAGATGGGGGATATCGAGCATCACGCCGTCAAGATTGACGACGCCCACATCGCCCGCTTTGTCGAAAGCGTCGATGACCATGCGGGCATGTGCGATGTCTTCTTCGGACGGGGTGAAAACTCGGTTGATGATTTCGACCTGCGCAGGGTGGATCGCCATTTTAGCGGTGAAGCCGTCGCGTGCAGCGGCGCGGGCTTCGCGTTCCAGTCCCGCGTCGTCGCGGAAATCTTTCCAGATGCCGTCGAGCGGCGTCACACCGGCGGCAACCGCACCAAGCAGTGTCAGCGTGCGGGCCATTTGATAGGGGCCGGTGTAATTGCCCGCCTCATCCTTGTTGTCGCGTGCACCGAGCGCAGCGGCGAGGTCTTCCGCGCCCCAAGTTAGCGCGAACAGGCGTGGCGTGATGTTGCCATAGGTGCCAAGGTTGAACATGGAAGCGGCTGTCTCGGTCGCCACGCAGAAAATCTTGGTCGTGTCTTTCTGAAAGCCTGCTTCGGCTTCAAGGTTCACGAGTTTGTCGGATACGACGCGCAGGCATTCACCGGAAATCGTTTTGGGCACGAGGATGGCGTAAGGCTTGTGCGCGATCACGGCTTTGAGGTCATCAAGCCAAAGCGGTGTGTCCAGTGCGTTCATGCGCACGCAAATTTTCGGTCCCTTGGGGTTGGCGCTTTTGAGATAGTCGGCGGCGTTTTTGCGGGCTGCTTCCTTGTTCGATAGGGCCACTGAGTCTTCAATGTCGAGGATCAGCGCGTCAGCGCCGGAGGAGGCTGCTTTGGCCAGTTTCTTGTCGCTGTCGGCAGGTACAAACAGAAATGAACGCATCAGGCCGCGCCCCCTTTGGCGTGCATGAAGGCTTGCCTTGTGCAGATCGCCACTTCCTCGTCGCGCTGGTTGATCGCCTTGTGCTCGAAAGTGACGATGCCTGCATTGGGTCGCGACTTCGACGGGCGCTTGCCCATGACGCGGGTTTCAACGCGCAGCGTGTCGCCGTGAAAGACTGGCTTGGGGAACGTCACATCCGTCATGCCGAGATTGGCGATGGTGGTGCCGAGCGTCGTGTCATGCACCGAGATGCCGACCATCAGTCCGAGGGTGAACAGCGAATTGACCAGCGGTTTGCCGAATTCGGTTTCGGTCGCAGCATATTCATGGTCGAGGTGGATCGCAGCCGGGTTCATCGTCATGGTGGTGAACAGCACATTGTCTGTTTCGGTGACGGTGCGACGGATCGCATGCTTGAAGACCTGACCGTCTTCAAATTCCTCGAAATATAGGCCTGGCATTTTTCTCTCCCGCTCGTGTGGCGTTAAGTTATAGCCTTCGGACAAGAAACAACAAAAGAACTGGGGCAGGGCGGCATGAATTTCGGTTTCAGCGAGGACCAGCAGGCGATACGCGACGCTGTGGCTAAGACCTGCGCCAAGTACGATGACGCCTATTGGCTGGCGCGTGACCGCGATGGTGGCTTCCCCGATGACTTCGTGGCCGATATTGCAGGCGGCGGCTGGCTCGGCGTGGCGATGCCGGAGGCTTATGGCGGGTCGGGTCTCGGTGTCACCGAAGCTGCGATCGTCGCGCAGACGATTGCGGAATCAGGTGCGTGTCTGTCGGGAGCCTCCGCCATCCACATCAATCTCTTTGGCCCCATGCCGGTTGTGGTCTTTGGCACGGACGAGCAAAAGGAGCGGAATCTGCCGCCGCTCATCGCCGGTCGCGACCGTTGTTGCTTCGGCGTGACGGAGCCTGACGCCGGTTTGAACACGACGGCGATTTCGACCAAGGCCAAATGGGATGGCAAATCTTATGTCGTACATGGCCGCAAGATGTGGACCTCGACGGCGCAGACCGCCAACAAGATTTTGCTGCTGGCGCGTACCACACCCAAAGACAAATGCGCGAAGCCGACAGAAGGCCTTTCGCTCTTTTACACAAACCTTGATCGCGGCGGCGCGACGGAGGTGCGCGAGATTGAGAAGATGGGGCGCAAGGCTGTGGATTCCAATGCCGTGTTCTTCGACGGGTTGCGTATCCCGAAGGAGGATCTGATCGGTGAGGAGGGCAAGGGCTTTCACTATCTTCTCCACGGGCTTAATCCCGAACGTGTGTTGATCGGTGCTGAAGCCGTTGGTGTTGGACGCATCGCGCTCAAGAAGGCGACGGACTATGCGCGGGAGCGCGAAGTCTTCGGTCGCCCCATCGGCAAAAATCAGGCGATCCAGCATCCATTGGCGAAGTGTTGGGCCGAGCTTGAAGCAGCGAACCTCATGGTCTTCAAAGCCGCCGCGCTCTACGACGCGGGCGAGAATTGCGGCGCGGAGGCCAATGCCGGCAAATATCTCGCCGCCGAGGCGGGGTTCCATGCCTGCGAGACATCGGTGATGACCCACGGTGGCATGGGCTATGCCAAAGAGTTCCATGTCGAGCGCTACTTGCGCGAAATCATGATCGCCCGCATCGCGCCGGTGAGCCGCGAGCTGGTTTTGAGTTTCATCGCCGAGCGCGTGCTTGGATTGCCGAAGTCGTATTGAACCTTTCCCGAATGAGACCAGTTTATGACCGTTCCTCTTCACGAAGCCTTCCATCTCCACGAGCGCCTTGCCGCCGACACATGGACCATCAAGGATCTCGCACTTTGCCGCGTCCTTCTGATGAACGACCGGCGCTATCCATGGCTCGTCCTCGTGCCGCGCCGTGCGGGGCTGCGGGACTTCCACGAGATTGCCGCTGCCGACAAGGGCACCTTCCAGTCCGAGATCGATCAGGCTTCCGTCTTCCTCAAGGAGATGACTGGTGCCTTCAAGATCAATCTTGCGGCTCTCGGTAATATGGTGCCGCAGCTCCATGTGCATGTGATCGCGCGCTTCGAGAGTGATGCAGCCTGGCCGAAGCCCGTATGGGGTTTGGGGGAGGCGGAACCCTATCCCCCCTCGGAGGTCGGCGACCTTATCGAAAGGTTAAAAAAAGGCATTCTCGGTTAACGTTTGGTTTATGACTCGTCGCCTATCTTGTCCCCAGAGGAGGGTTGAGCTTGCTCGGCCCCGACACTAATCAGGGTATAAGATTATGGCGAACATCATTCTCGCCGATCAGTCAGCCGCTTTTGGCCGTGCCGCGAAGTTCTTGTTCGAGAGCTTGGGACACGACATGGAATGGGCTCGAAACGGACAGGAAACCCTCGAACTCGTTCGAGGTATGTCGCCCGATCTCGTGATCGTCGATGGTCGTCTGCCGGGCTATGAGGGCACCGCTCTGGTCGAGGCGATCCGCGCTTTGCCCGATGGTCAGCGTCCTTGCGTGTTTTTTATCCCTGAATCCACACGTCCCGCCACCGTCCGCGCCGCGCTCGATGCCGGTGCCGATGACTATCTCATCAAGCCGTTCGACCGGGAATTAGTGTCCTTCAAACTGACGCAAGCCAGAGCTCGCGGTCGTTTGGTGGAGCGCCCGCAGGTCACCCGACTTGTGCAGGATAACTCCAGCTCATGGCGTTTTCGCACCTTCAGCAAGACCGCTCGAGTTTGATAATTTAGTTTAACTTGTTGTCTCAAAATCATGATTTATCATGATTTTTCGTTCTCACTGCTCCACACATCCAGATAGTCGAGGCTCTTGATATAGGGCTTCAGAGCCAGCACGCCGAAGCCCGCCCCCAACAGCAGCACGACCGGCGGAACGACGGCGAGTGAGTAGCGCAGCATCATTTCATCCCCGAACACATAGTCCGTCACGATGGCAATCGCGGCGGGCCCAAGGCCGAGGCCGATCAGGTTGACGATGAGGCCGGAGAGTGCGGAGGAAAAGCCGCGCATCTGGTTCGGCATCATGGCCATCAGCGCTGAGGGGCCAACGCCCGTGGTGAAAGTGGCGAAGAAACTCGCTGGCGCGAGGAGTGCCAAGGCGTAATAGGGGTTATCCATCAACGGGAAAGCGACAGCGAAGGGCAAGGTGACGATGCCGGTGAGGGTCATCACGATAATCCGGCCATTTCTGTAGCCTTTTGAGCAGACATAGTCGCCCAGGGCCCCGCCGGAGACGACGCCCAAAGTGCCGAAGACCATGATGATCAGACCATAGGCCCGTCCGATTTCACCCACCGACCAGCCATAGGTGCGCACGAAGAAAGTCGGCACCCAGGCGGCGGTGCCATAGGCCATCATGGCGAGCAGTGCAAAACAGATATTCATCGACAGGAAGGCCACGCCGTTGGCGCGCAGATAGGCCATGACTTCGCTGAAGGGCACGGCCACGTCGCGGGTGACGCCGTCGGCGTCGGTTTCGCGGCGCATATGGCCGCGGCGCACAGGTTCGCGCAGCGTCGAGACCCAGATCGCGATGAGGATGCCGGGTAGGCCGACGACAAAGAAGACAAGCTGCCAGCTATAGACATGGCCGATAATCGGCAGATCAAGGTCGCCGACACTGTTGGCCCAGCCGATGGCAATGGAGCCGATGACGAGGGCGAGGCCGGCACCGATATAGACGCCGATGCCGTATACGCCGATGGCGATACCGAGGCGCTTGGGCGGGAAGTAATCGGAAATGATTGAATAGGCCGCCGGCGTAAGGGCTGCTTCACCGACGCCGACACCCATGCGATAGGCGAACAACTGCCAGTAAACCTTTGCTGTGCCACTCAAAGCCGTCATCAGGCTCCAGAAGAGGACGCCGAAAGCGATGATGCTGACGCGGTGACGCCGATCCACCAGCCGCCCGATGGGCAGGCCCATGAAGACGTAGAAAATGGCGAAGGCGAGGCCCACGAGGAGGCCGATCTGGGTGTCGGATATGTGCAGGTCGCGCTTCATCGGCTCGACCAGAAGGCTCAGTATCTGGCGATCAATGAACGAGAACGTGTAGGCGAGGACAAAGACCGCGACCACGTACCAGGAGTAAATCCGGCTCGGATAGGGTGCCGCGGAAGGGTCGTCCTCCTTTGGATGGTGCAGCGTTTCCTCGACCTCTGACGCGACTTCGATCTCGGACATGCGCTTATTCCCCCCGTATGACGCCGAATTGAGTCGCCTTTTCGGGGCGATCTTGTTGGGTCCAAGCTAATCCCGAAACGGCCGCATATATCAAGGATTTCCGCCGGTCGTCCCGCGTGGCGGAACTGGCACGGGGCTTGCGTTTACCTTGATAGCAACGCCAAAGGATACGGACTATGAGCCTCGTTCAAGCCATCACGGCCCCCCAGCAAATCACCGCCGCTCTGCAAAGCGCGAGTGAGAAGACGGGCACCGATTTCAGCTATTTGCTGAAGACGGCGATGCGTGAGTCAAGCCTGAATTGTAATGCAAAATCAGCTACTTCCAGTGCTTGCGGGTTATTTCAGTTTACCGAGCAATCATGGCTCGGCACGATGAAGCAGGACGGCGGCGACCTCGGTCTTGGCCGATATGCAGATGCCATAACCCGGACTACGGACGGCAAATATGTTGTGACAGATCCTGCCGCCCGTAGGGAAATTCTTGCCCTGCGCAACGATCCTGAAGTGTCGGCTCTGATGGCCGGTGCTTATACCAGCCAGAGCAAAGACAGTCTCGAAGGCCGCCTTGGCCGTGAGGTGAACGGCGGCGAACTCTATATCGCGCATTTCCTCGGCGCGGGCGGCGCTGGCAAACTCATCTCCGGTACAGAGCAGAACCCCAATGCGCGGGCGGATGAAATGTTCCCGGCAGCTGCTGCCGCCAATCGCTCGATCTTTTATAACCGTGACGGCTCAGCGCGCAGCGTCAGCGAGGTCTACACAAACCTCGTTGCCAAACACCGCAGCACCAATGGCGGCGGTGCACAGGTTGCCGAAAAGGCGACTTCACCGGCTTCGTCTAACGGAATGAAGGCCGGACGCAGCTATATGCGGCCGAACAATTTTCAGGATTTTAGCGCTGCCGTGTCCGGTGGGGACAAACCCCTGCCGTCGGCCTATACGGCATCGGCCAGCAGCTATGCGCCGATTGTCTCCGGCTATGCGGGCGGCACGACGCACGGTTTGGGTGGTCGCACGGCGCTCACGCTGACACCGGATGTGATCCAGATGTTGGCGTCGCTTGATGTGCCGGACGCAGGCGAAAACAAGGACTTACGCAGCGAACAGGACAAGCGGGATGAGCGCGACGAGCGCCATAGTGACCGTCAGGCCCGCGACGATTCCCGCCTGATGCTGCCGCGTGGCGGCCACGCGCTTGGCTGATCAGCCCGCGATGGTCTTGGTCGCCTTGAGCTTTTCAATTTCGGCTTCGCTGTAACCCAAATCTTTCAGCACCGTCAGCGTGTGCTCGCCGAGTTCCGGTGAGGCATTCTTGGGGCCTTCGTCTTCGCCGGGGAAACGGATCGGCGAATTGGGCGAGAGGTAGGTGCCTTCGCTCCCGTTATTGCGCACTTCCACATAAGCACCTGAAGCGATGGCCTGCGGGTCTTTGGCGACTTCGGCGGGGCGCGTCAGCGGGGCCCAGATCATGTCTGCCGCGTCGAGCTTCACGCGCCAATAATCGAGATCATAGTTTGCAAAGGCTGCATCGAGGATATCGACAAGGGCGGCGGCATTGGCACGGCGTCCTTTGGGGCTATTGAAGCGTTCGTCCTCTTCCAGTTCAGGTTGACCGATGACGTGGCAGATGGCGGTCCAGTCCACTTTGCCCTGACGCGGCACGATGACGAACCATTCGTCGCCTTTGGCCTTGAAGAAGTTGCTCAAGGGCGCGACGGATTCGTGGCGGGACTTGGTGGAGCCAAGCTTGCCGTGTTTGAGCTGGGTTGCGGTGTCGGAGCCTGCGGCATAGATGCCGGTGCGGATGAGCGAGGCTTCAACGAGGCGGCCTTTGCCGGTTGTCTGGCGCTCGATGATGGCGGCGAGGATACCGCCGACGGTCGCCATACTGGTCGTGTGGTCGCCGATGCCGGTGCGCAGGATCGTCGGTTCTGCGCCCTTGACGGTCTGCAACCAGCCGATGCCGGAGCGGGCATAGAAGGCGGCGATGTCGAAACCCGGACGGTCGCGTTCTGCACCCTGAAGCCCGTAGCCGGTGACGCTGGCATAGACCAGACGCGGATTGATGGCAGAGAGCGAGGCGTAGTCGAGGCCGGAGCGTTCCAAGCCGCCGGGGCGGACATTGGTGAGGAAGACGTCGGCATCTTTCACCAGGCGCTTGATCGCCTCGACGCCTTCGGGCGTCTGGGTGTTGATGGCCATGCCCTTTTTACCGCGATTATCGAGGTCGAAAATGGCGCTGCCCTTGAGGTGGTCGGCCCCCATATTGGCCATCGTGTAGCGCATCGGGCAGCCGGACAGCGGCTCGACCTTGATCACTTCCGCACCCCAATCAGCAAGGATGCCACCGGCACCCGGAGCGGCAATGTAGGTTGCCATCTCGATGACTTTGATTCCCTCGAGCATCTTTATCCCCTTCAATTTCTTGTTGGGGCGGATCATCCATGTTTCGACGGGGGTGTCAAAGGCGGTGGACCTGTGACGCAGGGATCAGCCGGATTTTGCCACGCCTGTCGCGAAGTAATCCTTTGCCGTCGCTTCGAGCCTCGCCAGCATGTCGAAGATCGGCCAAGCGCCCAGACTGATACGGGCGACGCCGAGTTTGGCGAGTTCAGCCGCCGAGGGCGCTGCGGGACTGGCAAGGATATTGACCGGCAGTGATGTGGCCTCACAAATTTCGGTGATGAGCGCAGGGGTCAGCTGCCACGGCACAAAGAAGCCGCTGGCCCCTGCCGCTGTATAGGCCTTGGCGCGGGTGAGCGCTTCGGCAACATAAGATGCCTGATCGGCAGCGGGGATTTTCTTGAAGATATCGCAGCGTGCATTGATGAAGAGGGGGATGCCCGCCGCGTCGGCAGCGGCGCGTGCGGCGGCGATGCGGGCTGATTGCTCGTCGACCGGAAAGAGGCCGTCCGCGCCGATCAACCCGTCTTCGAGGTTGATGCCGATGCCGCCCGCGGCGATGACGGCTCTCACCGTGTCCGCCACAGCTTCCGGTGCGCGGCCATAACCGGCCTCGACATCGACGGTGATGGGTAGGTCGGTCTTGGCGGTTATTTCAGAAACGGCACTCATCAGAATGTCACGCGGGAGTTTTTCGCCATCGGCAGCCCCGTGCACCATCGCAACGGCAAAGCTTGAAGTGGCAAGCGCTGTGGCACCGGCGCGCGCAACAACGGCGGCGCTGGCGGCGTCCCAGACATTGAAGAGTTTGACGGGATTGCCTTTGACATGCAGGGCGGCGAACGCTTCAGCGCGGGTTTTTTGGGCGGCTTTGTCCATTTTCATTCCTCATCCGTTCAACTGACGCTTTGACGTTTCATCGCGGCAGACTGTGACAGCTGCGCGCTAAATACTCGCCGAAAAGAGACTCCAATGAGATCCGCGCATCGCCGTATCGTCGGACCGGCGTCAGGCGACCAACGCGCTGGCGGGGACGCCGCATTGGCGGCAGAGCGAGGCCAGATCGAAGTTGAAGCTCTCATAAACGCAGCGCCCGTCGCGAAAGCGGAAAACAATAAAAACCGGCACTTCGGCTCTTTCGCCATTCGCTTTGTGACCGGCGAATTCGCCTGTCAAAGTCACGCGAATGCGGCCCCATCCGATCATTTCTTCGCCTGCGAAGGCCGAATTTTCGAGGACCACCTCATAGTCGGGGAAAATCTGGAAGAAGAGGTCAAGCTGGGATCTGACTTCATCGGCGCCACGACCGACGGCCTGGAATGGAGGTGTCTCCAGCACAACCTCAGGATGATAGATGCGCATGGCCTCGTCGATGTCCTGACGGCTTTTGGCAATGGCGAGTGCTGTGACGATGGCTTGCATTTCTGACGGAGAGGGGGTGGTCATAAGCGAGGTGGCGGCGGTCATGTTTCATTTCCTTTTCGTCTGACCGACAACATAGAGACCGGTGGTCGGTTAACGGAAAGGTCCAATTTCACCCATCGCGCGGAACCAAGATGCTCATCAAGTGTTAATACGCCGACGGATCGTCTCGCCGATAGCATTCGGTCGGGAGCAAAGTTTCAGGAGAAGTCGTCCCGTAAATTTCGTGTTTTCTGCTCTTCAATGACCGAAACGAACGGTCACGTTCAGTCTGCATTAAAGATTTCGTTCTATTTTCAATCCTGTCACTTGTGATTTTGCGTTTACCACGTTGATGCGACTGATACCTGAAACGGTACTGAACGATGAAGCAGCACATGCCGACCAATAGCCGTCTGACCGTAGCCGATGTCGAAAGCCTGTTTTCGGAGCCGACGGAAGATGTCCGCTTGGGCATTGCGGTCAAAGTCGCCTCGCAGTTCAGCAATTCGGTTTTGACGCCGCGCGAGCGCGAATTGGCGCAGGAAATTCTCGGCTATCTGGTGCTTGATGTGTCGGCGGTTGTACGCCGCGCCTTGTCGGATGCGCTTTGCGGCCTGCCACATGCGCCGCGCGAAATCGTGTTGCAGCTTGCGCATGATCTCGATGATGTGGCCGAACCGCTACTTCAGAAATCCTCTGTGTTTGCCGACGATGATCTTGCAGAACTCGTTCACGGCGGTACGCCGGTGCGCCAGCGCCTGATTGCCGGTCGTCCCGACCTAGGCCCTGTGACCTGCGGCGTCATTGCGACAGAGGCTGACCGTTCCGCAGTTCTCGTTCTGATTACCAATAATGGCTCTGTGATCCGTCCAGATGTGCTTGAAGCCATCATGCAGCGCTATTCGGAGGATGAGGATATTCTCAATCCGATGACGCGACGCGCAGATATGCCGATGCGGATGATTGAGCGCATTGTCACGATGGTTTCGGCGCAGCTCCGTGACGAACTTGTCGCGCTGCATAAGATCGATCCGGTGATTGCTGCCGGGCTTGAAGAGCAGGCACGCGAGCGCTCGCTTGTGGCGCTGATGAACCGTGCGTCGGGCGAAAGTCTCGACCGGTTGCTGGCGCCACTTGCAGAGGGGGGCAAGCTGACGCCATCCTTGATGCTGCGGGCGGTTTGCGCTGGCGAACTGGATTTCGTTATTCGCGGCGTCGCTATTATGACTTCGATCCAGGCTGAACGTGCCTCGCGGCTGATCCATGACGTCGGGCCGCTCGGCTTTCGGGCGCTGCATGCCCGCGCCGGGATGCCGGAACTTTACTATGCCGCTTTCCGCGCGGCTCTGGATGTGCTTCTCGACCTCGAAGCAAAGGGGGTGACCCCTGAAAAGCCTGCCCTGAAGCAGATGATGATCGCCAAAATCGGGCCGCATTACTGCGACGGACGGGTGCATGACCTTGATCAGCTGCTCGACGGTCTGGCGCGCGCCGCGCGATCGACGGGCACTGACACCAAAGCCGCCTGAGACGGTTTCTGAAACTTCACCTTGCCGGAACTTGCTGCTAGGTTCGCCCCCTCATTATTGACGGGGATAGACGATGAATCACACCACACGCGAAGCCTTTATCTGCGATGCCGTGCGTACGCCCATCGGGCGCTATGCCGGTTCGCTGTCGTCTGTCCGTGCCGACGATCTGGGCGCTGTGCCGCTGATGGCTCTGATGGAGCGCAACCCGTCGATCAATTGGGAACGTGTGGATGATGTGATTTTCGGTTGTGCCAATCAGGCAGGCGAGGACAACCGCAATGTGGCGCGCATGTCGTCGCTGCTGGCGGGGCTGCCCGATACGCTTGGCGGATCGACGATTAACCGGCTCTGCGGCTCCGGCATGGACGCAGTGGGCACTGCCGCGCGGGCGATCAAATCGGGCGATGCCGAACTGATGATTGCCGGCGGTGTTGAAAGCATGTCGCGCGCGCCTTTCGTGATGGGCAAGGCGACGACGGCTTTTTCGCGAGACGCACAGATTTACGATACGACCATCGGCTGGCGCTTTATCAATCCGCTGATGAACAAGCAATACGGCACGCATTCGATGCCGGAGACGGCGGAGAATGTGGCCGAGGAATTTCAAATCTCCCGTGCCGATCAGGATGCTTTTGCGCTGCGCAGCCAGCAGCGGGCCGGGGCGGCGATGGCGTCGGGCCGGTTCGAACGCGAGATCGTGCCGGTGACGATCAAAGGCCGCAAAGGCGAAACAGTTGTGAGCGAGGATGAACATCCGCGCCCGGATACGACTTACGAGCAACTCGCAAAACTGCCGACGCCGTTCCGGCAGGGCGGCACGGTGACGGCGGGCAATGCGTCCGGCGTCAATGACGGGGCCTGCGCGATGGTCATTGCATCGGCAGCGGCTGCGGAGGCGCACGGGCTGACACCGCGGGCGCGCATTGTGGCGATGGCGAGCGCCGGTGTGCCGCCGCGCATCATGGGCATCGGACCTGCGCCGGCGACGCGCAAGGTGCTGGAAAAGGCAGGGCTCAATATCGGTGATATCGAAGTCATCGAACTCAACGAAGCCTTTGCGAGCCAAGGGCTTGCCGTGTTGCGCGATCTCGGTCTTTCGGATGATGCGGAATTCGTCAATCCGAACGGCGGCGCGATTGCGCTTGGTCATCCGCTGGGCATGAGCGGTGCGCGGCTTGTCACCACAGCCATGTATGAGCTGGAAGCCCGCAAGGCGCGCTATGCGCTTTGCACCATGTGCATTGGTGTCGGCCAAGGTATCGCGATGATTATTGAGCGGGTGTAAGTTCGTCGCTTAGAATCCGAGCGCGCGGGCGAAAATATTCGTCGATTTCTGGCGGGTTTTGCGCACGCGCATACGGATGGGGCGGTCGATGCCTGCGAGGCGGCGTCCATGGCGCGGACGCCAGCGCAGCATGGCGATGAGATTGCGGCCGGGAAAGAAGCAGGCGGGATCGAGCGCGGCGGCGCAGACGTCCAATCCGCCGTAGCCGGGTATGGCGATCTCGTGGTCTTCGTAGCTCAGGAATATTTCGATGGGCGGCAGGCTGTTGTCGAGGATGAGAATATCTTCGTCCTCGGCTTCCGGCAGCGGTGCGGCTGCAAAGGGCACCGGCATTTCGAGTTGCAGGACATTGTCGTTGTCCATGTCATCGGCGAGGATGAAATCTTCGCGCATGTCCTGCGCGAAACTCCAACCAAGCAATTCACCGGCGCTGCGCGGACGACATATGTGCGTGCCTTGCGCCGCTGTGAAGCCGACAGAGGCGAGACCGGAGAGAGTTGTTTCGTCTTCGACGCCGACGGCTGTGGCGTCGAGCCCGAGGGAGGTCGCAAGCGCGACGCGGCGACCGATGAAGCCGAGGCCCGCGTGGCGCACGCGATGGGCAAAGCGAATGATCGAGGCGCCGGAAATTTTGACTTCGGAGAAAAAGGCGGGCGTCACGTATTCTGCCGGTACGACAACGGCACCGCCGCCATCAAGCGCCGTGTGGAAACCGAGGCGC
>TARA_R110000868_G_scaffold122400_1_pt1 | contig 17211 bp, 20 predicted proteins | sample TARA_R110000868 | Tara Oceans TARA_R110000868 (sample SAMEA4397489) | marine metagenome | biome: Polar Biome; feature: [SRF] surface water layer (ENVO:00010504); material: water (ENVO:00002006), including particulate matter (ENVO:01000060) such as... | depth 5 m | reverse complement strand
CACCATCCCCGACGACGAGGTAGACGGCGACCTCCCCAACAAGCTCAAAGCGGAGCACGCCGCTATCCTGCGATGGATGATCGAAGGCTTCAAGCTGTGGAAGGCCCAGGGCCTCGCCGCACCCGCCGCCGTGACCGGGGCCAGCGCCAAGTACCGGCAGGAGATGGACCTACTCGGCGACTTCGTGGAGGAGCGGTGCGAAGTCAACTCGCTCCTAAGCGCCGAGAATGCGCCCCTGTACGCCAGCTACGTCGAATGGGCGCGCGACAACGGGCTACGGCCGCGCTCCCACAAGTGGTTCTCGCAGGAGCTCCAGCGCAAGGGCATGAAGCAGGCGAACGACCGCAGCACCGGGCGGCGCTGGACAGGTATCAGCCTCACCGTCAAGGCGCGGCAGACCGGGTTCGGCGATTAGTCGAGCGCAGGGTTCGGCCAGAGCCCGTGCCACAGACGGCCATGGGCGCGGCTCGATGCCTGCTTGTGGCCACGCTTGGCAAGGAAGCGCCCGAGAGCCGCCCTGCTCGGCACCGCCGCCTTGCGAGCCGCACACCAGGCTTCAAGCATCGCGTATAGGTCGGCGTTCGACACGGCCGCGGCGTAGTTGTCGAAGATGAAATGATGGTGGTAGAACCGGTCAAGAACAATCGGATGAGTTGGCATATCATCGCGTAACACGTTGGGGCAGATAGGGACGGCAATCGGGTATCATCGTTCGGCTAAAGAACCGTTGAACGCCAGAAAGGAACCAACGGACAGTTCGCAGACACTTCCCGCACATCGCGGACGGATGTAAACGCAGGTTGAACGCCAACCCGGACACGTGGACACTTCAGAGGCCGAAAGTCGCTTCTGTATACATGATGTGCGCTTTCCTTTTTCCTCACGTGAGAGACTACTAAGAAAACGTGTAGCAAGTGTCAGTATCGGCCGCCAACCGTCACTCTCCTGTAATACGATGTGTCCGTGATCTGTCCGACGTGCGACGGTCGCCACCTTCCCGCCCTCGTGGTAGGCTACGGCATGGGCAACGCCTCTCCTGGTGACTTCCGCCTCCCGCTCGTGTGGTGGGTAGCCGCTGCGCTCGTCGCCATCGTCACGGTGGGCCTGCTGGGCGCGCTCGTGGTGGCTCCGTAATGGGCGTGGTTGTTCACGACCCTGCTCTCATCGCCGTTCGCGTGGCTTCGATGCTTTGCGCGGGCGCGACGAATGTTGAGATCGCCGAGGAGATCGGCGCACACCGCAACACCGTCGGCAAGCTCATCCAGTCGCCCGAGGTGCTGGAGGAGGTAGAGCGCATTCAGAACGACGCGCGGACCAGCGCCAAGCGCGTCGGGGCTGGGCTGCTCAACTCGGCTGTAGGCGTGTGGCGCGATGCCCTGAAGGCCACCGCCGGCCCCGCTGGTGAGTGCCCCCATTGTAGCGGGGCGCTCGACAGCCCGGCCGACCACGCCATCCGGCTCCGCGCTGCGGACTCGGTGGCCGATCGCTTCGGCCTGCCGAAGACCGAGGTGCAGGAGCTGACGGGCGCGCTCACGCTCGGCGAGAAGAGCGACGAGGAGTTGGCGCGGGTCACGCTGGAGGAGGCCATCGCCATCCTTGACGAGCAGGGCCACCACGAAGCAGCGGCGGCCGTTCGTGGCACTCTCGCGATCTGACCTCCTTCGCGGCGCACGGGCGGCGAAGTCCAGGGGAGAGCGTCGGGCGCAAGCTCCGATCGCCTACTCCCGCCTGTGGGATGTTGCGGCACCGCGGGCGAGCTCGCAGCGAGGCGCGGCGCGAGCGGTCAAGGGCGCGCTCGCGTTTGCCGTGTTGGGCGGGAACGGATCGGGCAAGAGCGCGCTGGCCGCGGAGTTCGCCGTTGCCGCGATGCTCGGGAGTCGCCACCCTGACGCCCGGCGCTGGCTCGACGCCAACGGCCTCGACCTCGACACGATCCCGCCCTACCCCGGCCGCGTGCTGTTCTCGGCGCTCACGTCGAACGACTCGCGCAAGGTGCTCCGAGAGAAGGTGCGGCGCCTGTTGCCGGCTGGCTGCAAGTGGCGCAACGAGCGAGGCGACGGCGAGGCCGAGGTGTCTGCACCCGGTGCGGTGGGCAACAACGGGACCATCGTGTTCAAGAGCAACGACCAGGGGGCGCGGGCCTATCAGGCTGACGAGTTCGACCTCATCATTCTGGACGAGGAGCACGATAGCGCGGTGTTCGGCGAGTGCTTGATGCGGCTCGGGCGCCGCCCGTGGAAGGGCTGCTACATCCTCTTGTCGATGACCCCGCTAAAGGGCATGACGTGGGTATACGACGACTTCCAGAGCGAGCCAAAGCCGGGGTATCGCTACGCTGAGATCGACGGGCGAGACAACCCGTACATTGACCAAGCGGGCCGCAAGCAGCGCATGGCGCGCTACGGCGAGCACGAGAAGGCGGCGCGCGAGTCGGGTAAGTTCGTGGCGCTCGAAGGGCTGGTGTACGCCGGGTGGAGCCGCGGGGTTCACCTCGTGCCGGCTACGCCCGTGCCCGCCGAGTGGCGCCGGGTGGCGGGGATCGACTTCGGCACCTCCAACCCGTTCGCGTGCTGCCTGTTCGCGATCGACCCTGCCGACGACGTGCTCCACCTGCTGGCCACGCACTACCAAGCGGGGCTGCGGTGGGAGGAGCACGCCGAGAAGCTGCGGGCCATGTTCGAGCAGTACGGGTGGCCAGAGACGATCTGGGCCGACCCCGAGGAAGCGAACGGGCGCATGACGCTCCGGAACCTCGGCATCGACACGCGGGCGGCTCGCAAGGACATCCGACCGGGGATCAACGCGGTGGCCTCCCGGCTTGCGCTCGACGCCCAGGGCTACCCGCACCTCGTCGTGCACGACACGGCGGCCAACCGGCCGTTCGTTCGTGAGATCGAAGGCTACGTGTGGGCACCTCGCACCGGGGCGAAGGACTCGCCCGACCTACCGCTGAAGGCGAATGACCACGCGATCGACGCCGCCCGCTACGCCGTGTTCAACCTGTCGGCGAGCGTGGTGGACTGGGGGGCGTCGTACTAATCGAAGAAATGTTGTGGCGCCGAAACATGTAGCCGGCTATTGTTGTGGGGCGGGAACGAACCCGCGCAACCACAACGGAGAACACCATGAACGTCGCCGCCTACATCACCGACCTCGACTCCCTCCTCAACTGGCTTCGCGACCAGCCGGCCGACATTCGCCGCCCGATCGCGGCCGACATGCTCTCCCTCTACGATGCTGACGCGAACCTTTCGCGCGACTCTGGCGTGCGGTTCGCGCTGGCGTGGTGGGCGCGCGAGTAATCGCGCCTAACCGCGGGGGCCTCGCCCCCACCCCTTGACAACCTGTCATAGCCGTGCCACGCTGTCACCATGGCGTGGCGCTTCCCAACGATTGCCGATCTGGCGAAGGCCATCGGCTACGGCTACGAGGAACCCAAGCAGCTCCCGCAGGTAGGCGCCTCGTCCGCCCCCGGCGCGGCGACCTTCGACCCGCACGCCAGCATGGCCGCGTTCGCGACGTTCCCATGGGTACGCGCGTGCGTCAACGCCATCGCCGACGACCTGAGCGGCCTACCGCTGCGCCTGACGCGCGGAGAGGGTGCCAACGAGCAGGTAATCGACCGGCACCCGGTGCTCGACCTGTTGGCCCAGCCGACCACCACATCCGACCGGACGATGTGGGAACGGCAGCTCATCACCTACTGGCTCCCGACCGGCACCGCGACCATCCTCCTGGTGGGCGAGCGCGAGCCGGTGAGCCTGCCCCTGCTCCACCCCGAGGCCGTCCAGCCGGTGATGGACGAATACGGGATGCTGGAGGGCGTGCAGTTCTCCCCGCGGCAGGGCGCACCTCGCCGCTACTTCCCGGCCTCGTCGGTCGCGCTCGTGTCGCTGACCTCGTGGCACGCCGATGCTCGCTCGCTGGTGGGCGAGGGTATGATCTCGGCGCTCGTGGACGACCTCAACGCCGAGCGCGGCGCGGCCAAGCTCGCGGCGAAGCAGGCGAACCGTGGGCGGCCAGAGGCGATCATCTCCCCGGCCGACAAGGACCAGCAGCTTACCGCCGCGCAGCGCGAGCAGATCGCCGCCGCTTACGCCGCGTTCAGCACCTCGAAGGCCCCGGCGTTCGTGATGTCGGGCGCGATCAAGGCTGAGTTTCCTTCGTTCTCGCTCCGAGACATGGAGTTCGGCGAGCAGCGCAAGATGACGCGCGAGACGGTGCTTGGCCTGTTCGGCGTGCCGCCTACCCGAGTGGGCCTCCCGACGGCGAACTACGCCACCTCGAAGCAGCAAGACCAGGTGTATTGGCAGGGCCTCAAAGCGCACGCCGCGGTCATTGACGCTGCGCTCACCCGCATCGCTCGCCGGTTCGATCCGTCGATCCGGGTGGCGCACGACTTCTCATCGGTGCCGGCCTTCCAAGAGTCGCGGGGTGCGCGCCTCGACCGCGTGGCAACGTGGGTCACGCTGGGCGCCGATGCAGCCGAGGCCGCCGCTTACGAGGGCTTCGCCGATGCCCCGCTGACGATGGGCGCGGCTGACGAGGAGGAGGTAGCCCCCGTGGCGAAGGGCGGCGGATCGCTGCTCCACCTTTACCGCGAGGCCAACGGCGACGACGTGCCGGCCTCCACGGTGATGGCGGTGCCTGAGGGCGAGGAAGCGCGCTCGAAGGCGTGGGGCGATTGGGTCGCGAAGATTCACACGCCGGCCGAAGTCAAGTTGGCGCGTGCGACCATGGCCGCGCTGAAGCGTCAGGGCGCGCGGGTGGCCGCTCGGCTGGAGACGATGCCGGTGGAGTTCGCCGCGGGTGCCGAGGTCCGCAAAGCCCTCGCGGCCGACATCATGGGCTGGTTATTCCCCGCCGACGAGGCGCGCATGTGGGCCGACTCGATGCGCCTCCCCCTGCGTGAGACGGTGCGCGCGGGGTTCCGGGACGGCGCCGAGCAGCTTGGCAAGGATTGGGTGTGGTCGGGCAGCGAAGCCGACCCGCTGACGGAACGCCGGCTCGCCGAGTTCGTGACGTTCACGGACCAGCCGACCAAGGACCGGGTGCGCGCCGCGGTGCAAGAGGGCATCGATGCGGGCGAGACGGTCAACGAGCTGGGCATCCGGGTACGCGGGTGCGGCGCGTTCTCGCCGTCGCGCTCGCTGCTCATCGCTCGCACCGAGACGACCCGCAGCCTGAGCGGCGGTCACACGGCCGCCTATCGCCGATTCGCCGACGAGACGGGCGCGACCGTCAAGAAGCAATGGCTATCCGCCCGTGATTCGTCCGTGCGCGATGCCCACGCCTTCCTCGACGGTCAGACCGTGGGCGCGGGCGAGCTGTTCACCGTACCCGCTGGCGAGTTCACCGGGGCGACTGCGGAAGGCCCTGGGGGATTCACCGCCGCCGGCCTCGTGTGCAACTGCCGATGTGCAACCGTTCCCGTCATCGAGGAGGCCGCATAATGAGCGACCATCGTACCGTACTCGCCGTTCGCAAGTCGCTCACCCTTGACGGCGTAGAGCGTCAGGTGTTCGTGGCCTCCACCGCATCCAGCGACCGCATGGACGATGTGATCGACCAAGCAAGCTGGAAGCTCGACAACTACCGGATGAACCCGGTGGTGCTCACCGATCACGACTACCGCGCCGGCAACGTCGTGGGCCGTGGCGAGGTGTCGATCGTGGAGGGCGTGGGCCTCGTGTTGGATGTCGTCAAGTGGTCCAGCAAGGAATACGCGCAGGCGGTCAAGCTCGACGTAGAGGAGGGCATCATCAACGCCGTGAGCGTGGGCCTTCGCCCTGGCCGGCGAGTGGCGCGCCGCTCGCTGCCCTCGACCGATCCGCTGTACCTCGCCGAAGGCTACGGCGAGGTCTACTACGACTGCGACCTCCTCGAAATCAGCATCGTGGCGGTGCCGGCGAACGCGGAAGCGGTGGCCGTTCGGGCCGCGCAGAAGGCGAGCGCCGAAGAAATCGCTGACGCCCTCCTTGACAAGTTGGCACAAGACCCCGCGCGACGTGCTATCATGCGTGACATGTTGGCAAACCCTGACAACGTGGCGCACCTGTTCGCCACCGATGACGCCGACGAAGCTTCTCCCCTCTCTCACCTCTTCGGAGCCTGACACCATGGACATCGAGATCAAGAACAACGCCGAGCTCATCGGCCAGTTTCGCGCCATCCACAAGGAAATCGGCGACAACAAGGCCGCGCAGGACCGCGCCGCCGCTGACTTCGCCGACAAGCTCCGCGCCATCGAGGAGCGCAACGCTCTCGCCGGCAAGTCGATCGCAACGCCCGTCGGTGGTGAGGCCGCCCTGGTGTCCCGCTTCATGCGCGCCGATGGCGGCGTGAACCTCTCCCGCTCGGTGGAGCGCGTCGAGTTCGCCGGCCAGATGGTCGATGTACAGCGTGACGGCCTGTTCACGGACGCTCCCGCGACCGAGTGGGACCGCGACCTGAAGGCCATCGGCCTCGCCGCCACCCTGTACCGCTCCGTGACCGGGCGCAACCCCGTGAGCCTGAAGGGCCGCCTTCTCGCCCACGCGGCGAAGGCCCCGACCGCGGGCGGGTTCCGCACCGCGCTGGAGAAGACCATCGCCAAGAGCATCAGCGACACCGCCGGATCGGGCGCCGAGTGGATTCCCGACACGCCGATCAGCGCGCTCTACGAGGAGTTCTTCACCCCCAACGGCATCGCCGCCCTGTTCGATGTCGTGAGCATCAACGGCCCGATCATCGTGCCCAAGATCACCGACACCGGCCGCCCCTACCTGAAGGGCAAGGTTTCGACCAACGACCCCGACCAGTACACCGCCTCGGACTTCACCAGCGACTCGCAGACGATCGAGGTAGCCGGCTTCGCGGCTCGATTCCTCATTGACGATGCCGCGACCGAGGATGCGATCTTCGCCCTCGCGCCGGAAATCGCCAAGCGGGCCGCCCGTGCGATCGGCGATGGCTACGAGGACTGCATGATGAACGGCGACACGGCCGCCACCCATCAGGATGCGATCGCCTCGTGGAACCTCCGCAGCCGTTGGGGCGCCTCTGGCCTCGGTGGCAGCGCCGACCACCGCCGCGGCTTCCTCGGGTTCCGTCCCCTCGCGGCTGACCGGAGCCTGACCGTGGACCTCACCGCCTCCCAGACCGCCGCGGGCGTGATGGGCAGCGTCGTGGGCGCCATGGGCGAGCTCGCCGCCAGCGACATCGCGCTCATCACGAGCCCGGAAGTCCTCTACAAGAAGCTCATGGTGGACAGCAACGTCCTCACCGTGGACAAGATGGGCAATCGGGCCACGATCCTCACCGGCCAGCTCGCGAGCATCGGCGGACACCCGCTGTTCTCCTCGCGCTGGATGGGCGCGGACCTCGCATCCACCGGCCTGTACACCGCGACCGGCTCCCTCTCGGGCCTCGTGGCGGTGAGCCGCAGCGAGTGGAAGCACTACGCCTCCCGCTCGGTCATGGTCGAGCAGGACAAGGACATCACCCGCGGCGCATTCAACGTCGTGGCCACGCAGCGCAAGAGCCTGCGGACCCTGAGCGGGTCGTCCTCCAAGGTCGTGTTCTACGCCTACAACATGCTCTAACGAGCTGACCCCTTCCTACCAGGAGCCTCTACCATGATGACCGAGTTTACCAGCCGCTGCAAGGTGGTCGGCAACAACACCACCGACCTCGAATACGCGATCAACGCCTCGCTCAACGCGGCGAAGATCAAGCGTATCTACCTGATCCCCAACGTCAGCGTATCGGCCTCCGACACCGATTACATCACGCTCACGGTAAAGAAGGGTTCCACGACCCTCCTGAGCCGTGCGACCACCGTGGCCGGCGGCGCCTTGACCGCGGGCACCGTTGTCGCGGCGACCATCACCGGCACGGGGGGCGACTTGGAGCGCGCCGCGGCTGGTGTGTTCGAGGTCGCCGTGGCGAAGGCCGGCACCGGCCCCGCCTATGACATCGACGTGGTGCTCGTGATGGAAGGCGTGCGGTCCTAATGAAGACCTACCGGCTCGTTGGATTGCCGCACTACGCCGGCACGCGGGAGGGCCTTACGGCTCTTTGGCGTGCGGGCGAAGAACGCGCGCTGTCTGACGAGTCGGCGGCCTACATGCTGGCCACGTTTCCCGGCTCGATCGAGGTGGCGACGGTCGCCGCCGCGATGGAGTCCCCGCCTGTGGACAAGGCCATGCGCTCACCCCGGAAGGGCTGAGCCATGGCGCTGATCACCGCAGCCGAGGCGCGCGGGCACATCCCGCAGTTGACTGGCACGGCCGAGGACACGCTCCTCGACCTGTGGATCGGGCGCATCGGCGCCGTGTTCGCGGCGTGGTGCGACTACCCACCGGCAACGGCGGGCGCAGCGCCTACGATGGAGAGCACGAGCTATACCAGGTACTTTGACGGCCCCGGCGGGCGCGAACTCACGCTGGACGTGTGGCCCGTTACCGCGGTGGGTTCGATCTACGATGACGCGAACTGGACATGGGCCGCGGCGGACCTCGTGGCGTCCGGGGACTACGCGATCCTCGACGGGTCCATCGGCCTCGTGCTCTTGACCGAGACTGCGAGCCATGGCAGTTGGAGCCGTTCGCGCCGGTCGATCAAGTCCACGTTCACCGCTGGTTACACGACCGTACCCGCGGCGCTGAAGATGGCGGCCATCCTCGCGGTGCGGAACGCTTGGAACCTGCGCGCCGAGCAGGGACGATCCAACGTGAGCGGCGGCGGTGTGTCGCTTGGCTTGCGTGACGAGGAGTTGCTATCCCCGGCGGTGCGGCAGGCGCTCGCGCCGTTCCGTTTGCCGCGGGCGCTCCTGTGACGGTGGCGCAGATGGAGGCGCGCCTACTGGAGTTGCGTGGCGCGGTTCCGATGGCGGCTCGGGACGCGCTGGGCACGCTCGGGCAGCGTTCTACGGCGGTGGTCGTCGGCCTCTTGCGGGGCAACCGGCTAAACGTGCGATCTGGTCGGCTGTGGAAGTCCGTCGGCATGGAGGTCAAGGCGACCGGCGAGGGCATCGAACTCGAAGTGTGGGCCGGTCGTGACGCGAACGTGCGATACGCCGCGCTCCAAGAGTTCGGCGGTGTCGTGCGTCCCAAGCGCGGGCGGTTCCTCGCGATCCCGGTCGGCCCGGCAAAGACGGGCGCGGGCGTGACGAAGGGCGGTTGGGAGTCGCCACGGACGGCGCCGGTCAAGCTGCGGTTTGTGCCCATCCGGGGCGGTACGATGGGCCGGCTCGTCATGGACCAGCGCGGCAGGAGCACGACCGCCTACATCCTCGTGCGCTCGGTGCGGGTGAAGCCAACGCACTACATGCGCGACACGCAAGCGGCGGCGGTGGCGGCGTTCCCTGACTTGTTCGCGGACGCTCTTCAACGGCGGGTGAGCTAATGCCCACCAAGCTCACCACGCTTCGCGAGGGCATGGTTACCGCCCTGAGCGCCTGCACCATCGCGGGCGGCTACTACTACGACCTCAACGGCGATGGACAGGTGATTTGCGGCGTGTACGAGTCGCCCCCGCGCTCGGGCGTGGCGGTGGTCATGCTCGCGGCGCTCGACGTGTCGAGCCGCATGGGGGAACCCCTGGGGGCTTACACCCGCACGGCAACGTGGACGCTGGCCTGTTGGGCGCCTGCCACGGTGGACAAGCCGGCGGAACGGATGCTCGCGCAAGAGCGGCTGCTTGACGACGTGACGCGGGCGCTTGAAATCGCGGTGCGCTCCTCGTCGGGCGGCCTGTTCGGGAGCGGCTGGTACGATGTGCAGCTTCTGGAGATGTCGGAAATCAGCGGGCTCAACGGTGAGGCGGCCGGCTGTGTTACCTTCGGGGCACGGTTCGAGTTCGTGAGCCGTGCCACAAAGACGGGGGGCGTATGAAGTCGGTCAAGGTCGAAAGCACGGGCTACCGGGGCGAGTACCCCGCGGGCGTGTACTGGTCGGTCGGCGAGGTGCGCGAGGTGCCTGCGGAGGCCGTGGAGGCGCTGCCGGTTGGCCTCGTGGTGGTGAAGCCTGCCCCCGCGCCGAAGGCCGCCAAATGAGCTGGCGCAGCGCCCTCGACACCCACCGCCAGCCGTTGTCGATCGACAACACGGCGGGAGCTTCGGGCGCGTTCGACGCGACGGTTTCGATCCCGGCGGATTGGGACCACTTCTGGACGACGGTGCAGAGCACCGGCTACGACATGCGGGTAACTGGCCCGGATGGCGTCACGGTCGTGACCAAGCTCGATCTGGCCTCGTTCAACACGACTACGAAGGTCGGCACGATCGAGATTCAGGACACCGCCCCCGCGGCGGGGATGCTGCAATACTGGCTCTACTGGGGCGATTCGACCTTGGGCACGGGCCTTACCTCGTTCGTGCCGGCCTCGGCAAAGACCGGGTATGCCGACCTCGGCGCCCCGGTGCCGGGCTACCTGTTCGCCGCTCAGTCGCAGGAGCGGTTGGGCGACACGGCGCCGAAAAACACGATGGCGAAGACCTCGGATACCACGGTCTTTGTGTGGCTCGACTTCTCCGCGCTCATGCAGCGGCGGGTGCATGTCCACCCTGCGGCGGTTGGCTCGCACGAGTACGAGTGCCTGAGCTACGTCACGGTGGCGGCTACCGGCGGGCTCACGGTCACGACCACCGGCACGCGCTACGAGGTGGGCGCCGCTGGCGCTGCCATCGTGCGGGTGCAAATCAGCGGCGGGACCACCGCCACGGACTACATTCTCACCGTCACGGCGGTTACCACGCTTGGCCGTACCCTCACGGCCAAGGTTGAGGTACTCGTGCGCGACATGAACGCATAAGGGGGCTCCCATGGCCTATTCTGGTTTCGGTTCATTCGTTGGGTTCGGCGCGGAGAGCACCTGGGGCACGGCGGTCAGCCGTACCAAGTTCTTCCGCTTGCTCTCCTCCTCGCTCCGTCGCAACGTGTCCAAGGTCAAGCGGGAGACGCTGTACGAGGGCACCGGCCTCGTGTCGCGCCGCTCGTTCGTGGCTCAGGACGACGTAGGCGGCTCGGTGAGCTTCGAGGGCACCTACGAGGACATGGGGCTCATCCTGCACCACGCGATGTGGTCGAGCTCCACGACCGGCCCCAGCGGCTCCGACTATACGCACACCTACATCCTCGGCGCGTCGGCCCCAACGGGCGGGCTCACCATCGAGATCGCGCAGGGCACCGGCTCCGCGGTGGTGTACGAGGGATGCCGGATCGCCAAGATCAAGATGAGCGTGGAAGCCGGCGGGCGGTGCGTGGTCGAGCTCGAAATCATCGGGCAGACCAGCGGCGCTCCCACGTCGGCGGGTACGCCCACCTTCGGCACGAACGAAGTCGAGATGGAGCACCACCAGTTCAGCCAGATCACCTGGAACTCGGTCGCCTACGACCTCCGCACGTTCTCGCTGGAGCTTGACAACAAGCTTGACCGTCGGCAGGTACTCGGGACCAAGCTCACCGCGGACCCGAAGCCCTCGGCGCTCCGCGACGTGTCCATGATGGTGAGCAGCGACTACGAGTCGGACAACTGGCAGAACGGGTTGACCGCCCACACGCAGGCGAGCGCGGTAATCAGCGCCACCGCTTCAGCCCGGTCGATCACGATGACCATGCACAACGCATACATCGAGTCGGACGAGATCGGCGTGAACACGCACGGAGTCCTTCCCGAGTCGATCAAGCTCGTGGGCCAGTCGGACGCTACCAACCGCGGCCTCGCCGTCGTGGTCGTCAACACCCAGAGCACCGCCACCTCGTAGGAGTTCCCGTGAGCCTGATCAACAAGTGGAGCGAGGGCAAATGCAAGGTGGTGCCCATCACCGATGGGGGCGCCACCGTGTACGCTCGCGTTCGCGCGGCCACGCAAGGCGAGATGCAGGCGCAGGCGCTCCTGCCCGGCAAGGCGGGGGCGAAGCCGAAGGCGACTGACCCGGAAGTTGCGACCGCCATGCACGAGCGGTTGCTCAACGCTTGCGTGCTCGCGCTGGGCGAGACGGAAGCCGAACTCGAGCCATGCACCATCCAGCGGCACGAGCGCGATCCGGTGCGCCCTGGCACGCGCGGGATGCCGCTCTACGCGCTGCCCGCGGCCGTGGCAAACCAGCTTTCCGGCATCGTCCTCGACCTGACGATCGGAGGCGGGTGGCGCGAAACGCTGGCCACCTTTCCCGGTCCCGCTGCTCGCGACGATGGACGCGATGGCGGCGAGGTATCGGGTGCTCCCGTCTGACCTTCGGGACATGAGCGCGGAGGACTTCGCGTTCAACCGCGCGGCCTACGATGCCGGGTTTGAGCGGCGTCAACTCGCGGTGCAGAGCCTCGGCGGAAAGGCTATGGCGGTGGTGGAGGTCGGCCAATGAGTACCACGAGCGTAAGCTTCAAGGTCGAGGCGCAGACCCCCGCAGCGGACACGCTGGAAGGGCTCGCGCGGGCGGCTGAGCACGCCCGGATGGCCGAGGCGCAGCTTGGCGCGCAGATGAAGGCGGTCAACGCGGCCACGGTTGGCCATGCGAACACGGTGCAAGCGGCGGCGAAGGGCATGGACGCTGCCGGCTACGCGGCTGGCAATCTCCGATTCCAGATGTTCGACATGGCGCAGGGCCTCGCCGCCGGAATGGACCCGATGATGGTGCTCGCGCAGCAGGGTCCGCAGGCGGCGCAGGCGCTACGCGCGGCGGGTGAGGCGGGCTCTACGATGGGCGCCACGATCAAGGCGGCGCTGGGGCCTCTGGCGGTGGCGTTGCCTGTGGTGGCGGTGGCCGCGGCTGGGCTCGCGATTGCCTACCAGGGCCTCACCGCGGAGAGCGAATCTGCGGCGGACGCACAAGCGGCGCTCGCGATGGGGCTGAGCCACACCGAGGAGTTGACCCGCGAGGCCACGCGCAGCACGGCGCGGCTGCAACTCATCATGGCGGGCGCTTCCAAGGAGGCCATCGCCGCGGCGGACACGTTCTATTCGACCGGGGATGCGTACCGCGAGGCCACGAAGGAGAGCGATGCTCTGATCGCATCGAACGTCAAGCTGCTCACGTTGAAGGGCGTCCCGGATTCGTGGGAGGAGGCCATCGGGGGCGTCTCGCGGGGCATGGGCGACCTTGCCGACGCAATCGACCGGGTGGACGGCGGCATCTCCGGCCTCGCCGTAAACACGGGGTTCTTTGCGTTCCTCACCTCCGCAATGGACGGCGTATCGACCTCAACCAAGGAGTTGGAGCGCGAGACGCAGGCGGCGGTGGTCGGTCAGCTCCAGATGCGCGATGCCACGGAGGACGTGCGCCGCGGGCGGGCGGCCGAGGCCAACGCCACGCACAAGCAGACCGAAGCGAGCAAGGCCCACCGCAAGGCGGCAAAGGAGGAGGTGGAGACGTTGCAGGCGCAGGCGCGGGCGCTTCAGCAACTCACGCTCGGCTGGATCGCATCGGCCGCCGCGGAGATGGACGCCGAGCGATTCGCCCCGCCCCCGGTGAGCGAGTGGGAAGCCCTCGCCAACCAGATCGATCAGTTGGTGCCGCAGAAGACCCTTGACGACATGGACAAGCTGGCGGCGCTGTCGGAGCGCGTGACCGAGGCGCTTGCGATGGGCAAGCTCACCCCCGATCAAGCCAAGGCCCTGCTCGCGCAAATCGACACGACCGGCACCGCCATCACCGCTTCGAATGTGCCGAGCACGGCCGGCACCGCGGGCAAGGTGGGGCAGGCGCTCTCCTCTCCGCTCGCCGCGGCGGCCTCGTTCCACCCCATCGCGCAAGCGGTCCTCGCGGGCCTCCAGAGCGCCGCGAATATGAAAGACGGAAACAGCGTGTTCACCGAGGCGGCCGACCTCATTACGACCGCGCTGGGCAACCTCGGCGCGTTCGTGGAGTCGGCCTTCGCGGCGGCCGGCGACATCATCGCCAACGCGCCCCGTATGCTGGTCGAGGCCGTGCCCGAAATCCTCCAAGCCATCATCGACGGCATCCCGATGCTGGTGGAGTCGATCGCCGAGATGGCGACCGGTCTGATCACCGCGCTCGCGGAGGCACTGCCCCAAATCCTTCCCGACCTTGTGATCTTGCTTGGCCAGGTGTTCATCGGCGCGGCGCCCATGATCGCGATTGCGCTGGCTACCGCGCTGCTTGACCCGGCGTTCTACGTCGCGATTGCGGAGGCGTTCGCCGAAGGGCTCGCCAAGGCGCTGAGCACCGACGCCCGCGGCGAAGATCAAATCCTTGGCACGGGCGCCACGGCCGGTGGCGGGTTCAGCTTGTTCGGCGTGCAACTGGCCAGCGACACGAAGGCCAGCGGGAACAGCAAGCAAAGCATCTTCATCGAGGCGGGCGATCTGTGGGGCGACTTCACGCGCGAGATCGGCATTGAATCCGGCAAGCTCGGGAGGACGTGATGGGTACGCCAACGCTCTACTACTACCCAACCGGCGGCCGGACCCTCGAGACGGTGGACCTCTCCGAAGAGCTCACCAACCTTACCGCGGTGCCTGCCATCCGACGCGAGGACGCGATCGCGCTTGACGGGTCCATGAGCACGGTAGTGCTCGGCCCGCTGTGGGAGGTGCGGATCATGCTGGAGCGGTTCGGGTCGCCGGGGGCGAACTCCATCGAGCGCAAGTTGCAGGCGCTCGCGAACCACCTGCGGCGCGGGGGATTGTGCGGCGTGGCGCTCGACAGCGGCAAGGCGTGGTGTGGGCGTCAGTCAGGCGCGACCGGGCGCGGGTACACCTACGTTGCCACGGGCGGCAACGCCTTCGCGCCGTGGAGCGCGGCGGCGGCCCTGGTGAGCGGCGACGAGGTGGCGGTAGAGGGCGCGCCCCCGGACTTCTCGCACGAGGTCCATGGCGTGTCGAGCATGACCGGCACGCGGCAAGTGAACCTCACCGAGTCGATCATCTTCGACCGGGTGGGCGGGTGGACCCGGCATCGCGACTTCTGGCCGGTGTGCTACATGAGCGCGGAGGAGGCGGCGAAAGACCCGATCACGCACGACCACCGCCGGAACTACACCCTCGACCTTCGCTTGGTGTTCTCGCCGGCCATGCTGGCCACGTTGCTCGGGAGCATCGGCACGGGCGCCCCGTCGGGTAGTTGGAGCGTGAGCGCGCATAGCGGCGCCCCGAGCACGAGCAGCTACGCCAAGTCGCCCGCGTTCGGCGATGGGTCGATGTTGGGCGCGCCATCCGGGGCGGCGGGGCTGGGCCTCGTGACGACCCCGACCTATTCGAGCAACGGGCGCAGCCTCGAAGAGCTCACCGGGCGCAAGCCGATGGGGCCGGCGCGGTGAGCTGGTCCTCGCAGTTCATCAGTGACCTTGCGTCGTCGTCGCTTACGCCCGTGTGGCGACTGCAACGGGTCGAGCTCCACACGGAGGCGGGCGCCGAGACTCGTATCTACTCACACAGCGGCACGCCCCGGATTCGGCGGGTGCGGATCGACGGCGCCAAGCTCAACGACTACGACCTTACGACGACGTGGGGCCGCACCGTGGTCGAGCTCGTGGGCGATGACCTCGGGGCGCTCGCGGACGCTGGCCCGCGTGGCACCTTCTGGGCGCTTTACCTTGGGTTCCCCGGCTACGCTGATTCCGACTTCCAGCGCGTAGCGTTCGGCCAGTGGAGGCAGATCAGCGGGCGCAAACCCGCATGGGTGATGGAGTTGATCGACGCGGCCACGGGGCTACGCCAGCGCCCGGTCAACGAGACGGCGGGCATGACGCTGTTCTACGATTTGGACCCCGACCTGACGACCTCGACCACCGCCGACTATGTGACGGCGGACACGACGCTGACCGTCAACAGCACGAGCGGGTTCGCGCGCTCGACGGGCGACAGTGGCATCATCCACGTCACGCCAACGAGCGGCGATGCCTTCTGGCTGCGGTGGTCGGGCTCCGCGGCTACGACGTTCACCGTCACGGCCACGGACGAACTCGGGAGCACACGGGCCGACTCGCTCACCGGCTCCACGGTGGCGCGGGCGGCGCTTCTGGAGGCGCATCCGATCGTGATTGCCCTCCAGGTGCTCACCTCGACCGGGGGCGGGGTAAACGGGGCGTGGGATGTGCTCCCGACGGCGTGGGGGCTCGCCGTGCCCATCGGCTACGTCGATTACACCGACGCCTTTCAATACGCCACGAAGGTGGCGATCGTGTCGGCGGGCGCCTACGAGTGGAGCCTTGCGATCCTCGCGCCCGAGGCGGACGCGTTCGGGTGGCTGCAAACGACCCTCCGCGCGGGCGGCTTCTACATGACGATGAGGCAGGGCTCGTTGACCGTGCGAGCGCAGCAACAGAGCATCGCCCCGATTGCTGCGCTGACCGACTGGCAGATCACCGATGCTGACATCGTGGAGGTGTCGCAAGAGTGGTGGAGCAGCGACCACCAGACCGAATACGGCTCGACCACGGTAGCCATGGCGTCGTCGTCGTCGTCGCACACTGGCACCGTGGTTTACCAGCGCCCCGGCGAGGTGAACTACACGTACGACATGGCGGCGATCGTGTTCTCGAACCACGCGGCGATCCGAACGGACATGCTCAATCGGCTTGTTGAGGCCAAGGAGCGAACGCCCGAGGTGCTGACGCTCACCCTGCGCGGGTGGTGGTGGGCGCAGATGGCACCGGGCGACTTGGGCCGGATCACGACCTCGCGGGTGGTGTCGCGTTGGTTCGGCGCTGCCGGGTTCGCGGCGAACCGGTGCAAGGTGGTGCAGGTGTCGCCCTCCTGGGATTCGGCTCCGGTGACGGAGGTTACGATCCTCGTGTACGCCTCGGAGGCTACGCGATGGGCCTGATGCCGACCAAGCTCCGCAAGTGGATCGAGGCGGGCGCCGTGGTGGTGCGCGAGCAGGCGCGGCCGAAGATCGACGCGACCGGCTGGGGCCTGCTCTATGTGGACCAACGGAGCGGCAAGCTGCGAATCCACACGCTTCGCGGTGGAGATCGAACGCTCGAACCGGCGGCCGGTGGCGGCTCGGGCGATGTCGTTGGCCCGTCGTCGTCGGTCGCGTCTGAGGTGGCGCTGTTCGACGGCACCACCGGCAAGCTGCTGAAGCGCGCGGCGATCACGGGTATCGCCAAGCTCACGTCGGGCGTGCTGTCGGCGGCGACGGCGGGCACGGACTACTACGCGCCCGGCGGCACGGACGTAGCCGTAGCGGACGGCGGCACCGGGTCGAGCACCGCGGCAGGGGCGCGGACGAATCTCGGGCTGGGTACGATGGCCGTGGAAGCGGTG
>TARA_R110000868_G_scaffold11644_3_pt1 | contig 17218 bp, 13 predicted proteins | sample TARA_R110000868 | Tara Oceans TARA_R110000868 (sample SAMEA4397489) | marine metagenome | biome: Polar Biome; feature: [SRF] surface water layer (ENVO:00010504); material: water (ENVO:00002006), including particulate matter (ENVO:01000060) such as... | depth 5 m | reverse complement strand
CCTGCCACCGGAACATCGCGGCCAGCCGGGCTATGGCATGAGCCTCGAGCCCGGCGTGGTTACCGTCGCCGACCGGCTGCGAGCGGCCGGCTATCGCACCTATATGACGGGCAAATGGCATCTCGGTCATGGCGAGGGCGATCTGCCGGACGCGCATGGTTTCGATCGCTCCTTCGTGCTCGACGCTTCGGGCGCCGATAATTGGGATGAGCAGCCCTACATGCCCTATTACCGAACCGCGGACTGGTTCGAGGACGGGCAGCGCGCGCATTTGCCCGACGAATTCTACTCGTCGGAATTCCTCGTCGACCGGATGATGGATTATATCGATTCCGATGCCGGCAGCGCGGATCCGTTTTTCGCCTATCTCGCCTTCCAGGCGATTCACATTCCGATCCAGGCGCCGGCCGAGTTCACCGACAATTATCGGGACACCTATGGCGAGGGTTGGGAAAGACTGCGGCAAGATCGTGCGGCACGAGCGGTAGATCTGGGCCTGGTTCCCGCGACAACATCGGCCATGCCGCTGCCCGACCGCATGCGCGCCTGGTCCGACCTCTCGGAGGCCGATCGCGCCCTCTATGCCCGCTCGATGGCGGTCAATGCCGGCATGCTGGAAGCGATGGATCACCATCTCGGCCGCTTGGTTGAACACCTTGAAAATACAGATCAATTCGACAACACCGTCTTCATCGTCACTTCCGATAACGGGCCCGAACCGAGCAATCCGGTCGCCGAACGCGGTTTCGGCACCTGGATGAATTTGCAGGGCTATACGCGCGAACTGGAAAACCTCGGTGAAAGAGGCAGTTACGCCTTTATCGGCCCCGAATGGGCGATGGCCGCCGCGGCCCCCTTCAACCTGTTCAAATTCTACGCTTCAGAGGGCGGACTGCGCGTTCCCTTCCTGATCGCTGGCCCGGGAATCGAAGGCGGACGCCGCAGCGAGGCCGCCGGCTATGTTACCGATGTTACGCCGACAATTCTGGATCTGGCGGGCTTGTCTGCGCCGACGGACGACCTGACCGGGCGCAGCCTGCGCAGCGTTATCACTGGCGCGGCCGACACCGCTTACCAGCCGCTCGACGCGGTTGGATTCGAGGTCTCCGGCAATTCAGCCCTGTTCCGCGGCAGCCACAAGCTGGTGCGCAATATGGCGCCCTGGGGTGATGGCAGCTGGCAATTATTCGACCTCTCGTCCGACCCGGGGGAGACCGTCGACCTGGCCTCGCAACACCCCGAACTGACGGCTGCCATGCTGCGCGATTACGCCGCCTATGCCGCCACCAATGGCGTGCTCGATCTGCCCGATGGTTATGATATTCATGATCAAATCAGCATCAACGCCTTCATGCGCCAGCTTGAATTCTACGGCTGGCAGGTGGGGTTGGTCCTCCTGCTCATCCTCGGTCTGATCACACTCGCAATCCGCTGGATGATCAGGCGCTACCGGTGATGGGACCTGCATCCGGGCCAGCGTCCAGAATGGCGTAGGCCGCTGCCAGCATCACCCGCGCCGCCTCGGCAGGGGGCAGATTTTGGTCGGCACGAAGCCGGCGCCAGAAATCAAAACAGGTCACCGCCGACAAGCCCTCAATGGTCAAACCATCGAGCGCCCGATCGGGATTGACCGCGACCTCCAACCGCTCACGCTCCATCGCGACCAGGAAGGCATGATCGTCCGACAGCGCCTCGGAGCGATGGCGATGCGCCTCCGCGGCCAGCCGGAAGGGGGTCATGTCTTCGAACATCAAGCTGCGATTTTTCACCACACTGGTCAGGCGTTCGCGCCGGTCGGGAGTGGAAAGGTCAAGCCTGGCGCGGGGCAAAAACTCGTCGCGCAAGGCGATGATGATTTCCCGATTGAGCGATTCCATGTCCTGGAAACGGCGAAACACTGTTCTGGGACTGACACTTGCCCGCTCAGCGACGGCCTGGGCACTTGGCGTCACGACACCGGACCGGACCAGCTCGAGAAACGCCGTCACGATCCGCGCGCGATTATCCAGGCGCCGGCGCGTGCGGCCATCACCTGCATCTGTCTCGACAGGGGGGACAGCTTCGCTCACACGGCGCTCTTCATTTTCCAGCGGCCCAGCAAGAGGACCAGCAAAAGCACGGCATCGGCCACGAAAAGCGGTGCCGCCTGAAGCCCGCCGGGATCGACGATCATTCCGATGATGCGGCCGGCCAGCAAAAGCAGGGCCCAGGCGACCGGGATGTCCAGCTTGCTGCCATCGCCAGCCAGCGCGGCCCGTCCGGCAAGTGCACCGATGACCAGCAGCGAGGCGCCGACATCACCGCGCATGAAGTTCAACCCGACAGCGTTTTCCGACATCAGGCCCAACGGCTCCATGATCAAGCCTGGCATGGCCAGAAAGGTCGCGCCCAGTGATAGGAGCACCAGCGCCGACAGCGCAGTCGAGAACCTCAGAAGCATTTGCATGACATTTCCCCAAAACCTGTCCGCGCCGGTCGCCGAACAATTGACGCATAGTGTGACATATCATACCGTCACTCGAAATCACCGGCCTTGTCAAATGCCGGTTTGGGGAGCCTGGCATGATCGAACTTTATACATCCGCCACGCCCAATGGCTGGAAAGCCTCCGTCGCGCTGGAAGAACTGGGCCTGCCCTATGAGGTCCACGCCATTGACCTGATGCAGGGCGGACAGAAAAAGCCTGAATTCCTCGCCCTGAATCCGAATGGCCGTATTCCGGTGATCCGCGACCGGGAAGCCGATGATTTTGTTGTGTTCGAGAGCGGCGCGATCCTGATCTACCTCGCCGAGAAGGCCGGGCGTCTCATGCCGTCCGATGCCAAGGGCCGCTCGCGCGTGATCCAGTGGCTGATGTTCCAGATGGGCGGCCTCGGCCCGATGATGGGCCAGGCGAATGTCTTCTACCGCTACATGCCCGAAAAGATCGACGTCGCGATCAAGCGCTATCAGGGCGAATCCGCGCGCCTGCTCTCGGTCCTCGATGGCCGGCTGGCGGGTCATGAATACCTCGCCGGCGAATACTCCATCGCCGATATCGCCAACTGGTGCTGGGCCCGCACCGCGTCCTGGTCGGGCGTCGACCTCGAGCCCTTTGTGCACCTGCGACGCTGGATCGATCAGATCGCCGAACGGCCGGCCTCCCAGGCCGGGATCAAAATACCCTATGACCTTGCCGAAATGCTGGCGAAGACCAAGGGCACCGAGAGCGGCAGCGCTGCCGAACGGTTTGCCAAGGGCGCGCGAAGTATTGTCAATACTGGCGATGACCGGAGCTAGATGATGACAATGAGACCCTGGATCTTCCTCGCGGCCGGAGCCGCTGTCCTGGCTGCCGGCTATGGTGCCTTCATGCATTATCGCATCGGCATTCCCGGCATGATCGACCGCATGCGCGACCCGATCCTGGCGACCCAACCGGTTGTCTGGGAAGAGGGCCCGGCCACGCCGACCACCGCCTCCGCGGATCGCCAGCCCAATATCATTGTCATCCTGGTCGACGATCTGGGCATCAATGACATTTCCACCTTCGGCGGCGGCGTCGCTGGCGGTCTGTTGCAAACGCCCAATATTGATGCACTGGCCGAACGCGGCGCGATCTTCACCAATGGCTATGCCGGCAATGCCACCTGCGCGCCCTCGCGCGCCGCCATCATGACGGGCCGGTTTGCAACGCGCTTCGGCTTCGAATTCACGCCCGCGCCGATGCCCTTCCACCGCCTCCTGGGCTCATTCGATTACGGCCCGCACCCGGCGATCTACCATGCGGATCGCGAGAGCGAATCCATTCCGCTCAACGAGCAGGGTCTGCCCCCCAGCGAAATCACCATGGCCGAATTGCTGCGCGACCAAGGCTATCACACGCTGTTTTTCGGCAAGTGGCACCTGGGCGGGGCCGAGCAATTCCGGCCGCAAAACCAGGGTTTCGACGAGTGGCTCGGCTTCATGCCGGGCGCCGCACTCTTCATGGACGTCAATGATCCGGACGTGGTCAATGCGGTCGCCGAATTCGACCCGGTTGATCGTTTCCTGTGGCCCAATCTGAGTTTCGCCGTGCGCCATAATGGCGGCCAGCGTTTTCATCCCGACCGCTATATGACCGACTACCTGGCAGACAACGCCGTCGCAGCGATCGAGGCCAATGCCAATCGGCCCTTCTTCATGTATTTCGCGCTCAATGCGCCGCATACGCCGCTGCAGGCCCTGCGCTCGGATTATGATGCGCTGCCGGAGATCGAGGACGAACGCCTGCGCGTTTACGCCGCCATGATCCGCGCCGCCGACCGTGCCGTCGGCGAGATTCTCGCCTCGCTAGAGGAACAGGGCATTGCCGACAATACGCTGATCGTCTTCTCCAGCGATAATGGCGGCGCCAGCTATGTCGGCTTCCCCGAAATCAACGCGCCCTATCGCGGCTGGAAAGCGACCTTCTTCGAGGGCGGCATTCGCGTACCGATGTTCCTCAACTGGCCCGCGCGCATTCCGGCCGGGACAGTCATCGACGCTCCGGCGGCCCATGTCGATATATTCGCCACTGCGGCCCGTGCCGCCGGTGCGCCCGTCCCACAGGACCGGACGATGGACAGTGTCGACCTGATGCCCTTGATCGAATCCGGCAGTGCCGCCACAACGCAGCGCGACCTGTTCTGGCGCTCGGACCGCTACCGCGTATTGCTGCGTGATGGCTGGAAGCTCCAGATTTCCGAATTGCCGGCCCGGACCTGGTTGTTCAACCTCAATGAAGATCCGACCGAGCAAGTCGACCTGGCCAGCGCCGAGCCAGAACGTCTTGCAGCGATGACCGAAGCACTCAATGCCATCGATGCCGTCCAGGCCGATCCGATCTGGCCCAGCCTCGTCGCTCCGCCCGTCTATATTGATCGCAGCATCGTCGAGCCGAGATCGGCAGACGATGACTATATCAACTGGGCGAATTGAGGCTGGCGATGCGGGTCTGGCTGAGGCGGCAAGTCTATCGGGCGCTGACGAGTCCGGCCCGGCGCGAGGCCAGGCGCAAACGTGCCGAGGCGAAGCGTCAACGGCGTGGCGAACCGCATCGGGTGCATTATTTCCATCGGCCTGGCGACCCGGCTTGCGCCCTGATGGCACCCTTGGCGGCGGCCCTGTGCGACCGCTTTGATATCGAACTGACCGTGCATCTGACGGGCCTTCCAGCTGCCGACGTCAATCCAGATCCCGAACGCCTTCCCGAGTGCGCGCGCCGCGACACCGCCGCCCTGGCTACTCATTTCGGTCTGCCTTTCACCGACCCGGGGAAGTCCCCGTCTGCCGCGCTGGAAAACCAGGCGGCCGCGATCATCGCTTCAGCGCTGGGTCGCGGCGACGCGCTGCAAGCAGCAATCGATACGTGTAATACCTTGTGGCGCGGCGACGAGGCGGCAATGGCAGACGCAGCCGCCCGCTTCGGCGAGGTCAGTCCCGAAGCCGCCGTGAAAGCGGCGGAACAGGGCTCGGCCCTGCGCGATGAGCTCGGACACTTCCAGAGTGCCACGCTGTATTATGGGGGTGAATGGTATTGGACCGCCGACCGGCTGCACTATCTGGAAGACCGCTTGGTTGGGCTTGGCGCGGCGCGCGATTCGGTTGCCCTGCCTCCACTTGCACCGCCCTTGCTGGAAAGCCAGCTCGCCGGGAATAGCGGCGGCGCCGTGCTCGAAATCTACCCCTCGCTGCGCAGCCCCTACACCTACCTCGCCATGGAGCGCGCCTTTGCGCTCGCCGACCGTTGGCAGGCGAAGGTCGAGATACGCTTCGTACTGCCGATGGTGATGCGCAGCCTGCCAGTGCCGCGGCGCAAGGGTCAGTATTTTCTGCTCGACGCCAAGCGCGAAGCGGAACGCCTGGGCCTGCCTTTCGGCAATATTTGCGACCCGCTCGGCCGTCCGACCGAACGCGGCCTGGCCGTGCTGCATTACGCCATGGAGCAGAACAAGGGCCGCGCCTTTCTGACCAGTTTCCTGCGCGGGGTCTGGGCCGAGGGCATAGATGCCGGTTCTGATCGCGGCCTGCGCCAGCTGGTCGAACGCGCCGGGCTCGACTGGCCGGCTGCGAAAGCGGCCCTCGCCGGGGATGATTGGCGCAAAGTCGCGGAAGCCAATCGCCAGCGCCTGCTCGAGCTGGGCCTGTGGGGCGTGCCGTCCTTCCATACCGGCGATCTGTCGGTCTGGGGCCAGGACCGGCTCTGGCGGGTTGAACAGGCGCTTGGCTCGCAGGGCGAAGCCACCACGTCATGACGCAACAGGGACAATCACCATGCTGAAACGCGCCATTTTCGGCCTGCTTGGCCTTGTCCTGATCGGCGCAGGCCTGGCCGTCGTGTTCAAGACGCAATTGGCCACCACCCTGTATGAGCGCCGCGTCGACCGGCAGATGTCGCTCGACCGGATCGGCGATTTGCCCGACGGCCTGCACATTGCCTTTTGCGGCACCGGCTCGCCCCTGCCTGATCCGTCGCGGGCGCCGAGCTGCGCCGTGGTGATCGCCGGTGACCGGCTGTTCGCCATCGATGCCGGCGCTGGATCGGTCGGCAATCTCTTATTGATGGGCATTCCGGCCGGGCAGATCGAAGCCGTGCTGCTGACCCATTTTCACTCCGACCATATCGGCGGTCTCGGCGACCTTGCCCTGCAGCGCTGGATCGGTGTTGGTCGCACCGAACCGCTCCCTGTCATGGGCCCTCCAGGCGTTGAGAGTATCGTCGCCGGCTTCAATCAGGCCTATGCGCTCGATGCCACTTACCGTACCGGCCATCATGGCGAGATGATCGCACCGTCATCGGGCGTTGGCATGGCGGCGCAACCCTTCGACATCGCCGGGTTTGATCAGACCGCCCCGGTCAAATTGCTGGAGAATGGCGGGCTGACCATCTGGGCCGTCGCCGTCGATCACGCACCGGCAAGCCCGGCTGTGGCCTATCGCTTCGACTATCAGGGCCGCGCCCTGGTGATGAGCGGCGATCTCGTGGCCGACACTTCGCCCGGCTTCCAGGCGCTCGCGGCCGGAGCCGATCTTCTCGTGGTGGAGGCGTTGCAGCCGCGCCTGCTCGACATCATCAATGATGGCGCGCGCGAGCGCGGCAATGAGCGGCTGGATACGATCATGACCGATATTCGCGACTACCACACCACTCCGGAACAAGCCGCTGCCGCGGCCAATAGTGTCCACGCGCAAGCACTCGTGCTCAATCACATCGTTCCGGCCGTGCCGAGCCGCAGTCTCAATGCGGCCTTTCTTGGTGATGCCGCCGCGGCCTTCCCCGGTCCGATCCGGATTGCCGAGGACGGGCTGGTCGTCAGCCTGCCGGCCGGTGATGATGACGTCTCCTTCCAGTCCTGGCAGTGAGCGGAGACCGGCGCGTCATGCATAAATGGGCAATTGGGATAGCGGCAGGACTGGTCGGCCTTGGCGCTGTCGCGGGGGGCTATTGGCTGATCGGCCGCGACGCCTCACCAGAGGCCGCGCCAATCCAGCATTGCGCCGTCCTGCCTGCGGATGACCGCATCTGGGTTCCGGCCGGCGCCTATGAAATCGGGGCCACGCCGCGCTATCGCGAAGAGACAGGACCGCAACAGGTCGCCACCAATGGCTTCTGGATTGACCGGCACGAAGTGAGCAATGCCCAGTTCGCCCGCTTCGTCGCGGCGACAGGCTATTTGACGATCGCCGAACAAACTCCGGATCCGGCGGCCTATCCCGATATCGATCCCGCCGCCCTGGTTGCCGGTTCGGCCGTCTTCGGCGTCAGCGCCGGTGAAGGCTATTGGTGGAGTTTCGTGCCCGGCGCCTCATGGCATGAACCCTATGGTCCGGGTAGTTCGATCGAGGACCAGGATGACTATCCCGTCGTCCATATCGCCTATGCCGATGCGCTCGCCTATGCGGCATGGGCTGGCGGTGAATTGCCGACGGAAGCCGAGTGGGAGATCGCCGCACGCGCCGGGCAGGCCGGTGCCGAATTCGAATGGGGCAATGAATTCAGACCCGACGGCGAATGGCGCGCGAATAGCTGGCAGGGGCCCTTCCCGGTGATCGACACCGGCGATGACGGCTTCGTCGGTCTCGCACCGACCGGCTGTTACCAGCCCAATGAGCTTGGCCTGTTCGATATGACTGGCAATGTCTGGGAGTGGACCTCCAGCCCGTTCAGCGCCGACCCGGCGACCGGGACGATCCGCGGAGGCTCCTATTTGTGCGCGCCCAATTACTGCGCCCGCTTCCGCCCGGCCGCCCGGCAAGCCCAGGAGTGGGACTTCTCCGCATCGCATATCGGCTTTCGCACCATCAGCCGCGATCCGGCGCCGTCCGGACCCTGATCGTACGCGGCCCCGGAGTTGACTGACAGCGGCTGCGCTTGAGTTATGAGCGAGTCTTGCGTCAATATGAGGCGCCCTCAGATCAGCGGCGAGAGACACCAACCGATTGCGGGAAACCTCGATGGCCAATGCCAGACGTCCAGGCGGGGAAGCGCGGGAAAGCGCAATCATCGCGGCCGCGACAGCGGTCTATCTCGAAAGCGGTTATGCCGGCGCCAAGATGACGGAGATCGCCAAGCGAGCCGGCATCGCCGAGGGCACGCTCTATCTCTACTTCACAAACAAGCATGCGCTGATGATGGGCGTGGTCTCCGAGCACTGGTCGGAATTGACCCGCGGCGCTCATGCCAGCCTGCGCAACCAGCCGGGCTATTTCGAGCGGGTGGAAGCACTGGCGCGCTACCACCTCACCAGCATGATCGGAAAATGGAAACTGATCGAGCTCGGCTTTTCTATCCGCTATCAACCGGGCATCAGGATCGGCGATGATCTCGAGTTCAAGCGCGCTTACACCGCAGTCTTTGACGAATTGATCGAAAGCGGGATTGCCATCGGGCATATCCGGCCGGAGACCGAAACCTGGTTCATGCGCGATCATTTCTACGGCACGCTGGAATACGCCGCCCGCACCATCATGCTGCACGGTGCCCGCGAGGCCGATATCGAGCTGGCGATCGCGCAGCTGATGCATAGTTTCAAGACCAGCTATGCCGGTGCTGTCAGCGCGCCAGCCGCCGACCGGCTGACCACCCTCTCTGACCGGCTGGAAACTGCCGTCACTCGTCTCGAAACATTGGCGGATTCCGGCGGTAACTAGACGTCGGGCTCACCGATCGACCGGAACACCGCTTCGCGCTTCTCGCCCCGTGCCGTAAGGGCTTCCCCGACTTCGGCTGGCGCGAACATCCCGGCATTCCAGTCCGCAATGAAGCGCAAACCATCGGCGAGTGCGGCATCGCGGGCATTTTGCAGACTGCGCTTGATCCCGACCGTCATCAGCGGAGACTTGCTGGCAATGGTAGCGGCGATCTCACCGGCCCGCATCCGGCAAGCCTCGTCACTGGCTTCAACCGATGCGACCAGGCCATAGCGCGCAGCTTCGGCTGCCGGCATGCGCCGCCCGGTCAAGGCCAGATCGGCCATGACGCCGTAAGGCAGGGCGTGGACACCGCGCTGGAGACTGCCGAGATCAGCGACGATGGCGATATTGGTTTCCTCAACGCCGAAACTGGCATTTTCCGAACAGACCCGGATATCGCAGGCCAGAACCAGATCCAGCCCGCCGCCGATACACGCGCCCTGGATGGCGGCCACGACCGCGAAATCAGCCTTCTCAAGCTTGCTCAGCGTCTCCTGCAAGACCAGGAGATTGGCGCGGAACCGGAAGCGGTCATGCGGTGAATCACTGCCGCCGAGGGCCGCGAAAGCATCGATATCCATGCCCGAACAAAAATGTCGGCCCTCAGCCTCGATCACAAGAACCCGGGTCTGGCCGGCCTGATTGAGCGCGTCGATCGCGATCGGGAAATCCCGCCAGAAGGCAGCGCCCAGCGCATTGGCCCGTTCGGGGCGTGTCAAGGTGAGGCGGGCAATCGCGCCGTCCTGCACAATCGAAAAAGCTTCGGTCATTCCATCCCCTCGAACTGGCTCCGAACCTGGCACCGGAGTCCTGATCCCAACCCTAGCAGCGCGAGGCCCTTCAGGCGAAACCCTCAATGACGGGAATGCTGCGAGAATGCGGGCCGTCGCGCCGTCAGCATGGGCAACTATCCCAAATCACTGCCTAATGAACTCGCCTCACCTGACAACCATCCATCGCGTCCAGCCTTTGGCAAGGCGGCCTGCGGTGCGACCGCGGCCGAGCCGCATGAATACTGTGTTTCCGCTACGCTTCTTCGCCTCAACCCGCACCGATGTGGATTGAGTTGCGCAACTGAGTTTAACTCATATGATGCACTGAGAACGCAATCATGGCGGCAGATCGGATGACAGCTCAGCCGGTCCACCGCTCCGACCCGACTTGATATGGGGACTCGATGGTACAGAAATCGATCCGCATTGGCGGCGCCAGCGGCTATTGGGGCGACAGCGCGATGGCCGTGCCGCAATTGCTGGCTGGCGGCGCGCTGGATTACCTCGTCTTCGATTATCTCGCTGAAATCACGATGTCGATCCTGGCTCGGGCCGGCGCCCGCGATTCCGAAGCCGGCTATGCGACGGATTTCGTGACTGCGGCCCTCGCCCCGAATCTCGGCGCCATCGCTGCCCAGGGCGTCCGGGTGATCTCCAATGCCGGCGGCGTCAATCCGGTGGCTTGCGGCGCCGCCGTTCGCGCCCTGGTCGCAAAGGCCGGTCTGAAACTGAAAGTCGCCGTCGTCACTGGCGACGACCTGCTCCCCCGCGCAGCGGAACTGGCCGAGGGCGGGCTGACGGAAATGTTCACCGACAGCCCCTTCCCGCCGCGCGACAAGATTGCCAGCCTGAACGCCTATCTCGGCGCCTTCCCGATCGCCGCAGCGCTCGATGCGGGTGCCGACATCATCATCACCGGCCGCTGCGTCGATAGCGCCGTCACGCTCGGCGCCTGTATCCATGAGTTCGGCTGGTCGCGCGAAGATTATGACAAGCTGGCGAGCGGTAGCCTCGCCGGGCATGTGCTGGAGTGCGGGCCACAGGCGACGGGCGGTAATTTCACCGATTGGGAGAGCGTCGCCGAGGGGATCGACAGGATCGGCTACCCGATCGCCGAGATTGCGCCCGATGGCGCCTTCACCGTCAGCAAGCCTGCCGAAACAGGAGGCTGTGTAAGCGTCGGCACAGTGTCGGAACAAATGCTCTACGAAATTGGCGACCCGCAGGACTATGCCCTGCCGGATGTGCGGTGCGACTTCTCCCGGGTGACGATCGTGAAGGCAGGTCCGGACCAGGTCGTCGTCAGCGGTGCCCGCGGTGGGCCGCCGCCGGAACACTACAAGGCCAGCCTGACCTGGCAGGACGGCTGGCGGGCCGGGCTCTATCTGAGCTTCTACGGGCTCGATGCCGTCCGCAAGGCACAGAGTTTCGCCGATGCGGCCTTCGCCCGCGCCAGCGCAATCCTGCGCAAGGTCAATGCGCCGCCCTTCAGCGAGACCAGCACGGAAATCCTCGGCAGCGAGAGCCAGTTCGGCGCCTTTGCCGGCGGCGGGGATGCGCGTGAAGTCGTGCTCAAGATCGCTGCCAAACACCCCGATGCCGCCGGGGCGGGCCTGCTCCTCAAGGAAGTCGCCGGGCTCGGCCTGGCAACACCACCGGGTCTTTCCGGCTTCCAGGGCGGTCGCCCCAAGCCTTCGCCGGTGACCCGGCTCTTCTCCTGCCTCTGTCCGCGGCACATGGTGGCGGTCAGGATCGAGCTCGATGGCCAGGCGATCGATTATGCCGAGCCTCTTCCCGTGACGATCGATGCACCTGCGCCAGCCAGGCCCGCTGCACCAGCCAAACCGGACATTTCCGCCGGGACCGTCCGCGTGCCACTGACCGCTCTCGCCTGGGGACGCTCTGGCGACAAGGGCAATCACGCCAATATCGGCATCATCGCCCGCGACCCGGCGTCCCTGCCCGCCATCTGGCACGGCCTGACAACGGATGTCGTGGCAAAGCGCTTTGCTCATTTCCTCGAAGGCCCGGTCGAGCGCTTCTATCTGCCGGGCAGTCACGCGATCAATTTCCTGCTGCATGATGTTCTTGGCGGCGGCGGCATTGCCAGCCTGCGCAATGATCCCCAGGGCAAGGGCTATGCCCAGATCCTGCTCGTTACCCCGATCGATATCCCCGTCGCGCTGGCGCAACGGCTGAACCTCGCAGAGGCCAAGGCATGACGAAATTCATTTCCCGCACCGATCCGGCCCGGCCCGACTTCGAGCAGAACCGCGCCGACATGCTCGCTCTCATCGACCGGCTCGAAACCCTCAATGGCCGCGCCGCCATCGCCTCGGAGCGGCGGCGGGAACGGTTCGAGAAACGTGGCCAGCTCACGCCGCGCGACCGGCTGGCCCGCCTGCTTGATCCGGGCATGCCCTTTCTGGCGATTGGCAATCTCGCCGGCTATATGGTCGACACCCAGGACGAAGCCAAATCCATTCCCGGCTCGACCCTGATCGCCGGAATTGGCTATGTCTCCGGCGTGCGCTGCGTCGTGACGGTTGATGATAGCGGCATCCGCGCCGGCGCGATCATGGCGGGGAGTGGCTATAAACTGCGCCGGGCCGAAGAGATCGCCCTGCAGCAGAAACTGCCCTTCATCCATCTGGTTGAGAGCGCCGGCGGCGATCTGCTGAATTACGATGTCGGCAGCTTCGCCCTCAGCGGTGCCATCTTCGCCAATCTCGCCCGCCTGTCGAAAGCCGGCATCCCGACCATCGCCATCCTGCATGGATCCTCCACTGCAGGCGGTGCCTATATGCCCGGCCTGTCCGACTATGTCGTGGCCGTGAAGGAACGCGGCAAAGCTTTCCTCGCCGGCCCGCCCCTGCTCAAGGCTGCCACTGGCGAAATCGCGACGGATGAGGAATTAGGCGGTGCCGAGATGCACAGCCAGACCTCGGGCCTGGTCGAATATCTGGCGGCCAATGATGATGAGGCCGTGGCCATGGTGCGCGAACTCGTCGCGCGCTTCGACTGGAATGCCAATTGCGCTGAAAGGCGCGCCGTCGAATTCGAGGAACCTTCGCTCGACATCGGCGAACTGGCCGGCATCGTACCGGTCGACTACCGCAAGCCCTTTGATGTCCGAGAAGTCGTCGCGCGTGTCGTGGACGGCTCCGACTTCTCCGATTTCAAACCGGGTTACGGTGTCTCGACGGTCTGCCTGCAGGGCTCCATCTACGGCTATCCCTGCGGCATTATCGGCAATAACGGACCTATCGATCCCCAAGGTGCCAACAAGGCAGCGCAATTCATCCAGCTCTGCGACCAGGCCGGTACACCGCTGATTTTCCTGCAGAACACGACGGGCTATCTGGTCGGTCGCGAATACGAACAAGCCGGCATGATCAAGCACGGCTCCAAGATGATCCAGGCGGTGACCAACACTTCAGTGCCACGCATCACGCTGATGATCGGGGCCAGCTATGGTGCCGGCAATTACGGCATGTGCGGGCGCGGTTTCGATCCGGACTTCCTCTTCTCCTGGCCCAATGCCTCAATGGGCGTAATGGGCGGCGAACAGGCGGCAACGGTGATGGGCATTGTCGCCGAGGAGGCTGCCCAGGCACGCGGTTTCGATCTCGATCCCGCGATGATGGCGGAACAATCGAAGCAATTGGCGGCTCATTTCGACCGCCAGTCGGACGCCTTCTACACCTCGGGCCATATGCTCGATGACGGCATGATCGACCCGCGCGACACCCGCAAGGCGCTCGGCTTCATGCTGAGCACGGTCTGGGAAGCGGCACACCGGTCCTTGCGGCCCAATAGTTTTGGCGTGGCGAGGCTGTGACAGAGATGAGCCAGATCAACAATTTACCCGAAACCAGGACGATTGATCAGGAGCTGGCTGGCGGTTGGCTGACGCTCTGGTTCAACACGCCGGACAACCGCAATGCCCTCTCCGCCGAGCTGTCGGCAGAGCTTATGGCCATCCTCAATGCGATTCGGCAGAGAGGCGATATCCGCGGCGTAACCCTGCGTGGCCGCAACGGGATTTTCTGTTCCGGAGGTGACCTCAAGGGCTTCAGAACCGAGCTGCAGGGCCGGGGTGATCGCGAGGCGGTGATAGAGGCCAGCCGGCAGGCCGGGGCCTTGTTCGATGCGGTCAATTCCCTGCCGCAAACCGTGGCGGTGATCGTCGAAGGTGCGGCAATGGCGGGCGGTTTCGGTCTGGTCTGCTGCGCCGATCTGGTGATCGTGACAGCGGATGCGCGCTTTGCGCTGACGGAAACCACGCTCGGCATTCCGCCGGCACAGATCGCCCGCTTCGTGGTGCAACGGCTGGGTCTTTCGACGGCGCGGCGGCTGATGCTGACGGCGGCACGGTTCAAGGGCGCAGAGGCGCAAGCCCTTGGTTTGGCGGACTTTGTGGCCGCCTCGGTCGCCGACTTGGAGCCGATTGAAGCTGCGATACGAGAGCAGGTTTTGCGCTGCGCGCCGCAGGCAAATGCGGCCACCAAGGCTCTGGTTCTGGCGACGCAAAACACCGCGCCAGAGGCTATGACCCAGCTCGCCGCGGAGAGCTTTGCCGATTGCATGCTCGGCGATGAGGCGCGCGAGGGCATTGCCGCCTTCATCGAAAAGCGCAAGCCCGTCTGGGCCGGGGAGTAGATGATGGCCGCCACACCCTTCCGCTCGATCCTGGTCGCCAATCGCGGTGAGATAGCTTGCCGCATAACACGCACTGCTCGCCGGTTAGGCTATCGAACTATTGCGGTCCACTCACCCGTAGACGCGCATTCGCCACACGTTCGTCTGGCCGATGATGCCGTGCTGCTCGGACCGGATCCGGCAGCGCAATCCTATCTGTCGATCGAGCGCCTGATCGAAGCCGCCCTGTCGAGCGGCGCCGAAGCCGTTCATCCCGGTTATGGCTTCCTGTCGGAGAATGCCGATTTCGCGCAGGCCTGTCTTGATGCCGGCCTGGTCTTTATCGGCCCCTCGCCGGAGGCGATCCGGGTGATGGGCGACAAGGCGGTCGCGAAACGGCGCATGGTTGCGGCCGGCGTGCCCTGCCTGCCCGGTTATCAAGGCCGTGACCAGAGCGACGAAGCTTTCCTGACGGCCTCGCATTCGATCGGCTATCCGATCATGATCAAGGCGGGAGCCGGCGGTGGCGGGCGCGGCATGCGGCGGGTCGAAACCGAGACGGAATTGATCGCGGCACTTCCACTCGCCAGGTCCGAGTCGCAGCAGGCCTTCGGAGCGTCGGACCTGATCCTGGAGCGGGCGCTGGAACGGCCACGTCATGTCGAGATCCAGATTTTCTGCGACACGCACGGCAATGCCATTCATCTCGGCGAGCGCGATTGTTCGGTACAGAGACGGCACCAGAAAGTGCTCGAGGAATCGCCCTGCCCGGCGATGACGGACGCCCTGCGCGCCGAGATGGGCGCTGCGGCCGTGCTCGCTGCGCAATCGGTCGATTATGTCGGCGCCGGCACGGTGGAATACATGCTGGAGGCCGATGGTCGCTTTCACTTCCTGGAGATGAATACCCGGCTTCAGGTCGAGCATCCGGTGACCGAAATGGTGACCGGGCTGGATCTGGTCGAACTGCAATTACGCGTCGCCAGCGGTGAGCCGCTGGGTCTGTCGCAAGACGATATCAAACTGTCCGGCAATGCGATCGAGGCGCGGCTCTATGCCGAGGATCCGGCGCGAGGCTTTCTGCCCTGTTCCGGCGATATCGAGCACTGGGTCGAACCAGCTGGCGAGGGCATCCGCGTCGATGCCGGGATTGAATCGGGCAGCGAAGTCTCACCCCATTATGATCCGATGATCGCCAAGATCATCGCCTGGGGACCAAGCCGCGCCGTTGCCTGCCAGCGCCTGGAGCGCGCGCTACAGTCGACCGAAATTGCCGGCCTGCCGACCAATCGCGACTTCCTGCTTGGCGCTGTGCGCGAACCCGCTTTCCAGACTGGCGAAGCGACGACGGCCTTCATCGGCGACATGCTGCCGGACGGCTATTTCAAACCGGCGCCCCTGCCTGGCAGCGTGCTGGCCGTCGCCTGCGTCCTGCAGCTTCGGCGGGCCGGCCAATATGCGCAGCGCGCCACGCCAGCGCTGCCCGCCGCCCTGCTCGGCTGGCATAGCGCCGGGCGCCTGTCCTCCAGCTATGCCTATCAGCTCGACGGCGCCGAAAAGCCCGCAGCGGTGTCAGCCGTCTCACTCGGCAGTCAGGCCTATCGAGTCCAGGTCGTTGATGATTTCCACCTCGTCGAAATCCTGACGGAAAGCCCCGGACGGGCCAGGCTGGTGATCGACGGCCAGCGGCTCGATGCCCGCTTTGAACATCTCGACCGGGCCCGGATTTTCCTGATGCTCGGCGACCACGCCCTGACCCTGACCAATCAGGTCGGCGCGGCCCGGGACCGGACTGAAGCCGCAGCAACCGGGCAGGTCACAGCGCCGATGCACGGCCTGCTGATCGATATCGGCGTCGCCGCTGGAGCCACGGTCTCGAAGGGCGAGCGCATCGCCATTCTGGAGGCGATGAAAATGCAGCATGAAATCCGCGCCGACATTGATGGTAAAATCATCGAGATCGGACAGCTGGCCGGGAGCCAGGTCAAATCCGGCCAACTTCTCTTCGTCATCGAACCGCACCCGACAAAACAGGACGACGCACCATGAAATCTCCGATCTGCACCATGCTGGGTATCGAATTCCCGCTGCTCGGTTTCAGCCATTGCCGCGATGTTGTCGCCGCCGTGACCAATGCCGGCGGGATGGGAATTTTCGGTGCCGTCAATCTGCCGCCGGACCGGCTGGAAGAAGAGCTCGCCTGGATCGATGCCCATGTCGACGGCAAGCCCTATGGCGTCGACCTGATCGTGCCCAACCGGTTCGAGGGGAAGGGCACAGCGCTTGATCCGGAGCGCCTGCTTGGCGCCGTGCCCGATACGCACAAGGATTTCGCCACCGAGGTGCTCGGGCGCTATGGCATTGATGGCAGCTCGATCGAATCCGGACGCGGCGAATTCCTGCAATTCGCGGAAAATCTGACCGAGGAAGGCGCCATGGCGTCGCTGAAGGTCGCGTTCAAACACCCGATCAAGCTGATCGCCAATGCGCTCGGCATTCCGCCCGATTACATGCTGAGCATGGCCAAGGAGCAGGGCGTCGCGGTGGCCGCCCTGGTCGGCACCAAGGAGCATGCGATCAAACAGGTTGAAGCCGGGGTCGATATCCTGGTT